>Ga0068877_10001786_pt1 | contig 17607 bp, 13 predicted proteins | sample NOAtaG_FD_66437 | JGI IMG/M metagenome (GOLD analysis project Ga0068877, IMG submission 66437) | Freshwater lake microbial communities from Lake Erie, under a cyanobacterial bloom - NOAA_Erie_Diel6S_1000h metaG | ecosystem: Environmental > Aquatic > Freshwater > Lake | place: USA: Ohio, Lake... | reverse complement strand
TCCCAGCTCTTAGCATCGATGAAGTAATGCAGCAGTTTTCCCGAACCAGCTGCGCAATAGCCATGGTTTCGAAAGTACTGCGGGATGATATCCTCGGTGGGCATGATCTGCCGCATCGATTGACGATTGTCATACACTCCAGATCGATGAGGAGCACGTCCCGTAAAAATAGCAGAACGCGACGGATTGCATGCCGGCGCTGGGCAATGCGCGTTAGTAAACAGCACACCACCTGCGGCCAGTCGATCGAGATTTGGTGTGATCGACTGCGGATGCCCTCCCATGCAGCCGACCCAATCGTTGAGATCGTCCATCGCGATGAATAGCACATTGGGTTTAGAAGAATACTGAACATCAACCGCAAAGACGTTTTTGTCCGAAAACAGTACGATCAAAAGTAGAGCGATCGTTCTCATCATTGTTTAGCTCCTTCACAGATCTCGATTGTTCCACTTTCCTCACTGACCATCCACGTGCCAATACGCTCGGCACCCTTGATCTACAATTGATCGCGGAGCGATTTTTTACTTGGCTCCCAAATAACGCCCACTCGCTTTGCCCACTGCGTCCACTCGGCTGCCATCGATTCCACGCGATCAGGATGTTTCGTCGCTAAGTCGTTCATTTCACAGCGGTCTTCGGAGATGTTATACAACTCCCAATTGATCTCAGATGGCATCCGCTTGGACCAAACGATCTTCCAATCTCCTTTTCGCCAAGCATGGGCACCCTGGTGATCAAATCCGATTCCTCGTTCAGCAAGTTTTTCACCACGCATGATCGGAAGCAGGTTCGTGCCTTCGATCGGCTGTATCGCCACATCGTCAAGCCGCTTGATCGGCTCAACATGGGCAGCAGCGAGAATCGTTGGAACGAAATCCATCACGTGAACCGGTTCATGAATCCAGTCTGCTCGAGGTGTAAATCCTTTGGGCCAATGGGCGATAAACGGCGAGTTGATTCCACCCTCATGGGTGAAGTGCTTGTACATACGGAGTGGAGTATTGCCGAGATTTGCCCAGCCACTTCCATAGGAATGATACGTACCCCGCCCGCCGATTTCGCGTATTCTTTCTCCAGAGTACAGGGTTGTTTCGCCCTTTCGTGACACACCGTCGAATCCAAACGGCCCCCATTCGTAACATGCACCATTATCGCTTGTGAAAAGAATCAGTGTATTGTCGAGATCTTTCGTTTCCTCGAGGTGCTGAACGATGCGACCGACGCCTTGATCGACACCTTCGACCATAGCGGCAAATACGGCCATACGTCGCGCCAGATCACGACGTCGATCTTCTGGAAGCGAATCCCAGGCAGGGTTCGCTTCACCTGGATAGCCGTTGGCGATCTCTGACTTGTCAACAGGCACGATGCTACGAGGGCTGAGTTTCCAGGCCGGTCCCGAGGCCAATCCAATCTTTTGCATGCGAGCAAATCTTTCTTCGCGCAATTTGTCCCAGCCTTTCAAGTAAATCTGCTCAAACTTATCGATGCGATCGGCAGGAGCTTGAACGGGGAAGTGTGGCGACGAGTGACCTAAGAAGACGAGCCATGGTGAACCACTTTTTTGTCCCTGGCGAATGAACTCTAACGCGTAATCGTTGAACGCATCTGTCGCGTAATATTTGTCTTTGTCGTACTTCATTTCGTGGACGCGATTCTTGGGAAGTCTTTCATAATAGTCGCGGTCGTATTGATCATGGGAATGATCGTGAGTATACCCATAGAACTCATCGAAGCCTCGTTCGATAGGGCCTGTCGTCGAGTGCATGTGCCACTTGCCAACGTAATAACTGCGATACGATGCAGGTTTGAGCATCTCTGCCATTGTCGCACAATCATCTCGCAATCGGCCGAGATACCCTGGGCCTTTATTCTCAGCAGGTTTGTTCGTCGTGAAGTCGCCGATCCCTGCCTGCGTTGGATAAAGTCCCGTCATCAGCGACGCACGCGTCGGGCAACAACGCGCCGAGTTGTACATTTGCGAGAACCGTGCACCGCCCTTCGCAAGAGAATCAAGATGAGGGGTGGGGATCTCGCCACCATAGCAACCAAGGTCGGAGTACCCAAGGTCATCGGCTAAGACGACAATGATGTTCGGTCGATCTGTACCGAAAGAGGAAAGTTGAAATGCTAGAGCCAAAAGGCTAGCCATAACTAGTCGAGTCTTCATGTAATCAAAAGTTCTTGTTAGGTCGAAGCGAATCGTAGTTTAACCATTAGAGCCCCCCGGAGTTCATGCAAAGGCTCAGAACATTATCGCTGAAATTCCTCGTGAGAAATCGAAGGCGTTCGTATGATGGAATTTAGTTTCCAGCTTTCTTCTTCTTTGTTTTGGCAGGCGTCTCCGATGACGCTTCGTCCTTGTCAGGTTTGCCTTGGCGGGTTGTTGCCAGCATTTCCGTCTCGAGTCCTTGATCTCCTTGCTGAGCCATCCATGCGTCAAGCTTTGATTGCAGTGCCGTTCGAACCGCTGCATATTGTGGATCGTAGGCGAGGTTGTTCATCTCAAAAGGATCGTTTTGTAAATCGTACAGTTCGGCACTTGTGCGTCGAAAAAGCCAATCCACTCTCTTCTGAAGTTTTGCATCCGACTTTGCATCTTTTTTCCAAGAGTCGAGCGGCTCACCTTTGTGAATTCCTCCTATCGTGAACACATTATCGGGCGCAAGATTGCGAATTAGTTTGTAGCGTGTGTCACGCACCATGCGACTTGGATATGGCTGTTCGTAACCGTTCACCCCGACCGTTGTATGTTGAGCAAACACATGTTCGTGAATCGCTCTGTCTTCACCTTTGAGGATTGACAGGAAACTCGTTCCATCAAAAGAACGTTTTCCATTAGCATCTGGACAGCCCGTGTCGATCCTGTTTGGATCGCCACCGGCAATCTCGATAAATGTGGGAGCGATATCGGTGTACTGTAGCAGTCTTTCTGACTTCGAGCCCGGGGCAATCTTTCCTGGCCAACGGACAATTGTCGATGCGCGAATACCGGTGTCGTAGAGCGACCATTTTCCACCATACGGAAGCGAACACCCTTGTTCCGACAGAAACACAACTACAGTATTGTCTCGCTGGTCACATTCGTCGATTAGTTTCAGCAAGTTTCCAACTTGTTCATCGAATTTCGTAATCTCATCGAAGTACAGTGCCAATTGTTGCCGAGTCGTGATGTTGTCATGCATATAGGGAGGCACGGTAATCTTCGAGGGATCTAATGGCTCTCCGGCTCGGCGATTCCATGGGCCATGGGGATCATTTGAACAGTAAGACAGCATCCAAGGCTGCTCGCTCTCGCGTGTAATAAATCTCTTTGTTTCACTTAGATCATCAGCACCGCTGATGGCTTCAAATGGGTAGGACTTGGCTGGACCGACGTGCGACTTGTTTTGCAATCCGACACGATACCCCATCTCCTTCAAGTGAGTGAAGATTGTCTTGGTGCCGTCGTAGACTCGAGTGTGATTTGGAAAGGCACCACTTCGAACGCAGTGCAAACCACTATACAATGCATTGCGAGTGGGAGAACAGGTTGCAGCGGGATTAAACATGCGCTCCAATCGCATGCCTTCTGTTGCCAAACGATCAAGATTGGGCGTTTTGACATCCGGATGTCCTTGAAACCCCAAGTCTCGCCAGCATAGATCGTCGGCGATCATGATAAGTAGGTTTGGGCGGGCAGATTCTTCTTTGCCCAGTACCGCTGCCATTGTCAAACCTGATGCTGTTATGATCGCCATCGCAAAAAGTAGGGAATTGGGAACAAGCATTTTCATAAAGGTAGTCCTATCTCTCATGGTTTGATTCTTGTGACAAATTTGTAGTTTACTTGTCATTCTGAGCACGATTGCCTTTTCGCGTTTCCTCACCGGGCTTTGGATGAACATTGGCAGCTTTGGCCCAAGAGTTCCATTGCGATTGCAATTGAGCAACTCGCGTTGGGTTCTCTTTGGCAAGGTTGAATTGCTCGGTTCTATCACTCTTTAAATCGTACAGTTCCCAATCTCCCTGTAGTCCCTTTCGAACGAGCTTTTGATCGCCCGCGCGAACAGCAGCATTGCCCTCATGTTCCCAATATAGGCTTCGTAACGGGAATGCGCCTTTTCCATTTAGCAACGGCGTTAGGCTTTGACCGTGCAGCGGAGTGATTTTGTTGCCTTTGAATTCGCTCGGGTATTGTGCTGCTCCCACATCGATGCATGTCGCCATCAAGTCGATCAAATGGGTTGGAGTGTCAATCCACGGAGACTTATCCGATCGATCACCTAATGCTGCAGGCCAATGGGCGATCAACGGCGATGCAATTCCACCCTCGTGATTGTAGTGTTTGTAGAGTCGAAATGGTGTATTGTTCAAATGCGCCCAACACTGCCCGATGAACACGTTGGAATCAGGACCGCCGGGATCATTGCCGTTGCATCTCCCTTTAATACCGGATTCCGGGCGAGCTTGAGGCTTCCACGATGCACGAATGAGTCCTGATTCAACTTGACGTTGATGGCGTGCGAGACTGAGTTCGTCCCAGCCCTTTTTGTATTTTCCGCGAAACTTGGCAATCGTTGCTTCCGGGGCCATGCATGGAAAGTGAGGAGCAGCATGTGTACTGACCAACATGGACAGCATAAAAAGTACGAGAGTCGGAATGGATTTCATACTATGTGAATGTTGTTCCCAGGGAATTCTCGTCAGGACGTCACTATTCTAGTCTTTTCTTTGGCTTCCGCAGACGATCACGGGTAGAACTTCCGCCTAGCAACTAGTCCGGTTCCCTCACAGACCAATTGTCAATTCGAGGATAACGTATACATCTGCCACGACTGCTTAATCGCTCGCATCGCAGATCTGGTCACACCCCAGCTAAGTCAAGAAATACTTAGGACATTTCTTGAAAAACGACTCCGTATCGGAACTCTTCAAAAAACTCGGATCCCTTCTCAAGAACTGCGAAGGCAAGAACTGCGAAAGTTTGTCAACTCCCGTTACTAGTCACACAGCCACCTCATCCAGCCTTCGATTCCCAGTCGCCGGTCCGGACCAATCTTTCGCAATACAAAATAGCAGACCACCAGAAACAATACGGCCAACGGAAACGACCACCTCAAACTCATTGCTTCTCGCCAATAATAGTTCTCATGGTCCATGATGAATCCGTAAACCCACAAGGGCCAGAGATGCACCATATGATGCACGACATAAATTGTGAACGAATACTGACTGAACGTTTTGGTTATGTCTAACATGCCGGCCGTAAAAAAACGAGAACGTTTACGATCGATCCACCTGTGCGTCAATCCGAACAGCAGGGATGCCATTCCAATCGTTGCTAGAACGTATTCAATGGTAGGCGGGAACATGTGCCAACCCTCAAGAAAGTGTGTCGACAGAACCTTGGGAAGATAGGGGCGCAGTGCAAGCAACACTCCAGAAAAACTTATCAATACGCAGCCTGTCAGAACAGGCAGTAAACCATTGGAAATCAATTTTGACACAAATGAGTTCGAGCTATCACTTGAAACGATAGAACTCGTGGACAAACCAGCCGACTGGTCGCGGAACAGTATTGTCCCTGTAACCAATCCAGCGATGGAATACGAGATCCAGGGGAATATGGGAATGAATCCAGTGGCTAGAAATCCGATCATGACGTCGGGCAATGTCAGGTCAACCTCAAAGTAGCCTTTCACCCAATAGGATTGGTAATCTGCCATTCCGCGCAGCAATGGACTGATGAGGATCGTTCCTAGAGCGAAGAAAACAGAAATCACTACCGGCAATCGACGCAGGCCATTGAGCACTAGCAAAGCAAAGCCAATCATCGTCAGCACATCCCAATTGAATGTATCTTCAGGTAGCCAAACAAGAATATTGAAAGCGAAACCCACAGCAAATACAAACAAGCCACGTCGTATCGAGCGTTTCGAAATTTCTTCGTCGTTAGTTCCCTTTGCCTCGAGACCATGAACCCACAAACGATAACTAAGGCCCGATAAAAATGTGAACAGCGGCGCCCCAAGACCCGTGATCGGCAATTGGACTCCCGAGAGATTCTCCGCGAAGTGAACCAGCACCATGACCACGATGGCGACCGTCTTCAAGCAATCGATGGAAGCGTATCGCATGGACTATTGAGCGACTGTCGTCGGTTCCAGTGAAGTTAGAATCTCGAAGCCCCAAATCACCATCTGCAAAACCAAGAGGATGATAATGATCCATTCCAAAATATGTCCCGTTCGGCTTTGGACAAAATCGCTGATGCGTTGGCCGCAATTGTCGTAGACTCGCTCAAAGACTTCGAGCTGGCTGTCGATTATTTCGTGTCGATGAAGTAAACGGGTTCGTTCGCGGTATCGCTCAGCTAATTGGCTGGCCAAGGTCGGCGGATAAATGTGAGGGCAATAAACATATGGTGACATTCTGAGCAACCGTGATCGGATCGATGTGACTCGCTCGAATCGACGTTGAAGTTCCTTTCGGCGCGGAAGCGATTTTTCGTCGAAGTTAAAAGCTAGTGGCATATCCTGATGCATTTCCGGCCAGGCGCTTGCTAACTCACGTTCGAGACGAGCTAGTTCGGCATCAAACCAGCAGGTTTCGATTAACGCAGTTCGCAATGCTTCAAGTCGCTCTGGCGGGGCCAAAATCGCAAAGCGTGTCTCATTCCAATGAATTTCCGCCCCCTGCAACGTCATCATTTGCCTAGGCGTTTTTGAAGTTGTCGAAGCATCTACCCATACGCCCACGATGTCTTGTAGTTCACTCGCTTGATAACTCGCTGACGGTACCGTTAAAAACTCAATCTGCTGGGTTGGATTGCCCGATCGATCGCCCTCAACAGATCTACCTGAGTGTCCTACGACGGCAAACGTGTGGAACTCTTTCGGTAACGTATGCAGCAAGCGATGTCCCTTGTTTCGATCCTCCGTGAAGACGACAGGCAGCAGCTCCGAGCCGGCTGGTATTCCATTGGGTAATGGGCGGGATTCTTGAGAACTCGGTTCTAGCATAGCAGTGAAAATTAATTGATGTCTAAAGGGTGTCAGAAATGTTCGTGGCGATCCAGGCAGCCACATAATTGGCCGAATCCAGAACTCCATTCAGGGTCGAATCAAACAAGTAGTCGCCAACCAGAAACAGCTCCGGATGCTCGTCCGGTTCGGGTTGGTGGCGTTGGTCATGGCGCCGAGGAACCAGCCCACTTGGCATCGCATTGACTGCGTTCAACCAGCGATAGACATGGCCTTCGAGAAAATGAACACGCCCGTCTGGTAGAAAATCAGGCAGGGAATCCAGAGCGAGCTCAATCAGCTGCTCATCATCCAAAGCACTCAACTCTTCTGCCGCTGATCCTGCCATCAACCATCCAAGCACGCCATATTTCGATTCCGGCTCACGGGATGACTCGTCATACAGACAGCATCCGCCGAAGTGGTCCAGCATCCAAAAGGAATCGGTTAGTCTGCCGCGCCAGAAAGGCCGGTCGAACAGAATCGTAACTCGCAAGTAATGTGCCGGATAATGGTAATAGCCGTAGTGCTTATCAACAGCCGCTTTCAGTCTCTCGCCGCCAAACGTGAGGGATGATAAATGATTGTGGGGTAATGCGATCACGACATAATCGAATTCGTGAGTCTGGGTTTTTCCAGCATGAATCGTTTGCACGTTCCATGATCCCTCAGTCGATTTGTCAATTCTCGAAACAGGATGATTGAGCAGAACATTTGCATTGATTCGAGCTGCGAGAGCTCGCGGCAATTGTTCGTTTCCCCCTTCGATGCTGTACAAATCCATGTACTTCCCGTTGTTCATCACATAGTTTTGCAAACCATACGCGATGCTGGTTTGGCTGGGCTCGGTCGCAAGATCGCTATGAATTAAATCTTCAATGTACTTGCGTGCCGAGGGTTCTTCTATTTCAGCCAACAATGAATCGAATCGATACAATCCCGGCTTTTGGTTGGCACCATCGGGGTAGTCTGATTCATGGAATTCTTGTGGAGTCATCCAATCCCGGGCTATGCGGTCAAATTCGACAAGCGACTGATAGGCATTTGCTCCAAAATGGTTTCGAATATCATCGAGATTGGACAGTACTTGATTGTTCGCGATTACTGCCGAACCTGCCATCGGACTGATGGACAATCCCAATTCGGAAATAAGTAACTTCAGAGGGTCTTCATCGTGTTGTGAGTAGTCGTAGAACTCAGCCGCACCTGCCTCAAACTTCACAGATGCTTTTTGAAACTGAGGTGTCAAGATTTTCCCGCCCAGCCGGTTGCTGGCCTCGAACAGCGTGATTCGAATGGGTTTGTCAGCGAGTTTTTGCAGTGCGTGGGCAGTCATGAGCCCACCCGGCCCCCCGCCCACAATACCAATATTCCAAGTCCTCATCAAAGTCTCAAATCCTTCATAAAGGCAATTCCCCCCAGTTTATAAATTCAATCGCTCAATTCATTCCAATTGGGAATCGACAGGCATACTACATGCAATTCCAGGACGCAGTGATGTCAATTCAAGGCTTTTTTAGTAATGCGTCATTGAGCTCTCGAGAAGGCCAAAGTTTCCTGGAAAATCTGTAAAGCGAGAGTTGAAGAACTTATCCCAACGTTCTTTGCCTAGAACCAAGCAACGCCGCAACGAATTCCACGTTGTCGACTGCGATTAACTTATTTAGGTTCATATCCAGAGTTACTGTTTCAAAACTACCCCACAGACTTCATTAGCAAAACCTCCAGTTGCGAAACCGACCTGTTGCGGCTTACTTTGAGTAATTCCATCGATTCTATACTCGATAAAAATCGAAGCATACATCAGTGTGGGCAAGGGTGAACTGCCAGTTGATGTCAATTTTTATGCGGTTTTCGTGTAGGCAGTTTAGCACCGACTTCTTTCAGCCATGTCTCTAAATCGTGTAGCATGCGATTGACGACTTCAGGTCGTTCTGCAGCAAGATTTTGAGTTTCCCCGATATCAGTAATCAAGTCGTAGAGCTCCAGGGAGTTGTCGTCGTAGTATTTGATCAATTTGTAGTTCCGAGTCCTAATAGCGCTGGCCAAGCGATTTTTTTTGTGAAAAGCATAACTCGGATAGTGGAAGTAAACGGACTCTCGTTTGATGTCACCCGACTGCTGTATCAATGGAATGATGCTCTCACCGTCCAACGGTGTATTGGCATCGCGTTGCAATCCAGTCGCCTGAAGTAATGTGGGGTAACAATCCGTACTGATGACGGGGACTTCGCACACCGATCCCGGTTTAACAACTCCTGGCCAGCGAACAATCCACGGAATTCGAATCCCCCCCTCATAGATCATTCCCTTCATCCCTCGTAACGGACGGTTGTCACCGTTGTACCCGCCATTGTCGGACTTGAATATCACGAGAGTGTTCTGTGCTATTCCTGTTGATTCCAAGTGCTCCAAAAAACGTCCGATGGCACGATCCATCGCCTCGATCATCGCAGCATAAACTGGATCTTCGATATCCTTACGCTCGCGATACTTTGCAATCAGCGTTTCTTGAGCCTCCATCGGATAATGTACAGAATAAGGCCACCAATTGAGAAAGAATGGAGCATCTCGTTCTTTATCGACAAACGAAATTGCTTCGTCGGCCAATCGCTCTGGAAGGTACTCGCCCTTTGTGTGCTCCTGCAATGCTGGGATCCTGTACGGTGCGAAATAACTAGGCGGACCACCTAGGAAACAACCACCCACATTAATGTCAAATCCCTGTGCTTCCGGCCTAAGGCTCTTTTCTCGTTCTCCAGTAGCATCGAGCTTTCTAGGAACATACGAGAGATGCCATTTACCTACATGTGCCGTTCTGTATCCTGCAGCCTTCAGTCGCTCTGCGATGGTAACATGATGCAGGTCCAGATTTCGAATCGATTCGGCTTCTTGCAAGTCGGACCCTTCCAGTGTGAACCCGTCCTGGTTTCCTGGTGCGTGATTGGTCAGTCGCAACCTCGCGGGAGACAGCCCAGTCATCATTGCCGCTCGCGTTGGAGAACAGACCGGCGCAGCTGCGTACGCATTCAGGAATTGCATTCCATGCTTCGCTAAGCGGTCCAGATGCGGAGTGTCGATCCATTCGTTACCGTAACAGTGCAGATCCTTCCAGCCTAGATCATCGGCCATGATTACCACAATGTTTGGCTTGTCGGAGCCGTGCGCGGAAAAGGCAGCGAGGAGGAAGCTAAAGCTGAGAATTAGACCGATGGTGGACGGCGCAAGCGACTGTGAGTATTGAGGTGAACTGTACCATTTCAAGTGCTTCATCGACAAATCTTCCTTTGTTCTTTTTTTCCGTATTAGCCATGACGAGTCTTGCATGGAATGGTGAAGCTTCGCTTACCGATCAGGTCCATTACAATTCCACGTGGTGTGAATCCTAGGATTGTAACGCATAAGAGCCGAATTAATTTGCCAGCAATAGACTTCAGTGGTCGACCTGCACTAGGCTAGAAGCATGGCGACGAATGATGATAGCCTTCAAAAACGGTCTAGATTCCCCCGCAAATGTGGTGTTCACCATGGGCCCTGCGATGGATCAGCAAGAGTTTTCAGTGAAAATAAAGTATTCGTACGGTGCAAATTGAAAGAGACCAAATCCGTGGCTGTTCCAATCACCCGCGAAAAACAACGACAATTCAACGCGACTGTCCGCTATCGTGCTGATCCAACCTAGACTACGTTAAAAAACGAAATCCGAAGATCTGCTAAAGTATGCTTCGTGACATTCAAATCCATCTTCACGTTTGCCATCGCAACTTGGCCCAGAACCACGTCTACGAACAACGCGCGATGCTGGACAGCTGTTTTCAACCGGTTCGCCTCTCCCTGAAGTCGATCGTTAAGAAATGTACATGCAACAAATTCAGATTGAAACAAAGCCTAATGCCAAACCGATCAAGTTCATGGTTCGGCAAAAGTCCATGGCTCATGCCATGAGCTTATTGTTTACCACCGTTGTGCTGTTTGGAGTCGCAATTTTTGTGACCGATGCGGTTCATGCCGCACCGCCGAATTACTTGGTCATTCTCGCAGACGACTGCACATTCAGCGACTTGTCGATCTATGGTGGCGTGAATGCGAAAACGCCTAATATCGAGCGATTGGCATCACAGGGCTTAACGTTTGGCAAAGCCTATGTTAGCTCTGCAATGTGCCAGCCTTGTCGCGCGGAGCTTTTCACCGGCCAGTTTCCGCTGCGCAATGGATGTGCATGGAATCACAGTGCTTGCCGACCGGGAACACGCAGTCTTCCGCATTATCTGACTCCGCTTGGATATCGAGCCGGAATCGCTGGTAAGGTTCACGTTCAGCCGAATGATAGTTTTCCATTCGAAAACGTTCGCGGCTTTGACTCGAGTGCCGTTCGAGAGCCAACGCAGTCGCACGATTTGGACGGTATTCGTGAGTTCATGACCCGTGATAAATCCCGCCCCTTCTGTTTGGTCATCGGTTTGGTGGAACCGCACGTACCATGGGTAATGGGAGACAGGTCGCAGTATCCAGTCGACAAAATCGAACTTCCGAGGCATCTAGCAGATACTCCGAAAACACGCCAAGACTTCGCGGCTTATTTGGCCGAAATCACTTACATGGATGGCCAAGTTGGCCAGATCTTACAGTCGCTTGACGAGACCGGTCAAACGGATAACACAGTCGTGCTGTTCAGCAGCGAGCAAGGAGCTCAGTTCCCGGGGAGCAAGTGGACTTGTTGGGACGTTGGGTTGCACACAACTCTGATCGCGCGATGGCCTGGAGTGATCGCCGCCGGCAAGCGAACCGATGCTATCGTGCAATACGCTGATATCGCTCCAACACTTGTCGCGATTGCCGGGGGCGACCCTTCCGATTCATCCTATGGTTTTGACGGTTCGAGTTTCGATGAAGTTCTTCGGGGGGGCAAAATGACCCATCGCAAGTTTGCCTACGCGACTCATAATAACTTCCCTGAAGGGCCTCCGTATCCGATCCGATCCATCACTGACGGAGAGTATAGGTACATACACAACTTAACACCTGAATCGCTCTATATTGAAAAACACTTGATGGGACTTCTAGGCGGTTCTTCAGTCCACAATGCCTATTGGTCGTCATGGATGGCGACAGCGGTTGAAAACTCCAACACTCAGAAGCTCGTGCAGCGCTACCTGATGCGACCGACTTACGAGTTGTACCACACGGCGACGGATCCAGCAGAAATGAAGAACCTCGCTGCCGATCCTACATGCGCGCAGATTCAAAAACACTTGCGTGACGAACTCGACCGTTGGCTCACTTCGCAAGATGATCCCGGAATCGCCCTAGATACGTCCGAAGCACATGCCGCTACCAAACGCGGTCAGCCTATTTTTCCAGTAAAGCCATGAAACGTTTACCTACAACGGCATTGGCTTTTCAGAGTTTCAACAATTCGTATTCCTCGCACAAAAAAGCGATGCATTTGCGAGAATGGACCTTACTGTATTGTCGACATCTGTAAACGAAGCTAATCCATATCGATAAAATTTGATTTGGATCATTGCTTCGCTCCCTGATCGATTAGGCTCTTTGTTACACAACATGAATCGAGTGATCTACTTTATCGCATTTGCCGCGCTGTTTGTTCCGCAATCCGGAGAATCATGGAATAAGGGAATACCGGATTTCTTTGGTTACCTCGACCAAACTCACGCTCACACGTACTCCCCGAGCTATCTTTGGCGCGATGGCAAGCGGGTCGATATTGTCGGAAATCAAAATGGAAAACGCGAGGCTTATTCGCATGATCTGTTCGTAGAGTACGCGCTCGATTTCATCCGTCGGCACAAGGATCAGACGTTTTTCTTCTACGGTGCGTTCACGATTCCTCATGCAGAAGTTACGGTCCCCGAGGACTCGCTGGCAGAGTATCGCGGACGTTGGCCAAACAAAATCGCGGCTGGAAGTACGACAGATCATGTTTCATATTTTGCAGACATGCTTCCCACGTTTGCTGATATTGTCGGAACGCCATCACCCGAAGGGTTGGATGGGGGCTCCATTCTACCGACGTTGTTGGGACAATCGAGAAGTCAAAAAACTCGCGAGTATCACTATAGGGAAGCCGCGCCAGCACAGGCGTTGCGGCAAGGCGATTGGAAGATTTATCGCGATGCACCCGGTGAACCAACGGAGCTTTATAATCTCCGCTTGGATCTTGGTGAAACACACGACGTGTCCAACGAGCATCCTGAGATCGTTGCTAGATTGGGACAACTCATGGCACAAGCCCATGTCGAGTCTCCCGATTTCCCGTTGAAACCGAAAAAACAGAAAAACAATTGATATCAAGAACGAAAGCCAACAAATGAAATTAAGTTTTTTGTTTATAGCCCTTGTTTCATTCACGATCGGCGAACTTGCAGCAGACGATAGAGGTAAACTCATTTTTGAGGACTCTTTTGAGCGATCGGAATCGCAAGAGATTACTGACGAGCCGGGAAACGGTTGGGGCACCAACAGCAAAAGTCGTGCAAAGGGACACAAGCAAGTCGATCTTCGAAATGGCGCAATGTATATTTCCACGCACGATGAGGCTGATCACGCAGCATCGGTCACGCATCCCGCCGAATTTAAGAATGGTACCGTACGGGTGAGGTTCATGCTCGAGGATGAACGCGATAAGCTCGGGCTGAATTTCGCAGATCTACAATGCAAAGAGGTCCACGCAGGGCATCTCTTTGTGACTCAGATCAGCGTCAAAGAAGTGCTGCTTCAGGACCTAAAGACAGGCAACATGCGGCTTGATATTCGCGAAGCTCGGCAAGCCAAGAAGCCATTGACCGCCGAGCAATCGTCTGCCCTAGAAGGCAAGAGCAAGAAGGTTCCAAATAGCCTCCAAATCGGCAAGTGGTACGAAGTCGAGGTCACGGTCAATGGCAATCAACTTTCGGTATCGATTGACGGTAAGAGCGTTGGAAGTCTCTCGTCTACTGGAATCGGCCATCCAACCAAAAGCATGTTGAGGCTGGCGGTTCCGCGTAATGCCGTGGTTGATGACGTTCGTATTTGGCGCAACGATTTATGAATCTGTCGATAACAATTTGGGAGTCTCTACTTTGATCCGTTTGAATGAGCATGGCGGTTTCCTCATCTACTTTGCGAATGTTGCTAAGCATCCACGATTGCTCGGGGCTTTCACTAGGCCCACTACAACGTTCTGGTTTGTCTTTCATGCTTTGTTGCTATTGCTTAGCAGTCAGGCATTGGCTGATGGGCGAGTTAAGAATGTGTTGTTCATAATCTCCGACGATCTTCGAGCAAGCGTCCTCGGTTGCTACGGCGACGCGATTTGCTCTACGCCCAATATTGATCGCCTCGCCGCTCGTGGCGTTGTCTTCGAACGAGCGTATTGCCAAGGTACTTGGTGCGCACCTTCTAGAGCCTCTTTGATGCGGGGGCAATATTTCGGGAAAACCGGTATTACGTTAGGTGAGCACTTCATTGGTCAGGGCCGTGCGTCTGCTCGTGTGGGGAAGATCTTTCATATGCGCGTACCCGGCGATGTTATCGCAGGTACCGATGGGGACGATGTGGCGGCTTGTTGGAGCGAGCGATATAACTCGCCCGGCTTGGAGGCACACACACCCGGCGATTACGCTTGCCTAAATCTGAACATCTTCACCACGTCTTTGGAGAACCGCCAATCCACAGGCGACCCGCACCGACCTTATGTTACTGTCAGTTACGATGGCGATGGATCGGACCAGCCTGACGCAAAAACTGCATCCAGGACCGTGGATTTACTGCGCCGGTTCAAGTCCGAAGAAAGGCCTTTCCTACTCGCGACCGGATTTGTTCGCCCTCATTATCCGATGGTTGCTCCTCGTACCTTCTTTGACCGGTACCCACACTCGAAAATTGAAGTGCCGTATGTCCCACAGGATGATCTCGACGATATTCCGCCCAAGGGTATCTCTGGCTCAAACTCGAAGAAGAACGGTCTTTGGCAGTACCCAGAAAACCAGCGGCGCATGTGGTCTGGTTACTATGCCAGCGTAACGTTTATGGATCAGCAGTTGGGCCGAATTCTCGATGAACTAGAACGATTGGAACTGACCGATAGCACAGCGATCGTCTTCACCAGCGACCACGGCTACCACCTGGGTGACCATTCCTTCTGGCAAAAATCAGATCTGCATGAGCAGGTCACACGCGTCCCGCTTGTGATCGCGGCGCCGGGAATCAAACCAGGACGAACTAGATCTCTTGTACAACTCGTAGATATCTTTCCTACGCTGTGCGAACTGACCGATGCGCCGATACCGGAGAGCGTTCAAGGCACCTCGCTTGTACGCGTGCTCAACGATCCCGATTTGATTGTCCATCGAGAAGTGTATTCTTACAACGAACCTCATGCGGCTCTTCGTTCCGACCGCTGGTCCTATATGCGGTACGCCGACGGGACGGAGGAGCTTTATGACATGCAAACGGACTCAAACCAATTGAATAATTTGGCGGAGAAAAGAGAGTATGTTGAAACGATCTTAGACCTTCGTCAACGGATGGTTCAATGGATTGCAAAAACAAAAATACCTTGGGCAAGCCGGTAAACATGAAACGATTCACATGCTCGAAAATAGCTTCCTAGGAGTAAGTAATCGAACTATGCAAAAGATCCTCCATACGTTTTGTACATGTGTGCTCTTTATATTCGGTGTCCATCCAAATTGTTTCGCGGAGAAACCGAACATCATTCTGGTTGTCGCCGATGACATGGGATATGCTGACATGGGTACACAAGGCGCTGTTGGATTCACCACGCCCCACCTTGATCGACTAGCAAGCGAAGGGACTCGTTTCACGAGATTTTATGTCCCTCAGGCCGTATGTACTGCATCTCGGACAGCGCTGATGACTGGTTGCTACCCCAATCGATTGGGGATGCATGGAGCTTACAATCATACCAGCCTTGACGGCATCGCCCACGATGAATGGTTGTTGCCAGAAATGCTCAAAGATGTCGGTTATACGACAGCCGGGATTGGGAAATGGCATCTGGGGACACGAATGAAGTTCCACCCTATGAGACATGGCTTTGATGAGTGGTATGGAATCCCATACTCGAATGACAACTCCAAATTCCATCCGTCCTTGGCATCCGAGATGCCGCCTCTGCCATTGCATGATGGTAAAGAGATTGTCGAAACGGACCCCGATCAATCGCAGTTTACCAAACGTTTTACCGATCGCGCCGTGAAGTTTATCGAAAGGAATGCTTCAAAGCCCTTCTTTCTCTATCTGCCTCACGTCATGCCACATGTTCCGATCTTTGCATCGGAAAAGTTTCGAGGTAGCAGTCAAGCTGGATTGTACGGGGACGTGATCCAGGAACTTGACTGGTCTATTGGAGAGCTAGTAAAGGCGCTCAAAAAATTGGAACTCGACGAGCAAACACTGTTTATCTTCATTTCTGATAACGGCCCCTTTCTTTCGTACGGTGAACACGCCGGATCTGCAAAGCCTTTACGTGAAGGGAAGCTAACGAGCTTTGAAGGTGGCGTACGAGTTCCATGTTTAGTTCGATGGGTTGGGAAAGTACCTGCTGGCCGTGTCGATGCGACTCCGTTCATAGGAATGGACTGGCTCCCGACGATCACCGATCTTGTCGGAGGCAAACCACCAACGCTTCCAATTGACGGGCGTAGCGCAAAAGACCTCATCCTAGGAACTCCAAGAACTACAGCTACCCATTCTATTCTGTCCTTCTACTCGGGGACCGCGTTGCAGGCCGTGATGCGGGGTTCATGGAAACTTCACTTTGATCATCCTTACATCACGCCAGACGGTGAACCAGGGCATGGAGGAAAGCCATCCAATTGGGGCAAGCTTGCACCTACTTCGATTACGCAATCGGGCGTTGAAGGCATCGCAACGCGGCATGGATATCGGATTGAACAAATTGAGCAGTCACTTTTTAATCTCGACAGCGATCCTGGAGAACTTACGAATGTTGCAGCAAGCCATCCTGAAATTGTTGCTGAATTGACAGCCATCGCGGAGTCCATTCGTCAGGACCTTGGCGATTCAATGCGTAGCGTTCATGGAAACGGGAAAAGAAAACCCGGCTATGACAACGAAGAGCAAAGGTAAATCATGAAGGTCAAAGCGATACTCACTACTCTTTTTGTACTTCAAGTCCTGATGGGGACTTTGCACGCGGTTGAAGGTAAGCCGAATATCCTCGTCATTCTTGCGGATGATTTAGGGTTTTCCGATCTTGGATGTTATGGATCGGAGATTTCCACGCCAAATCTTGATCGTTTGGCCTCGAAGGGGCTGCGGTTCACCCAGTTTTACAATACTGCCAAATGCCATTCATCCAGTGTTCGCAAGATGCCGAACACCTAGCTTGCTGGCCAACGCTCGAAGTCGATCGCGACTAGCTGACAAGAAGCGACCTACCCACGTCTTCTCGCGCAACCGCTTGATGCGCTAACTCCAAATCTCAGCGCTACTTTGAAGTCGCTCAAAGATGCCTGCCAACTCCCTGGAGACGACAGCCTTCCCCTTGCGAACCACGCGGCTCGTATAGTCGACCAGCAACAGATATTGGCCTAACGTAAACCCCTCCACG
>Ga0068877_10001785_pt1 | contig 17613 bp, 11 predicted proteins | sample NOAtaG_FD_66437 | JGI IMG/M metagenome (GOLD analysis project Ga0068877, IMG submission 66437) | Freshwater lake microbial communities from Lake Erie, under a cyanobacterial bloom - NOAA_Erie_Diel6S_1000h metaG | ecosystem: Environmental > Aquatic > Freshwater > Lake | place: USA: Ohio, Lake... | reverse complement strand
AGACCCAGAGGGAGTCGCTGGTGACGACCTGCCAGTCAGGCACGCCGGGGATGCTGATTTCGGCGAGGGGCTTGATGGTCTCCATGGCGCGTTTGACGCCGGGAGTGGAGACACCGGGGCGGACGATGCGAGGGGGGCGACTGCCGCTGGGCTTTTTCGGGCTTGGCTCCTGGGCGGGCAGGAGAGAGGCGAGCAGGAGGGACAAGATGAAAGCAGGGCGCATGGTTTAATCTCCGTGGGCGGCAGCGGGAGCGGGAAGCTCAGCGACACGGCCGAATTTCATAGCGATGAAGAAGGCGAACCAACTGAAGAGAGGAGGTAGAAGGGTATCGAGACCGGTGAATTGAGCCGGGGTGAGGAAGTGGGCGAGGAGGCGGGCGGAGGTGCCGGTGAGGATGGCGGCGACGGCGGCCTCGGGGGTGGCGCGGCGGGAATGGACGCCATAGAACAAGGGTACGACGCAGCCGGCGAAGACGATGTCAAAGGCGATGATGAGGAGGATGCCGGGTTCGGGTTTGAGCCAGGCGAGGATGCTGGCCAGAAGAGCGGTAGGGATGGCCATGAGGCGGGAGAGGGAGAGCATGAGGGAGTCGTTGACGGGGGTTTCGCGGTAGCGCTCGAAGAGATTGCGGGCGGCGACGACGCTCATGACGAGCATGGCGCCGTTGGCGGTTGACATGGAAGCGCCGAGAACGCCGATAAAGACCATGACGCCGACCCAATAGGGGAGGATGCCGCTTGAGAGGGTGGGCAGGACCATGCGGGGATCCTCGATTTTCGGCACGAGGCTGACGCTGTACAAGCCCATGAGGGTAGCGCAACCGCCGACCAGGAGCGTGAGGCCAGCGGCGTAATAGCAGGCGTTGCGGGCGGTTTTGCCGGATTTGGCGCTGAAGACGCGTTCCATGAAATCGAGGGCCATGGCGTTGCCAAGAGCGAGAGAGATGAAGGCGGCCCAATTGGGCAGGGCGCCGGCGGAGAGTTGGGTGAGGGCGGAGAGGTCGAGTTTGCCGGAGGCAAGGGCGGAGTCGAGCGGGGCGGTGCCGTAGGTGAGCAGGAGCCAGGCGGCGGCGGCGACAAAGCCGATGAGGGCGACGTGAATCTGGAAGAAGTCGGTCCAGATGGCGGAGTAGAGGCCGCCGGCCATGGTGTAGGCGAGAATGACGACGGTGCCGATCAGGAGGGATTGGGTGTAGGACAGGCCGCTGACGACGGACAGGATCCAGGCGACGGCGCTGAGGTTACCGGCAATGAGGACGGTAAAGCAAACGAGGGTGATGAGACTGACGAGGAGTTCGGTGCGCTTGCCGTAGCGGCGGAAGAAGAATTCCGGCAGGGTGAGCAAGTCCATTTCGTTCAGGGGGGCGGCGAGGTATTTGCCGACGATGAGCAGGCTGGCGGCGAGGCCGAGGGGGATGAGGAGGCCACCCCAGACGTTGCTGGACCAGACGAGAGAGACGTTGCCGAGAGTGGCGTTGCCATCGACGGCTTGAGCGAGCAGAGCGGTGCCGACGACGAGAAAGGGCATGGACTTGCCGCAAACGGTGTAGCGCTCACTGGAGCCGCGTACCTGGGTGTAGGTGTAAAGGCCAATGGCAAGAGAAATGGCCATGAAGATGACCACCGGCCAGAACATAGCTGTCATTGAGAATGGCGCTCCTTTGTGGATTCCGACTGGGGAAAGAAGCGCTCGGACGGGGAGACTGAACTGTCTTAACAAGGTAGCAAATCAGGGGGCGAGACGGCGAACGGAATGAGGGTTTTCGGCGATGAGGAAGCGGCGGTGGCCCTCGCCGGAAAGGTGGAGGCTGTCGAATTCGGCGACGGTGAGCAGGAGGACGGCGAAATTCGGGTAAGCGGCTTCGGCCTCCTGGCCGGTGGGGCGGCGGCGTTCAAGACCAGGGGGGAAGACGGGGGAATCCCAATCGATCTCGAGGCCAGGCGGGGATTGGGAGAGGTAGGTGCGCTGGCACATGGGGTGGCTGGCGAGCCAGGCAGCGCGGGCAATCTCGTTCTGATTGTGGAGGGTGGCGGCGCCGCGGACGCGGAGTTGCCAGCGGGCCTGCTGGTCATAGAAGACGGCGGAGATCAGCGGCCGTTGGGACCAGTGGGAGTATTTTGGGCTGCGGGTATCGATGTGGAAGCGGAGAGAGCGGGAGGCAGGGTCGGCAGCGCGGAGGGTGAGTACGCGACCGGAAGGGAAGCCGGAGTCGTCGATGCTGAGGATGACGGGCTGGCGGAAGGGGTGATCGCGGTCGCGGGTGGCGCGTTCGAGTTCGGCCCAGACGAGGGAGCGTTCGTCGGTGGTCATGGCTTGGTGGCGAGTCCGATTATATGAGGGGAGGCCAGTGAGAGGGGCAGGTGAAAACGCTCGATTTCCTGGATCACGAAGCCGGCATCCCGAATTATGGCCTCCGTGTCTCGGTTGGGATGGCAGCCGCCGGCGCAGGCGCGCCAGAGGGGCAGCAGACGGTCCTGGCGGGCGCGGAGTGGAGAGCCGGCTGGGGCGGCGACATGTTCGAGGAAAACGAAGACGCCGCCGGGGCGGAGGGAGCGGAAGAGGGCGGCGAGGGTGGCAGCGGGATCAGGCAGGCTGCAGAGAACCAGTGTGGAGAGAATGGCGTCATAGACGCCGGGCTGGCCGGTGTAGGGGGCGGTGTGGAGAGTGGCGCCGGGGGGAAGCGGGATGGATCGGGCCAGCCAGCGGTTGGGCTCGTAGCCGGTCCAGGCGATGCCGGGGGGGAAGTAGCGGAAGTTGACGCCGTGGCCGGGGCCGATCTCGAGAACGCGGCCGGAGAGGCGGGGGAGCCAAGCCCGCTTGCGGGCGGCGACGAGGGGCTCATGAAAGCGGCTGACGAGCCGCATGAGGAGAGCAAACCACATTTATTTGAGTTCGACGGTGATGGTGCGGTAAGGCTTGGAGCCTTTGTTGGTGAGCTGGGGGGCGGCTTCGCCCTTGTCGTGCCAGATAACCTCGCCGGCCTTGCGGTGGCGGATGGTGAGTTGGCCTGTGACGGGGTCTTTGCGCTCGTAGGAACAATCGTCGAGGAAGACGATGACCTGATCGGTGGGGCGGACGCCGGCCGGGCGGGGCACGCCGGGAAGGTAGGTGGTGTCGAGAACGCGGACATTGGAGTTTTCGAGAGCGGTTTTGACGGGAAGGGCGGCGGTGAGAAGGGAGCCCGCCATAAAGGCAGCTAATAGAGTGAGACGGGAGTTTTCCATAGTGATGGGGATTATGCTAACCTGAAAGGCGAACAAAAGGTTGATTAAGGAACGAAACGGAGTACCCCCCTTAAAATGGCATTGGCAGTAGAAGCGAAGAAGGAAATCGTGGCGGCGCATGCGCGCCACAAAAAAGATGTTGGTTCGACGGAAGTGCAGGTAGCGTTGCTGAGCGCTCGTATCTCTCAGTTGACACAGCACATTCAGACGCACAAGAAAGATCACAGCTCACGGCGTGGTCTTTTGCTGCTGGTAGCACAGCGGCGCAAGTTGCTCGACTACCTGAAGGGGCGGCAGCCGCAGCAGTATCAGGCGCTGATCGCCAAACTCGGGATTCGTAAGTAACCAGATAAATCAAACAGCAGCCGGAAATCGCTTCTCCGGCTGTTGGCATTTTTGGGGTATTGCCTGATCTCTGTCCCGGAGGACAGGGCACACAATCAGTATTCAAATCGTCTCCTTGATCTTGATCAAGATCATTGCACCGCTCGATAGCGGGCAATTCAGGAGGAATCACGCGATGATTCATAGTGTAGAAATCGATCTCCACGGTCACAAGATTACGATTGAGACCGGCAGGATGGCCAAACAGGCGAACGGAAGTGTAGTAGTACGGTGCGGAGACTCGGTGGTGTTGTCCACTGCCTGCTCAAATTTGAAGGCGAAGGAAGGGGTGAGTTTCTTCCCTCTGACCTGCGACTATCGCGAGTACACCTACTCGGCGGGAAAGTTCCCGGGTGGTTACATTAAGCGGGAAGGGCGTATGAGCGAAAAGGAAACGCTCAACGCTCGTCTGATGGACCGGCCGATCCGGCCGCTTTTCCCGGAAGGGTATCAAAACGACACGCAGATCGTGGGTTATGTTGTTTCGGCTGATCCGGAACGCGACCCGGGCATTCTGGCGTTGACAGGTGCGGGGGCGGCACTGGCGATTAGTGACATCCCGTTTCATCACTTCATTGCCGCGGTGCGCGTCGCATTGCTGGACGGCAAGATGATAGTGATGCCGACCTACGATGAAGCCAAGAAGGCGGATATTTCGATTGTCGTGGCGGGAACGGAAACCGGTGTGGTGATGGTGGAAGCGGGCGGCATGGGCGCCGCGGAAGAAGACGTGGTTCGTTGCGTCGACTTCGGCCTTGCCTGCTGCCACAAGATCATCGATGGCATCAAGGAACTTGTAGCCAAGTGTGGCAAGAAGAAGCGCGAGTATGTGCCGCCGGCGGTCGATCAGACGGTGTTCGACCAGATCGAAAAGGCCATCAAGGTGGAATTGACCGACGCGCTCGACACCAAGAAGTATTCGAAGCTGGAAAGCTACGCGAAGGTCGACGAGTGCAAGGCGAAGGCCAAGGCGCTGTTTGAAGGCGACACGGACGAAGCCAAGGCAAAGCAGACTCTGGCCGGCAAGTACTTCGACATGTTGAAGGAAAAGATCTTCCGCGAGGAGATGCTCGACAAGCGGCGGCGTCCGGACGGGCGCGAGTTTGACGAGATCCGCAAGCTGGAAATGGAAGTCGGCCTGTTGCCGCGGACGCACGGTTCGTGCCTGTTTACCCGCGGCGAGACGCAGGCGCTGGTGACGACCACGCTCGGCACGAGCGACGACGAGCAAAAGATCGAATTGCTCGACTCTTCCGAGACTTCGAAAAAGTGGATGCTGCACTACAACTTCCCGCCGTTCTCGGTGGGCGAAGTGGGCTTTATGCGCGGCGCGGGACGGCGTGAAATCGGGCACGGGAACCTGGCGGAGCGGGCCATTGCGGCCGTGTTGCCCCCACCGGAAAAATTTGGTTACACGATTCGTTGCGTGTCGGACATTCTCGAATCGAATGGATCTTCATCGATGGCGTCGATCTGCGGCGGCAGCTTGTCGCTGATGGATGCAGGCGTACCGATTCAGGAAGCGGTCGCGGGCATCGCGATGGGTCTGGTGAAGGAAGGCGACAAGTACGCGATCCTGACCGATATCGCGGGCGCGGAAGACCACTACGGCGACATGGACTTCAAGGTAGCCGGAACGCGGACGAAGGTAACGGCGCTGCAGATGGACCTGAAGGTGGCCAACGTTTCGAGCTCTCTTCTGACGGAAGCGCTCGAACAGGCGCGGCGGGGACGCTTGTTCCTGCTCGATGCGATGGCGCAGTGCCTGAGCGAGCCGCGTGGTGAGATGTCTCCGCATGCTCCGCGCATGTATCAGGTGTCGATCCCGGTGGACAAGATCCGCGAGTTGATTGGCCCGGGAGGCAAGGTGATTCGTGGCATCGTCGAGCAGACGGGCGCGAAGATCGATGTCGAGGACGATGGCACAGTGAAGGTGTTCGCGGCCGAGTCAACGGCGGCGCAGAAGGCGTTGACGATGATCAACAACATTTGCGCGGTGGCCGAGGTGGGCAAGACTTACCTGGGCACGGTGACGCGGATTGCGGATTTCGGCGCGTTTGTCGAAATCATTCCAGGCACCGACGGGCTGTTGCACATCAGCGAAATCAGCGAGGCGCGCGTGCGGCAGGTGCGTGATGAGTTGAACGAAGGCGACCAGATCATGGTGAAAGTGCTGGCCGTTGAAGGCAACAAGATCAAGTTGAGCCGGAAGGCGTTGCTCAAGGAACAGCGCGAAAAGATGAAGGGCGGAGCCGGGGCCTAAGGGGCTCAAGGCGGACTGCCGGAAAGGGCCCGGGGCTTTGGCCACGGGCCCTTTTGCATTTGTTATAGACTTTGAATGCGTGCACCTGTAGCTCAGTTGGATAGAGCATCTGGCTTCGAACCAGAGGGCCGGGGGTTCGAGTCCCTCCGGGTGCACCACTACCAGTTATGAAAGCAATGTTTTGGCTGATCGCGGTGACGGCGTGGGGAGAAGGGGTTGAGTTTAACCGGAGTGTGCGTCCGGTGTTGTCGGACAAGTGCTGGAGTTGTCATGGGGCGGATGCGGCGGCCAAGGGAATCAAGCTGCGGCTGGACCAGGCGGAGGCGGTGCGGGGAGCGGGGGAGAAGATCCTCGATCGGATCACGACGGCGAATCGGGCGCGGCGGATGCCGCCGGTGCATACGGGGGCGGCGCTGAGCGCGGGGGAGACGGCGGTATTGAAGCAGTGGGTGGAGGCGGGTTTACCTTGGGAAAAGCATTGGGCGTATTTGCCGCCGGCGCGTAAGCCGGCATTGAGCATCGATGGGATTGTGCGGGCGCGACTGGAGCGGGAGGGCCTGAAGGCAGCACCGCGGGCGGGGCGGGAAACGCTGTTGCGGCGGCTGAGCCTGGACCTGACGGGGTTGGCGCCGACACTGGAGGAATTGGACCGGGAAGAGAGCTATGAGGCGAGCGTGGACCGGATGCTTGCCTCGCCGCGGTTTGCCGAGAGGATGGCGGCGCGCTGGCTGGATGTAGCGCGGTATGCGGACACGAATGGATACCAGACGGACGGGGAGCGGCAGATGTGGCGCTGGCGGGACTGGGTGATCGAATCCTTTGACCGCAACAAGCCCTTCGATCAATTCGTGGTTGAACAGATGGCGGGAGACCTGATGCCGGGGGCGGGGCTCGAGCAGCGGATGGCAACCGGGTTCCAGCGGAATCATCGGGGCAATGGCGAGGGCGGGATCATCGCCGAGGAGTATTTGGCGGAATACGCGGCGGACCGCGTGGAGACGATGGGGACGGTATTTCTCGGCAGCACGATCGGTTGCGCGCGGTGCCACAACCACAAGTACGACCCGTTTACGCAGAAGGATTTCTATCGGTTGTTTGCGTATTTTCACAATATCGGGGAGCGGGGGCGGTACTTCAAATATGGGAACACGCCGCCGTTTGAGATGGCGCCGACGCCCGGACAGCGGAAGGAATTGGATGCGATCGAGGAAAAGATCCGGGCGGCGGAAAGCAGGCTGAAACCGGGAGAGGCCCGGGGGCGGCTGGACTGGAAACCGGAGCGTGATCTGGTGAGCCGGGAGAAGATTGGCCCGAGCTACACGGACCGCTTCAGCATCGCGGCGCGGGTACGGATGAGCGGGGCGAGTGGAGAGATTCTGGCTAAGACCGTGCCGGGGGAGGACCCGATGGGGTTTGGCTTCGGCTGGAAGCAGGGGCGGATCTACATCCATCTGGTGCAGCGGTGGTTGGATGACGCGATTCGAGTGGAGAGTGAGCGGGTATTCGCCGATGGAGCCAGCCACGCGGTGGCGATGGTTTATGACGGGTCGAAGCTGGCGGTGGGGCTGCAATTGTATGTAGATGGCAAGCCGGAGAAGCTGCGGGTACTGGTGGATGAGCTGAACCAGGATTTTCAGGTGAAAGAGCCGGTGCGGACCGGCGGGGAGGATGTGCGGTTTTATGGGCGGCGGATCGAGCCGCTCGAGGTGGAGTTTTTAGCCGGCACGGCGACGGGGGCAGCAGCGCGGAGGCGGCAGTATCTGGAAACTGTGGAACGGGGGGCGTGGGCGGAAGTGGTGAAGCTGCGGCGGGAGAGGGAAGAGCTAATGGACCGGATCCCGACAGTGATGGTGATGCGTGAGACGGGAGAGCCGAAGCAGGCGCATGTGCTGATTCGGGGAGCTTATGACCGGAAAGGGGAGGCGGTGGAGCCGGGAATCCCCGAGTCTCTGGGACCTATGCCGGCGGGGCTGCCGGGAAACCGGCTGGGGCTGGCGCGGTGGCTGGTGAGCCACGAAAACCCGCTGCTGGCGCGGGTGACGGTAAACCGGTTGTGGCAGGCGTTGTTCGGAGTGGGACTGGTGAAGACGAGTGAGGATTTTGGCTCGCAAGGGGAATGGCCGGCGCAGATGGAACTGCTCGACTGGCTGGCGGTGGAGTTTATGGAAAGCGGCTGGGATGTGAAGAAGCTGCTGAAGACGATCGTGATGTCGGAGACCTACCGGCAGAGCTCGGCGGTGAGTGCGGAAATGCTGCAGCGGGACCCGGAGAACCGGTTGCTGGGGCGGATGACGCGGCTGCGAATGGATGCCGGACAGGTAAGGGATCATGCGCTGGCGGTATCGGGATTGCTGGTGGAAAAAGTGGGAGGGCCGTCGGTGAAGCCGTATCAGCCGGCGGGGCTGTGGAAGGAGTTGAGCGGAGGAGCGGACTATGTAATGGATCAGGGGGAGGGGCTTTACAGGCGGAGTCTGTACACGTTCTGGAAGCGGACGGCGCCGCCGCCGACGATGGCGAATTTCGATGCGGCGGGGCGCGAGACCTGCGTGGTGCGGGAGAACCGGACGAACACGCCGTTGCAGGCGTTGAATCTGATGAACGATGTCACGTTTCTCGAGGCGTCGCGGAAGCTGGCCGAGCGGATGATGGACGAGCGGGAGGGTTTGGCGCGGGGCTTCCGGATGGTGACGAGCCGGCGGCCCAGTGCGGCGGAGATGGTCGTGATCGAGCGGGCGCTTGCGCGATACCGTGAGGAATACCAGCGCGATCCGGCGGCGGCGCGGAATCTGTTGGCGCACGGAGACAGCAAGCGGAACGAAGGGACGGACGTGGTGGAGTTGGCGGCGCGGACAATGGTGGCGAGCCTGCTGCTGAATCTGGATGAAGGGATTACACGGGAATGACGCGACGGGGATTTCTGGCACAAGTGGCGGCGGCACAACTGGCGGGGGCGCAGACGCATTTCACACCCAAGGCAAAGCGGGTGATTTATCTGTTTCAGAGCGGGGCGCCGAGCCAGTTGGAGTTGTTCGATTACAAGCCGCGGTTAAAGGAGATGGCGGGCCAGGAGTTGCCGGACAGCGTGCGGCAGGGGCAGCGGCTGACGGGGATGACGGCGACGCAAACGACGTTTCCGCTCGTGCCTTCGAAGTTTGCTTTCGCGCGGAGGGGGCAGAGCGGGGCGTGGGTGAGCGAGTTGATGCCGCATGTGGCGAAGGTGGCTGACAAGCTGTGCTTCCTCAAGTCGATGCACACGGAGGCAATCAACCATGATCCGGCGGTGACATTTTTTCAGACGGGGTTTCAACTGGCGGGGCGGCCGTCGATCGGCTCGTGGCTGGCCTATGGGTTGGGGACGGAGAACCAGGATTTGCCGGCGTTTGTGGTGATGATCTCGCAAGGAACGGGGAATGTGAGCGACCAGCCGCTTTATGACCGGCTGTGGGGGAGTGGATTTCTGCCGACGAAGTATCAGGGCGTGAAGTTCCGCTCGCAAGGAGACCCGGTGCTGTTTCTGAAGGATCCCGAGGGGGTGAGCAAGCCGGGGCGGCGGACGTATCTCGATGATCTGGCGGAATTGAACCGGATGCGGCTGGCCGAGACGGGGGACCCGGAAACGGCGACGCGTGTAGCGCAGTATGAGATGGCGTTCAAGATGCAGAGTTCGGTGCCGGAGTTAACGGACTTGTCGAAGGAGCCGGCATCGACGTTTGAGCGCTATGGGCCGGAGTCGCGGACGCCAGGGAGCTTCGCGGCGAACTGTTTGCTGGCGCGGCGGCTGGCTGAGCGGGGAGTGCGATTTATTCAGCTCTTTCACCGGGGCTGGGACCAGCACAACCATTTGCCCGGGCAGATCGTGAATCAGTGCCGGGATACGGACCAGGGGACGGCGGCGTTGATTGCCGACCTCGAGGAGCGAGGCTTGCTCGAGGATACGCTGCTTGTATGGGGCGGGGAGTTTGGACGGACTGTTTATTGCCAGGGCAAGCTGACGGCGGAGGACTATGGGCGGGACCATCATCCGCGGTGCTTCACGGTATTCCTGGCGGGGGCGGGGGTAAAGGCGGGCCTGAGCCATGGGGAGACGGATGATTTCAGCTACAACATCGTCAAAGACCCGGTACACGTGCACGACCTGCATGCCACGATGCTGCATCTGCTGGGCGTCGACCACACAAAGCTCACCTACAAATTTCAAGGACGGCACTTCCGGCTGACGGATGTGCACGGGCGCGTGGTGCGCGAGGTGCTGGCGTAAGGCTTTCTACAAGCCGGCGCGGAAGGCGGCGATGGCTTCCGAGGTGCGGAGGACACGGTCGTAGATGCGTAGCTTGAGCACGGAGCGGTTGTCGATGGTGAGGGTGGAGGATCCGTTGACGGAGCGGAGATGGGGGCTGAAGCGGCCCCAGCCGAACTGGCGGGCTTCGCCGCCGTCATTGAGCAGACCACCGGTGATGAACGAGATGACTTTGGGGCCGCCATCGACAACGACGGCGATGTGAGAAAGCTGGCCGGTCTGGAGGGTACCGGGATCGGAAGTCCAGCGGCTTTCGGTGCGGCCATCGTTGAGGATTAACTCGAAGGCGGCGCCGGGGGCGGTGAGGAGGGCGAAGCCTTTGCCGTCGGGCGTGCGATTGTCGAGCAGGATCTGGCCGGGGGCGGCCGAGGCGAGCCGCACCCAGAGGTCAAGGGAAAATGCGGAGCGGAGATCTTCCTTGCCGTGGTCGGCACGTTGGGAACGGCGATAGAAGAGAGGCAGGGAGGGAGCAGGGACCGAGGCGGGGATGTTGGCGTTGAGATTAAGCCGTAGCCCTTCGGAGGCAACCGCGCCTTTGCCCTCGAGTTGATTCCAGAGCCCTTCGAGAAGCGAGCGGTCAATCGGATGAACTCGCGCCACATCCTTTTGCGTCTCGGTGAGGAAGTATTGGCCGGCGTCTTCGACGAGGTCGGGGTAAGACATACGGATGATGGGGTCATCGTCATAGAGGACGATCTCGGGTTGTGACCAGCGGATGATTTTGCCTTGAGGGGAATCGGCTTCAACGCCACCGACTAGCCAGACGGGGTTGCGGTCTTCATAGGCGATCGTGCGGCGGTTGGGATGCTCACGGATGAAGCGTCCGCCGTGGTTATGGAACCAGTAGAGAAACTTGCCGTTCTCGCAGCGCCAGGCGAAGTTGGCGGCGCGGGGGTGTTTCATGAGGCGTCCGTCGGCGTAGCGCATGTACTGGGATGGTTCCCAGGAGCGGCCGCCGTCGCGGCTGTAGGTGTAGGCGGAGTAGCCGTCGATGGTGCGGAAAACGCAGAAGATGGAGCCGTCGCTCAAGACGGCGAAGGATTGTTCTTCGGCGATGGGACCGCCACCGGCGGGCGTACGGATGCCGATGTCGCCGTCGGGGAGGGTTTCCCATCGGATCCTGGCGGGGTCGCGCTCGGTGAGGATGTTGGCGCTGCGCAGGAGCACGCCTTCGCTCGAGGTGAAGAAGCCTTCGCCGAAACCGCCGACTTTGTGCAGCGGGACGTAGCCGGCGTCTTTGTAGGTGAAGGCCTTGCCGACGGTCCAGAAGAATTTGATCTTGCCCTGGTAGGGGTTCTTGCGGTCGATTTCAAAGTCGCGCTGGGGGATTTCGTAGCGGCTGGCGGACCAGGAGCGGCCATGGTCATCGGAGTATTTGAAGACGAAGTGGCCGAGGGAATCGACGCGGCGGTTGAAGCCATCCTTGTAGGCGGGCTTGTCGGCAATGACCTGACGGAGGTTATCCGTATTGTGGTTGTAGAAGACGTAGACGCGGCCGGAATTGGCTTTGAGGAGGACGGCGTAGGAGGCCTCGGGCCCGTTGTTGGGCTCGACGTCGACGGCCTTCTCCCAGGTCTTGCCTTGGTCGGTGCTGCGGAGGCTGATGATGTGCTGGCCGCCGGCGCCTTCCTGGCCGGGGCCGGTGGTGATGACGCAGAGCCAGGCGCCATCGTTGGTCTTGACAACATAGGGCTGGTCGGCGTAGAACTCATCGGGGATGACGGTGCCGTTGACGATGTGACGGGGATCGACGACTTGAGCTTGAAGGGAGGCGGTGAGGGTGAGAACGAGAAGAAGAAATCGCATGAGGAAAATCCTTGGTGGAGAGGGGTCTTAGTCGCCGGGCTGGCGTAGAGAGTAGGCCTGGCTCCGCAGGCGCCGGAAGAGCTTGGGATAGCGTGGGGCGAGATTACGGGTTTCGCCCGGGTCCGTATCGAGGTTAAACAACAGGGACTTGCCGCCGACTTCGAGGAATTTCCATTTGCCGCGGCGGCAAGCGTAGGAGCGGGGCGTTTGGACGAGGTCATCGCGGAAGCTCCAGAGGAGACTGCGTTGGGGCAGGGAGCGGCCGCGCAGCGCGGCAGTGATATCGATGCCGTCGACGGGAGCGGGAAGCGGCGCACCGGCCGCGGCGGCGAGGGTGGGAAACCAATCGAGGTTGATGACGGGAGAAGTCACTTGGGAGCCGGCCTTGACGCGGCCGGGCCAGCGCACGAGACAGGGAGAGTGGATGCCGCCTTCATAGAGTTCGTACTTGCCGCCGCGATATGGGCCATTATCGCCGATTGGGGCGTTGGCGGGTTGGAGCTTGACCCAGCCGTTGTCCGAAGCAAAAACAACGAGGGTGTTCGCGGCCTGTCCGGACTCGTCGAGGGCGCGGAGCAGGCGGCCGGCTTCGTCATCCATGTGAGCGACCATGCCGGCATAAAGGGCACGGTTTCCGCCGAGGTGGGCATAGGGGCGGGACCATGGTTCCGGCACCTGATAGGGAGCATGAGGCAGGGGCGTGGCGTAGTGCAAATAAAACGGGCGGTTGCGTTTTTGTTTCAGGTAGCGGACGGCTTCCTCGCAAAGCAAGTGGGGGAAGTAACCCTGTTGACGGAGAGGTTGATTGCCGTGGAAGGTGACTTCCCTGCCCTTCCAGCCGCCGCCGAGCGAGAGATGGGAGTGGTAATCGATGGTGCCATTAAGGAAACCATAAAAGTGCTGGAAGCCACGGCGCAACGGGCGGTACGCGGGGGGCATACCGAGATGCCATTTGCCGATGAGGGCGGTATCGTAGCCGGCGCGGGACAGCAGTTCGGCGATAGTGGGGAGGTCCTGGCGCATTCCGGTGTTGTCGTGTTCTTCGCGGAGCACGCCGGAACGCCGGTGCGCTGGGGATAAACGCCGGTGAGAAGACCGGCGCGGGAGGGAGAACAGCATGGGGCGCAGGCGTAATGCTGGGTGAGACGGGCGCCCTGGGCGGCGAGCCGGTCGAGGTTGGGAGTGCGGATTGCGGGGGAGCCGAAGCAGGCGAGGTCGCCGAAGCCGAGATCGTCGGCGTGAAAGAAGAGGATGTTGGGTTGCGGCGGGGCGGCCCAGGCGGCGGTGGCGGCGAGCCAGGAGCGGCGCGTCAGCAGGGGCGCCAGCGCTGGTTTTTTCTTGATGGAGGGCAAAGTCTGAGCGTAAGTCGGGCTCATGCGGTGGGCTCGTCAGAAATTGATCTTGAGCGAGAACTGGATCTGGCGCTCGCCGCTGGCGGCGTTGATGACGCCGAAGCCCGCGCCGCCGAGCTGTTGCGCGGGGCGGGCGAAGTAAGGAGTGTTGGTAAGGTTGAAAGCTTCGGCGCGAAAAATGGCTTGCAGGGATTCGCGAATGCGGATCGCACGCTGCACGGCGGTGTTGTAGGCGACACGGGCCGGGCCGCGGGTATCGGGCAGGGTGCGGCTGACGTTGCCGAAGGTGAAGGCCGGGGGAACAGTGAACTGGCTGGTATCGAAGTAGCGCAACAGGCGCGACTGGGGATCGCCGCTGAGATTGGCGGAAGTGCCGGTTGAATTCGGGCGCAGCACGCCGCCGCCCACGCCGGAATTGCCGATCGAGGACAGTGCGAGGGGGAAGCCGGTGTTGGCGGAGAATGCACCGCTCCAAGACCAACCCTTTGTCAGTGCCTTGAGAAACGGGTTACCCGCCAGGGGGCGAATCTGAACGGCATGAGAGATGACCAGCCGTTGCGAGACATCGCCTTCGGAGATGGATCGCTCGGCGGCTAGATTGTAAGCGTTCTGCACGGGGGGCACGAATGCGTTCTCGCCGAAAATGCGGCCCGAGCCATTGTCGATCAGCTTGGAGTTGGTGTAGACCACGGTAAGACTGTAGCCGCGGCTGAAACGCTTTTCGGTCCGGAATTGCAGGGAGTGGTAACTTGAATTGCCCATGTTCTGCGCCACGGCGGGGGAGTTCGTATTAACGCCGGAGTATTGTGGATAGGGGCGAAGTAGCTGGCTGCGGGCGATGGTACGGTTGGCGAAAAGGCCGAGGTTGGTGAGGCCGAAGAAGGGATTGTCGACGGCCTGCGACAGCGTGGCGCCGAGGGACTGATACTTCGGGTCGAGTTGATTGAAATCGAAGGAGACGGGAATGTGGACGCCGCGGTTGCCGGCGTAGCCCGCTTCGATGAGCACGCCGCCGAACCACTGCCGCTGAATGGTAAAGCTCCATTGCTGGTTGTAGATGTTGGAGACGTTGCCGCGATCCATGATCTGCACGGTCTGGCCGAGGAGGAGGCGGTCGGCCTCGGAGGTGGGCGCCTTGGCGAGGCCGCCCGGGAAGGGGTTGTCGATTGGCTGTGAGAAGCCGACGCCGTCGGGGCTGGTGGAGACCCAGGGCGTGGTGAGGGTGAAGCCGGGGGTGCCGAAGTTACCGGCCGATGTGGTGCCGAAGCGCGGAGCGAAAAAGATGCCATAGCCGGCGCGAAGCACGAAGGTGGGGCTGATGCGGTAGGCGAGGCCGATACGCGGGCCGAAGTTCTTGTACGTGCTGTTGTACTGGCCGCGGGGCTGGCCGTCGCGGCCGGCGTAGCGCAGCACGCCCTTCAGCGGACCGGCGCCGGCCACGGTGATGGGGAAGGGAGAATTGAAATCGAAATTGGCGAAGCGATTGTACTTTTCGATGCGCGGCTGGTCGTACTCCCAGCGGACGCCGGCGTTGACCGTAAGCCGCTTGAACTTGATCTGATCGTTGATGAAGAGACCGCTGTAAAGGTTCTTGACGCGGAGGGCGGGGACGCTGGTGAGCGAGCCGCCACCGAAGCCGACCAGCAGGGAGGCCAGGCCATTGCCGGCGCCGAGGGTGGGAACGAGGGGATTGGGGCCTTGGGTCTGAGCCAGGGCAAAGGAGAAAGAGCCGGAGGGGGCACCGGCCTGATAGGGAGTCTGGTCATAGAGGCGGGTGTCGGCTCCGTAGACGATGGTGTGGCGGCCATGGATTTCCGACTGTTCGACCACAAGCGTGTAGACGCCATTGCCGCGGCGGATGCGGTCGCCGGCGGCGGGCCCCAGTTGCGCGTAGTTAGCGACCGAAATGGTGGGAAATACCTGTTCGTCGACCTGGGAGGCAAGGGCGGCGGGGAAGCCTAGGGCGGTGAGGTCAACCTTGCCGGCGGCAAGCGGGACGCGGCCTTCAAAGCGGCGCGTGGCGCCGAGGCGGACGTTCAGGATGCGCGTGGTGGACAGCAGACTGGTGAGGTTGACCGAGGCGTTGTGAACGCGGTTGACCGTTACGCCAAGAACATTGTCGGCGATGTTGTTGTAGGGCCCGGTGACGCCGGTGTTGCCGGTGTTGTAGGTATAACGGCCGAAGAGGGAGTGGCGCTCGTTGAGGCGATGGTCGATGCGAGTGGAGTATTGGTCGGAGTTGACGTAGCTGGCGGGAGCGAAGACGTAATTGTTGATCAGCGCGGCGGTTTCGCCCGGGCGGTTTGGCAAAGGGTAGAAGGCGGCGAAGTTGCGGCCGACGCGGGACTGGCGGTCGGCGGGAACGATGGCGTTGGGAAAGGGAGTGCGGGTGAAGGTGGCGCCGTTGAACTCCGTGGTGAGGGGATCGAAGATGGTGACGAGGTTGCCGTTGGGGGCGCGGCTGCGCGAGAAATCTCCGGCGCGCTCGGCGGCAGTAGGCACGGTGAGAATTCCAGCGGCGCCGGAGGCGTCTTCGCGATGGCCCTGGTAGTCGGCGAAGAAGAAGGTTCTGTCGCGAATGATGCGGCCGCCGACGACGGCGCCGAATTGATTGAAGTGAGAAACGGGGCGGGCCTGGTTGCGGGCGTTCGAGAAGAAGTTATTGGCTCGCAGACGGTCGTTGCGGAAGAAGTTGTAGATCGTGCCGTGGTATTGGTTTGTGCCGCCCTTGGTAACGACGTTGATGACGCCTCCGCCGGAACGTCCATACTGAGGGCCGAAGGAATTGGTCAGGACCTTGAATTCCTGGGTGGCGTCGGGATTGGGGGAGAAGGCGTAGTTGTTGTTTTCCGGCAGCATGATCGAGACGCCATCGACGAGGTATTCGTTGGTGCGGAAGCGGCCGCCGTTGATGGAAATGTCGGATTGGACGAAGAGGGGCGTGCCGACGTCACCGGTGGAGGCGGTGCCGCCGCTGGCGCGCGGATTGACCTGCACGCCGGCGGTTAGCCCGGCGAGGTCAAAGATGTTGCGGCCCTGTATGGGAAGTTCTTCGACGGTCTTGGTGGAAACCGTTTGGCCAAGGGAAGCGGTTTCGGATTCGATGAGGGGGGCCTCACCGGTGACGGTGACGGTGGAGCTGGCCTCGCCCAACTGCAGTTGGAAGTCGGCGCGCACGGTGGACTCGACCTGGATGGTGACGTTTTCGCGCAAGGACTGCTTGAAGCCGCTGGCATTGACGCGAATGCGATAGGCGCCGGGGCGGAGATAGAGCGACTGATAAAGGCCGGCGGCGTCGGATTCGGCGCGCAGCGATTGATTCGTATCGATGTTGGTGATCTCGACCGTAGCGCGGGCGACCGGGGCGCCGCTGGGGTCGGTGATGTTGCCGAGCAGAGAGCCGGTGATGTTTTGCGCGGAGACGGAGCGGGAGGCCGCGAGAAGGGCGAAGGCGATCAAGAGAGCGCGAGCGGACATGGAATCTCTCCTCGAATAACTGGCGTGCCAGTTTTTGTATTGCAAGCTTAGCTGAAGCAGTTTAGACTGTCAACAGATATCCGATAACTGACGTGCCAGTTTCCAAGACACAATCCGCGAAGGTACTGGGCGAAACGGCCTTCAGGAAGTTGAGAATGGCGATCCTGGAAGGCACGTTGCCGCCGGGGACGCCACTGTCGCGGCGCCGGTTGGCCGAGGAGTTGGGGATGAGTTCGGTGCCGGTGGCCGACGCGATCGCGCGGCTGGAGGGGGAAGGGCTGGTGGAGAGCAAGGCGCGGGCGGGGACGCGCGTGAAGATCGCCACGGCGGACGAGATCCGGGGCAATTATGTACTGCGCGAGGCGCTGGAGACGCATTCGGCGCGGCTGTTCGCCGAGTGCGCCGATGCGAGGCAGAGGGAACGATTGATGCGAACAGCGGAGCGGCTCGACCGGGCCTACAATGCCTTGGGCCGCAGCAAGGAGTATAGTCAGGCGCGGCATGCCAAGGTGGAGCGGATCCACATCGAATTCCATATGCAGATCGCGCGGGCGACGAAGGTGCCGCTGTTTGCCGATGCGATCGAGCGGAGCCGGGTATTGTTGTTCAACTGGATTTTCACGGTGGCCCGGGACTTTGAGAAGTTTCCTGAGCGCTGGCACCGGGACTTGGCGGAAGCGCTGGCGAAAGGCAGTGCGGAGGAGGCGGCCGCGGCGATGCGGTGCCATGTGCGGTTCCGGCAGGCGGATGTGATTGAACGCTTCCAGCATTTGGCGCGCCGGCAGGAGCAGGATTCACGGATGGTGCGG
>Ga0068877_10001781_pt1 | contig 17632 bp, 14 predicted proteins | sample NOAtaG_FD_66437 | JGI IMG/M metagenome (GOLD analysis project Ga0068877, IMG submission 66437) | Freshwater lake microbial communities from Lake Erie, under a cyanobacterial bloom - NOAA_Erie_Diel6S_1000h metaG | ecosystem: Environmental > Aquatic > Freshwater > Lake | place: USA: Ohio, Lake... | reverse complement strand
AACAACTCAAATTTCGCGGAGGTTAAAAAGGAAATTTGGCTACCTACGGTCAACGAGTGGACACAGACGGTCGATGTTGACGTGACAAATCAAGGGATTAGGCGATTTACTAATATTCGGGTGAATGAACCGAATGAGTCGAGTCTTTCGATAGCGATTCTTCCAGGCACAATAATAGTCGACAAACGTGATGTCCCACGAAGCGTCAAATATCTCCCGGGCGGGGTCGAATTGCTGGATGATGTTGCACGCGTCCTCCAAGGTCTCGTCAATTTGGACCCGAGCGCCGAGCCAAAAAAAACCGGTTGGGATTCGTTCATGAAGTCCTTTTTTTCCGGTGTCTTAGTATCGCTCTTCTTTACTTCGCTGTGGCATTTATACAAGCTCTACCGTGGCAAAGCAAGTAACGAATGAAGTGCTTCGTTAAGAAATACAAATTTACATTTGTCGTTGTAGTGACGAGCATACTAATTCTTGTCCAAGGAATTTTTCGGCAATTTCCAAACGTCGACGAAGTCGCTCACCTTCCGGCTGGGGTCTCCCCGTGGTTGTTCTCTCGATTCGACCTATATCGAACGAGCCCACCGTTAGTCCATATAGTAACAGGTCTATCCCCGACTACGCAAAGAGTACCGTTCGACTGGAAGTTGTTCTCGGATAAACCTGGACTAAAACCAGAGTTTGCAATTGGTATTAGGCATCTCGAAAAATCGAAATTAGGTTTGGTCAATGACTTCATTGTGGCAAGAATTTGTTGTTTGTTTTTTTTCCTCTTTTTTGTTGCAGCAACGCTGTTTTTGACAAGGGACGTTTTTTGCGACTCAGCATCGAGAAATATACTTTGCGTTCTTTGTTGTACTTGTCCGAATATTTTGGCGGGCGCTCAAACGATCATTCCAGATGTTGGTGGAGTTGCTATGGGTGTTTTCGCGTGCCTAGCCTTTTGGAACTACTTTAGGCGCCCATGTATGAAAAGCACTTTTCTTGCCGGCTTTGCTCTTGGACTTGCTTTGGTATCCAAGCTTACATGGATCACGGCAGTCGTGTCACTGCCACTGACCGTGCTTCTATGCTCCATGATTTTCAAAAACCCTCATAGGATAGTCAAGCGTCTATTTCATCTTGCGGCTGCCTTAGCGATTGCTTTATTCACGCTCAATGTATTTTATCTTTTCGAAGGATCGGCGACGCCGCTGGCTGAATATGAGTTTTGTAGCGATGCATTGGGGGGAACTGGCGAAAGTGCGACTCTGTTTGGAAATCGTTTTCGGGGAAAATCTATTGGATCTTTGCCAGTTCCACTCCCAAAAAACTACGTACTGGGAATCGATGCCCTTCGGTTCAAGGTCGAGAAAAAGAAGTGGTCCTTTTTATTGGGGGAATGGAGGTTTGGTAGCTGGCTACATTATTACGTATTTACAACCCTCTTTAAAACACCAGAACCGACGATGTTGGCGACGCTGGTTGGAGCGGGGGTTTTATTGGAAGGCATTCGTCGAAAGATCGTAAGTTCGGATGTGATTGCCATGTTTTTATTTCTAACGATCCCTGCAGCTTTTTGTTTTGCGTGCGTCAGCTTGCAAGGGGGTTTCAATCATCATCATCGTTATGTTCTGATGATCTACCCTCCTATGTTTGCACTAGTCACGTACGTCGCGTCTCCTGTAGGTGTGAAGTTGCTGAGCTTTCGGCTCCCATTTTTGGGCCACGAGAAGCGAAGTTTCGCGGTTCCGCTTGTGGTAACATTAGTAACGCTTAGCGTCACGTCGTCTTTGAACGTACATCCTTACTACACTAGCTATTTCAATACACTAAGTGGTGGCCCGTCGAATGGTTGGAAGTTACTTGGCTCGTCGAATATTGACTGGGGACAGGATATTTTGGAAGTAGACAGGTGGCTAAAGAGTAATCAAGACAAACGTCCACTCGTAATGGACATAGATTACTTCGGAATGAATGGCGAACTCTTCGATGTTCCTACTCAACTGCCGCCAAGATTGCGAAAAGATGCGTCTTTCGACGAAGTTCGCAAAACGATCCGCGCAACTCAGTGGTGGATCATAAGTACAAAGAGACTGTACAATTTACCCGAAATGGCCGGTATAGAATATCTTCAGCAGATTGAACCTGTGACTCGTATCGCTCACGCTTACCACGTTTATCGAATTGATCCACTTCCACGAAACGAACTGGAGCGTCACAGTGATTTTGTCCCACCGGAATAGCGGCTTTACTTTAGTGGAGCTGCTGGTCGTTATTGCAATAACAGGTACTTTGATTGGGATATTGCTACCTGCTATTCAAGCGGCTCGGGGAGTCGCGCGGCGAATACAGTGTGCGAATCATGCAAAGCAACTTGGACTGGCTTGCCATAACTTCGAAGGCGCTCATAAGACTCTTCCTCCCTGGGTACTCGTCAATCAAAGGCAAATGGCGACTGGTCACTTCTTGCTCTTGCCTCATGTGGAGCAAGCCACACTCTTCCAACAAGCCAACGGTTTCTCGTTCCGTGTTCGTACCTCGGCAGTAGCAACGTTCGCTTGCCCCGATGATCCAACATTATCGAATGGAAAGTTTGCTGGGGTGTCGTTGGATTGACATAGGCGGAGTTTGCGAGATTGAAACAAGGCCGAGAGCAAGTCCGGGACAATGGTCGCAGTCTACGGGGAAGACGAGACAGCACGAAATCGTTACAAGCAGTTGTCGTTTCAAGCTAGATCCACGCATGAATTACCAGTAGAATCGAACGCGTACGACTTGGTGATTGCTTATGAAGTGCGAGAGCATTTGGAGGATCCAGTAAGAGCGCTCGCTGAGATCGATCGGGTGGCCAATCGCTGGGTGTTGGTCAGTGTTCCGTGGGAACCGACTTGGCGAATTCTCAATGTGATACGAGGAAAGTACTGGCGGAGATTCGGAAATACGCCAGGACACGTCCAGCACTTCAGCCGACGAGATTTTGTTGCGCTGTTATCAAGTCGATTGGAAATTGTCGCGATCAAAACGCCAATGCCTTGGTCAATGGCATTGTGCCGCAAACGTTGACGAATCGCCAATTGCGTGATTGCAAATGGACCGAGGTAAGACGTTTTGAAAGCCAGTACTTGGGAGTGAACCAGAATCATGAGAAAAAACGAATTTTCGATCGTTGAGTTTGTCGCGATTGGCATCTATCTGATTGTGTTGGTAGCAAACAACGAGAGCAACGATGAATTTACCCTGGCACAAGTCGCTTTCTATTGGATTGAGAGTTAGGATTTTTCGGGCCTCCTTTTTTGCTGTACTGATCCTGGTGGTAATTGGTTGCAATGGAGGAGCTCAGCTTACAGATGACTCGGTAGCTCAGGACGTTCGGGCCGATCGTGATGTTTTGCGAATCGACTTGGGTTGCATTCAACGTGGTGGTAAGGTTGAGTTTTGTATTCCGCTTGAGAGATTTCGGATTGCTTCTCATGCGGAGATTCGTTCGATCAAATCATCGTGTGAGTGCGTTAAGGTCCGAAAGGTATTGTACCGGTCTCGCTTAGCCGTTGAGCCAAGCGAGGGGGTGTTGGTGTCGATATCGCCTGTAGTCGCCCCAAATGAGCCGCCAGTATCTTTGCGAGTTCAGGTGGAGATTGAGTCGACAAAGAGCGAAGCGTGTTTGTTGGAGTTGGATTTTTTGGAAACTGATTACGTTTCTCTCGTGTAAGTCCCTGATGGATGGTTGCTGGTTTTTCTGATTTGAATTTCGTCATTTAATCGTGGAGAATAGTAATGAAAAGCTTAATTAATGGGGTTTTGTTATCGGTGTTATTGAGTGTCGTGTTGCTGTTTGACTCGCCGAGAACTGTTGGCAGTCTGTGTTCTGATTCAGAATTAGCAACGGTTCAAGCGTTAGGCTGTGGGGATTGGCCAGTCGATAGTTGGTATTCGTGCTACGCAGAGAATTCTAGCTGGTCTTGGATGTGTGAATATGAGACTATAATACTGTTTGGCAACGCTTGTACTGGTTCTGAGATGTGCCCAGGGGCGAGTTGCTATGGACCGAAAGACCAGTACTGCGGAGGTTGGACGTCGAGTGGTAGAATGTGCACAACTTCAACCGTGATGCCGTGTTGTACGATTACTAGTATGTGCGAGACTAGGGTGATAACGAGTGGTCTGTGGCCTGTGTACGATTGCGATTGTGCAGATTCTGGTTCATGGGCAATGGGTTCTAGGACAGTAGCCACGCTAGGTGCGACCTGTGGTGGTGGTGGTGGTGGCGGCGGTGCGACCGCACCCGATCCCGAGAACGAGATATAACCAAATGTTGGGTTCTGTGAAATAAGGAAAGGGCGGCGTATTCTGCTGGTTTAAAGAAGTTTTGTATTGGTGAAAATGTTCAAGCTAGCGGAGCCGTCATCCGAGAAATGGCGTCATCTGGGTGGGCACCTGCGCATCATACCCCTCCTCAAAGGAAAGAAATTCCTTAACGGAATCCCGCAGGTTGCCGCCTAATTCAAATTTTCTTAGAACACAACAATTGACAATTCATCGTAACGAGATGGGACCGGTCGAGGGCTAATTGTGATGAACAGTCGTAAAGCTGCTTTGGTTTTCGGGCGTTTTTCGGGGGAGGGTATCTTGCGCAATATTCTTTTTTCAATTTGTTTGGGGCTTATCTTTGAAAGTAGTCCTGTCGCCGCAGAGAATTTCTCTGAGAAATTAGTGGATCTGTACGAGGCCAGTCGCCTTGAAAACAGAGTCTATTCCTGGGATTTTGTTCATTGGCAGATCAATACGAAACCAGCAGTGAAGATGTCGTCTTTGGGCGTCGAGGAGAGCATTAAAGCAGCGCAAGATGGTGTTGATCTTTTCGCTCTCGAAGGTGATCTCAGCGCGGAATGCCAAGGTTCGATGATTGCTGATGCTCAACGTTTCAATTTAAAGATCGCGTATAAAACCAAATGGGTGGGAGGCACAGCGGATCGAATCTCATGCAAAACACAGCGTTGTTTTGATGGGAAGGTCTTTGGTTCAGCTTCGCGATCATTGCCTGGCGATAGTTTTCCCAAAGATACTAATAGTCCAGATGAGAATTGCGCAACTGTTGTAGACATTGGGACTTTTACAAGTGAACGAGAGCAGATGGATCTCGAGCTTGGGAAGTCAGGACACTGTGCGGTAATGCCAAATTTCCCAGCGCCGTTCTACGCAGTAAGTGGAAGCGTTGAATTTCAGAGGTTCCTTGATGCATGCAAGATGAACAGCGAAGATTCGGTCAAGTCGTGGCAGCATAAAGATAGTGGTTTCGTTCACCTTGAAGTTTTACCCCCGAAACTGAAAAAGTACGAGTACCTTTTTTCTTACCGGATTCTTCCGAATGGAAGGGTTGAGAGGGTTGATCTGAAGACAGGTGGCTTGATAGTGAAATCGTGCGTTTTCCGATATTCTGATTCTGGTCCGCAGGCATTGGCTGCGATGGATTGGGTAAATGGTAGAGGCTACCGAATCGCGTTTTCGAATTTTAAAGAGTTGAAGAATGTTGCCGAGACTACTTTTCGAGTTTCGGTTCCGGATGGTGCAATTGTTAACGACTTGGACCGAAGTATCAAGTACACGGCGGGAGTGACAACAAAAGATGAAGTGGATCGATTAGCGGAGTATGTAAAAAGTCATGACTTGAAGGCGGTTCCGTCTCAGAGCAGACGCGCCTGGTACGGCGCTTTAGTGATTGGGGCTATTCTGGTTTTTGCGATATTCAATTGGATCAGAAGTAAGCGTGCCTCAGGAGTTCTAGGTGCTATTGCATTATTGTTGATTTCTGGATCAACAGCCCTTTCTGCTGATCCAAACATTCCTGAGCGCAGCCCTACTTGGGATGGTATGGACTGGAAGATTGACTTGGGCGCGAGTGAACAAATCCGACTGAGACAATGTGGTTTCACTGCCACGACAATCGTTCTGAATATCCTCCACCCGGGTTTCAATCCACGTGAAGTTGCAAAAGATCTTGAACCAACCAAAGATGGGGTACGCTTCAATAGAATAAAATCCATCCTTGAAGCGAACGGCCTCGAAGTAACGGCATATAAAGACACGAACCTAAAGAGGGTAATGAGCTCGACTCGTGCGGGCGATGTTGCAATTGTCGCAGTTTCGAAGCTTGGTTTCAACGCACCTCACTATGTGGTGGTGGCGTCGGACCATCGAGGAAGAAAACTGTGGATTGACTATCCATTTGAACCATCGGACCTCGCTTCGTGGAAAACCGAAGAACTTGATTTGGTCAGCAATTGTGTAGTGTTGATTTGCAGAAAGATCCAAGTCGAAAAGGAGACGCTTATTTCGCTGCATCCCAAACATATAGAGATTGGAAAGTCTGACTTCTCCAATGGGATATATTTAGGTAGAGTCCGCATTGAGAATGAGGGCAAAACGCCCGCAGTTTGCAACTTCGTCAAGAAATCATGTTCATGTGTAAGCACAGAACATCAATCTTCATTCACGATAGAAAAAGGTGGCTCGCTCGAATTCGCGTTTCGCCTAAAATATGAAGACTTTGTGGGGAAAGCAAAACCAGCAAGATTGGCGTTTGAGTTCGCTAACGGGAAAGTTCTAGAATTTGTTGCGGATGTGAATGTTCAGAATTCCGAAAAGCAAGTTTTGCCGCGTATCTCAACAAGAAGCAGGATTGTCGTTAATCCCGATCAAATTGAAATGGACAACCGTATTACCGGTTTAATTGAGTGCGGCTGGTTATCGCAGGTTGATTTGTCTGACGTAGATTACAGACATCCCGATTGGATGGAATTGAAACTGGAAGCCGATAAAATCCGCATCGGAATTGTGTCAGGATCAGTAGCAATGGAGAAGTTTACTCGCTACGGGAGGATCTCTGATACATTGAGATTTGTTCGTAGTAGTGACGAAAGAGTAGTTGCGGAGGTAGAATTCGAGTTCATCCGTTCTAATGATTAATTGATGGAATCATTTTGTCCCAAAGCGAGAATCGTCAAAACAGGATTAACACTTGTTGAACTGCTGACAGTTGTTGCAATTATCGCTGTACTAATCGGTTTGCTTCTACCTGCCGTTCAAGCAGCTCGAGGAACGGCGAGGAGGATGCAGTGTGCGAATAATGCAAAGCAACTTGGACTCACTTGCCATAACTTCGAAAGCGCGCACAAGACTCTTCCTCCGTGGGTGCTCGTCAACCAAAGACAATTGGCGACTGGTCACTTCTTGCTCTTGCCTCATGTAGAGCAAGCCACACTCTTCCAACTAGCCAACGGTTTCTCGTTCCGTGTTCGTACTTCGGCAGTAGCAACGTTCGCTTGCCCCGATGATCCAACATTATCCAATGGAAAGTTTACAGGTGTTGCTCTCTCGATTCGTCCTGGCCGCGCCTCATCCGCTGACGGTGAGTACGGCGGTACGTCGTACGCAATGAATGCGAAAGTGGCAAGCGTCAGGTTTCAATCGGGGCACCCAGTACGTGCGGACGGTTCGTTCAGCCGAATCACTGATGGGCTCAGTCAAACGATCTTGTTCGCGGAACGAATGGCGTTTTCCCATGGTGATCGATATCCGTCTGCATCGCCTCCTAATCTGGCTGCGGAATCGCTGACTTGGAGTATCTGGACGCGCGCTGGGAAGAATTCTTCCAATGATTGGCAAGATGGTGCTATGCCGGCGCCAGACTATCCCACTCCCTCAACATTGCCGCGCGATCGGCAGACGGAGGGTTACTCGTGGTGGGATTGTCCGGTATTCGATGCCCCCTATCGTGAAACCGATACACCGAATCGCGGACCAGGTCCACGAAGTGATCCGGCGTTTCGGGATGGCTGGAATGGTGTCAAAAACCCAGGCGGTATTCAAGCAGGTGCGAGAATCGGATCGACAGACTATCGTAGATTGCAAGCGCTCCATGGAAGTATCATGATCGGTACGCTGGCTGATGGATCGGTGCAATCGGTGTCGGCTGCAATCGACCCGATCGTCTTTCGAAATGCTTGCGACCCGATGGACGGGCATCCAGTGTCGTTGGATTGACATCGGCGGAGTATGCAAAATTGAAATTGGGGCCGACAGCAGGACCGGGACGATGGTCCCAGTCTACGGGAAGGCGAGGTAGACGATTGAAAAGGGACCGGGACTGGAGTCCCGGTCTACATTTGAAAAATGATTGACCTTGATTGGGTGTACCACTTTGGGATGGGGAAATAAACGAGGATTCTGGTTTGCGTTGGTTTTGTTGATCCACTCAACCATGCTTGGCTTCAGTGCTTACGTTCATTCTCCCATGACGGATGAGATCGCCCACTTCGCGGCAGGATTGGGACATTGGCTGTACGGTGACTTTGAGCTTTACAACGTCAATCCGCCACTCGCTCGGACGATCGGCACGTTGCCTGTCTATGTTGCAATGCCACGCGATGACGATGAGATCAGCAAGCTCTATTCTCATGTGGGTAGTTCGCGTGATGAACATGGCATCATTGTTTCCCATCGAAAGGAGTTTTCGATCGGCGACCGATTAATGCCCCAGTTGGGTTCATCTTACTTTTTCTGGTTGATGATTGCACGTTGGTCCTGTATCCCATTTTCTTGCGTGGGTGCGTGGGTTTGCTTTGCCTGGGCATCAGAGCTCTATGGCCAACGAGCTGGATTCACGGCCTTGATACTATGGTGTACATCCCCACTGGTACTGGCCTTTGGTGGTGCGTTGACGCCAGATGTACCATCGGGGGCCATGGGTATTCTCGCGTTGTATCGATACTGGAAATGGACCAGAGAATCGTCGTTTGGGAATGCTTACCTGGCGGGACTAACGATCGGGCTCGCAGAATTGACAAAATCCACTTGGATTTTACTTCACCCTATGTTGTTTTTCGTGACCGTCACCATCTGGATTATGCGGTCGGATCGACTCTCTGTTGCCATGCAATGTGTGTTCCAACTGACCCTGGCCTGGATCGTTTTGCTGGCTGGATATGGATTCTCTGACCAGTTCAAACCGCTCGGTGAATTTGATTTTGCAAGTCCGCAGCTTCAGATTCGTGAGTATGCAGAATCAGGCGAATTGGTGAGTGTGGTTGGCAATCGTTTTCGGGACACTTGGATGGGATCGATCCCCGTTCCACTTCCTACTGAATTCGTTCGAGGAATCGATACGCAAGAATCCGCGATGGCGGCACAAACCATTGTTGGTTTCCTTTTCGGAGAACTGCGTTTAGGTGGATGGTGGTATTACTATCTCGTTGTATTGATGCTCAAGTGTACCGTTGGCGAGCTGGGGCTCTTTGCGATCGCGACACTGGGAAACATAGGTACGTTTCTGTTCGCACGGAGACCGCAATCGGTTGATTCAGGATCTTTGAACAGTGCGATACTTCCGTATAGGATTCGGATCGAGACGGTACTATTGCTCGGGCCTGTCGTGCTCTATCTAGTGATGCTCAGTTACCATACAGGGCTGAATCGACACGCTCGATACATGCTGCAATTTCTTCCGTTGTGTTTTGTGTGGGCAAGTCAAGCAGTCACATTTTTCCCACATCGACCATGGCCCAGACTGGGCACAATCGTGTTAGCAACATGCGGAGCATTGAGTAGTCTTTTCTATTTCCCGCACTCGTTATCGTACTTTAATGAGTTGGTAGGTGGCCCATCTCAAGGATACAGATACCTGTCGGGAACCAATGTCGATTGGGGGCACAATGTTTTTTATCTACGCGACGAGCTGAAGCGTCGAGGTTGGGATTCGGTCGGCGCAAGTCTATGGACCCGTTACGATTTGAAGCTTATGGGGATTCAAGCAGAGATTACCAAAATCCCGAAATGGAGTTCCGAAAGCTTGCTTGAGAAACCCGAGGATCGTGGGAAAGTGTTGCTCCCAGGGCGATACGCTGTGAGCGTGTGTATCGTTCAAGGGACGATGGGTGTCCCGAGTGGAACCAAGAAAGGTGAGCCGATCGACAATGGCTACACCTACTTTCAAGAGTTTAAGCCCGTGGGGCATATTGGTTACTCCATCTGGCTTTACGATCTATCCGAAGAGAACCTTTTGGCATCCAAATCTTGGGGAGAGATCTACAGACAGCACATCGAACTTCAGCAAAAACAAAATAAGGCGACAGACTAACGATAGGATTGAAGAACTCGGGCAGAAATATTCAGGGCAGGAAATGTCGAGCATGTATTTTTCTGCGTTCGATGTTTCTGCCCATCTACGCATACTTGAGACACGAAAGAATGGAATCGAGTTCTGTTAGATGTTGGTCGAGCTAGTCTTTCCGCTGGTGTTCTGCGATTGACACCGCCGCCTAGGTTCTACCGCTCCTTTGGAGCTTTCGATGAATGGAACCGTATGACAACGAACATGCATAATTGCATCGATACAATCATGCATTCAGACCATCCATGCATGCTGATCTTTACTTGACGACGAAATTGACCATGCGGCCAGGGATGACGATTGCTTTGACAATCGCTTTTCCTTCAAGCCATTCATGGATCTTTTCGTGATTGCGGCCGGCGGCTTCCATTTGCTCCACAGTCGCACCAGATGGGACCATGACCTTGGCTCGAACCTTACCGTTGATCTGCAATGGAATCTCAATCTCGCTGGTTCGCGTCATGGCTTCGTCGTACGTCGGCCATGGTTCGTACGTGAGAGATTGACTATTCCCAAGCGCTTGCCACAATTCTTCTGCAATATGCGGAGCATACGGCGCCAACAGCAATACCAATGCTTCCATCGCTCGTTTAGGGCGCACTGACTCCTTTGTAAAGAAGTTTACGAACTCCATCATTCTGGCGATCGGTGTATTGAAACCCAAGGTCTCAATATCCTTTGTTACGTGCATGATCGTGCTATGCAGCACTCGGTTCTGTTCCGGAGTTGGCTCGACATCTTGAATGCAATCCAGAAGATCATTCCCATCGCCCTGCGTATCAATCATCAATCGCCAAACGCGATCTAGAAAATTCCGAACGCCATTGACCCCTTTCGTACTCCACGGTTTGGTCGCCTCGAGCGGGCCCATGAACATTTCGTAGAGGCGCAACGAATCGGCACCGTATTCCGAGACGACAGAATCGGGATTGATGACGTTCCCGCGCGCCTTGGACATTTTGTGCGCGCGACTGTCGATTCGGATCTTCTCATTCGAAATCAGAACAAAACTATCGCCCACTTTGGTGACTTCGGATTCTTCGACTTTGACTGCTTCGACCAATTGTTTGGATACGCGATCGATCAGTCCATTGTCTGATTTTTCCAACGCAGTTGAGCTTACCCAACTTCCATCGGAAAGTTGGTAACCGGTGTACTCCACTTCACCGAGAATCATCCCTTGATTGACTAGCTTCTGAAACGGTTCCGGTTGCGAGACATGGCCTCGATCGTAAAGAACCTTGTGCCAGAATCGTGCATACAAAAGATGCAACACCGCGTGTTCCGCACCGCCGATGTAGAGATCGACGGGCATCCAAGCTTTTTCTTTGGCTGGATCGACAATAGCTTTTGCATTTTTCGGATCGATAAAACGCAAGTAGTACCAACATGAACCTGCCCATTGAGGCATGGTATTGGTTTCGCGTCGATAACGGACTCCATCGATGGTAACGTAGAGCCACGAATCGTCCGCTTTGGCCAATGGTGGTTCTGGTCTACCATGCGGTTTGAAGTCTTCGAGATGTGGCAGATCGACTGGCAATGTGGCTTGATCGACGGCTCGCTTACGGCCTGTTGGGTTTCCATCTTTGTCGAGTTCGTGCAAGATAGGGAATGGCTCTCCCCAAAATCGTTGACGACTAAAGAGCCAATCGCGCAGTTTGTAATTCACCGCCTCTTTTGCGATCCCTTGCTGACTCAGCGACTCGATGATGCTCGACTTTGCTTGGTCGGTATCGAGCCCATCGATGGCACCACTATTCATCGCATTGCCTGGACCGGTATAGCAAACCTGACCAGCAAGGATTGCATCGAGAACTTCGCTATTGGATTCGGGCTTTACGACACAAACGATCGGTAATTTGTACGCTTGGGCGAACTCGAAGTCACGATCATCGTGGGCGGGAACGGCCATGATAGCACCTGTACCGTAACCGATGAGTACATAGTCTGCGATCCAAACCGGGATCGCTTTACCCGTAACAGGATTGATCGCATGTGCACCCGTGAAGACACCTGTCTTCTTTTTGTCACCGTCGGTACGATCGCGATCACTCTTGAAGGCCGCAGCATCGCAGTATGCTTTTACAGCGGCTGCTTGTTCGCTCGTGACAATCGACTTCACTAACGGATGCTCGGGAGCGATGACCATGTAGGTGGCACCGTAAAGCGTATCTGGTCGTGTTGTATAGACGCGAATCGTGCCTGATGGTTGCTGCTCTGGGAACGCAGACTTCGCCCGCGAAGCTTTCCAGTCACTAAACTGTTCCGATGCTATCACAGGAAAATCCACTTCTGCACCCGTACTGCGACCTATCCAATCCGATTGAAGCTTCTTGATACTCGGAGACCAATCGAGAGGCTCCAAGTCATGGATCAGGCGATCGCCATAAGCAGTGATGCGAAGCATCCATTGCCGAAGTGGAATGCGTTGAACGGGATGGTTGCCCCGTTCGCTTTTGCCATCGATGACTTCTTCGTTGGCGAGAACTGTCCCAAGTCCCGGGCACCAATTCACGAGTGCTTCGTCTTGATAAGCTAATCTGTGTCGATCTCTATACGCTTCCACTGCGAATGCCCCAGCGGACTGAACGTCTGCCGGAATAGGAAGTTCGGCAATGGGGCGACCTTTTTGTTGTTCGAAGTCGAACCAAGTGTCGTACAGTTCGAGAAAGATCCACTGCGTCCATTTGAAGTAGTCGACATCGGTCGTCGACAAGCATCGGTCCCAATCGTACGAGAAGCCCAGCATCTTGAGTTGCCGAGTGAAGTTCGCGATGTTGTTTTCTGTACTAACACGGGGTGGTGTATTCGTTCGAATCGCGTATTCCTCGGCTGGTAATCCGAATGCATCGTAGCCCATCGGATGAAGGACTGTTTTTCCTTTCATCCGAGAGAAGCGAGCAACGATATCGGTGGCGGTATAACCCTCGGGGTGGCCGACGTGTAGCCCCGCACCGCTCGGATAGGGAAACATATCCAAAACGTAGACTTTTTCCCCTCGGGGCATTTCAGGGCATTGAAATGTCTTGTTCACATCCCAATAGTTCTGCCATTTGGGTTCGATGGTTGCAGGGTTATACCGTGGCATAAGACTTTGTAGATTGGTTTAGAGACAGAAAGGAATTAAGCGGAGTGAATGGCGCGACCATCCACGGCGAGTGCAGCTTCATGCATGATTTCTGCGAGTGTTGGGTGAGCATGGCAACTGCGAGCAATATCTTCACTGCTTGCTCCAAACTCGATGGCGATAGCCGCTTCAGCGATCAAGTCACCGGCGCGAGCACCGATAATGTGTACGCCAATCACTCGGTCGGTCTTCGCATCGGCGAGAATTTTCACTCGTCCCTCGATATCTCCAAGAGTACGTGCGCGTCCGTTGGCACCATAAGCACCCACACCCTTGCGATACTCGATGCCCGATTGCTTGAGTTGCTCCTCGGTCTTTCCGACGGTCGCAATCTCGGGGTGCGTATAAACGATCGCTGGGATGCAATCGTAGTTGAAGTGCGCGTGGATACCGGCGATTCGCTCCATACAGACGACTGCTTCCTCCATCGCTTTGTGGGCCAACATCGCACCTCCGATTAGATCACCCAAAGCATAGATACCTTTGACTGCTGTTTGATACGTGGTCGTATCGACAGGAACGAATCCACGTTTGTCGGTTTCGATCCCGACCGATTCCAGTCCGATGTTTTGGGAGTTCGGAACTCGACCTGCAGCCAAGAGAACGCGATCGCAGATGATCGGTTCGGCACCTTTGCAACGGACCACACATTGTCCATTCTCTACGCGGGCGCTCTCGACCCAGGAGTTGAGTCGGAACTCGATACCTTGGCGAGCGAAGATGCGTTGGGCTAGTTGGCTCAGTTCGTTATCCATTCCGGGCAATATTCGATCCATCGCCTCAAGCACGATGACTTCGCTGCCAAGTCGATTCCAAACGCTTCCTAATTCGAGACCAATGTAACCGCCGCCGATCACGACAAATCGTTTCGGCACGGCAGGATAAGAAAGTGCTGTCGTACTGTTGCCGATCAAGTTGCCGTCCTCTTCGACTCCACGCATCGAGGCGGGGCGCGAGCCCGTCGCGAGTACGATATGTTTTGCCTTGATCAAGAAAGAATCGTTAGCCGTTTGGACAGCAATCGTATTAGGATCGCGAAGTTGGCCGACTCCGTTGTAGCCGGTTACTTTGTTTTTCTTGAAGAGCAAGTCGATTCCGCTGGTTAACGTTTGAACCACCTGCTCCTTGCGCTTCATCATGGCGGCCAAGTCCAATTGGACGTTGTTGGCGATGACTCCGTGATTGCTCAACCCTGTCTTGGTGTCGTGATAGATGTGGCTCGATTCGAGAAGTGCTTTGCTCGGAATGCAACCCACGCGAAGGCAAGTTCCACCAAATTTTGCATTTTCATCGATGCAGGCAGCATTCATCCCCAACTGAGCGGCTCGAATCGCAGCCACGTAACCACCAGGTCCCCCGCCGAGGACTACTACATCATGTTCAATTGTTTTCATTGCTTTATTGGATCTGTTTGGGAAAGCTGGAGCAAAATGGGAGGCCAAAACCTGCAAAATCGCCCACAAAGCTTAGCTACTGAGCCTTGTTTTCTAAAGACCTAAGAGACGCTTTCATGGTTCGATCCTTGGAGTAAACTGGCACGCCATGATTGCGAAGCGAATTGACCGATTGGTGGAATGGACGAAATGGCCCGTAGCTTTTGCAGCGGTGGCGAGCATTCCGCTCACGTTGGTCGCGATTTCCTGGCAACTCTCAAAATCGCTTAGTTCCCCAGTGTTTTTGGTGATGTTTGTTGCCGGATTCGGTTTGCTATGTTTCGCGGCTCGAACGTCGCTGGGCAGTTCACGATGGGTGAAAATGCTATTCGGATGGTTGCATGACGGAACTCAAGCCGCAGTGGCGATGTTGATGCTCCACCCCGTGGTAGGGATCCGAAAAGAGCGAGTTCCGGATTCTTCGCGGGTTCGATGGCTTGGGAAAGGGAACTGGATCATGCTGGTTTCGCCTTACATCGTGCCCCTGTCGACCATAATTCTTTGGCTGGTTTCGTTGTTGCTTTTCGCGGCCTTGCGAAGTGCTGTCCTCGGATTTGGGTTAGGTTTGCATCTGGCCTATGTTGGGTTTCAGTGGAGTTCAGGGACGAGCGAACTGCGTCGATTGGGGAGCAAGTTCTGTTGGATGTTTTTGCCTGCCGCCAACTTAGCGATCGCAGGCTTCGTCTTTGCATTCGCGATCGATGGTTTTTCCGGAGCCTGGGGATTCGGCTACGACTGCATCACAATGCCCTGGTCTGCATGGGAAAATATTCAGGACCTGATTGCGATCGAGGCGGCGGTAGGGGCCAAAAATTGATTAAAGCCTAGTGTAATCGTGGGTCTGGTTATAAACTCTCTCCCTGCGCGAAGCTGCATTTGGTTGGTTTCGCTCCCCAGAATAAGGTCGGCGAAAAGGTCTTTCATGCGAGTGTTGGTTGTTGGTAATGGTGGTAGAGAACATGCGTTGGCGTGGAAGATCAGTCAAAGCCCACGCATCAAGCGGCTGTGGGTTGCACCAGGAAATGCGGGTACGGCTCTCGAAGCGGAAAATGTGTCGATTGCGGCTGACGATATCGCCGGACTGGTCGCGTTTGCAAAAAAAGAGTCAGTCGATTTGGTCGTTGTTGGACCTGAGGTTCCGCTCACATTGGGGTTGGTGGATGCGCTCGCGAATGAAAAGATTCGAGCCTTCGGCCCCAACAAAGCGGCTGCACAACTCGAAGGCAGCAAAGTCTTCTGCAAGCTACTGTTGCGACAAGCGGATGTGCCGACCGCTGACTATCAAGCATTTCGGGATGCCGATAGCGCGATGCGCTACATCAAGACGCGATACCCAAACGAGCGGGAGAAAGCACCCGTTGTACTCAAGGCAGATGGTCTAGCGAGCGGCAAAGGGGTCATCGTTTGTTCGTATCGCGATGAAGCACTAGAAGCGATTGATCGAATCGGCCGAAAGAACGAGTTCGGACGTGCGGGCGCTCAAATGATAATCGAAGAACGACTCGAAGGTCCCGAAGCGAGTGTCCTGGCAATTACCGACGGAAAGACGATCCTCACATTGCCTTCGGCGCAAGATCACAAAGCAGCCTACGATGGAGATAAAGGCCCCAACACAGGCGGTATGGGTGCTTATTCGCCGACACCGATTGTCACCGATGAATTGCTCGAAACGATCGAGGACAAGATTTTGGTGCCAACCATTCACACGATGAAGCGAAATCGCAAACCGTTTCGAGGTGTGCTTTACGCGGGCCTGATGCTAACGCAGTCTGGACCAAAAGTCCTGGAGTATAATGTTCGATTCGGTGATCCCGAGTGCCAGCCATTGTTGATGCGACTCAAGAGTGATCTGTTGGACATTCTCGAAGCGACTGTCGATGGATCGTTGGATCAAATCGAATCCCCCGTTTGGGATCCGCGTCCTGCCATCTGTGTTGTCATGGCGAGTCAGGGCTATCCTGGCAGTTACGAGAATGGCAAGATCATTACGGGACTGGAGAACGCAGCGAAGATCCCAGATGTCAAGGTTTTCCATGCTGGAACCAAACGGATGGACGGTCAAGTTCACACCAATGGAGGGCGCGTTCTCGGAGTGACAGCATTGGGAGATAGTTTGGCGATTGCGAAACTCAACGCGTACACCGCAGTCCAGGCGGTTCGCTGGCCAGGTGCATGGTGCCGCAAAGATATCAGCGACAAAGCGAGCGAGTACTTGGCATCGTTGAACGAAACCTAATGCTGCGATGCTTGCGCTACCGTCCCCTAACTCTAGTTACTGTCCACCCACAAGCCCGTGACTTTTTGTTCATCGAGTATTGGGGTAGGAAGAACGAGCTACTTCCGACAGATGGCTTAACCGAACCGACCCGTGATGTAGTCTTCGGTTTCTTGTAGCTTCGGCTTCGTGAATATCGTTGATGTTTGTCCGAGCTCGACGAGTCGGCCAAGATACATGAACGCGGTGTAATTGCTAACCCGCGAGGCCTGCTGCATGTTGTGGGTCACAATCAGGATAGAGTAATTTCCTTTGAGACCATCGATCAAGTCCTCGATCTTACCTGTCGCGATGGGATCGAGTGCCGAACAAGGCTCATCGAGCAACAGTACTTCGGGATCGCTGGCAATGGCACGTGCGATACACAGTCGTTGTTGCTGGCCACCTGATAACCCCAAACCACTTTCATGCAAACGGTCTTTCACCTCTTCCCACAATGCGGCACCGCGGAGCGAATGCTCGCAGACCTCCATCAAGCGTTGTTTGTTTCGTTCGCCATCAATGCGCAGCGGGTACACTACGTTTTCAAAAATACTCATCGGGAATGGGTTTGGTTTTTGGAACACCATCCCCATCCTCTTGCGAAGCTGGATGACATCCACACCGGGCGCAAAGATCGAGTCGTTGCCCAATATCATGTCCCCTTC
>Ga0068877_10001779_pt1 | contig 17637 bp, 13 predicted proteins | sample NOAtaG_FD_66437 | JGI IMG/M metagenome (GOLD analysis project Ga0068877, IMG submission 66437) | Freshwater lake microbial communities from Lake Erie, under a cyanobacterial bloom - NOAA_Erie_Diel6S_1000h metaG | ecosystem: Environmental > Aquatic > Freshwater > Lake | place: USA: Ohio, Lake... | reverse complement strand
TGCCGAGATAATCGCAGATGCCCTTGAGGGCGAAGACGGCGAGGATGCCGCCGCCGACGAGAGCCCAAATGTTCTGTGCTTGGTGGGGCAGAAATTGATCGAGGGAAATGCGCCAGGCCAGGATGGGGATCTCGATGAGGGCGATATGGGGGTCGGCGCCGGCCGGGGCCAGGACACGGTCAAGCAGGGGTTTGATGAGAAGGGCCATGCACGCCTGGCAAAGCCCGACCAAGGCCATGAAGAACACGCTGAGCAGAAGCGAGGGCCAGTAGTGAAGGCCGAGGCGGAGAACGCGTTTCATGCGGCAACCTTCAAGCGGGCAAGGGCCTCGACGGCCTGGGTGGTGGAGATGCCGGCCATACCGGCGGGGCAATGGAGCACCTCGGAATCCGTGCGCCACGGAGCCCATACCACCGGATCGGAGGGGCCGTAGAGGACGGCAACCGGAAGGCCGAAAGCGGCAGCCATGTGGGCCGGGCCGCTATCGTTGCCGAAAAAGAGCGAGGCGGAGGCGAGCAGTGACTTCGTGCGCCTGAGATCACGCGAGATTTCGACTTGCCAGGGAGCAAAGGGAGCGGGATCGTCGCCGGGGCCGCCGACAAAAACGGGTTCGAGGCCCAGAGCGCGGCGGAGATACTCGGCTACATCATGGAAGCGTTGCGCGGGCCAGGCTTTATCCGGCGCCGAAGCGTAGGGATGAATGACGGCGTAGCGGGAATCGCGCCAGCGGCGGGAGTTAAACAGGCGAGCGCGGGGGACGGGCTGGAGGGGGACGCCAAGATAGAACATAGCGCTGGCGGCATGTTCGGCGGTGTGCACGACGCGCTCCTGGCCGAGAATTTCCTGCGCCCGGGGGATGCGGATGTTGTAGGCGAAGGAGTAGCGGTAATGAGCAAAACCGGCGCGCCAGCGGGCAAGCGAAGCCGTCGTAAGAACGAGGCTGCGGGTCCCGCCGTGCAGATTGATGACCAATTGCGGACGCCAGTGGCGCAGCAGGGAGGCACTGGGATGGATGATGTCGTCGATGTCAGGGTTCTCTTCAAACAGCGGGATGAAGGCAGGCTCGGCGACGACGGATAGGCGGAGGTCGGGACGATAGGTCTTGAGCAGGTGGAGAGCGGGAGTGGACAGGACGCAGTCTCCAAGAGAACGGAGACGAACCGCGCTGACGCGCGCGCCCGCGGGCAGGCGCTCAAGAATGCGAATCATTCACTCTTCTTCGATCTTCGCTTCGTCGACCAGCATCACGGGTATGTCCTCGCGAATGGGGTAGACACGCTTGCAGGCGATACACTTGAGGCCGCTGCCGTCGCGCTTGAGTTCCAGTTCACCGCGGCAGGCGGGGCAGATAAGAATTTCTAGGAGTTCCTGACTGATAGCCATTCTTGATTAGTATGGCCTACCAGCGGGGAGAACGGGCAAGCAGGCGTTCGGAATCCGATGCCGTGGAGGGTTGCGTGAAGTAAAATCCCTGGGCGAGGTGGCACTGCAATTCGCGTAGAACGGCGAGTTGCTCGAGAGTTTCGACCCCTTCAGCGACCACTTGGAGATTCTGGCGACGGGCCATTCCGATAATCGCGCGGACCTTGTCTAGATTGCGACCCGAGGAGAGACCGCGCACGAGCGCCCGGGGCAGCTTGATGCGGTCGGTGGAAAAGGAGGTGGCATCGGGCAGCGATTCGCTGGAAGATCCTCTGAGATTACAGCGAACGCCCAGTCCGCGGAGATTCGTTAGAAAACCAGGGGGTACTGGATCGGGCAGATCATTGAGCTCCACGCGGAGGCTGGAGGGAGCCAAGCGCGAAGATTGAAGCAGGGCGGCGAGAGCGGCCGTATCCTCGGCATGCAGGAAGTGGCGGCTCGATAAGTTAACTGTCAACGATAGCGGCTCGGGGTGAGGCAGACGCACGTTGAGCACCTGAATCCAGGCAACTGCCTCGGACAGCATCCAACGGTCCATATCGAGGATTTGGCCGGATGCTTCCGCGGCGGGGAGGAACTGGCCGGGCACCAGGAGTCCTTGTTCGGGATGCTGCCAGCGGAGCAGGGCCTCGAAACCACTGATCTCGCCCGTGGAGAGTTCGATGATGGGGTGGTAGAAGACGCGAAATTGAGATGCGGGGAAGGCAGGTAATTTCAAGGGTGTAGCGCCAGTCGAACCTGTTAGATCACGCGTAGCGGCCTGCAGCAATGCTTCGGCGGATGCCCCCGGCTCCAATTCGGCCGACAGTGCGAAGCCAACCCGGGCATGAATACTGACTTCCTTGCCTTGCCAGGCGAAGGGGGCGGAAAGCCGGGATTGCCAAAGCAGTTTGAGTGCACTGAGCTGTTCCCGCGCGGGAGCCGGCAGCAGGACCAGAAATTCGTCACTGCCATGCCGGGCCACGTAACTGCCAGGAGCCACGGTCTCGCGCAAACGGCGGCCCATCTCGGCCAAAGCCCGGTCTCCGCCGCGGGCGCCCAGATCGCGATTGACGGAGGAGAAGGATTCCATATCGAGGAAAGCGAGTGCGACCGGTGGACTGCCGCCGAGCAGTAAGCCCTCAAGACGGTCGAGGAACAATGTGCGATTCTCAAGACCAGTGAGTGAGTCGTGGAAGGCCTCGAACAAAAGTATCTCTTCGCGTTGCTTCTGGTCGTGGATATCGATCTGTAGACCTACTAGGCGCCGGGGCTGTCCCTGTTCGGAGCGCACCGCAACCGCGCGGGCCAGCATCCAACGGTAGTCTCCTGAACTAAACCGGGCTCGGTATTCGACTTCCAGATGCGGCTGGTGCCCTCGCAGGTAGGAATCAATCGAGTGCCGCACACCCGGTAAGTCGTCGGCATGAATGCGGGTGAACCACGCCTTCGGCGTTGGCTCGATCTCGTCTCCTCGCAGGCCTAGCATCTCCCGCCAGCGGGGAGAAAAGTATACCTCGTCGGTCAGCAGGTTCCAATCCCATAGCCCTTCGGTCGAGCCGATCAAATTGAGAGTGCGCTCTGCATCATCCAGCGTAAGCGCCTCGACGGCCAGTCGGCGGCTGGAGATATCTCGATACAGGGCTACGATTCGAGCGCCATCGGTTGTCAGGGCCAGCGAAGCTTCGACGACGAGTTCACGTCCAGACGGAGAGAAAAAGGAAATTTCCCCCTTCCAGGATCCGCTCTGGTCAATCGCGGCGGTGATGTGCTCGCGGGACGGGGACTGCAGCCAATTGGGCAGTAATTCCGCCAGACTCCGGCCCGCCGATTCAAGGCTGACGCCAAACAGCCGCAAGGCGGCCTCGTTAGCGCTGAGCAGGCGCTGTTCCCGGTCGAAGGTGAGAATCGGTTCGTCAAGCTTCCTAAGCAGGCTTGGAAAGGAATGGTCAGGGCGGGCCGACAGCAGCAACAGTCGCGTTCCTTCAAGGGGGAGCAGTTTGCTTTCCAGCCTTCGGAAGCCGCCATCGTGATGACGAAGCCGCAATTGCGAAGGGTCGCTGGCAGCCGGAGGAATTTCGGCGATCAGGTCCTGCACGGGCGATCCAGTCAATGCGGTGGGTTGAATGCCGAGAATGGCCTCAACGGCAGGGTTGATGTACTGAATGGTGGAACTGCGATCCAGGATGGCGAGAATGTCGGATGCTTGCTCTGTCAAGGCATGAAAAGCGCGCAGCCGCGCGTCGCGTTGCTCATTCTGCAGCCGGTCCTTTGTGATGTCAACGGCGAAGCTGAGGTAGCGTTCCCGGCCGGAAGAGTTCAAGGGAGCCGTGAAGACAAGCAACCGCAGGGGATCTCCATTCTGGCGCCGCACATTCAGTTCCGTCCGAGCCCAAAAGCCCGGCTGCGGATGCTCCACACCCAGCGGCGTCGGCTTTCCGATGACCGCGGCGGCGGCATAGCCGGTAAGCGCTTCGGCATGAGCATTCCAGAATAGTACCTGCCCTTGCGCGTCGAGAACCTGGGCGGCAAGCGGAGCCTCGCGCAGAAGCGTCTCGAGTGGCGCCTCCGCCGCTGGACCCGTGGCGCCCCCGAGGGAGATCACCCAATACCTCGCCTGCTGTGTATCATCGAGGATCGGATGCGGAAACACTTCGCGTTCCAGAATCGTGCCCGACTTGCACTGGATCGAAAGCCGGAAAGGGCCGGAAAGCTTAGCTTGGGCAAAGGCTTCGGCGGAAAAAAGCACCCGGGGCGATTTGCCCGTAATCTCCGTCCTGCCGTAGCCGGTAAGCTGGCAAAATGCCTGGTTGGCATAACGCAAAAGTGGTCCGGCGCCTGGCGCCGGCTCAGCTTCCACAACAACCAGCGGATTCGGCAACTGGGCAAAGACCGATTCAAGGATGGCGAGACGGTCCTCTGGACGCAATCGGACCTCAGGAGCAAGGCTCACCTGCCGGATAAATTTTCGCTTGGGGTGCTTAGCCACGTAATAAATGAGTACGCTCAGCGCAAGGGAGACTAGAATGCCGCCGAGCAGCAGCATGTCGGCAAGTTTTTCATTGGAACGCTGGGGATCAGGGCTGGGCCACATTTGGAGCCGCCAGCGCTCGGAGAAGACCTCAAGCGTCCCTGCATACTCCCAGTCAAAGGCGGAGTTCTTAGCCAGACCGCGAGTGTAGATCTGCTGGTCGCCATCGAAAAGCTGAACGCTGTAGTCGGTCGAGAGAAGACGGTCGAATACAGAATCGAGCAGCACCTGCAGGTGAAAGACACCCAGGATAGCCCCTTTGATTCGGCCATCGACAACACTGGGCACATAGACGGCGAAAGACTTGCCACGGTCGGCGACGATGATCGGCTTAGAGATAGCAAGGCGACGCTTCTCGACAACCGTGGTAATGAGGTCGGATCGATTGTCCTCGATCAGACCGTGAAGTTTCAGCACGGCGGGCTCATAAACCGTGGGTAGCGACCAGGTGATGTTGAGTGTATTCCGGGCTGGCGCAGACTCCATCCAGGCAATGGAAAGCAGGCTCGGGTGCTGTTCGAGCAACTGCCGTGTGTCATACTCCCATTCGAGGCGGGACATTTCCGGACGAATCTGCCATTTGCCGGCCATCCTCTCCAGAGCTGACACCTCTGATTTGAGCTCAGCCTGAACGCGGTCCTGCAGACTGGCGGCAGCCTGGGTCAGTTGGGTTTGGGTCCGGCGCGATTCCTGACCTCGCAAGAAAACCCAGATTACGCTGGATGCTCCCGCAGAAAACACGAATACCATCAGAATGATCAGCCAGAGACCGGGCCTTGCTGTGATTGTCATGAACTCGTTGGGCTAAGCCGCTTTATTGTCGGCTCTTTGGGGATTTGTAGAAAATAGATCAATCGTTACGACTTCGTTGGTACGCTCGGTCTGGTACTAGGATACAAAAAATGAAAAACTCTGTTAGCATGCCAATAGTGACTAATTGTATCCACAAGCAGAACTTCTTCTGCCAACGGCCGGAAACGGTCCCCTCCTTCTAGCGCATGTTCCCGAACACGAATCGACCTCCCTTCCGGCGCTTACCCAAAATCAGAGAGAACGTGAATGAAGCAATCCGCGCAAAAGAAGTGCGCGCGGTGTTTCCCGATGGCGTTGTGGAAGTCATGCCGACCCCCGCGGCGATCCGGCGCGCTCAGGAACTTGGTCTGGATTTGATTCTGGTCTCGCCCACCGCGGAGCCGCCTGTCGCCAAAGCCATGGACTATGGCCAGTGGCAATACGAGCAGAAGAAGAAATCGCACGACGCCAAGAAGAAACAGCACATCATCCAGGTGAAGGAAGTGAAATTCCGTCCGAACACGGATGATCACGACTACGAGTTCAAGAAAAACAATGCGGTGCGGTTTCTTAAGGAAGGCAATCGCGTGAAGGCGGTGGTGCAGTTCCGCGGGCGTGAAATTGCCCACGTCGATCTGGGCAAGAAGCTGCTGTTGCGGTTTTCCGAGGACCTCAAAGAAGTAGGCGCAGTAGAAGGTCAGCCCAAACTCGAAGGGCGAAATGCTCACATCATTCTGAGCCCGGTAAAGGTGGCTGTGCCAGCCGCCAAACCGAAAGAGAAGGATAAGGCAGCCGGACCGAAGCCGCCGAGCGCGCCTTCGGCCTAAAGCTCAGCACCCAGCCAGGAGCCGGGTGTCGAAAGAAAATCGGGATTGCAGGCAATGCCTTTGCGTATGAACTCCTCGTAAAGACTCAGGTATTGGGCTGCGATATCGTTAGCATGAAAGCGTTTGACGGTCTGCTGTGCGGCAAGCAGTTTTTCTTCCCTTTCCGGGCATGAAAATGCTTGACGGATCGCGACGGCGAAGGGTGCGGGCTTGGAGGAGCTAGCCAGGAGTTGGTGGAATTCGCATAAGTCAGTATGCCGCCGCTCCTCGGCCCGACAAAGGCGAGCCCGCTCGCCATGGCCTCGAGCGGCGCGATGCCAAAGGGTTCGGCGGGATTGGGGTGCACAAATACGTCGCAACTGGCAAAGAGTTTTGCCAATTGTTCGCGGTCGGCGATATGACCAAGGAAGAGGTAACGCCCGGGAAAGAGATTTTCCGCGCGGGCTGAAAGTCGCTTGCGCTCGACGCCATCGCCGGCCACAATTAGCCGCCAGGCTTCGCCATCCCGGCAGAGTTCAGCAAAAGCATCCACGAGGAGATCGAGATTCTTTTCCGGCGCCAGGCGTCCGGCATAGAGCACCAGACGGTCGGATGAAGAGCGTTCCGATGTGGGTCGGGCCGCGGTGGTAAAGCAGGACAGATCTACCCCGGGCGGGCGCACCCAGACGCCCCGCTCGCGGATGTGCCCGCGGGAAGCAAGACGCAATTCCTTGGCTACGTGATGGGAGTGCGCGATGTGGTGATCAAAGAATGCGAAGTAGATCCACTTCATGTACCAGCGGGCAAAGGCGCGGCCCACCGGGAGGCGAGTGAGGTAAACGCTCAAGTTGTCGTCCCTGCGTTCACATGAAAGCCCGATCAGCACTGGCCGGCGGCGAAGCTCCGGCAAATAGCCTTTGCGCAGAGCGCCGGCAAAGTAGTGCAGACTGTATTTGTCACAGATCTCGATGAGATCGGGTTGCTCGCGGAGCACGATCTCGACGGCGCGCGAATTGACGCCCGGCCAGCGGTCCGGCATGATGCTGCGGTATGCGCAGTTGAACGGGGAGGGGGAAGACTGAAGCGAGTAGATGCGGGTGGAGCCATCCTCCACAAGCGAGTCCCGCTCGCCAGGGACAATCAGGACCATCTGCCGCCCGGTGCGCCGCGCCTCGGCCAGCAGCGACCGGTAGTGCGTGGCGATGCCGCCGGAGGTGGCGTGCCAGGCATTTGTCATATGTAGCGATTTCATCGTGAACAGGCGCGGACAATCTGTTGCGGCCCGTAAAGCAGAAAGCCCGCCAGCAATTGGGGGAAAGCGAGAATGTCCTGCATAACGGGGCGGCCATGCTCACCTACGATGAGTGATCCACGCCGCATCGAATACAGGTTGAACAGCGTCGAGAGAATCGTGAAGCCGTAGCTGACAGCAATCGAGGCATTTAGACGGGGCGTCGAACGGGCCCAGTGCATGGCGTACTCAATGGCGTGCTGCAGCAGGGGGAGCGCGAGGATGGCGAGCAGATTCGCCTTCCAGGCCGGCTCAAGGCGCGAGAGCCGTTGCGTGATCGCGCTGTAGTAGCCGGAGGCGGCAAATCGATAAGCAAACTCGGCAAGCGCGGCGCCACTGGCGGCTTCCCAGCCGGATGTTGCATTCACGGCGAAGAACAACGAACAACGGATGAGGGCGCTGAAGGTAGCTGCCTTCCAATGCCATCGCGGAAGCATATACTCTTCACACTATTGGGGGATTGTTGGTTTCCAGTGAAATTCTCATGAAGGATTGACGAAGAAAGAAACGATCCCAGCCCGGGGCCCCAGCAACCGCACGCTGAGCCTGCCGCGCGAACATCCCGAACGAAGCTAAAATCACTCCCACTCGATGGTCGCGGGTGGCTTGTTGGTGAGGTCGTGGAAGACAGCGGCGATGCCCTCGATGGTGAGGAGCTGCTGGCTCATCTGCTCGAGCAGACCGGCGGGCATGGGGACCGCACGGGCGGTCATGCCGTCGACACTATCGATGGGGCGGAGCACAATGCTGTCGGGCTGACCGGGCAGGCCACAGGGAAGCAGCACGATCGGGAATTGCCAGATGCGATCTTCAAACCCACTTTCGACGGAGAGGCGGCGGACGATAGCATCGGCGCGGCGCAAGCGTTCGAGGCGGAGGCTATCGACAGCACATACGGAGGACGCATAGTTTTCGAGAGCCGGATTGCCGGCTACGAAGGCAACAACACGATTGACATCGGAGAGATGATTGATGAGCTCGGTGGCGGCCTGAAAGGCATCTTCGCTGTATTTTTCAAGAGCCAGCGTCTGCCGGTAAGTGCGGCTATCGCCCTGAACGCCGACGCTTAAAACGGGCAAAATCCATCCGCTACTGGCGCGGCGCGCGGGCTCGACGCGGGCCGAACCGAGGCAACGAATGGCAAGTCCTGGCCCGGGAAAGGGATGACGGTCGAGCAGTGCGTCCGGCAGACCGATGGCCCGGCCAACGCTGCGCACCTCGTCCTTATAAAGCTGCGCGAGAGGTTCGACCAAACGGCCTTTTTCGACCAGGCGCTGGATGCCGGCCACACGGTTGTGGTGCGTCTTGATGACTTCGGCCTTGGCCGTGCCACCGCTTTCGATGGTGTCGGGATAAATCGTGCCCTGTCCGAGAATCCAGTTGCCGTTGAGAAAGTGACCGGTCTCAAGCACACGGCTCTGGACAGCGACGAATTCCTCGCCGATCAACTTTCGTTTGGTCTCGGGCTCGACGACATCCTTGAGATGGGCGAGAAATTGCTGGCGCGCATCGACGACCTCGAAGCTATCGCCGGCCATGCTGGTAAAGACTTCTCTCACGAATTCGGTCTCGCCTTCACGCATCAAACCGGTATCGACATAAGCGGCATGGACACGGTCCTTGCCGAGAGCGCGCAGACAAAGAGAGAAGGCGACAGTGGAATCAACGCCACCGGAGGCAAAGAAGAATACATTGCGCCCGCGGGCGGTGTGGCGGATTTCTTCCTCGATCTCCTCGATCTGGCGGGTCGGCTCCCAGTCCTGCGCGCAGCCAGCGATCGAGAATAGAAAATTACCCAAAATGATCTTGCCGCCCTGGGTGTGCACAACCTCGGGATGAAACTGGATTCCGTAAAGCTTTTGCCAGTCGTTGGCCATGGCGGCCACGGGGCAGGAAGCGGTGGTGGCCGTGGCCACAAACCCATCGGGCGTTTCTCCCACGCGGTCGCGATGGCTCATCCAAACTTCGGAAACAGGCTGAAAACCCTCGAACAGACGGTCTTGGGCCGTGGTCTCGAGAGTAGCCATGCCGTACTCGCCGCGGGAGCCCTTGATCACCTTGCCGCCCTCGATCCGATGAGCCATCAGCTGCATTCCATAGCAGATGCCCAGAACCGGAATTCCAAGGGAAAACAGGGCAGGATCGACTGTCGGGCTGCCAACTTCATACACACTGGCCGGACCGCCGGAAATGATGATGCCACGCCGTCCTTCGAGTTCGCTGGCGGGAGTTTCGCTCGGACGGACTTCCGCGTAAACGCCCATTTCGCGCACACGGCGGGCAATCAGGTGACAATACTGGCCACCCGCGTCAAGCACTGTGATTTGTGGTGTTTTGCTCAAACTAACAGGATAAGGCTTAGCGTTGCGGCTCCGCCATGCGCTGCACGATCATCTTGCGCGCCTTTTCAACCAACTCGCGTGCCTTGGGAAGGGCTTCCACCGCGCGTCTGACTTCGGGATCGATTTCCACTTCATACTTGGCGGCTTCGTCAATGTCGAAAGCCGTCTTGTAGAACTCGGCTTGCAACGTATTGCGCACCCACTCCAGATTGTCCTTGAATTCTTCTTCCGTGAAGGTAGCGTTCGATTTTTTCAGATAGGCCTTGAATTCCTCGATGACCTTGGCGTCCGGGCTCCAGCCCGTGGGAAGCTTTGCTTCCTTGCCGCCGAAGTACACGGGGGTGAAGCCGAAGAACGCAGCGCGGCGCAGCAGCTCGATTTGGAACTTATTGAGAGGCGCCGCTGTGAATTTTTCGTCCGGCGCAATGCCATTGCCACCAAACACTGCCCGCCCGGAATCCGTCATCTTGACGTCCTTCGGATTCTTCTGCTCGGTTTCCTTGCGGTAGTAATAGTCGAAGAAGCTGATATTGGAGTAGTCACGCTGGATCAGGCGGCCGCTGGGGGTGTAATACTTGGCCGTCGTCAACGCCAGCCCGCTATTCTCGCTCAACGGATATACGGTCTGGACCAAACCCTTGCCGAAGGTATCTTCCCCAATCACCCAGGCGCGGTCATGATCCTGCAAAGCGCCAGCGACGATCTCAGCCGCCGAGGCGGAAAACTTGTTGACCACAACGACAATCGGATAATCATAAGGACCGGAGCCGCGGCGCTCCGTGTAGGTGCGCTCCGGATTAGCCCGGCCACGATGGCTCACGACCAGTTGCCCCTTTTGCAAGAATCGGCCGGCTACCGCAACTCCTTCGTTTAACAATCCGCCCGGATTTGAGCGCAGGTCGAGCACCAAACCCCTGACATTCTGTTCCCCGAGCCGCTTGAAGTTATCGTTCACCTCGGTGCTGGTGTTCTCGTTGAAGGACTCGATATCGATATACATGATGCCCGGCTTCAGCCAGAAGGCGTCCTTGACGCTCTTGCGCGGGATCTCGTCGCGCGTCACGTTCACGGTCAGCGGAGCATCCACGCCTTCCCGGCGCAGAACAATCTGAGCTTGCGTGCCACGCGGTCCCCGAAGCAGGTCAGCCACCTCGGACGTCGTGAGGTTATCCGTTTTCTTGTCGTTCACGACGGCAATGACATCCCCCGGGCGGATGCCCGCCTTGTAAGCCGGTGAGCCGGGAAAGGGGGCTTGCACAATGATTCGGCCGTTGCGGGCGCTGATCACCATGCCGACACCAAAGTAGCGCCCACGCTGGTCTTCCCGCATCTGCGCATACATCTTGGGGTCGTAAAAATTGGAGTGCGGGTCGAGAGTCCGCAACATACCCGGAATCGCACCCTGGTAGATTGCCCGGTCGGCCGTAATTTTCTCGGCGAAGTTGTTTTCCACCGTCTCGTAGACTTTCGAGAAGACGCGCAAGCCTGCCTTGATGTCATCCTCGGTGGTCGCGGCGTTTACTTCGTCCAACTCAGGGCCGAAAACGCCGCCAAGCACGGAACAAAGTGCCACTAAAAAAGGGATGATCAGCCAGGATGTCCGACTACGCGCCATAAGTGATGGGGCCTCCAATGATGCCTTCAGTATACGTCACTGTCAACAGGACGGAGACGGCTGACGAAAGGCTTCAAAAAACTTAGCGGGCTTTGCGGGATACCGCCGCCGGCGGGGCCGATTCGCGTCCGACGGGCTTGCGCGCCGCCGGCAGGCTGCCCTGAATGCGGCGCACCTGGTCAGAGACCGAGACCAAAAACAGCGGCTGGTCGGCGTTCTTGAAGATATCGATGATGACGTGCGTGTTGTCTTCGAGATAAATGCTCTTGCCGTCGGTAACCAGATGCAGGTCCGAGCGCACATCCAGCACCTCGGCCAACCGCTTGCCGATGTTGCGCTGCAGAAAGCGCAAAACCCGGCGGATCTTTTGCAGCGAGAAACCCTTGCGCCGCAACTCGGCGATGACCGAAATTTCCAGCACTTCTTCGGTCAAATAAAGACGCCGGTGTCCTTCCTGCCGCGGCGAGACCACCTTTTTCTCGTCCCACCACTGCAGCTGCCGCAGGCTGACACCGGTCAACTCAGCCACGTCGGCGGAAGTAAAGGAGGGAGACGGAACCAGTAAATCAAATTTCGTCTTTTTTGTTTTAACCATAAATACCCCTTTCCGTTCTGACGCAGAGTGACCTTATAAATATGAGTCAGAACCAGAACGGGGTCAAGGCGCTAGATATGGGGGTATCAGAGTCCGATGGCACGAGGGGATGGGGCATGCTGGAGCCTGCACCCAAGGTGCGCCAGCGCGGTCAGCGAAGCACCTTGGCCAGCGCCTTCTCAACCAGCGGCTCCATCACGGCGTAGCCTTCGGCGTTCGGATGCAGGCCATCGTTGGTGAGCTCCTTCTTGAGCATCTTGGCCTCGTCGAGCATGGACGAATAATGGTCGAGGTAGACATGGCCGTGCTTGCGGCAGTACTCCTCGAGCCAGGCATTGAGGGCGAGGATTTTCGCAGGCGGCCGGCGTTCGGTTTGCGGCCGGTAATAGTCGCAGACGGGAAGCACGCTGGCGAATACGACACGGATGCCGTTGGCGGTGGCCAACTCGGCCATCGACTGCAGATTGCCCTCGATCTGCTCAAGAGTCATCGGCCCCGTATTCCCCGCCAGATCATTCGTACCAGCCAGGATCACGACTGCCTTGGGAGCGAGAGCGATCACGTCGGGACGAAAGCGAATCAGCATCTGCGGCGTGGTCTGTCCGCTGATGCCGCGGTTGACATAGGGGCGATCGGGCCAAAACTTTCCGGCGCGGCGTCCCCAGGCATCGGTAATCGAATCCCCCAAGAACACCACGCGCCCTTCGACCGGGCTCAGCTTGGCGTTTTCCTGCGCGTACCGGGTGAGGTTCGGCCAGTCGGCCAACGTCTTGCGGGCCCTCTCGAGTTCAGGGTTATCCTGTGCGCCCAGCACGCCGGCCAGCAGCACGAGGCAAGATGCTCTCATGGTTTCTTGTCCTTCCGAAGTATCGATTCCACAACTTGCCTGGCTTCAGAGGCGACACCTTCATAAACGGGCTTGAAGATCGCATCCGGATCCATCTTGATACCATACACCGACACGGGGCCGAGCCTCTTGAGCAACCGGGCCGGGCTGCCGGCGGTCAGCATGGCCGCGCGCCAGGGTTCCCAATCGATGCTCCCTTTCCAGAAGCGGCCCGCGTCAAGCGCCTCGCCGGGCGGCCCGGCTGCTTGCGGCTCCGGCGGCGTCTCGCCCTCCCGCTCAATGCCGTCGCGCAGGCTCAGCAACAGCATCGGGTCTTCCTCGACGGCGAGGCCGAGTATACGAAGTACGGCCAGGGCATGCTTACAGGGCCGGATCCAGTCCGGACATGTGCAGGCGGGCCGGAGATGTTTGTAGCGCTCAGGCAGCAGATGAATATCGGCCGCGGCCAGAGCCGCCTCGGTGGCAAGTCCGGGGGCGCCTTTGCGGTATTCGCGAATCGCCTCGGGCGACATGGCGCTCCAGAACAATTTCCATCTCTGCTTGTCTATCGGTGAGAACTGCCAGATAACCTGGTAGGGCTGCGGGCTATTCCCTCGGACAATTGCCTCAACCGTGCTCCCGTCGATGCGAAGGTCCGAGACCGCGCCGCCTTCGGCATAATCAAGACTCTTTGCCAACCGCTCGTGCCCGACAGCGTAGCCGTTGATCCAGTCTGCCCAGAGCAGGCCCAGCGGGGTGCGGGGTTGCAGCCGGAGCCGTTGACGGCGTGCCATCAGTCCTCCCAAGCCTCGCGCGAAAGCGAAAACAAGTCTCGCAGTTGCTGATTGGACATCTCCGTCAACCATACTTCACCCGCCTCGACTACCCGGTCGGCGAGCATCTGCTTCTGCTCCACCATCTGGTCGATGTGCTCTTCGAGCGTGCCCATGCAGATAAACTTGTGCACCTGCACGGCGCGGGTTTGTCCGATGCGGAAGGCGCGATCCGTAGCCTGGTTCTCCACGGCGGGGTTCCACCACCGGTCAAAGTGAAAAACATGGTTCGCCGCGGTCAGGTTGAGCCCCGTGCCGCCTGCCTTGAGAGACAGCACGAACAGGCTGGCGCCATCGGGCCGTTCGAATTGCGCCACCATCCGGTCACGGTCCTTGCGCGGCACGCCGCCATGCAGAAACAAAACCTCGCGGCCAAAATGCGCCGCGCAATGCTGCTCGAGCAGCCTGCCCATCTCGGCGAACTGCGAGAAGATGAGCGCTTTCTCCCCGGCCGCCAGCACCTCTTCCAGGATCTCCGTCAGCCGTGTCAGCTTGCCGCTGCGCCCGTCCAGATCGCTGCCGTCCTTGAGCAGTTGCGCGGGATGATTGCAGACCTGCTTGAGGCGCGAAATCGTGGCAAGGATCAGGCCGCGGCGCTCCATCTCGCTCTTGCCCTCCACGTCGACGAAAAAGCCGTTCTTAACGTCCTCGTACAGCCGCGCCTGCTCCCGCGTCAGCCTGCAGTATGTCTTCAACTCCATCTTCTCCGGCAGGTCGGTGAGAATGCTGCGATCCGTCTTCAGACGGCGGAGAACAAAGGGCGCCGTCAGGCTGCGCAATTGGGCCGTGGCCCGCTGGCTCTGCTGGTTCTGGATCGGCTTGTAGTAGCGCTGCTGGAAATCCTTATGGCTGCCAAGTAATCCGGGATTGAGAAACTCCATGAGTGAATACAGGTCGCCGACGTGATTCTCCACCGGCGTGCCGGTGAGGGCCACGCGGAACCCGGCGGCAATCTGCCGCGCAGCACGGGATTGCTTAGTCTCAAAGTTCTTGATGTTCTGCGCCTCGTCGAGCACGATCCCATCCCACTCCACGGCGGCGAAGGTGGGCATGTCCCGGTGCAGCAGGCTGTAGCTGGTCAACACCAGATCGTGCTGGGTGGCGAGGGCGGCGAATTCCCCTTCCTTGGCCCTTTGCGCGCCATGATGCACCATGGCGCGAAGGGCGGGGAAAAACTTCTGCACTTCCCTTTCCCAGTTGCCGATCACCGAGGTCGGACAAACCAGCAGCGTGGGGCGCTCAGTGCCATGGCGGGCGGCGAGCAGCGCCAAAAGTTGCAGCGATTTCCCAAGGCCCATGTCGTCCGCCAGACAAGCACCCAGCCCAAAGCTGCTGAGAAAATGCAGCCAGGAATATCCGCGGCACTGGTAGGGCCGCATCTCCCCGCGCAGCCCCGGCGGCGGCGCCAGTTCCTTGATCTGGCCAGGGTCCCGCAGCCGCCGGAGCAGATCTCCAATCCACCCCTCGGAGCGAACTTCCCGAATCTCGAGACTGCGGCCCCCAAGCCCCAATACCTCGCGCAAAGCGTCACGGGCAGCGATTTCACGCCCCGTACCCTGCTTGAGAAACTTGACGGCATCCCGCAAGCTGACCGTGTCGATGCGCAGCCACCGCCCCCCCAATTGCTGCATCTCGCCGGGAAGCTTTGTCAACTCGTTCAGCTCATCAATCGTCACGGGCATATCGCCCAGCAAAGCCGCCCAATCCAGCCGTACGCGCGTGCCCATCGCCTTTCGCTCGCCGGGAGCCTTCTTCGCCGAGCGCAAGGTGCACGCCAGACCGACATGCAAGCTGGCTCCGTCCATCCACCAAGCGGGACGCTCGACGCCAAAGCCGGCTTGTTCGAGCAGCGGCGCGAAGCGCGTCAGAAACTCAATCACGCGGTTGGCCTGCAGGTAGATGCCTTCCCCGCCATGATCTTCATAGGCCTGCAGCGGCGGGTAAATGTTCATGGCGAGCTCAAAATTGCGCCAAGCTCCGTCGGCGGCCAATTCTCCGCCCCGCAATGCCAGCTTTTCGATGCCTTGTAACGGATACTGCCGCCCCGGCTCGAGAAGATCCTCGATGAGCGGTTGCACCATCCATCCTTCCGTCTGTCCCGCGGGCGGTTCGAGCACACGGAAGATCAGCCGGTAGCCGCACACCCCCTCGAGATCCACGCCCTTCTGCCAGTCGAGGATGCCAGACTGAAAACGCTCCAGCGTATTGCGGTCCGCCTGGATCACGGCGATGGGATGGCTGAGCGCGGTCTGCCATTTGCTGTAAAGCGAGGAGGCCGGAAAGCGCTGCCCCACCTTGCCCGCAATCCGCCTCGCGTGCGCGTCGAGCATCCACCCCAGCACGCCTTCCAGAACGGCGCGGCGCGGCGTCTCCGGTCTGCGGTCTGCATCCCAGCAAAGCGCCCGCGCCGATTCCGGCATCGCCGCAAGCAGCTCTTCAAAGTAACGGCGCGATTCACCCGTGAAGCGTGGAGCCCAACGCGCTTCATAACCCTCGCGGCCTCGTTCAAGCACGGGCAGATACCCCCAATTCGCCATCAGCCGCCAAACGAAAAGCGCGCTGTGCGCCCAAAACACCGCGCTATCGCCTACAGCCGGCGCCCCGTCCAGCCATTCCGGCCACAAGCGCGCCCACGTGTCAACCCCCAGTGGCACCACCGGCTCTGTCCTTTGCTCAAATAACCCGCTCGCCTCGGGCGTCCAGACATAAGCCCGCTCCCGCTTGACGTTGCCGAGACCAATTGCGTCGAGCAGTGAATTTAGCTCACCGGCTCCACCAGACGCCCATAAATACAAGCGCCCCTCGTGCGCCGAACATTCAAACCCCAAGAACGAATGTTAACATTCAGCCGTCAGGGCAGAATCACTGCTTTGCCGGCCTCGAGCCGCCTGACCGTGGCCAGCGCCTCGTCGGCCTGGTCCAGAGAAAAGCGGTGCGTCACCTGCTTTTCAAAAAGCTGCCGCCAGCGCGCGGACCCGGCCAGGAATTCAACGGCCCCCCAGACATGGCGTGCCTCAAAAGCCCAACTGCCCATGACAGTCAACTGCTTCCGCGTGATGACATGCGGATTGAACTCGACATTGCCGGCGTTGGCGTATTGCCCCAGAACCAGATAGCGGCCGCCGTCGCGGCAAAGCTCCATGCCTTCAGGCACGGCAGAGGGATGTCCCACGCATTCCAGCACAACATCAGCCCCGTGTTCTCCGGTCTCGCGCAACACCGCTTGGCGGCGGGCCTCCGCCTCGGGATAATCCTCGAGACTCACAACGGCGTCGGCCCCGAATTCGACCGCCATCTTCAAACGGTGCGCCGGTCCTCCGACCAGGATCGTCTTTCCCGCCCCGCTGGCAATGGCCACGGCGAGCGCCGCCAGCCCCACCGGCCCGGCGCCCTGAACCACAACCGTGTCGCCCCGGTCGATGCCAATGCGCTCGATACCATGCAACGCGGTATTAAGGGCACAACCCGCGCCGACAATCGAGGCAAAACTCACTTCGTCCGGCAGACGGAAAATCGAGGATCCCGGCCGCAGCAGGATCCATTCACTATAGCCGCCGCGCAAATGCGGCGCCTCTTCACAACAATAGGAAATGCCATAAGCTTTGCGCTTCAGGCAGCGCGTCGGAGTGCGCTTGATGCGGCAGTAATAGCATTCACCGCAGACGATACTGCTCGCCCACACGACGCGGTCCCCGGCGCGTAACTCCTGGCCGGTCCAGTCCCGCTCAAGGCCCGGGCCCAGCTTATGGATGGTGCCGGCGCTTTCGTGTCCCAGGATGACCGGCACGGGAATGGGCAACTCCCCCTTCCACAAGTGAACATCCGTGCCGCAGATGCCCGCCATTTCTACCCGGGCCAAGGCTTCTCCTGGACCCAGGTCTTCGTTGAGGGGAAATTCCCGGATTTCCAAAGGAGCCTGATAAGCGGTGAGCACCGCTGCTTTCGCTGTTCGCATGCCCCTCTATTGAATCATCGGTCTAGGAGTCTGTTGAAAAAATCCCCTCTTGCCGATTTCAACCCTTTCACGGGGGTCAGCAAACCATTGCCAGCCCGCTGCCGATCGATTCTGGGCCGTTTGTGGGCCAAGAATTTTCAACTCGTGAGG
>Ga0068877_10001778_pt1 | contig 17638 bp, 11 predicted proteins | sample NOAtaG_FD_66437 | JGI IMG/M metagenome (GOLD analysis project Ga0068877, IMG submission 66437) | Freshwater lake microbial communities from Lake Erie, under a cyanobacterial bloom - NOAA_Erie_Diel6S_1000h metaG | ecosystem: Environmental > Aquatic > Freshwater > Lake | place: USA: Ohio, Lake... | reverse complement strand
GTCGTTCGCCGCAATCTCGAACTTTGCCTGCCCGAGCTCGACGCCGCGGCGCGCGAGCGACTGTTGCGCGAGCACTTCGAGGAAGCGGGCATCACCGTGACCGAGACGGCACTCGCTTGGTTCGCGCCGCCCGAGCGTCTGCTGCAACTCGTCCGCTTCGAGGGGCTCGATGAAGTGGACCGCCTTGTTGCGAGCGGGCGCGGCGTAATTCTGCTGGCAGCCCACTTCACGACGCTGGAAATCGGCGCCCGCTTCGTCACAGCGGCGCGCCACGTACACGCCGTGTACAAGCCCTCGCGCAACTCGCTGGTGACGGAATTTTTCCGGCGATATCGCGGTGCCGTCTCGGCGGGCATGATCGCGAGCGACGATATCCGCGCCATGGTTCGCGTCCTCAAGGCGGGCGGTGTGGTGTGGTACGCACCCGATCAGGCGTTCCGCGGCAAGGGCGCGGAGATGGTCCCGTTCTTCGGCATTCCGGTGGCGACCAATACGGCGACGTCGCGGCTTGCACGGTTGACGGGCGCTGCCGTGTTGCCGTATTTCGTCGAGCGTTTGCCGGGAGAGGCCGGATACGTGGTGCGCATCGGGGCGGCACTCGAGGATTTCCCCGGGCCTGACAGCGTTGCGGACACCATGCGCCATCATGCGCTCATCGAGCGCGAAGTCAGACGTCTCCCGGCGCAATATCTTTGGTTGCACAAGCGGCTGAAGAACATCGACATGAGTACGCCGGATTATTACAAGTGAGCATCGGGTCATGAGCAACGAGAGCAGCGCTTCACCACAAACCATTTCTTCCGTACTCAACGAACAGCGACTATTTCCGCCGCCGCGGGCATTCACCGAGGCGGCACGCATCAAGGCTGCGGATCTTGCCGCCCTGCAGCGTCGCGCTGATGCCGATCCGGTCGGCTATTGGGCTGATCTCGCGCGTGCCGAGATTGCCTGGCGCAAACTCTTCACCCAGACGCTTGATGAGTCACAGGCGCCGAATTACCGCTGGTTTGCTGACGGCGAGCTCAACGTCTCGTGGAACTGCCTCGATGTGCACCTCGCCGAGCACGGGCATCGCACCGCGATCATCTTCGAGGGCGAGCCGGGCGACGTCCGACAACTCAGCTACCGACAATTGCACGCCGAGGTGTGCCGCTTTGCCAACGCGCTGAAGGCGCGCGGCATTCGCCGCGGCGATCGGGTGGTCATCTACATGCCGCTCGTGCCCGAGGCGGTGGTGGCGATGCAGGCCTGCGCGCGTATCGGGGCCATCCATTCGGTGGTGTTCGGCGGCTTCTCCGCGCTGTCGCTCAAGGATCGCATCGAGGACGCGGGCGCGCGCTGCGTCATTACTGCAGACGGGGGTCGTCGCGGCGGCAACATCGTCGAGTTGAAGGCCGCCACCGACAAGGCGCTCGCCGACGGCTGCGCGAGTGTCGAGACCGTCTTCGTGCTGCGCCGCACGGGCGAAGCCGTGGCGATGCAGGCCGGGCGCGATGTCTGGTGGCACGATGCCATCGCCGATCAGCCGGCCGCCTGCGAACCGGAGTGGGTCGATGCCGAGCACCCGCTGTTTTTGCTCTATACCTCAGGCTCCACGGGCCGCCCGAAGGGCATCCAGCATGCCAGTGCCGGCTACCTGCTCAATGCCAAGTTGACCAACCGCTGGGTGTTCGACCTGCATCACGAAGACGTTTTCTGGTGTACGGCGGATGTCGGTTGGATCACCGGACACAGCTACGTGGCCTACGGTCCGTTGGCGGCGGGCGCCACCATCGTGATGTACGAAGGTGCACCCACCTATCCCGATGGTGCACGGTTCTGGCGGATGTGCGAGCAGCACGGGGTCACGGTGTTCTACACCGCACCGACCGCCATCCGTGCACTGATGAAGCTCGGTGAGGAGTTGCCGGCGCGGCACGACTTGTCGAAGTTGCGGCTGCTCGGCAGCGTCGGCGAGCCGATCAATCCGGAGGCGTGGATGTGGTACCACCGCGTCATCGGCAAGGAGCGCTGCCCCATCGTTGACACCTGGTGGCAAACCGAGACGGGCGCCATCCTCATCTCGCCGATCCCGGGCGTCACCGCCACCAAGCCCGGCTCATGCACCCGGCCCTTGCCCGGAATCTTTGCCGACATCGTCGATGACGAGGGGCGCAGCGTCACCACGCCCGGTGCGGGCGGGTATCTCGTCATTCGCAAGCCGTGGCCGTCGATGTTGCGCACGATCTGGGGCGACAACGAGCGCTACCTGAAGACCTATTGGGAGAAATTCCAGAACCGTTTCTACGTCGCCGGCGACAGTGCGCATCGCGATGCAGACGGCTACTTCTGGATCATGGGTCGCATCGATGACGTGCTCAACGTCGCCGGGCATCGCCTCGGCACAATGGAGATCGAGTCGGCCCTCGTTGCGCATCCGCGCATCGCCGAGGCAGCGGTGGTTGGCCGTCAGCACGAGATCAAGGGCGAGTCGGTATTCGCCTTCGTGGTGTGCCGTGGCGCACGACCGACGGGCGACACGGGCGCTTTCGAGCGCGAACTGCGAGAGTGGGTGGCAGAGCAACTCGGGGCCATCGCCAAACCCGACGACATCCGCTTTGCCGACAATCTGCCGAAGACGCGATCGGGCAAGATCATGCGTCGCCTGCTGCGTTCGATCGCACGCGGCGAGCCGATTACGCAGGACGTATCCACCCTAGAAAACCCCGCGATCATCGAGCAGTTACGCGGTCAGTCCTGACGCCAACAAAACTTCGGTGCCCCGTCGCGTGTTGCGCCTCGGCAACACCGTAAGGTGCGCCGCGTGCCTTTTTTGCAGCACTTGGTCTAGGATTGCGCCACGCGTGGCGCATACGTCCACCGCGACGGAGGGTTACAAGATGATCAGAAGGATTGCGCCGAGTGCGCTGCTCGTTTCCGTGGCCGTGGCTACGGCTCTTGGCGGACATACCGCTTTCGCTCAATCCGCCTCGGCCAGTGCCGAGAGCGGTCCCGCTCTGCAGGAAGTGGTCGTCACGGCCCGCAAGCGCGAAGAGTCCTTGCAGGAAGTGCCGCTCGCGGTGACCGCCTTCTCCGCCGAGGACATCAGCAATCGTCAGGTGAATTCTCTCGACGATATTGCGAAGTTCGCCCCGGGCCTCGTGTTCTCGAAGTCGTTCGGTCGTTCCAACGAGCGCCCGGTAGTGCGTGGCCTCGCCAGCGTGCTCGCGGGCACCAACGCCACCGTCGAAACCGGCGTCGCTTATTTCGTTGACGGCGTGTACTACCCCGGCGACATCCAGACACTCGACATGGGCGAGGTGCAGCGGGTCGAAGTCATCCGCGGCCCGCAGAGTGCGCTCTATGGCCGCAACACCTACTCGGGCGCCATCAACTTCATCACCCGTCGGCCGGACGACGAGGTGAAGTCCAACGTCAGCGGTTCTTTCGATGCGGACGAGCGCGCCTTGTCGGGTCGGGTCAGCGGCCGCATGTCCGACTGGGTCTCTGGAAGTCTCTCCGCCCGCTACAACGATTTCGACGGGCAGTGGAAGAATGAGCTCACCGGCAAGACCATCGGTGGCGAGAGCAGCGTGTCGTTCAACGGCACGCTGAATGTGACGCCGAGCGAGAACGTCGAGTTCAATCTGCGCGTCGCGCACAACCGCGACCGCGACGCTACGCGACCGCTCTTTTTCATCTCGGGCGGCGACAACAATTGCGCCCCGGGCACGCGCTCGCTGGGCTCCTACAACAGCACCTCCACGGACAATCGTAACCAGTACTACTGCGGTGAAGTCACGGCTCGTCCGATCTATCTGAACGACGCGCCGGTGACGCAGCCGATCACGCAGGTCAGCGGCATCCCGACCACGTTGAAGGTGTCGAGCACCGGCGGCGTGTACGACACGCGCCAGGGCGTGGCCTTCTCGGGCGTGAACCGCGATCTCGATCTCGTGCTGGCGTCGCTCAGCTGGGATCTGATGGGTTCGGGCTACGTGTTCAAGCTCAACGGCGGCAATCGTTCGGATGATCGCAAGACGGGCGCGGACTCCGACCACTCCTCCGTCAACATCATCGGCGCCAACATCAATGGCGTGCAGCCGGTGGCCACGGGCGCAAGTTCCGCGGTCGACAAGTACCGCGACTGGTCTTTGGAGGCGAAGATCGAGTCGCCGCAGGATCGGCGCTTCCGCTGGTCGTTGGGTGCCTATCACTTCGACTGGGAACAGAAGCAGTACCGCATCGATTTCGTCAGCCTCAACGGCCAGGACAACCCGACCGCGGTGTACACCATCGAGAACGACGCCGTGTTCGGTGCGGCTGAGGTCGACATCACCGATCGCCTGTCAGCTTCGGTCGAAGTGCGCCGCGCCACGGAAAGAAAAGGCCAGATCGACTACGTCGCGGCACCCAACGTGCAGGCCGGGCCTACGGCGATCAGTTACGACTCGCGGCTGCGCGGCAACGACACCTGGAAAGCGACGACGCCTCGCGTGACGGTGGACTTCAAAGCGAGCGACGACATCACGCTCTACGCGAACTACGCCAAGGGCTACAAGCCGGGTGGTTTCAACGGCGCCGTGGCGATCACCAACGGTCGACCGCTCGACGAGAAGTTCGAGCAGGAAGAGTCGGTGAACTACGAACTCGGCATGAAATCCACCTGGATGGACCGTCGTCTCGTGCTCAACGTGGCGGCCTTCAAGATGGACGTGACGCAGATCCAGCTCACGACCCCCATCCAGAACAGCGCGACGGGTGCGGTCACGTCGATCTCCACCAACCAGGGTGATGGCGAAGTGAAGGGCTTCGAGGTCGAGGCGCGGTTTGCCGCCACCGACGAACTCACGCTCGGCTTCAACTACGCGTTGGCGGATACCGAGTTCACCAAGGGCTGCGATGACTTCCAGTTCCAGCTGACGAGTGGCGGCGGCATCTTCAACCCGGCGAACCCGACCGATCCGGCTCGCAACTTGAACGGCAAGGGTGACTGCTCCATCGCCGGCAAGGAGTTCCCGCTGGCGGCGAAGCACACGGGCTCGGTGACCGCGGACTATGTGAAGCCGATCTTCGGCGGCGACTACCGCTTGTACGTCAACACGGATCTGTCTTACACCAGCAAGAAGTGGGTACAGGTGCACAACCTCGCCTACACGGGCGCGGCGAAGCTGCTCGGCGCGCGCATCGGTCTCGAGACCGACAACTGGCGCGTGGGTCTCTACGGTCGCAACCTGACCAACGAGGACTCCTCGCCGGGTGCCACCCGCTGGCTGCACTCGTACCTCATCGGCATCGCCTCGACGGCGGGTCCGGCGGCGACGCTGGATCCGGGTTTGCCCTCGACGGCCGTGGCGGCGTACTCGCTGCCCCGCGGCATCTTCGGCATCCTGCGTCGTGAGCGGCAGGTGGGCATCGACTTCAGCTACAACTTCTGAACACGCACTGACTAGAAGCGGCATCAGACCGCGCTGGGCAAGGCCCGGTAGGTAACTACCGGGCCTTTTTCTTGTACACGCTGACTGCTGTGTCCGGATGGTCGCTGAACACGGCATCGACGCCGAGTGCCGCGAACGTCGCGTACTCGGCGCGCGGGTCACCCGCGTAATCAGCCGCGAGATGCAGCGCTTCGTCGCGGAAGGTCCACGGGTGTACCTGTAAGCCTACGGCGTGCGCCCGCTCGACGAAACGTGTGGGGGACGTCACGCGACGCGTGCGCTCGGTCGAGTCGGTGGGGTCTGTCTCCCGACTGCCGACGATCAGACGCTTCCACGGACCGACGGCATCGGCATACTCGGCAATCTGCGCAAACGAAGCCGGGTCATTGAAGTCTGTGGGCAGTGAGCCCTGTGGGTAGAGGCGGCAACTGCCCTGCGATTGCCAGGGCGGCGTGGGTCGGAGCGTGCCGTCGGGCTGCAGTTCGCCGCCCTCGAGCAGTTGCACGAGCGGCACGCCGGTGCGGGGCCGCAACCAGCGCAAGTTGCCCGCCTCGAACGATTGGATGAACACCGGCGAGTCGCGTCGCGTCCAGCCGACGATTTCCAGCATGGCGAGCAGCACGGGTTCGAGTGGCAACCCTTGCTCGCAGTGCCAGGTGGGGTGCTTGGTCTCTGGATAAATGCCGATGCGACGACCCGTGCGTGCAGATTCACTGCGAGCGAGCTCGATGATCTCTGCAAAGGTCGGGATGGTGAACAGACCGTTGAAGGCCTGCGAGCGATCAGCACGCGGCTGCACGGCGCGCAAGCTGCGTAATTCCTGCAGCGTAAAGTCGGTGGTGAACCAACCTGTGACGGCGGCGCCGTCGATCTGCACCGTGCGTCGTCGTGCCGCAAACTCGCTGCGTTGAGCAACGTCGGTGGTGGCACTGATGTCGGGCTCGTGTCGCGCGACCAGATGCCCATCCCGTGTCGAGACGAGATCGGGTTCAATGAAATCGGCACCCATTTCGATGGCGAGGCGGTACGACTCGAGCGTGTGTTCGGGGCGATAGCCAGAGGCCCCACGGTGGGCGATGACGAGCGGTGTCTTGCCCGGGGTGGAATCGTCTTGGCTCATCAATTCAGCTCCTTGCGCATCACCACGAAGCGCAGGCCGGGTCGCTTGGGTTCGCCGAAGCGCAGGTCACCGTACGGAAACGGTGCCGTCTGGCCGGTGCGGCGATAGCCGCGCCGTTCGTACCAGGCGATGAGTTCGTCGCGCTGCTCGATCACCGTCATGCTTACGGCTCGCGCGCCCCAGACGTTACGGACATGCCGTTCCGCCGCCTCGAGCAAGCCACGACCGCGGCCGGCGCCCTGATCTGTTGGGCGCACCGTCAACATGCCGAGATACGCTTCGTCGCCGCGACGTTCGAGTTGCACGCAGCACGCGGCTCCCGCGGTGTCTTCGTTCAACAGCATGACGTGGGTGCCTTCTCTTGCACCCTCACAAATAAAGGTTTCGAGTGCTGCGACATCGGTGCGCTGCCCGCCGAGCAGGTCGGCCTCGGTGGTCCAGCCGTGACGACTGCTGTCGCCCCGATAGGCGGAGTTCACCAACGCACACAGCGCGGTGGCATCCGTCGCGGTGGCCACGCGCACGGGGAGCGGCTCGATGCCTACGGGAGTCAATCCGCAGCCACCTGGCCCGACGTGGCGGCGATTTGCTCGACGCCGATGCGCAGTTCAAGTCGGCGCTTGAACTCTTCGGGTCCGAAAGCCCGTTGTGCGAGTACGTTCATGGGGTCGGTACGGTAGCCGATTTCACGCACGTAGTGATCGTAATGCTGCTGTGCAAGGCGCTCCTCCCGCGGCAGCGGATCGTTCTCGGCTTCGTCGAGCCAGGTGAACCAGCGATCGACGAATTCCTTCAAATAGCTTTCGCAGGTGGCGATGTTCTCTTCATTCAGCTCGGCCATGACACTGGTGCAGACCGGCGACATCAATCCGCGCAGGTAGGTGCCGTGGCTCCAGTTCCAGGTGAAATTGGGCAACCCGCGGAAACGGATCGCGCTGGCATTGGCCGGTTCGTAGTACTTGTTGACGTAGTCGAGGTTCATGCGCAGGTCGACGCGCGGCGTGTAGTCGGCATAGAAAAAGAGTTTCGGTACGGTGCCGAAGATCACCACGAGGTGGGGTACGCGGTTCTGCTGCGACAGGTACACGGTCGCATTCATGTCGAGCAGGCTCGCCTTGCGATTGCCCAGCCAGGAATGCACCAGCCACTCGACGCGTGGTCCGCTCCACGCGTTGAACGATCCCTCCATCGATTGATCGAGCGAGGTGAAGTATTCGTGCCCAACCGTGGACGGGTGACGCGTGACGGCAAAGCGTTGTTTGACGCGCTCGACGATCCCAGAGTGGATGCCCCAGCAGCGCTCCCACGCGCGGCTGACATCCACGTTGGGCTGTTCGGCCAGGAATTCGGTGATGGTTTTGATGTCGAGTTTGGTGTGTGTCATGCGATCCCCCTGGAATCAACTTAGCCTTGAAGTTGTCGTGCCGGCAGCGCCTGACCGCAGCGTGTTCGAAGCGCGGTCGACGGGGACGGCGGGACGGCGACTCTGCTAGCCTGCGCGCTGGAAATGTTTTTTTGCAGACACGTGGAGTGCCTGTCCATGATGCGCCAGTCCCACATCGATCGCCGTCGGTTCCTGCAAGCGGCCGGTGCCGCGGCGGCACTGCCGCTGATCAGTTCCTGCGATCAGCCGGGGGCGAGTCGACCGGCGGGCGTTCCACTCGGCCCCTTCGATGGTGACAGCACGGCGCTCGAGGTGACCGAGGGCCTAGATCTGTCGGGCAAGACGGTACTGGTCACCGGCGCAACCTCAGGCCTTGGTCTGGAGACCATGCGGGTGCTTGCGCTGCGCGGGGCCCACGTCATCGGCACCGGTCGCACGCTGGAGAAGGCCAAGGCAGCCTGTGATGGCGTCAGCGGCCGCACGACACCGGTGGCGCTCGAACTCGAGCGCTGGGAGACCGTGGTGTCGGCGAGTGAGCTCATCCGCACGCTCGGCATGCCCATCGACATGTTGATCTGCAACGCCGGCATCATGGCGCTGCCCAAGCCCGAGCAGGTCTATGGCATCGAGAAGCATTTCGTGGTCAATCACCTTGGCCACTTTTTGCTCGTCAATCGGCTACTCGAACAGGTGAAGGCGGCGCCGCAGGGGCGTGTGGTCGTGGTGTCGAGTGGCGGCTATCAGTGGGCGCCGCCCGCGGGCATCGAGTTCGACAATCTCGATGGCAAGCGTGGCTATGAACCCAACAAAATGTACGGCCAATCGAAGCTCGCCAACGGTTTGTTTTCGCTCGAGCTGGCCCGGCGCCTGCGCGAGCAGGGATCTGCGGCGACTTCGAATTCGCTGCACCCGGGCGTCATCAACACCAACCTCGGCCGGCATTTCGACCAATGGAAGCGCACGCTCGCCAAGCTGATCGGCTGGACTTTCATGAAATCGGTGGAGGCGGGCGCGGCGACGAGTTGCTACGTGGCCACGGCACCGGCGTTGGCGCAGGTGTCGGGGCATTACTTTGAAGACTGCAACCCCGTGGTGCCCGAGGCCGGCAAGCACATGGACGACCTCGCGCTGGCGGCACGACTGTGGCAGACATCGACCGAACTGGTCGGGGAGTACCTCGGATGAAACTCTATGCACGAATCCTTGGGCTGATTTCCTTGGGTCTTTGCGCAGAGCTGGGTCTTGCGCAGGATGCGTCCACCGTCGCAGCTAGGGCTCAGGCTGCGTACTTCGCCGGCAGTGCTGCCGAGCTCATCAAGCTCGGCGACTCCGTCGGGGCCTGGGCCAAGTCGAGCAATTCGCGCGAACAGTACACCTACGCGTTCGTGCAGTTCCGACTGCTGCAGCTGTCGGTCATCGCCAAGCGCAAGGACGATGCCAGCAAGTCCGGGGAGGCCTGCGTCGGCACGCTCGATTCGCTACTGAAGCGCGAACCAAAATCCGCGGAAGGCCACGCACTGCAATCGGCCTGTTTTGGTTACCTTGCCAACCTCGGTGGCTTCGCTGCCATCCGTAACGGCTCGCGCAGTGGCAAGAGCATGGAGGCGGCGCTGGCGCTCGAGCCGCGTAATCCGCGAGTCGTGCTCGTCGATGGTTTCGGCGTGTACTTTCGACCGAAGTTCGTCGGCGGCGACAAAGCCAAGGGCTGTCAGCGGTTCGCCGAGGCGGCAGCCGGTTTCGAGGCAGCCCGTTCCACGGGCGTTCCCTCGTCGATGGGCATCGACTGGGGTGCGGCCGAGGCGCACTACTGGGTGGGACGCTGCGCGAAGGATGCCGGCGACACTGCCGGGGCACGGCGTGCCTTCGACAAGGCACTGGGCATCGCACCGGATTTCGTCGCCGCCAAACGCGGCTGAGGCGGTTTCAGAACACGCCGGCTTCGAGGCCGGCCACCAGCGTGGCGGCAAGTTCTTCGCAGCGCGCGAGCGCCGGGGCATCGGGCTCGCCTACCACCACGATGGGCGGGGCCACCGCTCGCCAGCGGTAGCCGGTGACGATGCGCTCCACGGCGGCGACGGTGCCGGTGCCGTCGTTACCGGCACTGACCATCAGCCCGTATGGCCGACCTTCGGTTCGGCCTTCGACCGGATAGAACGTGCGATCGAAGAAATGTTTGAGTGCCCCCGACATGTAGCCAAAGTGCTCGGGCGTCGCCAGCAAAATGCCTTGCGCCCAGAGCAAATCGTCCACGGTCGCCAGGAGCGCCGGTCGCTCGCGAAGTTCGAAGTTTTCCCCCGCGGCACGCAGCCCGGCGGTCGCCGCCGCGCAGAGTCGCTCGGTGCGCCCGCCGGGCTGACCACCGTACACGAGCAGCACTGTCGCGATCATGGCAAGCCGTGGCCGCGTCTGCGGTTGCGGGCGTAGACGAGCAGGATCGCGATCAATCCGCCGATGCCGGCGAGGGCCATGTCGCGATGCGCATCCCATTCGTCGCCCTGGGTGCCGAGGAAGGCGGCGCCGAGACCGCCACCGAAGACGACGGCGGCCGCCCATTCGAGCAATTCATAGAAAAGTGAGGACGACATGACCAGATCGAGCGGCAGGAAGTAGCTCCAGAAGCCGCGCACGCCCGCCAGATGCATCAGCAGTTCACGCATCGGCAGCACCAGCAAGAGTCCGTAGCAGAAGTGCACCAGTCGATCGTAATGATTGCGACTGAGGCCCAAAAAGCCGTTCAGCGAGTCGCCAGTCAGGCTCTGGAACGCGGCATCGTAGGGTACGAGCGAGTAGGTGTAGTGCGCCCCAATCGCATGCAGACTCAAAAATAACACCACGAGGACGTGCGACGTGATCGTCAACGGCACATGCCGGCGAATGCCATACAGCAACCCGATGCCGGCAAACACTAAGGTGTTCTCCAAAAGCCAGGTTGGCCGGTCGAAGGGTTGGATCGCGAGCAGCAGCCAGAATACGGCGAAAGCCGTATAGAGCAGGGTGAGTTGCCGACGACGTGTCATGACACAGGGCAGTGTAGCGCGCTTCGGGGTGGTGAACGCACTGCGGCCATTGCGTACGGAAAGACGCATCCCGTCTGCCCGCGGAGTGCGTACCGCACTATTCTTCGATCATGTCGCGACCCAGTGTCCTTTTGACCCTGCTGCTGTGCGGTACCAGCCTGTCGAGTGCGCCGCTTCAGGCTGCCGAGGAGGGTTTTGTCCCCAAGAGCGTCGATGTTCCCCGTCTCACGGAGCCGGTACGCATCGATGGCAAGCTCGATGAGGCATTCTGGCAACGGGCCGTGCCGATCCGCGACTTCGAGCAATTCGCCCCGGGCAACGGCGAGCCGCCGAGCGAGGCTACGGAGTTCTTCCTCGCTCGTGACGAGGAGAATCTTTACATCGGTGCGCGGCTCGCAGATCGCGAGCCTGGTCTGATCAAGCGTTCGCAGCTGGTGCAGGGCCAGGGCGTGTTCAACGACGACTATGTCGAAATTCTGCTCGATACCTACAACGACCGGCGCACCGGCTACATTTTTTACGTCAATCCAAACGGCGTACAGCGCGACGGGCTGCTGCTCGGTGGTCTGTCTTTCAACATGGACTGGGATGGTATCTGGCAGGCCGCGGCGAGCGTGAACGAGACGGGCTGGGAAGCGGAGATCGCCCTGCCGTTCAAGACGCTGGCCTTCGATCGTCAAGGTGACGTCTGGGGGCTCAATCTCATCCGCTCGATCCGACGCAAGCGCGAGGACGTGGCCTGGTCGCAGCGCAACCGTCGTATCACGCTCGATCTGAGCAACGAGATTCGCGGCATGCGCGGGCTCGATCAGGGACGGGGACTCGACCTCGTGCCTTCGGCGGCACTGACCGAGCGCGAATCGTTCCGGCTCGGCGAGAGCAGTCTCGTCCTGAAGCCCTCGCTCGATGCCTTCTGGCGCATCACGCCGTCACTCTCGGGTGCGCTGACGCTCAATACCGATTTCTCTGCGACCGAGGTCGATGACCGGCAGGTCAATCTGACCCGCTTTTCATTGTTCTTTCCGGAGAAGCGCGACTTTTTTCTGGAGGACAGTGAAATCTTCGAGTTCGGTGGTCTGACGCAAAATGGCCGACCGTTTTTCTCGCGCACCATAGGACTCTCGGCGAGCGGTCAGCCCATCGATCTCGACGGTGGGGCGCGGCTCACCGGCAAGATTGGACGCTATTCGCTCGGCATGCTGGCCGTGCGGCAGGAGGCGACTGCCGGACTCGAGGCGCAAGACGTGTTCGTGGCGCGCGGCTATCGCAACTTCGGCGAGCAATCGACTATCGGCGGCATCATCACGAGCGGCGATCCAACGAGCGGACGCGACAGTTCGCTGGCCGGCATCGATGTCACGCTGCGCGACCAACGACGCTTTGGTGGTCTCGTCGAGGCGCGCGGCTGGTGGCAGCAGTCCTCGACGGCCGGTCGCACGGGCGATGAGCAGGCCTGGGGCGTTTCGGCGGGTTATCCGAACGACCAAACCGATGCACTTGTGGGCTATACGCGCATCGGACGGGACTTCCGGCCCGCCCTCGGTTTTGCGAATCGCACGGGAATCGACGAACTTTACGGTCGTTATAAACACCGCCACCGCTTCGGCAGGGGTGCCTTGTTGCGCAGTTGGCAGGCAGGTATCGACGCACGGCAAATTGACGACGCGGCCGGACAACTCGAATCGCGCGCGCTGGTGATCACGCCGTTTGCGCTCGATACCCAGCCGGGCGACAGCCTGTCGCTCGACGTTGCACGGTACACCGAGGTGGTGCGCAGTCCCTTTCTGCTGCCGGGCGGATTGCGCGTACCGGCCGGTCGACACGAGTTCGACCGACTTAGGTTGTATGGCTCGACGGCAGGGTTCCGCCCTTGGTCGGCGACCTGGGATCTGGAAACCGGCGGCTTCCAGAACGGGCGTCGGCTGGACACGCGGCTCGGCGTAAACTGGCGGCCCGATTCGCATTGGTTGCTGGGTGCGCAATATCAGACCAATGCGATTGATCTGCCGGGCGGCGATTTCACGACGCGCGTCTACGGGCTGACGGTCAACTATGCGTTCAATGTGCGCTGGGCCTGGCTCAATCTCGCGCAATACGACAATGTGTCCGGACGACTGGGTCTCAACAGTCGTCTGCGCTGGTGGCCGACCCCAGGGCAGGTCGGCTATCTCGTGGTCAATTACGACTGGCGTGAAGACGCGGCGGGGGACTTCAAGCCCTTCGTCGCCGAGACCACGGTCAAATTCACCTACACCTTCCGCTACTGACTCCGCTGCTGAACGGCGCTTCAGTTCTTCTCGACGGTGTAGACGATTTCTGCGCTCGCTTCCTTGCCCGCCTCGGTCCGCAAGGTCCAGCGATCGTTGATGCTGTAGCGCATCTTGATGGTGTTGATCGCTTCGGCAAGCGAAATACCGTAGCTGATATACAGACGACTGGAGAGATACTTGCCGAACACCAGCGACGTCTCGTTGGCCAGATTTTGTTCGATGCCCACATCCTCGATCCCGATGCGCTGACCGAGTTGCTGCGCGAGGATGGCACCCCCCTGTGCCAGCAAGGCATCGCGGCCGGCGTTGGCCGTGTCGCTGTTTTGCGCACTCTCGAGCGTACCGCCCGCAAGCAGCAGAGAGACGACCTGCGACTGCGGCAGTGCGGGCTCGGAGAAGAAGGTCATGCGCGGTTCGCGCAACGAGCCGCGCACGTTCACGCCTGCCTTGAACTCCGGGAATTCTTTGGTGGCGCGGATGTCGATGCCGGGATCGGCCACGAGTCCGCCCGAGAAGATCAGTCGGCCGCGCTCGATGTCGAGCTTGCGACCGAGCGCCATGTACTTGCCCTCGGCAACGCCGAGTTCTCCCGAGCCGCGGGCCGGGTTGCCGGGGGTGGTGGTGACATTGAGCGAGCCGGCGAGTCGTCCCGTGAGGCCAAGCGCCTCGATGTTGACGCGCTCACCGAGCAACAGCCGTATGTTGCTACTGACGCTGAAGGAGGCGGCAGGGTCCGCCGGCTCCTCGCCGATGACGATTTCGTCGGCGGAGGGCAGTACGGCGCCGGTCAGATCGGCGGGTGTGATGCGTGCGTTCGGCACCAGCACGGTGCCGGTCGCGGCCAGCGTACGAGCGGCGACTTTGAAGTTCAGATCGGGTGACGCGGTGATCCGCGCTTCCGGAACGTCGACGACGGTCAGATCGCTGCCCTTGATGCGCACGTTGCCGTAGGGTTGTTGATTGCGCCAGGTCAGTTCCGCGTCGGCTTCAATGCGACCCGTACCCGAGCGTGCCGAGGACTTGAGCACGAAGCCGTTGTCGATCAGTCGCGCTTCGGCCTCGATGTCACGCAGGGCGAGATTCACCTGATAGAAATCGAGCTCGCCTTTGGCGATGCGCATGACGCCGTTGACGAGCGGCGTGCCGAGCGTGCCGCCCATCACGAAATCGAGCGACAACTCACCGGCAGAACGGTCGATTTCAGGGACGTACAGATACAAGAGACCGAGCGCCGAGGAGTCGGCGCGCAGCGTTGCGTTGAGCGGATAGGCCCGCCAGTCGGTGCCCAAACGGCTGGCTGTCAACTCGCCACGCGCACGAACACGATCGCCCGCACCGACCTCAAGTCGCGCCGTGACGCCGGATTCGGCCGACAGTGCCTCGAGCGATCCCGAGCCGAGTGGAACGATCTCTTCCTTGCCGCCGGCGCGGGTCCAGCGCAGTCGCGCGTCTTTGAAGTCCGCACGCAGATTACCGAACGGCAGTCCCTCATCGGCCGATTGCAGTTGCGCCGACGCATTGACGACACCCTCGTAACTCGCCCGCGCCGAGGGCTGCGGCAGCAGGCTGACGAGAGGCAGTTGCGAGACGTCGATGGCGGCTTTCCACCCGTCGGCCGACCATTCGCCCGAGCCGCAGGTCGTGGCTTGACCCGCCACCGTATCGGCGCGGCGGGTGTTGAGGCAAAACGGCTTCACTTCGCCCGAATTGCCGCGCAGCAACAGATCAAGGGGTGCAGCGAGGCCGAGCGCGAGCGCATCGCGCACGTCGACATCGAGCTGCGACCAGCGTTGCTGCCAACCCTCGGTCACGAAGGAGCCCTGTGCGCGCCCATCGAGACTCAGGTCATCTCCCCGCAGCACGAGGCGCAGCGCATGTTCAGCACTCGTGCCTGCGACATCGAGCGAGAGGCGATCCGCCCGTCGGCCGGCCACGGACAGATCCGCGGCGCGCAGTTTCACGGCGGCTTGAGCGTTTGCGCCGCCACTCGGGTCGAGATCGACTTCTGCGTCGAGTGTCCCGATTTCGATGCTCTGCAATACCACGCCGCGCCCCTGCGCATCGAGTTTCAGCAGCATGCTGCGCGGCGAGCCGCGCAACGAACCCTCGGCACGTAGTTCGCCGCGGCCGCTCGGCGTGAGGATGCTCAGATCATTGGCGCGGATGCGGAAGTCGAGGTCGCGTCTGCGCGGTGACAGTGAGCCATCGAGTGCCAATTGCAGCCCGCCGGCCGAAAGATCGATTTTCCGCAGCCCCACGGTATCGCCGCTCAGGCGCACGCTGCCCTGGCCGCGAGCCGCTGTACCGCGTAATCGTCCGGTGAGGTTGCGCACGTCGATGTCGACCACGCCGTTCTTGCCGAAGCCGTTACCGCGAGCCTCGACGCGAAATGCCAGCGCGCCCGGCAAGTCGGCGCGCACGCCCGACGGATCGATGTCACGCGCGAGCCCGGCGATTCGCCAGCGTTCGCTCGGCTTCCATTCCACCTCGCCGCTCAGGCGCGCCGTGCCGCGCAGCAACGTTGCCTTCGCATCGACGATGTCCAGTCGACCAGGGTTCAGCACGGTGCGCAGTTGCACATCGGCCGCAGGCAGCGCGCCCGCCAGCACGCGCGCCGTCACGTCGAGTCGATACGGCTGCAGACCGTTGAGAGAGAGCGTGCCGAGCGGACTCGTGACGAGGGCAGGGCCGGGCTTCAGCGGCCAGCGAAATCGGTCCCAGCGACCGTTGAGTGCGAGCTCCGGTCCCGCCTCGCGCAAGGTCACGCTGCCATCGAGTTCGGCGCGCACGCTGCCATTGCCCGTGGCGAGCGTGACCCGACGCAGCGACAGCACATTGCGGGCGTAAAGGCTATCGATGCTGACCTCGAGCGGGCCCGCTTCGAGCCGCGGTGGCAGCACCTGGCCCTTGCCACGGTAGCCCTCGCGATCGATGTCGAGTTCGAGTTGTCCCGAAAGCGGTCCGAGGAAATTAGAGCCGCCGAAGTCCTCGAGTGCGAGGCCTTCGAAGGTCACCCGCCCCGTCAGATCCCAGGGTGGCAAGGCGCGAAAACTGCCATCTTCGATCGTGGCTTTGAAGGGTTCGCGGAGCGTTGCGTCGACCAGCATCTTCTCGAGGTTGCCGTTGACGGCGGCCTCGGCCGCCCAACGCGGCCCTCGGGCCGGCTCCAGCACGGCCTGCACGCGCCCCTCCAGATCGAGGGGATTGTCGGCGCTCAGCAATGCTTCGCCACGCAGCTGCAGCCGCTGCAGTCGGGTGGCAACCTCGGTGACGCGCAGCGTCTTGCTGCGCAAGGTGCCCGTGACCACGTTGGCTTGCAGCACGACCGGCGCGCCGGTGAGCGGCTGGATCGAGATTTCATTGACTTTCGCATCGCGCGTGTCGATGGTGAGCAGCCCCGGCAGGAACCGCGGCGGCTTGTCGGGCAGTGGCTTGTCGCGCGGCAGCGCCGTGATGTCGATCCTGCGCACGTCGAGCCCGCGAACCTCGATGGTCTGCCAGAGCAGCGGCAGCAACTCGACGCGGGCGCGAACATCGCGTGCCTCGACGCGCACGACGTCGTGCTGAATGAGTACGCGCTCGATTCGCAGGCCGCCTGCGATCGTGCCGCTGACGCCGCTGATCTGCAGCACTTCGATGGTGCCGATACTCGCCGGCAGTCGTGCGACGAGCGCGCGTACCAACGCGCTCGAGTGGCCGAGCGCCCACATCGCGCCGAGTGGCAACAGCAGCAGTATGCCGAGCAGAATCAGAGCCAGTTTGCCGCGGCGTGTCATGGGTTCAGAGCTTCGGCGAGAAGTTCAGATGCAGCCGCGGTCCGCTCGGATCCTTGAATCCGCCGACGGTGGTGCAGCGCGGGTCGGGCGTGGCACTGCGACAGCTCGGGTTGGTCATGGGTTGCGCAATGTCGATACCGAGCGTCACCACCGGCAGGCGCAGGCGCAGGCCGACGCCGACCGACCATTGCAGCGGGTCGCCGAATCGGTCGAAGGCATTGCCGACGTCGACGAACACCGCAGCGCCGAGATTGCGCGGCAAATCGCGGATGAGTTCTGCAGTGCCTGTGAACAGATGCCGCCCGCCGATCTTTCGCCCCTCCGCATCCACTGGCGAGAGATCGTTGAAGCCGAATCCGCGCACGCTGCGATCACCGCCCGCGAAGAAGCGTTCGGTACCCGGCAGCTTGTCCGTATCCGACACAAGGGTGGCGCCAACCTGCCCCCGCACGAACGCGTGCCAGCTCGTGCCGAGATCAAAGACCCGTTCGGCTTCGACCTTCAGTTGCACGAAGTTGTCGGGTGCGCCGATGCTGCGTGCTGAGCCGCGCAGCTCCGCGTACAGCGCGCGCGAAAAGAGCGCTTCGCCGAGATAGCCGCGCGGCACCGAGGCGTAACTGATGCCCGGGATGATCAGCGTGTTGGCGACATCGC
>Ga0068877_10001776_pt1 | contig 17649 bp, 15 predicted proteins | sample NOAtaG_FD_66437 | JGI IMG/M metagenome (GOLD analysis project Ga0068877, IMG submission 66437) | Freshwater lake microbial communities from Lake Erie, under a cyanobacterial bloom - NOAA_Erie_Diel6S_1000h metaG | ecosystem: Environmental > Aquatic > Freshwater > Lake | place: USA: Ohio, Lake... | reverse complement strand
CGACCTCCGCGCGGAAGCCCTCGCTGTCGACCGGCCACGCCGCGGCGAAGTCGAGCGTCGCCGCGTCGATGAGGCGCATCGTCGCCTCGGCGTGCTCGGCGAACGTGGTCGCGAGCATCCGCGTCTCCATCTCGGTGGAGCGGATGCTTGCCTGGTGGTGCTCGCGCTCGAACATGGCGAGCGTGCCCCAGATCAGCACGAGGCCGAAGAGCGCGGCGACCACGGTCCGCAGGTTGCCGAGGGCGTTCTTGGCGGCTCTCGTGGCTCGGGCGATCATCTCGGACATGCCTCCAGGGGGACGGGGCGCCGGGCACGGCACCACCTGCCCACGCCCCTAGTTAGCCCGCCCGGCGACGAGGCATGCGTTAAGAAACGTCAACCGCCATCCTCGGTCTCGAGCGAGGCGGACGCGCTCAGCTCGTAGCCCTTGCCGCGCAGCGTCGCGATAGGGTCCCTGCCGCCGAGCGCCGCCTTCAGCTTGCGCCGGAGATTGGCGACATGGACGTCGAGGCTCCGGTCGGTCGGCTCCCACTTGCGCCCGAACACGAGCCCGTAGGCGGAGGCGCGCGCCAGCGGTCCGTCGTTGTCGACCATGGCGCGGAGCAGGCGCAGTTCCTGCTCCGTCAGCTTCTCGCTTCCCGAAGGCCCGGCGAACTCGCGCGTCGCGAGGTCGAGCCGCCCGGCGCCGAGGCGGATCGCGACGGCGCGCGACCGCCGCCGCTCGACGCGTGGCTTGCGCCGCAGCACCGCGCGCAGCCGCGCGACAAGCTCCTCCGAATCGAAGGGCTTGACGATGTAGTCGTCCGCGCCCGCCTCGAGGCCGCTGACGCGCTCGCGCACGGCGGCGCGCCCGGTGAGCATGAGGATCGGCACGTCGCTGCGCTCGCGCAGCGCGCGGGCGATGTCCATGCCGTCGTCGTCGGGCAGGCCGAGGTCGAGCAGCACGGCGGCGCAGGCCTCGTCGCCGGCAAGGGCGAGCACCTCGTCGCGCCGAAGGGCGATGCGGGCCTGGAAGGCATGCTGGCGCAGCGTCCGGGCGATCAGCGCCTGGATCGTCGGCTCGTCCTCGACCACGAGGACGAAGCTGGCCCCGGCCTGCGCGTCGCTCATGCCTCCTCCCGCGCGGAGAAGGACAGCCGCACGCGGCCCGGCTCGATGGCGTCCACCCGCGCGCCCAGCGCGCCGGGCATGCGCGCGGCATGGGCCAGCGCGAGTTCGCAGGGACCGGGCGCGCCGCGGCGCGCCGAAGCGACCGGACGCGGCTCTGCCGTCACCTCGATCGCGAGCGCGCCTGCCTCGGCTGTCGACGCCGCGCAGGAGAGCGCCGCGGCCGGGCCGCAGGCACGCCGCACGGCCGTGGCGGCGCAGACGACGAGGGCCGAGATGCTGTCGATGTCCAGGGTCGTGCGCAGGGCGCCGGCCCCGGCCGGGGGCGCGGCGATCCGGGCTCCCGTCGCCGCCTCGGCGCCGCCCAGGATGCCGGCCAGCGCCTCGGCGTCGATGCGCTGGCCGAAGGGCGGCAGCCCCGCCGCGTCGGCGCTCGCGAGGCCGAGCGTCGAGAGCGCGGCGCCAAGGATGCGCGCGTTGCGGCACGCGTCGTCGATCGCGCGGCGCGCGCGCTCGATGTCCGGCGGATCGTCCTCGCCGTCGAGGAAGCTCGACGCGGCGTAGAGGAAGGGCAGGACGTTGTTCAGGGCATGGCCAACCGCCGAGGCCACCTCTTCGGGAGGCGCGGCTGCGGAAGGGGAGTCGTTGGCATGCATCGCCGCACATTAAGCCCGAAAACGATGCATCTTGCATTCATCACGACGCGGCGCCCTTGCTTCCCCCGGCCACCGGCCCCGGCCAGGCCGGCGCTCAGCGCCCGGGAAGGGTCATGCCCGCGGCAAGGATCGCCGCCTCCGCCTCGGGTCCCGCCATGTGGTCGAGGAAGGCGCGCGCGAGGGCCGGGTCGCGGGCGTCGGCGGAGAGCCCGGCGGAATAGGTCGTGACGAGTTGGATCGCGTCCGGCACCGGCCCGATCATCCTGACGCCGCGCACCGGCAGGATCTCGCTGACCTGGTGGACGACGAGGTCGGCCTCGCCGCGCGCCACCAGTTCCGCGACGTATCCGCCCGCCTGCAGCCTCGTCTTCGGCGCCATCTCGGCGGCAAGCCCCGCGCGCTCGAGCCAGGCGCGGAAATGGATGCCGCTCGTGGCGCCGGCGGCCGGGTCGACATAGGCGATGCGCGGCGCCGCGCGCAGCGCCGCCACGAAGGCGTCGAGGGTGGAGATGTCGGGGACGGGATCGCCCTCGCGCACGCCGACGCCGATGCGCACCGAGGCGATGTCGCGGCGCGTGCCGCGCACGATCCTGCCGCGCTCGGCCAGCGCGTCGATCGCGGCGGGCACGATCATGACGACGTCGTAGGACTCCCCGGCCTGCATGCGCCGCGTCGCGCCGCCGGCGGTGTCGGTCGTGAGCGCGATGCGATGCCCGGTGCGCGCCTCGAACTGGCGCGCCATCGCCTCGACGATCGCCTTCGACGCGCCGGTGCCGAGCATCCGGATCTCGTCGGCGGCGGCGGGCAGGGACAGCAGGGCGAGCAGCAGGATGGCGAGGTGGCGCATGTCCGGTCTCCGTCGGCTTCGGGCACCATGATGCTAGTGCAGGATCGCGCCGCGTTCGATCCCCGCGCGCCGGGGCTTGGCTCCATGCGCGCGCTGGCCGATGCTCGGGGACGTTTGCGCCAGGGTCCCGGGGGAGTGGCGACATGGAAGACCAGCTGGTCGCCACGACGCGCGACATCGACCTCCAGCCCCTCGGCATCGGCGGGCAGCCGGCGGTGCTCGCCTGGCACCAGCTCGCCGGATATCTCGCGCGCACGCTCGGCGCCGGGCATGCGGCGCTGTTCGCCGAGCCCAACCCGAATCCCGGGCGCGGCGAGACGGAGTGGTACGCGCGCGTCGCCGCGCCCGCCGTGCCGCTCGCGTCGCTGCCACGGGCGGAGCAGGACGCGGCCCGCGCCGAGCTCGAGCGCCTGGCCGCGGGCATCCGCGCGGAGGCCGGGCGCCTCGCCACCAGCCAGCGTCCCGACGACCGCTTTATGGGCGGGCTGCTGCACGTCGCCCTCTCGTTCCCGGGAGAGGAGCATGTCCGGGTCGCGGCCGGCCGCCCACTGCTGGTCGCCTGGGCCCATGAAGCCGCGTCGCGGACGGGTGGCCAGGTGGCGCTTGTCTCCGCGCGCGAGCTCGGCGCGGCGGGCGCAGGGGGCGCGCGCGCGGCGGGCGAGCCGGCCGCGCCTGCGCGGGAGACGCCGCCCCGCGGGACGGGCCATGCGCGGCAATGGCCGGGCCGTGCTGGCGCTGGCGCGCTCCTCGGTGTCCTCGGCATCGCGGCGCTCGTGGCCATCCTCGCCGCGTTCCTGATGTCCGGCCGCGAGCCGGGACCCGCGCCGGTCGCCGGGCCGGCGCTGCCGGCCGCGCGATGGGCGGCGGGCGACCTCTCGCTCCTCGAGGGGTGCTGGACGCTCGGCGCGCCGACGCAGGCGACCTACTCGGCGGGCGCGCACCGGGAGACATGCGAGGTCGATGCCGGCCGCATCTGCTTCGGCGCAGACGGCAAGGGGACCCGGGAGAGCAACATGACCTGCCCCACCCCCGGGCGCGTGACATGCGCCGCACCCGTCGAGGCCCGCTTCGCCGACGGTGCGGTCGCGACGCGGCAGCCTCGCGTCACCTGCACGCCATCCGACACGTCCTGGGAGGCCGACGAACTGGCCTGCCGGCGCGTGAACGACGACCTCGCGCGCTGCACCGACAAGGCCGGCTTCCCCTACGACTTCGTCGCGGGCCGGCCCTCGCGCTGAACCGCGCGCCGGCCGGCGCGGGGCCCCTCGCGCCACGAATGAAAGCCGTGCGCGGCGCGCGCATCTCGCGCGGCCCGGGCGGCGCTAGCCTGCGGACCGCGGCGTCGAGGGGACGGCCGATGGGGGATGCGATGGACAGGAAGGCGAGCGGCGGCCAGGTGCCGCCCGATCCGCTGGGCGGCATCGGGATCGCGGAATTCGGCGCCGCGCTGCGCGCGGGGCGCACGAGCGCGGAGGCGGCGACGCGCGCCTATCTCGCGCGCATCGCCGCCGTCGAGCCGCGCATCGGCTGCTTCCTGCATGTCGCGCAGGACGCCGCGCTCGCCTCGGCGCGCGCGATGGACGCGCTGCTGCGCGCGGGCACCGACCTCGGCCCGCTGATGGGCGTGCCGGTCGCGGTGAAGGACCTGTTCTTCGTCGATGGCATGCCCACGCGCGCGGGCAGCGACATCGACGTCTCGGACCTCGTCGGAACCGAGGCCGGGATGGTCCGCCGCCTGCGCAGGCTCGGCGCCGTGATCATCGGCAAGACGAGGCAGTCGGAATTCGCCTTCGCCGCCAACCTGCGCAAGGACGCGCCCTGGAACCCCTGGGACGCGCGCACCAAGCGCATGGCCGGCACGTCGAGCGGCGGCAGCGCCGTGGCGATGGCCAGCCGCTTCGCGGCCTTCACGCTCGGGTCCGACGCCGGCGGCTCGGTGCGCCAGCCCGCCGCGCTCGGCGGCGTCGTCGGCTACAAGGCCACGGTCGGCTTCCTGCCGACCGATGGCGCGCTGGCGCTGTCGTCGACCTTCGACAGCATCGGCACCTTCCATGCCTGCGTCGCGGACGCGGCGCTCGCGCTGTCGGCGCTGCGCGACGAGCCGCCGATCGCGCCGCGCGCGCCGCGCGGCCTGCGCCTTGGCCTCGATCGCCGCTTCGCCCTCGACACGGCGTCGCCCGGCGTCGCCGCGCGCTTCGCCGCCGCGCTCGAGGCGCTGCAGCGCGAGGGCGTCGAGCTCGTGCCGATGTCGACGCCGGGCGTGGAGGAGATCCCGCGCATGGCGGGGCAGCTCGTGCCCGCCGAGATGGTGGCCTTCTACGGCGCCGACCGCCTGCGCGCCAATCGCGCGCTGATCGATCCCGTCGCCTGGGAGCGCATCGCGCCGGGGCTGGAGGCGAGCGCGCATGACTACCTGCGGCTCGTCGCGCTGCATCGAGACCTCGTGCGCCGCGGCATCGCCGCGATGGAAGGGCTCGATGGCTGGGTGATGCCGACCGTCCCCGAGTTCGCGCAGCCCGTCGCGGACTTCCCGACGGTCGAACGGGTGCACCAGTGGAACGGGCGCGTCAACGATGCCACGCGCCTCGCGAACTACCTCGGCCAGTGCGGGATCTCGCTGCCGCTGCCCTCGGACGAGCCGGGGGCGCTGCCCGCCGGGCTGCAGGTGGTCTGCGCGCCCGGCGCCGACCGCGCGCTGCTGGCGATCGGCATGGCGATCGAGCAGGTGATCGGGCCGGGAGACGCGCCCGACCTGTCCGGCTTCGCATGACGCGCGCGGCGGCTACACTTCGCCGGCCGCGCGGTGCAGACTCCGCGCCGCGTGGCATGCAGAGGCGGCGGAGGCACGGATGGCTGGCGAAGAGACGAGTGGCGGCTTCGAGTTCGCGCTGAGCGACGAGGAATGGCGCGCCCGGCTGTCGCCGGAGCGCCATGCCATCCTGCGGCGCCATCGCACGGAGCGCGCGGGCACGAGCCCGCTCAACCACGAGAAGAGGCCGGGCCGCTTCCTCTGCGCGGGCTGCGGCAACGCGCTCTTCGACGCCGGCACGAAGTACGAGAGCGGCTCGGGATGGCCCAGCTTCTGGCAGCCGCTCGAGGGCGCGGTCGGGACGCGCGTCGACCGCACGCTGTGGATGACGCGCATCGAGGTGCATTGCCGCCGCTGCGGCGGGCATCTCGGCCATGTCTTCGAGGACGGGCCGCGCCCGACCGGGCTGCGCTACTGCATGAACGGCCTCGCGCTCGACTTCCAGGCCGAGGAGCCCTGACGCGGGTTTCGCGCCAGGACTGGCTCGTTCAGCCGAGGGGTTCGTCGAGCCGCGCGTGCAGCGCGATCGCCCCGTGCCGCGCGATGGCGGCGAGGTGCTGGGCATGTCGCGATGTCTCGAGCGTCTCGTCGATCGCCGGGGTGAGCGCGCCTTGCAGCTGCGGGTCGATCTCGGCGGCGGCGCGCGCGAACCGGACGGCGAGATGCTCGATCTCGCGAAGCCTGTCCATCATCGCCTTCATCTGCCGCGCGAAGCCCCTGGCGATCCCGTCGAGGCGGGGATCCTCGCCCTCCATGCCCGCGAGCAGCGCGGCCGCGAAGGCATTGGCGACGATCTCCGCCACGAAGGGCGAGCGGGCCTGCGCGAGGAGCCTCGACAATTCGTCGTCGAGACCGGCGGCTTGCAGGATCTCGCGGGGATCCGCCTTTGACCTCCGGCGCATGACCAGCGCGCGGATCGACTGGCGGCGCGTGGGAGGCGCGAAGAGCGCGGCCTTGCGCAGGCTTGGCGGAGCACTTTCCGACATGCCCAGCGAGGGCATCATGGCGTCGCTGAACGCGGGCGACACGCACATCGCGACCCGGCTGCTGGCGACGCCAAGCCCGCCCCAGCCGGCCGCCATCATGTGCGGGACCGGGCGCAGCGCGGGCATGCCATCCGTCCTGTCGGCGGCGGCGCGCTCGTCCACGACGATCCAGGACGTGTAGGGCGACAGCAGCTGGTGGGCGAGCGCCAGCTCCGTCGCCTCTTCCTCCGGCAGCGATGCAAGCCTTGCGGCGGCGGCGAGGCGCGCGACCGTGGACGGCCTTCCCTCCGTGCCCTCGGCCACGGGGCCGGAGAGCTCGACGCGCTGGCGGTGGCGCACGCCATCCTCGGTGGCGAACTCGAGCGCGACGTGGCCGGGCCCGGCCATGTCGCCGAGCAGCGCATGGGCATGGACCGTGTCGCCCGCGTAGATGGCGCGCAGCGTCGCCGGCGCGAGATGGGTCGCGCCCGCGGGCCAGGCGAAGGAGACGCCGCTGGCGCGCGGCGCGCGCATGCGCTCGAAGTGACGCGCGACGCGCTCGGCCATGGCCTCGTCCGGCGTCACGAGCTCGCAGGCGCCGCCGGTCTGCTCGGCGAGCGAGGCGAGGAACGCCTCGGACACCGCGTGGCCGACGCCGACGACGAAGATGCGCACGCCCGCGTCCTTCGCCGCAGCGACCACCTGCTCCCAGCCAGCGACCTCGCCATCGGTCACGAGGAAGATGTCGGCGGGGCGTGCCCCGCCGCGCGCCATCGCGATCGCCTCCCGCAGGGCCGCCTCGATCTCCGTGCCGCCGAGATCGGCGTCGAGCCCGTCCACGAAGCCGCGCAGGGCCGCGAGGCCGCGCGCGTCGCAGGCGCGCCGCCCGCCCGGCAGCGGCTTCGTCGAGTCGCCGAAGGCGATCATGCCCAGGCGGTCGCCGTCCTCGAGCCGGTCGACGACCGAGCGCAGCGCCTTGCGCGCCTGCTCGATCGACGTGCCGGCCATCGAGCCCGAGCAGTCGATCACGGCGACGGCGTCGACCGCCACGCGGCGCTCGAAGCCGGGCATGAAGGGCTGGAAGCTCGCCAGCGCGACGACGCCCTCCGGCCCGCGGCCGAGCAGCGCGAAGCTCGGGCGTGGATTGGGATGCCTGACCTCGAGCACGAAGTCGCGGTCCATCGCCGCGGCCTCGTCGGCGAGGACAAGGTGTTGCGCGCCAGCGTCGTCGCGGGCCGCCAGGCGATGCGAGGGGCAGGAGATGCGCGCCTCGCGCAGGTCGTGGCCGATGGCGACGCGCAGCGTGAACCTGTTCTCGGCATGAAGGTCGGCCTGCGGGACCGCATGCGGCGCGAGCCGCCAGTGCCCGTAGCGCGGCGCGATCGTGGTCGGCAGGAAGAATCGCAGCCGGTCGCCCGACCAGCGGTTGAGGACCGCGTAGGTGAAGCGGATGCGCGCGGTCTCGCCGGGCCTGAGATTGCCGGCGTTGAGCGTGAACAGGCCGGGCTGCGCCTGCTCGAGCATGAACGCGCCGTCGCCGCCCTCGATCGCCTTCTCGTAGGCGTCACGCGCCTTCGCGAGGCGCTGGATCGAGCCGCGCAGGCGCCGGTCGCCGATCTCGACGCCGATGTCGAGCAGCACCGCGCCGCCCGGCAGCGGGAAGGTGTAGACCGCCTCGATCGGCTCGTCCTCGGCGTTGCGGTAGTCCTGCTCGACGCGGATCTCCGACATCGCGCCGTCGATCCTGGCGTCGACGCGCAGGCCGGCCAGCGCCACCGGCGGCCGGTCCTGGTGGTCGTCGAGGATCGCGGCCATGGCGGCGGGGCTCTTCTGCGTGCTGGTGGGCATGTTCAGTCCTCCGTGTCGGCGCCGTCGCCGGCTCGATCCTGAGTGCCTCGGGCAGCGGTGGCGCGCTGGCCGCGGATCCCGGCATGGAACCCGGCGACGGCGCGGAACAGCGCGCGCACCTGCTCGGGGGAGAGCCGCGCGCGGCCCGGCTCGATCACGAGCTCGACGCCGTCCGCGACGACGAGATGGCTCCAGACCTCGACCGTGCCGGGGCGGCGCGGGGCGGGCGGCAGCGGCGCGTCGGCGTCGGGCCGGCGCATGATCTCGGCGATGCGCTCCAGCGACAGCCCGGCGAGCTGCCATTTGCGGACCTGCAGCAGCTGCTCGACATGGCGCCGCGCGTAGCGCGCGCCGCGGCCCGTGCCCTCGGGCGGGTCCACGAGGCCGGTCTGGATGTAGTAGCGCACCGTGCGGCGGGGCAGTTCCGCGAGGGCGGCGATCTCGTCGATGCCGAAGCCGGGCTCGTCTTTCATGACAGTAAAATAGGACAGTCATGGTGTCTTGAAAAGACCCGCGCGCAAGGAAACCGCCGCGCGGCCGGGCGCGCGGCGGGTCGGGCGTCGCGGAAGATGCGGACGGGGCGCGGCGGCGGCCCCGTGGGGTTCAGGCGCCGGAGCGTGCGCGGTCGATCAGCGAACGGAAGCGGGCGATCGTCGCCGGCAGCCCCTCGAACACGGACTGCGACACCAGGAAATGCCCGATCGAGACCTCCGAGACCTCGGGCATGCGCGCGATGTCTCCGATGCTGTCATAGGCGAGGCCGTGGCCGGCGTGGCAGAGCAGCCCCGCCGCGCGCGCGGCCGCCGCGCCTGCGCGCAGCCGGGCGAGATGCGGGCCGCGCGCCTCGGCCGGCGCATCGGCATAGGGGCCGGTATGCAGCTCGATGCAGTTCGCGCCGAGCCGCGCCGCGGCCTCGATCTGGCGCGGGTCGGCCTCGACGAAGATCGAGACGCGCACGCCCGCGCCGCGCAGCCGCGCGATCGCCGCAGGCAGGAACGCCGAGGGCCGCAGCAGGTCGAGGCCGCCCTCGGTCGTCAGTTCCGCGCGCTTCTCCGGCACGATGCAGCAGGCCGGCGGCCGCAGCCGCTCGGCGATGGCGACCATCTCCTCGGTCGCCGCCATCTCGAAGTTCATCGGCGCGGCGATCTCGGCGCGGATGCGCTCGACGTCGCGGTCGCGGATGTGGCGGCGATCCTCGCGCAGGTGGACCGTGATGCCCTGCGCGCCCGACGCGATCGCGACGCGCGCGGCCTCGACGGGGCACGGGAAGGCGCCGCCGCGCGCGTTGCGCAGCGTGGCGACGTGGTCGACGTTGACCGAGAGGTCGAGCGCGTTCATGCGGGGGCCTTCCTGTCCGAGAGTTCAGCCGCGAGGCGCAGCGCCGCGACGAGCGAGGAGGGATCGGCGCGCCCCTTGCCCGCGATGTCGAGCGCGGTGCCGTGGTCCGGGCTCGTGCGCAGGATCGACAGGCCGAGCGTGACGTTCACGCCGCCCGCCATGTCGAGCGTCTTGATCGGGATCAGCGCCTGGTCGTGGTAGAGGCAGATCGCGGCGTCGTAGGTCGGCCGCGCGAGCGCCGTGAACATCGTGTCGGGCGGCAGCGGGCCGCGCGCGTCGATCCCCTCCGCGCGCAGCGTGGCGACGGCCGGCGCGACGACCTCGATGTCCTCGCGCCCCATCGTGCCGTCCTCGCCCGCATGCGGGTTCAGCCCGGCGACGGCCAGGCGCGGCCGCGCGACGCCGAACTGCGTGCGCAGCGCGGCGGCGACGATGCGCGAGGTGGCGACGATGTCCGCCGGTCGCAGCCGCGCGATGGCGCGCGCGAGCGGCTCGTGGACCGTGACCGGCACGACGCGCAGCCCCGGGCAGGCGAGCATCATCACCGGCGGCACGCCCGTGCCGGCGAGCACGCCGAGGAACTCGGTGTGGCCGGGATGCGGGAAGCCGGCGGCGGCAAGGACGGATTTCTGGATCGGGTTGGTCACGACGGCGCCGACGCGCCCCGCGCGCGCGAGGGCGACGGCCTCCTCGATCGCGGCGATCACCTGCGGCGCGTTGGCGACGTCGGGCCTGCCGGGGACCGGCTGCACGGCGAGCGGGCGATGCAGGACGGGCATCGCGTCGGCGAAGGCGCCCGGCGCCTCCTCGGGGGCATCGACGCGCCGCACCGGCACGCCGAAGTCGCGGCGCGCGTCGTCGAGCAGCACGAAGCACGGTCCGCCGTCGCGCAGCAGGCGCCATGCGCCGGCGGCGATCTCGGCGCCGATCCCGGCGGGTTCGCCCATGGTGAGCGCGAGGGGCTTCATGGAGACCGACATATAAAGAGTGCCGCCGCCCATGGCGAGGCCGGCGCGCCCCGGCGATGGACAGGCCGCCGCGGCGCCTCTACCTTCGAACCAGAAGGGTGCCGCCTGGAAGCGGTGCCGTATCGACAGCGGAGGAACGCATGCATTCGATGATCAAGGGGATCTGCGCGATCGCGCTCGGCGCCGTGCTCGCGGCGGCGCCCGCGGCGGCGCAGACGCCACGCTCGCTCACGCTCGGCACGGCCTCGGTCGGCGGCGTGTTCTTCGTCTACGGGCAGGTCTGGGCGAACCTCGCCTCCGACGCGATCAAGGTCCCCATCAACACGCGCCAGACCGACGGCCCCAACCACAACATCATCCTCACCGAGACGCGGCAGATCGACCTCGGCATGACGACGATGGGCGTGGCGCTGCAGGGCTGGCGCGGCGAGGGCGCGTGGACGCAGGGCCGCAAGTTCAACAGCATCCGCGCCATGTTCCCGATGTACGACACGATGTTCCACTTCGTGGCGCTGCAGAAGAGCGGCATCAAGTCGGTGTCCGACCTCGCCGGGAAGAGCCTCGGCGTCGGCCCGCGCGCCGGCACGCCCGGCACCTACCTGCCGCTGATGATGGACGCGCTGGGCATCAAGGTCTCCGCGATCCGCAACGGCGGCGCGAGCGACATGACCTCGCAGCTGGGCGACGGGCTCGTCGACTCCTTCGGCTTCGCCGCGGGCCTGCCCTTCCCGGCCTTCTCGGAGGCCGAGGCGTCGAACCCCGTCACCTTCTTCACCTTCACGCCGGAGCAGATCGCCACGCTGAAGCAGAAGATGCCGGAGCTCTCGGATGCCGTGATCCCGAAGGGGACCTACCGCACGCTGGCCGAGGACCAGAAGACCGTCGGCGTGTTCAACTTCGCCATCGCGCACAAGGACGTCTCGGCGGACCTCGTCTACGGCATCGTCAAGGCCGTGATGGAGAACAACCCCCGCATGGTCCAGGGCCACGCCGCGGCCAAGGAGACGCTGCCGGAGAACGTGACCAAGAACACCTTCCTGCCGTTCCATCCCGGCGCCGTGCGCTACTTCGAGGAGAAGGGCATCAGGATCCCGCCGGAGCTGCGGGGCTGATCGCCCCGCGCGCCGACGCGACCGGACGGGGCGGGCGACGATGAGCGACACCAGGGGCAAGCCCGCCGCCTCGGCGGAGACCATCTCCGCCGAGGCCGCCGACCGGGCGCTCGAGATCGAGTTCGGCGGGCTCAGGCGCGATCTCGCCGGGCCGGTCGGCCACGCCGTCGCGTGGTTCGGCGCGGCCTATGTCGTCTTCCACCTCGTCGTGCTGAACGTCCACCCGATCGATCCCTGGGTGTTCAGGGCCTTCCATGTCTCGATGGGTTCGGTCGTCGGCTTCGCCATCTACGCCGCGACGCGCGGCGCGCGCGCGGCGGTGCCTTGGTACGACTGGGTCCTGGTCGCGGCGAGCGTGGGCGTCTTCGCGTACATCGCCGTCAACCTCGACGACCTGCTCTTCCGCGCGGGCGTCCTGCCGACCGGCACCGACTTCCTCGTGGCCGCGGCGGGCACCGCGATGGTGCTGGAGCTCACGCGCCGCTCCGCGGGCCTCGCCCTGCCGATCCTCGCGACCGTGTTCATCCTCTACGCCTTCGCGGGCCCGTGGATGCCCGGCGTGCTCCACCACAACGGCATCCCGGCCGACACCTTCTTCACCTACATCTACTCGATGCAGGGCGTGCACGGGATCACGACGGACGTCTCGGCCACCTACATCATCCTCTTCGTCGCCTTCGCCTGCTTCCTCAACGCCTCCAGGGCCGGCGAGTTCTTCAACGACCTGTCGATCGCGCTGGTCGGCTGGGCGCGCGGCGGCCCCGCGAAGGTCGCGGTGCTCTCCGGCGTCCTCTTCGGCACGATCAGCGGCAGCGCGGTGGGCAACGTCGTCGCCTCGGGGATGATCACCATCCCGATGATGCGCCGGGTCGGCTACGACCGCTCCACGGCGGCGGCGGTCGAGGCGACGTCATCGACGGGCGGGCAGATCACGCCACCGGTGATGGGCGCGGGCGCCTTCATCATGGCCGAGATCCTCGGCATCCCGTACACGGACATCGCGATCGCCGCGATCATCCCGACGCTGCTCTTCTACCTCGCCTGCTACGTCCACGCGGACCTGCATGCGCGCAAGCATGGCCTGGAGGGCATCCCGCGCGACGAGCTTCCCTCGATCGCCTCGGTGCTGCGCCGCTGGCACCTGCTGCTGCCGGTCGTGCTGCTCGTCGGCCTCCTGATGTCCGGCTATTCGGTGTTCCGCGCCGGCGCCATCGGCATCGTCTCCGCGATGGTCGCGAGCTGGCTCTCCGCGCGCGCGGACCGCATGGGGCCGCGCGCGGCCTTCGAGGCGCTCGTGCTCTCCTCGCGCGAGGTCGTGCAGCTGATGGCGATCTGCGCCTGCGCGGGGATCATCGTCGGCGTCATCGCCCTGACCGGAATCGGCGGGCGCTTCTCCAACATGGTGATGGCCGTCGCGGGAGAGAGCAGGATCCTCGCCCTCGTCTTCGCGATGCTGATCACGCTGGTGCTCGGCATGGGCATGCCGACGACCGCCGCCTACGCGGTCGCGGCCTCCGTCGTGGCGCCCGGCCTCGCGCAGATGGGCGTGCCGCCGCTCACCGCGCATCTCTTCATCTTCTACTACGCGGTCATCTCCGCCATCACGCCGCCGGTCGCGCTGGCCTCCTTCGCCGCCGCCGGCATGGCGAACGCCGACCCGTGGAAGACGTCCTTCATCGCGCTGAAGCTCGGCCTCGCCACCTTCATCGTGCCCTTCATGTTCTTCTTCGGGCCCGAGCTGCTGATGCGCGGCGAATGGCCGGCGATCCTCCAGGTGCTGGTCACGACCTCGCTGGGCGTCTGGGTGCTCGCGGCCTCGACCGAGGGCTGGTATGCCGGGCGCACGGTCCCGATGGCCGGGCGCGTCCTGCTCTTCGGCTGCGCGCTCTGCCTCATCGTCCCGGGCACGGTGACCGACCTGGTGGGCGCCGCCGGCGCGGCGGCCGTCTGGGCTTGGCAGCGCCGCGGCGCGCGCGCCGCCACCGCCGCCTAGCAGGCGGCCGCGGCCCCGCAACCACCCGTCTTCCAGCAAGCGAGGCCTGCAGTGACCAGCCATCCCGTGATGTCCGGATTCCCACCCGCGCCGGGCGGCCAGGTGACGCTCGCCAACTGGCGGACGCCGCCCTTCAGCCGCTGGGCGTTCCAGCACGTGCGGGAGATCCTGCCCACCGCGGAGATCGCGCACGACCCCGGCGGCGCGCGCGCGCTGCCCGAGGCGCCGGTCGACCTCGGCGGCCTGCGCGTCGACGGCATGGGGCTGGATGCCTTCCTCGCCGCGACCGATACCGACGGCATCGTCGTGCTGCGCGACGGCCGGATCGTGCTCGAGCGCTACGCGAACGGCATGGCCGCGCGCACGCCGCACATCCTCATGTCCGTCTCGAAGTCGATGCTCGGCATCCTCGCCGGGATCCTCGTCGCGCGCGGCGTGCTCGACCTCGACGAGGACGCCACGCGGCTCGTCCCGGAGATCGCGCGCGGCCCATGGCGCGGCGCGCGGCTGCGCCACCTGCTCGACATGCGCGCCGGGATCCTGTTCGACGAGAACTACCTCGCGACCTCCGGCGCCATCATCCGCTACCGCAAGGCGCAGGGCTGGAACCCTCCCGACCCGGGCGAGGCGCCGACCGACCTGCGCGGCTTCTTCGCGACGCTCGACGAGGCCGACGGCCCGCATGGCGGGCGCTTCCACTACGTGTCGCCGAACACCGACCTGCTCGGCTGGATCATCGAGCGCGCGACCGGCGAGCGCTACGCGGACCTCGCCTCGCGGCTGCTCTGGCGCCCGATGGGCGCCGAGCAGCCGGCCTTCATCACCGTCGACCGGCTCGGCGCGCCGCGCTGCGCGGGCGGCTTCTGCGCCACCACCCGGGACCTCGCGCGCGTCGGGCTGCTGCTCGCCGAGGGCGGGCGACGCGACGGCCATCAGGTCGTGCCGTCCGGGTGGATCGATTCCGTGGAGCGCGAGGGCGACGAGGCGGCGTGGAACGGCGGCGACTTCGCCGGCTACTACCGCGGCATGCGCATGCACTACCGCTGCAAGTGGTACGTGCTGAAGGACGGCGCGCCGATGCTCTTCGGCATGGGCGTCAACGGCCAGAACCTCTTCGTCGACCGCGAGGCCGGCATCGTGATCGCCAAGTTCTCCTCGCACGAGGCGGCGATGGACGAGGCGCGCATCGCGCTCACGATGCGCGGCGTCGCGGCGCTGCGCGCGGAGCTCTCCCGGCGCTGAGCCGGGCCGGCGCTCAGGCCTGGTCGACGAAGCGGTTGGTGAAGAAGCGGGCGTGCGGCACGCCCTTCTTCTTGATGACGTCGATCTTCTCGAGCAGCTCGATGCAGCGCGCCCAGGCGGCCTCGTCCATGCGCAGCCGCTTCATGCCCGCCGGCGGCTGCATGTAGCCGCGCAGCACGGACAGGATGCGGCGACCCTTCTCGGCGTCCTGCGCCTCGATCGGGTTGTAGGCCTTCAGCACGGAGACGATGTCGTCGAAGTTGCGCTCGTCCTGCATGTATTCGACGCCGCGCCGCGCGGCGCGCAGGAACCGCACGATCGCCTGCTCGTTGCGCGGGTCCTCGGCGAATGCGCGGCCGGTGATCAGCGCGTCGCCCGGCATCGGCGCGAAGTCGTCGCCCGGCAGGTAGTGGAGCGGCGCGCGGTCGCGCTCCAGCGCGGTCTTCGACTCGTAGAACACGAAGAAGCCGTCGACGTCGCCGCGCATGAGCAGCGGCAGGCCGGTGAGCCCGATGCCGGTGACGACCTTGCGCACCTTGGTCGGGTCGAGGCCGACGGCGATCGACATCGCGTCGAGCTGCAGGTCGGTCGTCCCGCCCACGGACAGGATGCCGATCGTCTTGCCCTGGAAGTCGCGGGGATGGCGCAGGGGCCTGTCGGCGCGCGAGGCGATCTCGAAGAAGCCGCGATAGGCGACCTGGCCGATCGTCACGATCGGCGCGTCCTGGTCGGCGATCGGGCCGCAGGTCGCGACGGGCGCGGCCATGCCGAAGGCCGTGCCGCCCGTTGCCACCTGCTGCACCGCCGCGGCCGTGCCCGTGCCCGGCTGGACCTTCACGTTGACGCCCTCCTCGCGGAACCAGCCCTTGGCCTCCGCGACCGTCATGAAGGACTGGAACAGGGTGACGCGCGAAGGCGCCATCCAGACATGCTCGTCGCCGGGCGCGCGGGCCTGGGCGCCCGCGGAGAGTATGCCGAGCGGGACATGCGCGCCCGCGAAGGAGATCGTCGCCAGCCCCGTCGTGCCGATGAAACCGCGCCTGCGCATCGCCCGAACTCCCCCTTGTGTCGCGCGAGACGGTGAAGCATGCGTGTCGGGCGGTCAAGCGCGCGGCATGGCGAGGGGGAAGATGGACGCGGCATCGACATGGAGGCGACCCGACGGCGTCGGCCGCGGCTACGCGCACGGTCCCTTCGGTCCGATCCACCGTCGCCTCGCGCGGCCGGCGCACGATGGCGGCCGCGTGCCGGTCATGTTCGTGCATGCGAGCCCGAGCTCGGGGCGAATGTTCGACAAGGTGGTCGCAGAGCTCGGCCGGGACCGGATGGCCCTTGCCGGCGACACGCCGGGCTTCGGCGATTCCGCGCCGACCCCGCTGCCGCCCTCGATCGCCGACTACGCCGCCGCGCATGGCGCGCTGGCGGACGCGCTGGGCGCGGCGCGCGTCGACGTCGTCGGCGTGCATACCGGCAGCAAGGTCGCGCTCGAGCTGGCGCTGCAGCGCCCGGGGCTCGTGCGGCGCCTCGTCCTGGTCTCGGCGCCCGTCTACGACCAGGCCGAGCTCGCGCGCCAGCTGCGCGACTACGCCGATCCCGGCATCCCGCGCGACGGCGCGCACATGCTCGCGCGCTGGCGCTTCCTCCTGCGCTGGCACCCGCCGGGCACGACGCCATGGCTGCTGCAGCGCGCGATCGCGGAGACGCTCAGGGCCGGGCCGCGCGCGCATCTCGGCCACGCGGCGGCCTTCGCGTACCACCATGCGGACAACCTGCCCGCGCTGCGCCACCCCGTCCTCGTCGTGAACCCGGGCGACGACCTCCAGGTGCCGACCGCGCGCGCCGCCCCGCTGCTGCGCAACGGCAGGATCATCGCGATGCCCGCCTGGGCGCATGGCTTCGCCGACCTCGACGTGCAGGGCTTCGCCGCGCTGCTGCGCGACTTCCTCGACGGGCCGGCCGAGGACCTCGTGGCGCTTCCGCCGCCGCGGGCGGCGAAGCTGCAGCCTGCCGCGCGGCTGGAGGACGGACCGCGCCACGACTTCCTGGCGACGCCGCTTGGCCTCGCCCATGTCGCGAGCGCCGGGCCGCGCGACGCGCGCGCGCGGCCGCTCCTCCTGCTGCATCGCTTCCCGCTTTCCTCGCGGGTGCTCGGCGAGCAGCTGCGCCTGCTCTCGCGCGACCGGCTGGTGCTCGCGCCCGACGCGCCGGGCTGCGGCGAATCCGACCTGCCGCCGGCGCCGCTGTCGATCGAGGACCACGCGGCGCATCTCGAGGGCCTGCTGCGCGCGCAGGGGATCGACCGCTGCGACGTCGTCGGCGTCGGCGGCGGTGGCGTGGTCGCGCGATGCCTTGCGCGCCGTGCGCCGCGCCTCGTGGCGGCGCTGGCCCTCGGTGCCTCGCCCTGCGCCGACGAGGTCGAGGCGCAGCCGCTCGCGCCGCGCGCCGATGGCGGCCACAACGTCGATGCGTTCCTCGCGCTCCAGCGCCTGCACGGGCCCGACGCGCAGATCGCCCTGGTCGCGCGCGATCATGCCGAGGCGTTGCGCGGCGGACCCGCGGCGGCCGACGGCGCCGCGGCGCTGCGACGGGCGCGGGACGCGGGCGACCTGCCGCGGCCTGTCCAGCCGACGCTGGCCCTCGACGGGCCCGCCCATGCGGCGCCCGGGGCGGAGGAATGCACGCGCATCCTTCGCTTTCTCGATGGCTGCACCATCTGAAGGCTCGCCCGACACGGGGCCGAAGAGGTATCCGGGAGCGATGACCA
>Ga0068877_10001771_pt1 | contig 17663 bp, 12 predicted proteins | sample NOAtaG_FD_66437 | JGI IMG/M metagenome (GOLD analysis project Ga0068877, IMG submission 66437) | Freshwater lake microbial communities from Lake Erie, under a cyanobacterial bloom - NOAA_Erie_Diel6S_1000h metaG | ecosystem: Environmental > Aquatic > Freshwater > Lake | place: USA: Ohio, Lake... | reverse complement strand
TCATGGGCTGGTGACGGTGATGCGGGATGGAGGGGCGCGGGTGATGGTGTTTTCCGGGATCACGTCGGACGGGTCGGCGGCGGGGATCGAGTATTTGACCGAGGAGCGGATGGTGGGGGAACTGTGGGAAAAGCTGCGGGGGGAAGGCTACGGGGACTGGCCGGCGGTGTTTCAGGTGGTGCTGAAGATCAGCTCAAGCAATGGCTATGCGATGGCGGCGCGCTACGAGAAGCACCTGGTTTTGCAAAAATAGGGCATGTTCTGGCTGGCGGCAATGATGGTGGCGCAGGTGGTGGAGTGTCCGCTCGAGCGGGAATTGCGGCTGCCGCCGGGCGGGGACTGGAAGAGTGTAGTGTTGCGGGCGGTGAAGGCGGAGGAGGGTTTTGAAACGTGGAGCGGGGAGGGAATGGAGCTGACGCGGCGGGGAATGGACGGGGCGATTGGATTGAAGATGGAGGGCCGGGTGGTGGCGTTGCGGGCGATGGGGCTGGTGGGGGTGGAGGGAGTGGGAGAGATGCGGGTGGGGGAGATGGGATTTATGAGTGGGCCGGTGGCGGTGCGGGTGAGGCGGGGAGCGCTGGGATTCGGGGCCAGAGAGGTGGTGGTCGAGCGGAGCGGGAGCTGGTTTGTGGGGGCGCGCTGTGGCGGGAAGCTGGTGGTGAGCGAGTGGCGGGGCGAGGGGGGCAAGGGAGTGGATGTGAATGGAGACGGGAAGGTGGATGTGAATTCGCCAGCGGAGTATGCGCGGGGGAAGGGAGGGATGGCGAAGTTTGCCTGGGAGGGGAAGGGTTATGTGATGGAGGGTGTGGATTGGGCCAAGCGAGTGATGGTGATGCGGGAGACGGAGGTGGGGCCGGAATTTCGCGTGGGTGAGGTGGTGGAGGACTTTGCTTATGTGGACCGGCTGGGGGTGGCGAAGCGATTGAGCGAGGGGGCGGAGGATTTTACGGTCATTGATTTTTGGGCGTCGTGGTGTGGGCCGTGTATTGCGGCGTTTCCGCAGTTGCAGGCGATGGGGGAGCAGTACCGGTTGCGGGTGTTGGGGGTGAACGGGGATGAGGACCGGGAGGCGGCCTCGAAGGTGTTGGCGCAGTTTGTGGTGATGTGGCCGGATGTGCAAGAGACGCGGCCGGGGTGGTTATATGAATACCGGTTGCGGGTGGGGTTGTATCCGACCTATTTGTTGCTGGACCGGGAAAGGAAGATTGTGTGGCGGGGGGAGAGCACGGTGGAGTTGCTCGAGGAGGTAAAGCAGCGCGTCATGAGACGTTGACACGTTTGTAACAACTTTGAAACAATTTGGGGGTGCGCTGGTTCGCCTTATTTTTGCCTGTGATCGTGAGTGCCCAGGATTGGGGGGGGCTGCATGTGGTGCAGGGGGATGTGGATGTGAGCAAGCGGTTTACGCTGCAGTTGCATGCACGGATGCGGACGAATGACCACTTTGGGCAGTTCTTTCAAAGCCGCGGGGGGCCGATCGGGTTTTTTCTGCTGAGCAAGAAGGTGTCGCTGGTGGGCGGGTATTACTTTATTGGGGAGAAGAGCCGGAGCGGGGCGTTGAACGATTTTCACCGGTTTTTTGGCGGGGCGCAGTACCGGTTGGCGGAGGGGCGGAAGTGGAAGCTGGACGGGAGGACGCTTGTGGAGCAATTCGCGGGTGTGGCGGCGGGAAACTTTCAGCGGGGGCGGCAGAGGATGACGATGACAATGGGGCGGGGCATGGTGCGGCCGTATTTACAGGGCGAGGGATTGAGGCAGGAGGGGCGTTGGCTCGGACGGCTGAGCGGGGGGGTGAATGTGAAGAATTTCGCAGTGGGTTATGAGTTGAGACAGGGGGCGCATGGGGGTTACATGCATCTGATTACGACGACGATGACGATGAGGTTGAGGACGGTAGAAAAGTAAAAAGCGCTGGAGCGGGGTTGGCCCACTCCAGCGCTTGGAATCGTTGCGGATCAGAAAGCGTACTTGAGAGCCATCTGCCACTGACGGGGTACGTAGGCTGGGAAGGCGCCGAAGATACGGCCGGCAACGCCGGGGCAATCAACACAGGCATTCGGGTTAGCGAGGTTGGTGTGATTGGTGAAGTTGAACGACTCGGCGCGGAACTGAATCGAGTGGCGTTCGTTGATGGCGAAGGTCTTGAAGAAAGACATGTCGAGTTGGCCGAAGTTGGGGCCGTAGATACGGTTGCGGCCAACGGTGCCGAAGCGGGCGCGTTGGGGGCGCTGCCAGGGGCCATCGATCTGACCGTTGGCGACAAGAGGGGTGCTGGCGGTCTTGAACCAGCCGAACTGGCTGGGATTGGGGACGGAGAAGTCGCCGATCAAGTCGGGGCGGCACCAACCCGTATCGCGGTCGGCGTTGCAATCGCGGTAGCTGGGGGTGAAGGGTTGGCCGGCCATGTAGTTCCATGTGCCATTGAGCTGCCAGCCGCCGATGAGGAAGTCGAGGGCGCGGGAGGTGTTGCTCATGAACTTGCGGCCCTTGCCGAAGGGGACTTCGTAAAGGGAGGCGAGGAAGAAGACATGGCGGCGATTGTTGTTGGAGACGCCGCGGGCGAGGCGGGCGTCGCGGGGGTAGTAGGTGCCGTCATAGTCGATGTTCTTCGACCAGGTGTAGTGGGACATGACGTTAAAGCCGCTCGAGAAACGCTTGTCGAAGCGGACCTGCATGGAGTGGTAATTGTTGCTCGCGTCACTGCCGTAGTAGCGGAGGTTTTGCGACCAGCCGAAGAGGTTGAAGAAAGGCCGGCGCTGGTTGGTATTGAGAGTGCCGAAGCCATTGATGTCGGGCTGATTGGGGTCGTAGTCGCCACCGGTGCCGGCGAAGACGTGGGTGCCCTTGGTGCCGACATAGGCGACCTCGAAGGAGGAGGAAGCGTTGATCTGGCGCTGGATGGTGAAGTTCCAGGCATCGACGGTGGGGAAGCGGATGGGGTTGGTGATGACGAAGGCGGTGACGCCGTTGGGGAGGATGTTGCGGCCGTTGGGACCCTTGCGCTGCGCGGCGAGGATGGTAGCCGGATCGAGGGCGGTGGGTCCGTTGGCGAGGGTGAAGACGGCATCGAAGTTATTGGTGGGCTGGTTGCTCTGGATGCCGAGAATGGGGAGGTTCTGGGTGACGTTGTGGCCGAAGATGGAGCCGAAGACGCCGAGATTGAAGCCGCGTCCGTAGCCGGTGCGGATGACGGTCTTCTGGTTCAGCTGGTAGGCGATGCCGAGGCGGGGGGCGAAGAGCTTGTTGGAGGTCTTGACGTTGAGGTCGAGACCGACGCCGTCGCGTCCAGCGACGAGGACTTCACCGGTTGAGATATCGACAAAGCCACCGTTGCCGGGAGCGTTGACGCGTTGGGGCCGGTAGTTTTCCCAGCGGAGGCCGTAGTTGACGGTGAGTTTGCTGGTGACGCGCCAGGAGTCTTGCGCGAAGAAGAAGAAACGGTTTTGGGTTTCGCTGGCGTCGAGGGCATTGGAGACGTAACGTTCGAAGCGGGAGACGTCACCGACCAGGAAGGAAGCCAGACCGGAGCCGCCGCCGGTGGGGCCTTGGGTACGGGCGGGGTCGAAGTTGAGTTCACCGGAGCGGTGACGGTCGGAGGGGACGCGGAGGTTGCGGGCGTGGCGGACGTCGGCACCGAACTTGATGGTGTGGTTGCCCTGGATCTTGGTCCAGTTGTTGACGAACTGATACTGCTTTTCGTCCTGGATGAGGGGGCAGTTGCAGCCGTTGACGCCGAGGGCGTAACCGAAGCGGAAGAGGTTATTGCCATAGCCATTGATGAAGAAGGCGGGCATACCGGAATTGAACTTGTCGTCGACGTTCAAGCCGGGGATGCCGGCATCCTTGGCCGGGGCGGTGCCGAGGCCGTTGGGCTGGCCGAAGACGTAGTAGCGCATGAAACCGAAGCGGAAGTCGGTGAGGAGGTTGGGGCGCATGTTGTAGTCGAAGCCGCCGGCGACGGAGTGGTTTTGAGAGTCAGATGCGCCGGCGTAGGCATTGGTGGAGCCGGAGGCGTCGAGGCCGGGGCCGCCGGCGACCAAGCCGAAGGAACCGGGAGCGACCATCGCGAAATCCTGGATGGAGTAGCGGCCGAAGAGGTGGAGCTTATCGGTGGTGTAGTGGTCGACGCGGACGTTGAAGGCGTTGTCGTTGAAGCGGACGCCGCCCGAGGAGGCGAAGTTGGGCTGGTCGAGAATGGCATTGATATTGGGGCCGGGGATGAAGCGGAGGAGGGCCTGAGTTTGTGGAGCGAGGCGATTGGCGGGGATGATGTTGCCGGGGAAGGGCGCGCGGGAAGCGGGCGCGGCGCCGGAGGCGGGATCGAAGATGTTGATCCCCGTGGCGCTCATGTCGCCGGCGCGTTCAGCCTGGGAGGGGACGCGGAGAAGCGTACCGCCACCGGTGTTACGGCGCGTGCCCTGATAGTCGCCGAAGTAGAAGAGCTTGTTTTTGATGATGGAGCCGCCGATGGAGCCGCCGAACTGATTCCACTGGGTGAGGGGGATGAGGCGCCCGTTGGAATTGGGAATGGGGCGGGACTGGGTGAATGGATTGCGGGCGATCATCCTGTCGTTGCGGAGGAACTCGAAGAGGGAGCCGTGGAGTTGGTTGGTGCCGGACTTGGTTTGGGCGCTTACGACACCAGCGGAGGCGACGCCGAACTCGGCGTCATAGTTGGCTGTGGTGATCTTGGCTTCGGTGACGGATTCGAGAGTGGGGTTGATGACGATCCAGCCGAGGACGGCGTCGTGGTTGTCGGTGCCGTCGAGGAGGTGGGAGGTGCCGGCGAAGCTCTGGCCGTTGACGAGCATGCGGTAGGAGCCCTGGGGATTTTCCGCCGAGGCGGCGGTCATGGAGGTGGGGAAGGCGACGACGCCGGGGGTCATCAACTGGAAGTTGGTGAAGCGGCGGTTGAGGACGGGGAGTTCGGTGACGGTGCGCTCGGTGTAGGTGGAGGCAACGTCGGAACGCTCGGTTTTGAGGACGCTGGCTTCAGCGGTTACTTCGAGGGTTTGGGTGACATCGCCGACTTCGAGTTTGGGATCGACGCGGATTTCGGTATCAACGGATACAGGGATGTTGTCCTGAACAAAGGCCTTGAAGCCGCCGGCTTCGACACGGAGACGGTAGCGGCCGACGATGAGGAAGCGCTGATTGAAATTGCCGGAATCGTTGCTAGTGGTGGTTTGAGTGACTTGGCGGCCGGTGTCGGTGATGATGATCTTGGCGTTGGGTACGGCAGCGCCTGATCCGTCGGTAACGGTGCCGACAATTGAACCATAGACGGCTTGGGCGAAAGCGGCCGGGGAGTTAAGGAGTAGCGCCAGAATCGACAACAGGGGCAAGGTAAAGCGTTTCATGACTATTGGGTCCTCAGAAAAATAAGGTCATACGACATTAACAGCGAACGATTTGGGCGTCAAGGGTAGTTTCACTTGTAAATCATGGTGGAAGTGATGAGAAATCGAGAGTTATTCGTGATGCCTGGGATCAGTATGATGAGGAGAGAGCCGGGAACGTTTGAGAAGCGGAGTGAGGGATGGGGCTAGCGATAATGCCGATAGTCATGATGGTGTTGGTGATGGGCATCGACTGGGCCGCGGAGGGCAAGGCGCGTAAGGCGAGGGGAGATGCAGCGGGAGCTTTGGAGGCGTTTGGAGAGGCGGCGCGGGAGAATCCGCGGGCGGCATGGTTGCATGATGAGATGGGTTTTTTGCTGGCGGTGTTGCGGCGGCCGGAGGAGGCGATCGGGCAGTTTGAAGAGGCGGTGAGGCTGGTTCCGCGGCTCGGGGTGGGGCATTACCATCTGGGGGTGGCGCGGTGGTTGAAACAGGAGCGGGAGGCGGCGATTGCGAGCTTAGGGCGGGCTGTGGAGGTGGAGCCGGGCAATGGGGAGTACCGCTACCGGATGGCGGGGATGTTGTACGAGACGGGGCAGTTGGAAAGAGCCGCCAAGGAGGCGGAGATGGGGACGCGCCTGGAGCCCAGGCGGGCGGAGGCATGGAATCAACTGGGGATGATCGAGCAGGCGCGGAATCGGAACATGGGGGCGCGGAAGGCGTATGAGCGGGCGGTAGCGTTGAGGCCGTTGGAGAACGATTACCGGAACAATCTGGGGTTGATGCTGGTGGAGACGGGGGACGCGGCGAGGGGGATTGCAGAATTTGAGCAGATTCTGAAGCGGGCGCCGGGGGATCGCAGCGCGCGAATCAACATTGCGTTTGCGCTGCTGCAGAAGGGGGATTACGACGCGGCGCTCGAGCGGCTGCGGGGATTGGCCAAAGAGTTTCCGGACGTGGGGGTGGTGCGCTACAACCTGGGGCTGGCGCTGAAGCAGAAGGACGAGCTGGCGGAGGCGAAGAAGGAGTTTCGCGAGGCGTTGCGGCTGCAGCCGGATATGGCGGAGGCTTATTACACTTTGGGGATCACGGCGTGGCAGGAGGGGGAGTTTGAAGAGACGATCGCGGCGATGCGGAGCGCGGTGGAGCAGCGGGCCGAATATGGGCCGGCGCATTACATGTTGGGGACGGCTTTGAAGCAGAAGGGGGATCTGGAGGGGGCGGTGAAGGCGCTCGAGGAGGCGATCCGGCTGGATCCGACGACGCCGGGGCCATTCAACACGCTGGCGCAGGTAAGGCAGCAGCAGGGGGATGCCGGGGCGGCGCGGGAGTTGTTCGCCAAGGCGGCGGAGGTGAAGAAGAAACTGGAAGCGGACCAGGTGAGGCGGTTATCGACGATGGGGGCGGGAGGGGCGGCGATGCCGTCACGCCGGTGAGGACCCTTCGACGACTTTGACGATTTGATTGACGGGTAGATCGGTGAGGCGGTCATGGAGGCCGCTGGGCCAGAGGATCTCGATGGTGGCGCGCTCGGCGGAGGCGAGGCCGAAGTGGACGCGGAGGTCGTTTTGGGAGAGGTAGCTGCCGCCGCTGGAGACTTCGGCGATGAGGCGGCGTCCGGCGGCGTGGCAGATGACGCGGGCGCCGATGGCGCTGCGGTTGGAGCGGACGCCGACGGCTTTGACTTTGATCCAGTTGTGTTTGAGGGTGGACTGGCAACGGAGGAGCTGGGGAAGATCATTGACGCAGTTGACGAGGACGTCGAGGTCGCCGTCGTTGTCAAAATCACCGATGGCCATGCCGCGGCCAGGGACCTGTTCGAGGATGCCGGGGCCGAGGGAGGCGGAGATTTCGGTGAACTTGCCGTTGCCGAGGTTGCGGTAAGCGACTTTGCGCTGGCGGTAGCCGGACTCGGTGCTGGATTCGCCGACTTCGGGGAAGACATGGCCATTGCAGAGGAGGATGTCGGGGTAGGAGTCGTTGTCGAAATCGAGGAAGGCGGCTCCCCAGCCGAGGAAGCGGGTGACGCGGCCGAGGCCAGCCTGGAAGGTCTGATCGTCGAAGATGCCTTTGCCGAGGTTGCGGTAGAGGCTGGTGGTGTCGCCGGCGAAGTTGGTTTTGACGATGTCGAGGAGGCCATCGCCGTCGTAGTCGGCGGTGGCGACGCCCATGCCGGCCTGGGGCTTGCCGTCGGCGGAGTAAGCGGCGCCGGCTTCGATGGCGATATCGGTGAAGGTGCCGTCGTGGTTGTTCTTGTAGAGAGTGGAAGAAGTGGAGTCGTTGGCGACGTAGATGTCGGGCCAACCGTCGTTGTCGAGGTCGGCGGCGATGACGCCGAGGCCATAGGTACCGGGGGTTTTGAGGATGCCGCTTGAGGCGGAGACATCGGTGAACTTGCCGTTGCCCTCGTTGTGGAAGAGGATGTTTTTGCCACCCTGGAGGCCGGGGGGGCCGCAGGCGACGAGGATGCCTTTGTACTTGCAGGGGCCGGATTCGGGAAGAGGAGCGGTTTTGGGATCGAAGTCGATGTAGTTGGCGATGAAGAGGTCGAGGTGGCCGTCGCGGTCGTAGTCGAGGAAAGCGCAGCCGGTGTTGTGGCGTTTGAGGCCGGAGGTGGCGCGGGTGGTGACGCCGGCGGAGGCGGCCACGTCGACGAACTTGCCGTTGCCGAGGTTTTTCCAGAGTGAGCAGTCGCCCCAATAGGAGACAAAGAGGTCGTCGAGGCCGTCGTTGTTGTAATCGCCGACGCAGCAGCCGGAGCCCCAGCCGGTGCGGGCGATGCCGGCGGGGATGGTGACGTCGGTGAAGGTGCCGTCGCGATTGTTCTTGAACAGGCGGCTGACGGGTGCGCCGCCGGCGGGCCAAGTGGTTTCAAAGCGGGTGCCGTTGACGAGGAAGATGTCGAGCCAGCCGTCGTGATCGAAGTCGAAGAAAGCGGCGCCGCAACCGGTGGTTTCGATGAGGAATTTGTTACGGGCCTGGCTGCCGTAGATGGTTTTGGCGCGGAGGCCGGAATCTTTGGCGACATTGACGAATTCGACGCCAAGGGGGAGGCCGGCGAGAAGGTCGGCGCCGGTGAAGACGGCCGCCGAGCGGGAGAGGGAGCGAATTAGAGTCCTGCGGGTCAAGAGTCGGATTCCCGGGAAAGCCCGTGAGGGAGACGGGGTGGAGTTAAATGCGGTTGAAGCGCTGCACGGTTTGGGTGAGGCTTTTGAACTGCTTGATGAAGGGCACCATTTTGGATTCGCGGTCGTCGATTTCCTGAGCGCGCTTGAGGATGGCATTCTGTTGGGTCTGGGGTACGACGACAACGCCATCTTCGCCGGCGATGATGATGTCGCCGGGGGAGACGGAGATGCCGCCGCAGGTGACGGGGATGTCCTTGGCGACGCTGGCGAAGCGGCTGACACTCGAGCCGGGGCTGACGGAGCGGGCGAAGACGGAAAGGCCGAGGGAGCGAATTTCGGCGAGGTCGCGGACGCCGCCATCGAGGACGATGCCGGCCATGCCGCGGGCTTTGGCGGCGGTGGCCATGAGGCCGCCGAGACCAGCGAGATCGAGGCTGTCTTCGACGACGATGATGCCGACTTCACCGGGTTTGGCGGCGTCAATCATGGCGACGCTGTGTTGGGCGGAGAGGGCGGCGGTGGCTTTTTCCCTGGGGGCGGCTTTGAGCAAGGCCGTGGTGGCGCGGCCGACGAAGGCGCCGCCGACGCGGGGGCGCATGTCGTGAGACATATAACCGCGCTGGCCGGTGATCTGATCGACGGCATCGGCGACGGAGGCGACCGTGGAGCGGGCGAAACCGGCGAGGAGGGGGTCGGAGTAAGCGGGCTTGGTGGCCTGCGCAAAGCTGACGACAAGAAGGGCGGCGAGGGGGATGAAGTAGAGGAGCTTTTTCATGTGAGTTTACTTTCCATTGAGGAAGTGGGACCAACGGTATTCGGTTTGGGGGGGATCGTCGGAGAGGGCCTTTTGGACGGCGAGTTCAGCGACGTGGTGGACGATCCATTTGAAATTTTCGGCGCCGACGGATTCGAGGCCGGCGTCGGGGGCGGGATTCATGAAGTCGATGGCGTAAGGGATGCCATTCTCGACGGCGAATTCCACTGTGTTGAGGTCGTAGCCGAGGGCGCGGCAGAGGGTGAGGCAATCCTTGGTGAGACGGTCCTGGAGAGGGGGGGAGATGGGAGCAGGATCCTTGACGTAACGCTCGGCGTGGGGGGCGCGGGGGTCATAGGGCATGATATGGACATGCTGCTGGCCGACGACGTAGCAGCGGTAGTATTCGGTGAAATTGACGGCGGCCTGGAGGGTCATGCAGAGGGTGCCGGTGCGATCATAAGCGGCGAAGAGTTCTTCGGGGGAATTGACCTGATAGACGTCGCGCCAGCCGCCGCCGTCGAAGGGCTTGAGAAAGGCGGGGAAGCCGACGTAGTCGAAGATCTCCTGCCAGTTGAGGGGAAAGATGAGATTGCGCATGGACTGGGAGGTGGTGCCGGGGGGGTGGGAGTGATGGGGAAGGATGACAGTGCGCGGGATGGCGATGCCGATCTTGGAGGCAAGGGAGTAATTGAAAAACTTGTCATCGGCACTCCACCAGAAGGGATTGTTGATGACTTGAGTGCCGGTGAGGACGGCGTTCTTGAGGAAGGCGCGGTAAAAGGGAATGTCGTGGCTGATGCGGTCGACGATGACGCGGTAGCCGGAGGGCTCGGCCATTTTGATGCCGCCGATTTGAAGGTGTTCGGCGAGGACGCCGGGAACCTTCATGGAGTTAATGTAGTCGACGAGGGCGGGGGGGAAGCTGGTCTCCATTCCATAGACAACGGCGATCTTACGCATGGTTGACTCCTAGGTTAAGCGAAATAGGCGCGGGCCATGAGGCGCCACAGAGGCCAGTCGTGAGGGAGGTTATTATTCCAGACATCGAGGCGGTGGGGGATGTGCTTGCGGCCGAGGATATCGGCGAGGCGGTAATTGTCGCCGAGGCAGATGTCGTGATTGGAGGCGGCGAGGATGATGTGCCAATCGCCGTGGTAATGCGCGTGGAACCAGGCATCGTCGAGTTGGGGGAGATAGTCGACGGGGTTGTGGAGGTAGGCGAGCTCGTCGAAGTGGCCGTGGAGGAAGGGACGGTTATCGAAGGCGCCGGATAGGGAGACGCAGCGGGTGACGGCGTCGGGGTGGCGGAGGGCGAAGTTGACGGCGTGATAGCCGCCGAAGGAGCAGCCGTGGACAGTGAGGTCGATGCGGCCGGAGCGATGGCGGATAAGGGGGAGGACCTCATGGAGGATGTATTGTTCGTAGGCGTCGTGACGGCGGACGCGATCGGCGGGGTGGGCGGATTTGTTGTACCAGGATTCAGCATCGACGCTGTCGACGCAGAAGAGCATGAGGTGGCCGTGGTTGAGGCGGTCCCAGAGGGTTTCGACCATGCGGTTGTCTTCGTATTCGTGGAAAGAACCCATCGAGGAGGGGAAGACGAGGACGGGGTGACCGGTGTGGCCGAACTGGAGAAGCTGCATGTCCTTGTGCAGACGGGGGCTTGCCCAGCGGTGATACTCGCGGTGCATGAAAGGATCAGGATAGCAAGCGGAGTATGCTATTCGAATGAAGCTTGAATGTCTGCTACTGGTTGCCGCGCTGGGGATGGAAGCGGCGCCGCGGGGCGTGGAGATCCTCTGGGACAAATATGGAGTGGCGCATGTTTATGCACGAGACAAAGAGGGGATGTTCTACGGGTATGGATATGCGCAGATGCAAAGCCATGCGAATCTGATCCTGAAGCTGTATGGGGAATCGCGGGGACGGGGGGCGGAGTATTGGGGGCCGAAGGGACTGGAGCTCGATCAGTGGGTGCATTTGAACGAGGTGCCGCAGCGGGCCGAGCAGTGGTACCGGATGCAGACGCCGGAGTTCAAGAAGTATCTGGTGGCCTTCGCCGAGGGGATGAACGAGTATGCAAAGCGGCATCCGGAGGCGATCGGGGAGGAGTACCGGCAGGTGCTGCCGGTGGAGCCGGTGGACAGTTTGCGGCACGTGCACAGGATTGTGCATTTCAGCTATGTGTCGTCGCAGATGCGGGTGAAGGCGGCGGCGACAGGACGAAGCGGTGAGGCGGGGGGGATTGGGTCGAATGCCTGGGCGATCATGCCGAAGAAGAGCGCGGCGGGGACGCCGATGCTGCTGATGAATCCGCACTTGCCGTGGCAGGATTGGTACACGTATTGCGAGGTGCACCTGAACGGGCCGGGGATGAATTTGTATGGGGCGAGCCAGGTGGGATTCCCGGTATTGCGATTTGTGTTTTCAGACTATCTCGGGTTTACGCAGACGGTGAATTCGATTGACGCGAGCGATCTTTACCGGATCACGCCGGATGGGGAAGGATACCGGTTTGATGGGGAGAAGAAATCATATGAGAAGACGAGGGCGGTGATCAAGGTAAAGGGTGGGGCGGATGTGGTGATGGAAATCAAGAAGACGGTGCATGGGCCGGTGGTGTGGGACGAAGGGGGGAAAGTGATTGCAATGCGGACGGGGGGACTGGACCGGCCGTATCTGTTGGAGCAGTACTGGAAGATGGCGATTGCGAAGAATTTCGCGGAGTATCAGGCGCAGGTTTCCCGGCTGGAGGTGCCGACGTTTAATATCACGTACGCGGACAAGGACGGGCACGTGATGTATCTGTTTAACGGAACACTGCCGAAGCGCAAGAGCGGGGATCTGGCGTATTGGGCGGGGATTGTGCCGGGCGATCGGAGCGAAACGCTTTGGACGGAATATCACCGCTACGAGGAGTTGCCGAAGGTGGTGGATCCGCCGAGTGGCTGGGTGCAAAACACGAATGATCCGCCGTGGACGGCGACGTTGCCGTCGCTCGATTGGACGAAGTATCCGGAGTATGCGGCGGGCAAGGACTATACGATGCGGTCGCGGAGTTCGCTTGAGATGTTGACGCGGGAGGAAAAGCTGAGTTTTGAGAAGTTGGAGGAGTATAAACATTCGACGCGGCTAGTGATGGCAGACCGGATGTTGGATGACCTGCTGGCGGCGGCGCCGGAGGGCGCGGCGAAGAAGGTGTTAGCGGGGTGGGACCGGAAGGCGGATAACGGGAGTGTGGGGGCGGTATTGTTTGAAGAGTTGATGAAGGGATTCCGGCCGGAATGGAAGCTGGCGGCGGACCCGAAGCGGCCGCTCGAGACGCCGATGGGGCTAAAGAACGCGGCGGCTGGGGTGGCGGCGCTCGAGAGAGCAGCGGCGGAGGTGGTGAAGCGGCACGGACGGCTGGATGTGCCGTATGGGGAGGTGAACCGGTTGCGGTACCGCGGGGCGAATCTGCCGGGTAATGGAGCTGATGGAGGATTGGGGGCGTTTCGGGTGATCCGGTTTGGCCCGAAGGGGCCGGTGCATGGAGAAACGTTCGTGGCGCTGGTGGAGTGGCAGAAGGGAGGGCCGCGGGCAAAGGTGCTGGTGAGCTACGGGAGTTCGTCGCAGCCGGGGACGAAACATGATGTGGATCAATTGCCGCTGCTGAGCGAGAAGAAGATGCGGAATGCGTGGAGGACGCGCAAGGAGGTGGAGCGGAACCTGGAGAGCAAGGATGTGTTTTGAGGGGTGATTGTAAAGCGTGCCAGAGTGAGAGCGGAACGAACTCAAACCTGCACTAACTTCAAGTCTGGGGAAATTCGGCGGAGATCGCCGGCATCGCTTGTGACCACAGCCTGCTGAGTTCGTTGCGCGCAAACGAGAACGTGGGCGTCGACGATATCGACCGTTGCGGTTTTGGCCAGCAATCACCCTACGGCAGTAGCGTCTGGACCATGTAATGGCATCAGGTCCGTGCCGGGTTGGCGAATTAGCCGGGAGAGTCTGGCCTGACGCGCGGGGTTGCGCATGGCCTGAGCTAATGCTGTCGCGGGTATTGTGATTCGAAGGCCCCGCTCCATGGTTCGAGCCAATAAGGCCAGAACTTGGCGGTTGCCGCGCTTGATGGCGATCAAGCCGCCGGTATCCAAGGTCAGCCCGCTCATGCTGCTTTTCGCTTGCGCGCATGGGCCCGCCGAGGTGGCGACAGAATCGAATCAGCCCAATCTCGTTCCTTCCCAGTCAGGGGGCCGCCGGTTTGTTGAAGTGCTTCGGCGAGCATTTCGCGCCATCCCGCGGCGTCGTTCAGGGCAACTCCAAGGGCATGCTTTACGAAGGCCGAGATCTTCGCTGCTTGACCGGCTTTGACCAGAGCAGGAATTTCTTGCAGCTGGTCTTTGGCCAATGTGGTTGTAACTTTCGCGGTCGCTATACCAATGACCATACTATTTGGGGTGGCCGGCGTAATTAGGGAATAGTAAGGTCGAGCGCCTGGTAACGGTGTTGGTGTGTATCGGGGTGGGCGCGGGGGTGAGTGTCGATGTGGAGGACGGGATTGTCTTTGCCCTGTAGGGATGGCCAGGGGGGGAGACCGGGGCCGTTGGGGTTGCCGGACTTGATGAAGTTGACGAAGTAGGACTGCAGGAGGTGGGAGACTTTGTAGTCGTCGGGCGTCCAGGCGAAGACGGTATTGGTGGAGAGGGTGCCGAGGGCGTATTCGATTTCGGCGGAGTGGGAGGCGCCTTTGGCGCCGGGGCGGGGATGAGCGTAGTAATAGCGGTAGACGGGCTGAGTGCTGGAGTGGGCGGCGAGATGGAGCCACTGCCAGGTGTTGTGGCCGATGAAGTTGTCGCCAGCGAGATCGGTGGCGGCTTGTTGGGCTTCGGCTTCGGTGGCGGGGAGATAGGCTTTGAGGACAGCGGGAGCATGGTCTAGAAAAAGCCGTTCGATGGCGGCTTTGAGGTTGGCGAGGGTGGCGGGTTCGCGGCCAAGGACGGCGCGGGGATTTTGTTCAAGAGAATTCCAGCCGCCGAGGAGGGGGACCTGGGCCTGGCGGCCGGCCTTGAGGATTTCGCGGGGGTGCTCGGGGAAGAAGTGGCCATCGACGATGGGCCAGAACCAAGGAGTGCCGGGTTTGCCGGCGGCCTCGAAGAGAATTTTGGTATCGGCGGAGCGGAGTTGTTCGAGGGTGGTGAGGCCGAGGTTGGCGGCGAATTTCCCGCCCTGCTCTTCGGCCTGTTTTAGGGAACCGGTAGAGGGCCGGGCGAGAATGGAGCCGCTCTCGCCGATGACGCCGGAGATGAGGCCGCGGGAGAGGGGGCTGATCATTTGGGCGGAGGCGGACATGGAGCCGGCGGATTCTCCGGCGATGGTGATGCGGCTGGGGTCACCGCCGAAGGCGGAGATGTTGGCAACCACCCAGTGGAGGGCGGCGCTTTGGTCGAGCAGGCCCCAGTTGCCGGAGGCATGGTGGGGGCTCGAGGCAGTGAGAGCGGGATGGGCGAAGAAGCCGAAGAGGCCGAGGCGGTAATTGACGGTGATGGTGACGATGCCCCGGCGGGCCATGGCCGCGCCATCGTAGCGGGGCTCGGAGCCGTCGCCAGCCTGGAAGCCGCCACCGTAGAAATAGACGAGGACGGGGAAACGTTCGCTGGGGGATTTGGCCGGCGTCCAAATGTTGAGGTAGAGGCAGTCTTCACTCATGCCGCGGGAGCGGAAGACCATGTCATTGAACAGGGGCTGCTGCATGCAGCGGGGGCCGAAGTTGCGAGCGTCCTTGATGCCCTCCCAGGCGTGGATGGGGGCGGGCGGGGCGAAGCGAAGTTCGCCGACGGGAGGTTGAGCAAACGGGACGCCGCGGAAGATGCGAATGCCGGCGAACTCGGCGCCATCGAGGGCGCCAAGGGGGGTATGGACGCGCGTTTGCGCCTGGAGCAATAAGGGGAGAAGGAGGAGGAGCAACATTTACTTCAAAGCTTTCTCGATCGTTTCGAAGCGGGAGCGGAGACGGTCGATTTCAACGCGGGTGTTGACGTTGAGGTGGAGGACGGGGGCGTCGGCCTTGCCGGTGAGGGAGGGCCAATTGGGTAGGCCGGGGCCGTTGGGGTTGCCGGTTTTGATGAAGTTGGCGAAGTAGGCCTGCATGAGATCGGAGACTTTGTAGTCTTCCGGTTGCCACTGGTAGACGCGGTTGGAGGAGAGGTTGCCGAGAGCGTATTCGATTTCGGCGGAGTGGACGGCGCCTTTAGCGGGAGGAGGCGGGGGCGTGGTGGAGTTGCGGATGATGCCACCGGCAAAGCCGGCGGTGGCGCCGGAGAACTCATCGGTCATGGCGGGGCGGGGGCGCTCGTAGTAGTAGCGATAGACGGGTTTGCCACGGCCGGTGTGGGCGGCGAGATCGATCCACTTCCAGGTGGAGAAGCCGGTGAATTCGTCACTGGCGAGGTTGGTAGCGGCGAGTTCGACATCGGCATCGGCGGCGGCGGGGTAGGCCTTGAGCATGGCTTCGGTGTCGTGGGGGTAACGTTTGGCAACGATGGCTTTGAAGTGATCGAGGGTCATGGGTTCGCGGCCCATGAGAGTGCGGGGAGGCTGTTCCTGGGAGTTCCAGCCGGCGAGGAGGGGGACCTTGGCCTGGTCGCCACGGGAGAACAGGACGAGCGGCGCTTCCGGGAAGAAGTGGCCGTCGATGCACAAATTAAAGCGGGGAGCGCCGGGTTTGCCATAGGCCTCAAAAAGGGTTTGGACGTCGGCGGAGCGGAGTTGCCCGGCCGTGGTGAGGCCGAGGGAGGAAGCGAACTTTTCGCCGGTGGCTTCGGCTTCCTGGAGAGTAGTGCGGGCGCGGCTGGACAGGACGGAGCCGCTTTCGCCGATGGCGCCGGCGATGAGCTGGCGAGACAGAGGGGAGACCATCTGGGCGCTGACGGAAGAGGAGCCGGCGGATTCCCCGGCGATGGTGATGCGGTTGGGGTCGCCACCGAAGGCGGCGATGTTGGCTTTGACCCAGTGGAGGGCGGCGCTTTGGTCGTGCAGGCCCCAATTGCCGGAAGCCTTATGGGGGCTCGAGGCGGTGAGGGCGGGGTGGGCGAGGAAGCCGAAGAGGCCGAGGCGGTAATTGACGGTGATGGCGACGATGCCGCGGCGGGCCATGGATTCGCCATCGTAGCGGGGCTCGGAGCCGTCGCCGGCCTGGAAGCCGCCGCCGAAGAAGTAAACGAGAACGGGGAGGCGTTCGGAGGAGGATTTAGCGGGGGTCCAGATGTTGAGGTAGAGGCAATCTTCACTCATGCCGCGGGAGCGGAAGTTCATGTCGCCGAATAGAGGGTGTTGCATGCAGCGGGGGCCGAAGTTGCGGGCATCACGGATGCCTTCCCATTTGGTCATGAGGACGGGAGGGGCGAAGCGGAGATCTCCGACGGGGGGCTGGGCGAAGGGGACGCCGCGGAAGAGGCGGATGCCGGCGAACTCGGCGCCGTCGAGGGTGCCCGAGGGGGTGGTGACGCGAGTCTGTGCGGCGAGGAGAAGGGGAAGAAGCAGGAGAAGCAGCATGATTGCGAGTACTTTATCGCAAAGAGGGAGGCAACTGACAGGGGGGGCGACTCAGGTTTGGCCGCCATTGTAGGCTGAAGCGTGGACGAGTTTATCCGGCGGTTTGAAGCAGGGACGCTGCGCAAGGAGGAGTGGACGCATGCGGCGCACCTGCGGATGGCGCACTGGTATGTGTGGAGCCATGGGGAAGCGGAGGCGGGATTGAGGATCCGGGCGGGCATCCGTCATTTAAACGAGTGCATGGGGGTGGCGAACACGGAAGAGAGTGGGTTCCATGAGACGCTGACGGAATTTTGGATCCTAGAGGTGAGGGCTTTGGGGCCGGTGGCAGTGGAGGAAGCGATGAAGCTGCCGGCGGATTTATGGAAGCGGGATTACGGGAGCGACATTGTGCGCAACCGGCGGGCGCGGCGGGAATACGTCAGGCCAGGAGAGGCTTGACAAGGCGGCCGTGCACGTCGGTGAGGCGGAAGTTGCGGCCCTGGAACTTGTAGGTGAGGCGGGTGTGGTCGATGCCCATGCAGTGGAGCAGGGTGGCCTGGAGGTCGTGGCAATCGACCGGGTCCTGGGTGACGTTGTAAGAATAATCGTCGGTCTCGCCATGGACGAGGCCGCGCTTGATGCCGCCGCCGGCCATCCAGACGGAGAAACAGCGGGGATGGTGGTCGCGGCCGTAATCCTCGGGGGTGAGGCGGCCCTGGCAATAAACGGTGCGGCCGAATTCGCCGCCCCAGACAACGAGAGTGTCGTCGAGCATGCCGCGTTGCTTGAGGTCCGTAACGAGGGCGGCGGAGGCGCGGTCGACCTCGGCGCAGCGTTTGGGGAGGTTTTTCTGGAGGCCGCCGTGGTGGTCCCAATCGCGGTGGAAGAGCTGAATGGTGCGGACGCCGCGCTCGGCGAGGCGGC
>Ga0068877_10001770_pt1 | contig 17668 bp, 12 predicted proteins | sample NOAtaG_FD_66437 | JGI IMG/M metagenome (GOLD analysis project Ga0068877, IMG submission 66437) | Freshwater lake microbial communities from Lake Erie, under a cyanobacterial bloom - NOAA_Erie_Diel6S_1000h metaG | ecosystem: Environmental > Aquatic > Freshwater > Lake | place: USA: Ohio, Lake... | reverse complement strand
CTTTCTTTGCAATGGTAAAGTCGATGAGCTTGATCATACCATCTCGATTCACCAGAATGTTGTCCGGCTTGATATCGCAATGCACGTACCCTTTGCTGTGAAAGTAGTACAACGATTCAACGATCTGCTCGACCATGCTGGTCAGCATGTAAGAAATCGGTTCTGGGCCGCGCCGAAGCGCTTGCTTCAAGTTGATTTCACTGAACAATTCCAAAACGATAAATGGCGTTTCCGAGTCGGTACAGTACTCGATAAGTTTGATGATATTCTTGTGATTGAGATTACTGGCAACTTCGAACTCATGCTTAAGGAAGCCGATTTCGGTTTTGTTCCCTCGCTGTTCAGGACGCAATACCTTGAGTGCGTAGTGGCTACCATCATCCTTGATCCCTTCCCACACCTGGCAGGTGCTACCGAGGCGAATAAGTCTCGCCAGCCGATAGCGGCCGAGAAAGTCACGAACTTTGACCATTTGTTGCCTGATAACGGAGAGGAGGCATTTTGCAGCCCCCCTGCCCTACCCTGGTGCAAGAAAAACAAGGCTTTTCCATGACTCTACCCGTCTCACTATAAGCAAAAACAGCCTAGGCGGAAAGGTTTAACATCGCGGCTAAGGGGTATTCAGCAAATATGCGAGCAAGTCGGCCATTGATTGCGGATTGAGCTGATTCTCCAACCCCTCAGGCATGATGGAGACTCGGGAACTCTTGAGTTGTTCGATTTCCGAGCGAGGAATGGTATCACGGGCATTGTCGCCCCGTACAAGCGTTATATGGGTCGCTGTTTCCGATTCGATCATCCCTGTTATGGTTCGATCATCCGTAGTCAAGATCGTATAGCTGATGTACTGCGGGTTCACTTCGCGGTTTGGGTCGATCACGTTTTGGAGAATGGCCTCTGCGCCACGATACTTGAACGTCGCTAAGTTCGGTCCCAGCTCGTATCCGACACCATCGAGTCGGTGGCATGCCGCACAGGATTTTGCAAAATGCTGTTTCCCTATCCCTTGGTTCCCTCGAAGGGAGAGGGACTCGCGGTATTTGGCTAGCACTTCTTCTCGATTCGAATTCGTTGATCGACCGAGTAACGAATTGGCTTTTTCGCGAATGGCAGAATCCGCATGTTGTTGCAGTGCGTTCTGACGACTTGCGTCCAAGTCCTGCAAATCGAATCCCCCCTCCCCTGCCCTTCTCAGCAAAATTTCTAGCCACCCTTTTTTCGACAAGAGCAAATCAGCCGCTTTAGTACGGATCGATGGTGACAAGGACGTGTATTTGGTGATCAACTTGTTGATGACTTCTTCATTCGCACACGAAGCGATCCCATCGAGGGCGGCGAGTTGTACCTCCGAAGGTTCTCGAAGATCCATCCAGCGAAACAACAAATCTGCACTTTCATTCGAACGACTCCATCGAATCGATTGAATCGCATCTAGTTTTTGAGACAGAGATAGCTGCTCTGTGATACCGGACAGTTTGCTTTGCTCAATAGATTGCTGAACAACCTTCGCCAATTGAGGGCAGGTCTCCAGCTTTTTCAGATCGTATTTCCAGCGAGTCGCAAGACCACGAAGGCAGCCCTTCACCCAAGAAGCCACCACATTCGGTGTATTCGGCGAAAGGGTCAGCCGCTTGTCGATTGCTTGAATTTCGGTTTCGCTAGCAGCAAGTGCAAAGCACCGGCCAACGAGTAAACTGGCGGACTCGGACCACGGATTGAATTGCCCCCCCTGCCCTGCTCCGCTGGCAATTATCTCGTTGGAGAAGTCAGCAAGAAATGGGCGCGAAGCATTGGCTGCTGCTGATTCGAGCGATGGGTCATTGTTGGTCGACTTTAACATTGACTTTACTGCAATCGATTGCTCCTGTTGCTCTGCATCGATTTGAGGTAAGGCTACGAGAGTTAATGCCACTTGAAATCGAACGCGGTTATTGGCATCCGTTGCGAGATTTCGCATGTCACTGCGTAGCGATGCATCGACGTTTGCCATCGGTTCCAAGAGTCGGACCGCATAAGACCGGACCCGGGGATCTTCATGTTTCAGCCATACACTTGGATTTGCCGGCAAATGACGAAAGTAGCTAAGTACTCCGAGGCACTGCAGTTTCCCTTCACCATGTTCAATGCGTGATGCAGTCGCGTCAATTTTCTGAAGCAAGTTACTGGCATCGGTTGGCGATGTTTTATTCCCCTCCGAAATATGGTTCGCCAGCAACTGTGCAGCCGTTTCGCGATGCCAACTATTGGAGTGTCCCAACAATTCGATCAGTTCATCCGTCGACCGCTTCTTCAAATCCGTGTCGCGAGTTGCGAGTCCCTTGTTGGGGATGATTCGATAGAGTCGCCCTCGATCTCGACCGCTGGTCAAATCAAGATGCTTCTTGATGACTTCGGGTAGCGATTTCGGATGTTCGATTACTTCGCGATAGAGATCCAGAAGGAAAAGGCTGCCGTCTGGAGCATTGGAAAACTGAACAGGTCGAAACCAGATATCGGTTGCCGCGATGAACTCCGAGTCTTGATCGATCCGTTCGCCGACCATGCTGACTCCGTTAGGCTTTAATCGTTTGCGATGAACGATATTGCTCCCGACATCACCGACGAAGGCTAGGCCACGTAGTTCGGGCATCGCATCCCCTCGATAAATCGTGATACCAGTCGCGCTAGTAAAGTAACCACTTGGACGTCCCCCCCCTTCGACGAGTCCTGTTACTTGCTTCGTCACGCGCAGATTGGTGCGCAAGATCCGCCATGGTTCGACTTCACTTCGGCGGTAGACCGTCGCTTGTGGGCCGTCGATGGCAATGCTCTGTCGAATGGAGGGGAGAGGTAGTAGATTGTCGGGCTTTTGGTAACTTTCGTCGTACACATGCAATTGGAGGTGGTCGCTATTCTGACACGAGAATCGATTCCCCCAATCGTCGAACGACATACCGTGCTGACCTCCACCGCTTTCGGAGCGAATGTCGCGAGTTCGCGGGTCGAAGGAGAAATCGCGACCACCCAAGGAGACGGGTTTTGAGTCAGCGACATCGGGGCGCGTGATTGTGCCACCGGAACTGCTTGTTTGTCCATAGAGCCGATTGTCGAGTCCCCAACAAAAGCTATTCAACAATCCCTGGACATTGCTCCGTCCGAAGCCGGTAAACACCTTTTCGCGAATGTCGGCTGCGCCATCACCGTTTGTGTCTTTGAGATACCAGATATCAGGTGCAGCGCCGACGAAAACTCCCCCGTCGTAGCAAGCGATCGCTGTAGGCCAAGAGAGTTTTTCTGCGAAAAGAATGCTAGTCTCGTAGGAGCCATTGCGATCTCTGTCTTCAAGTAGACGTACGTTTCCAAGATGTTCGGTTTCTTGTTCCGAATAATCGCACATTTCGACTGCATACAGACGCGATGACTCGTCGAAGGCGATCGCAACTGGGTCGAAAACATGGGGTTCGCTTGCAACCAATTCTATCCGATAGCCCGGGGCGATCGTCATCGTAGCGATCGAATCCGCGGGAGTCCGAGGGGCAATTCGAGGGAGTTGCGTAGAATAATCCTGTGGCTCCCCCCTCCCCTGCTCTGGCGTAGACGTGAGCAACAAGAGACAGCCAAGGGAAAGCAGTTTGCGAATGTGCATGGAAGAAATCGGAGGTGGGTGAGTTGGAAAACGGCGGGGATGTCGACATCGAATGATTTTGGTTCGCGAGAAACGCCCCAATGATTCTAAGCGACATCAAATTGAGTTCTCATTGTCCTCCGATTGTCGGCTTTTTGAAACAACTGTAGCTACCAAAATGGCTAAAAGTTTTCGCCAAGTGGATTACCTTCGTTTACCATCGTGCTCGATTACGCCACGAGTTTCTGCCTTCCCTTTTGAAGTAAGCCTACCTTTAGCTCTACATCGCGATCACGAATGATCAAGTTTACGCTTGTCGAATGAAGTGGGCCGCGAAGCTACGGACCTCTTTTCCGTTGAGAACATGCACCGTTCTTAACTGAGCGACCATCGCGTCGCTGAATTGGGAAAGTGGAACGTGGACCAGCGATTTGCCAAATCGCTTCGCAATTCGACGCCAAGAGGCCAGCGGAGCGAGCGGCGAAAGTAATGCGATTTGCTTGGAATTGGCGTGCAAGCAGGCCGCAGCGATCAGTTTTTCTTCCAACGTATCTGCAAACTGCAGCTCCTTGTCCGACCAAATGTCGGGGATCGATCTCGGAGGATAAAGAAAGAGCGCTCCGCCGTAGGTGGCTACCGCGACACCTGGCCCGAGTATCTCCTCGTGGAAATCGGTTGCGTAAAAAGCCAGCGTCGATTCCCAGGAATGCTCAGCAAACCATGTCGTCCGCCATGTATAGACCGCGGGATCAGGCGAGGCTTCAAACAAGAACACGCACGCGTCGAGATGCCCAACGCTGGGTGGTTGCACTTTGACGTATAGCGTACCATCGTACCAATGTCTCAATGTTTCTCGAATATCGATGCCATCCATCATGCTCGTTGTAAACTTTTCCGATCGTGCTAGATCTGCACCGAGCAATGCGCGAGCGCGGTCGATCACGCGAGTTCGGAAGCTTTCGATCTTGGCATCATCGGGTAGCCAGGAGCATTGCTGATAAGGATTCCATTGCATGCGCCACTGCAACGACTCATCCTTGAGAGGTTTGCGATTCAGTTCCAATGATCGCCATTGTCCATCAGACTCACCCAATCGACTCAATGCAGGGACCGTATCTCCATCCGGCAGTCTCATCTCTTGAATGCCCATGTCGACACTGGGCCATGGGAGCGGCTCTTGAAAGGCATAATCTCGGATCGTCTCTGCCACATGGATGGCGAACTGGTCGCCGAGTGTTTGTTTCGCAGCCAGCACCAACGTGTACATATCCGGCGTCAATCGACGATCTAGCAAAGTCAGGTTTCGTGCGTACTTAAGACATTGCGCCAACAGCATTGGGGAGATCTTTCTAGCGCGTTTGCCAAAGTCGGCAATGTATGACGAACGTGCAGAAAGATACAATCGCTTGACCCCATCGATTGCAGTTTCAACATCTTTTTCTTGGAAAGTGAATCTCTGCTGCTCGTACACTGATGTGATGTAAGGCAATTCTCCCAAAAGGAAAACAAGTGTCTTTTCGTTTACTGAATAATTGACGGCAGGAATATCGTTGGTGACGATTTCCTGTTCCGATGATTCTGTAAGGAGTAATTGTTGGTAGGCTTCGCGAATCCACGGCCAATGAGCGATCGAACAGACCATTACAATTTTGTTGAATCGCTGTCTTAGCTCCAAAAGCCTCGACGCCATCGTCCGGATCCGATCGATTGTTTGTTCCGAAGTTGGTCGAGGGATGCTCGGCAATAATGCGGCACTAAAGACCTCGAGGCTGACTTCACGAAGAGCGAAACAATCGGGAGTGACGTAGCTATCTTCACCTTCAAAGATCGGTGTTTCCATATCGACGAATCGAGTTGGGATCCGTTCTCCTACGGCGTAACGAATCGCTGCGATGACGCTTTGGCAGGGATCAATCGGGACGTAGCTATAAGAAACATCCATAAGCCAACCCTCAGACTCGTCTTCGTCCAGCTCTTCTTGATTTTGTTCGGACCAATCTCTTAATTCTGGTTCGGACCAAGAAGCCGCGTCTGGAGCTTGGGCAACGATAGAAATCGTTGGTAGGAGTTCTACTCCGGCCAGAACGCTTTCTCGGAAAGAGGGTGGTAATGGAACAGCAAGGCAGTCGATCTCTTGTTCGAGAAGCCAGTTCTCAACAGCTCGCGCGTGCGTGCCGCTGCGATGAACCACCGGGAGCAATGTCACTTTGTCATCGAGCCGGAAGCAATCAGCCATGAGCAGCCCCTTTCTTGGTAGATCTGTTACAATTCTTGATCAGTTTGAACATTTTTTTATTCTAACGTCAACCGTATTGATACAAACGACCCATGCAGGACACAGTTCAAATCGACGGCGTCACGCTCTCTTTGAGCAATTCTATTTCCAATGAGTTGCAGTGGATTGGTCAGACAGAGGTATTGCGACAGTTAGCGGCATGCTGGCTGGTCGTCGACAAGAGCGATTTGCCGTTAGCACCCAGGTTAGTAGGACCGCCCGGTATTGGAAAGACGGCCCTGGCGATGGCTGCGGCCAAGGCTCGCGACCAGGATTTATACATTTATCAATGTACGGCAGATACGCGGCCTGAAGACTTGCTGATCACCCCCATCTTGGCGAGCAATGGAAAAATTGCATATCACGCCTCACCTCTGGTCACTGCCATGATCCGTGGAGCGGTCTGTATTCTCGACGAAGGGAATCGCATGAATGAAAAATCATGGGCATCGCTCGCCCCTCTTTTGGATCATCGTCGTTATATCGAGTCGATCGTTGCTGGCGTATCGATCAAGGCTCATCCAGGCTTTCGATGCGCTGTTACCATGAATCAGGACGATTCGACCTACGAGATTCCAGACTACATCATGAGCCGTTTGCAACCGACGTTGCAGGTTGGATTTCCAAACCGAGAAGATGAGCTCGCAATTCTAAAGTATCACCTACCTTTTGCCAGCGATGAGATGCTTACGTTGACTGTCGATTTTCTACAACAGTCGCATGCTCTAAAACTGGATTACTCTGCTCGAGATGGCATTCAAATGCTTCGGTATGCCATTAAGTTGTTGTCGCAAGATTCCACGCACCCTGTGGCGAAAGATCAGGTTTGGCAAAAAGCGTTGATGGCTTGTTTAGGAGAAGACGCGCTCGATCTCGAAGCGACGCATGAACGTCGATCGAGATCGCTAGGTGCCAATACTCTACCACACGGTTTAGGTGACTTTTTCTTAGACCCAGACGATCCGATGCATCCTGATTTTGATGATTTCGAAGAGAATGAGGAAGATAACCGCATTTGAACGCTACGAATCGAATGAAGAAGTAAGCAATGAAGAAGTAAGCCATGTCTACAACTCCAGATATCGCCGTCGAAAATGCGATCGCATTGGCGGTCAAGTTTCATCGAGGCCAACGCGACAAAGCTGGCATAGCTTACATCCTGCACCCGTTGACATTGATGCTCCAGTCAAACGACCCGGTTGTTCAGCAAGCCGCGGTGTTACATGACCTCTTGGAAGATACAATCGCCACTCGAGACGACCTGGTAACGGCACAATTAGATCCGCGTGCGATTCATGCGATCGAGTTGCTAACGCATACGAGCGAACTGTCGTATGCAGAGTATGTCGTACGAATCAAAACGGATCGAGTGGCAACCCAGGTAAAGTTACTTGATCTAAACGATAATTACCGATTGGATCGTGTCGCTTATCGCATCGAGCACGCAGCTCAGGACGCGAAACGTTTGCAGAGGTACATTTTGACCAAACAATTCCTCTCGGACGAGATCGATCAAGAAACCTATCTAAAGGCTATGCCACTGTTTGAATAGCGGAATCAGTTGCTGATGAAGGCAGGGTAGATCGGCTGAAAGAAAGCAAAAAAGACGAAAAGAGCAATTGCTATTGCGGATCAATCGCATGCTGCATGATCGCGCATTGGATAGAACGACTGTTTATGATCAATCGCCATTGCTGCTGACGCTGATAGATGTTTTTTCGGTTTCTTTCGTTCTATTCGGCTATGTTGGCTCATCGTTCTTGGACTCTGCGTTTTCATCGACGCAGAGATGCAGGTTCTTCAGGCCGACAGGTTGGCAGAAAGATCGAACGCAGAAAGGTATCGTTCTGGAATGATTGGGTGGTAAAGTGATTTACTATGCGAGGGATGCTGTTGTCACACGAAGCCCGATCCGGACTTTCGAGTCCCCCAGTTCGCAATCGTCTAACTCCAGGTCGCTAGGCGGATTATCGAAGTGAATCGAGACACCAAGTGTTTCGGTGCAAATGAACACTTGGTTTTCTTCGAGGGCTTCACGCATCGCGACTGGTGCATCCAAAATCCAAATCTCAATCCGATCCGTAAAATTGCAATCGCGTTTCTTGCGCAAGTCCTGGACCAATCGAATTGCATCTTTCGCAATGCCACGTCGAATCAGCGCATCGGTTAGTTCCGTATTCAATGCGACAACGCATAGCTTCCCTTGTGCAGCAGCCCAGCCGGCTTTGGCTTGCATTCGAACTTGAATGTCTTCGCAATCCAACTCGATCGACTTGCCGTCTAGCACCAATGTGATCTTGCCGTTTGCGGTCAACTCTTCGAGGAGTGTCGCACCCGAGACGGATCCAAGTTGTTGCTTTAGCTTAGGCAACAATGGGCCGACCTTGGGACCGAGGCGACGGAAGTTCGGTTGCACTTGGTATTCGACAAAGGGGCTAGCTCCGCTGGCATAATGAATTTCGTCGACGTTCAGCTCTTCACGCACGATGTCGTCATGTTTGCGAAGCCATTGGATCTGCGAATCGTCTGCCAATGAGACTTCGACGCGTTGCAGAGGTTGTCGCACCTTGAGCTTGGAATCCATTCGAGCGGATCGTCCCAGGGAAGCTATCTCGCGGAGCAAACTCATTCTCGCGTTTAGTTCTGCGTCCGGAGCGATTGCACCACCGTCAGGGAAATCGCATAAATGAACACTATCTCTTACTCCCGCGAGATCTCCCTTCAGCAGTTTCCATAGGGATTCTGCAAGAAACGGGGTAAACGGAGCGATCAGTTTGGCGACGACCACAAAGCTCTCGTAAAGTGTCCAGTAAGCATCCAATTTGTCAGCGGACTGTTTGTCGGCAGCCCAATAGCGAGATCGACTTCGGCGAATGTACCAATTGCTCATGGCGTCTACGAAAGCATGGAGTGTTTGACAAGCCCCGTAGCTGTCGTATCGATCCATCCTCTCCACGACGTCTCGACATGTCGCAGCTAGCTCGCTCATCATCCATCGATCGAGTTCGCTTCGTTGCTCGATAGGTCGATAGGATTTGGCCCGACTCAGTTCCTCGCTCGTGAGTTGGTCCAATCCAGAGGCGATTTCGGATGGGCCTGCAAAGCCATCGATTTCTGCGTAGATGGAGAAGAAGCTAACAGAATTCCATAATCGGAGGATGAACTCCGAGATGCTGTCTCGAATCGCTCGTTCGCTGTAGAGAATGGAATTCCAAGGCGCTTGGTTATAGAACAAGTACCAACGCAGCGCGTCCGCCCCATACTTGTCAAAGATCTCCTGCGGGCTTCGATAATTGCGAAGCTGCTTGGACATCTTTCCAGTCTTCACGACATAGTCTGTGCCGCACGCAGTCTTAGCTTCCTCTTCGGTGAGAAAGCGTTGCTTGCCATCTTTGCTCTCATACCATTCTGCAAGCATGAGTCCGAGAACGATGCAATTCTTGAACGGATGCGGATAAGCACGCTCTGCAATTTTTCCGTTCTTTGTATCTTCATCCGATGCACCGAATAGCATCGTGCTGATCGCCAATTGGCTGTAAAACCACCCGCGGGTTTGATCGATGGCTTCGCTGATAAAGTCCGAAGGAAATTGCGAGTTAAAGGACTCCGCATTCTTGTGAGGATAGCCCCATTGCGCAAATGGCATGGCTCCGCTGTCATACCAACAATCGATGACTTCCGTGACTCGCCGCATGCGAGCGCCAGGTGCGTACGGTGAATCATAGGTCACTGCGTCGATGTACGGTTTGTGAACTCGCAAATCATCTTCGAGTTCCGGATTAGCCTTCTTTGCATTCGCCCAAACTTCGGTACCTTGGACGCCAGGCTTCGCGATTAGTTCTTCGTAGCAACCGATCGCTTCCATTTGGGACGTTTGATCACAAACCCAGATCGGTAGCGGTGTTCCCCAATAGCGTTCGCGCGAGAGAGCCCAATCGACATTCGATTCAAGGAAGTTCCCAAATCGGCCTGGTCCGATGTGTTCCGGCAACCAGCCAATCGTTTTGTTGTTCTCGAGCATTGAGTCACGAAACTTGGTCGTGCGAATAAACCAACTTTCGCGGGGGTACTGGATGAGCGGATCTTCGCTAGCCCGCCAGCAGAACGGATAGTCGTGTAGGTATTGCTCTTGATGCCATAGTTTGCCTGCGTCTTTGAGGAATCGCTGCAACGTTTTGTCCGCATCTTTGACCCAAACGCCTTCGTGCGAAGGGAAGTCTGCCGTGAACTTACCGTTCGGCCCGACTGCGCACAGCAACGGTGGAACGCTCGGTTCGACAAATCGCAATCGTTCTTCGGTAAGGACTTCGTAATCGACCTCGCCGAACGCAGGTGCTAAGTGCACAAGGCCGGTTCCGGAATCGATCGTAACGAAGTTTGCTGCGACCACTCGCCAACAGGGACGTTGTGAGCCGCCGCTCTTCAGTCTCGCTTCGGCATGCCCCAGTTGTTTTGAGTAGCAATCAAAAGGTGGGACATAAAATTTGCCGACGAGCTCGCTTCCTACGACGACCTTAACAATGGCAAGTTTTCGTTTTGTTTTTTCTGACAAGCTCTCGACAAGCGCTTTCGCGATGACGATCGTCTCGCTGGATGTTTCATCGAAACAGTATGCATATTCGAGTTCTGGATTCACTGCCGCAAACTGATTGCTAGGCAAAGTCCAAGGAGTTGTTGTCCAAACAACGAGGGACGTGTTTGGTTCACCTTCTAGAGGGAAGCGAACATAAACGCTAGGGTCTGCAACTTGACGATACCCTTGGCCGACTTCACCAGAGCTCAATGCGGTTCCACCCTGAGCCCACCACCAAACGATTTTGTGACCGCGGTATAGCAGTCCCTTGTCAAATAAAGTCTTTAGCGACCACCAAACGCTTTCGATGTAGCTCTGATGGTATGTGACATACGCTTGGGAAAGATCGATCCAGAAGCCGAGTCGTTCGGTGACTCGCTCCCACTCTTGCATGTACCTCCATACACTTTGTTGGCATTTTTGAACAAAGCCCTCGATGCCGTAACTTTCGATTTCTTCTTTACCGTGGATACCGAGTTCTTTGCAGACTTCTACCTCGACAGGTAGACCGTGGGTATCCCAGCCTGCCTTGCGTTCGCATAGGTAGCCCCGCATTGTTCGATAGCGAGGAAATAGATCCTTGATTGCTCGCGTAAGGCAGTGGCCAGGGTGTGGAAGTCCGTTGGCCGTCGGAGGTCCTTCAAAGAAAACGAACGGCTTACCGTTCTTTCTTAGATCGAGGCTTCGTTGGTAGATATTGTTTTGCTTCCAGAACGCGAGAACTTGCTCTTCGAGTTGTGGGAACTTCGTATCTTGCTTGACTGCATGAAACATCGTGAGATCAGTCAATGTCCTCTTCGTCTGGTTCTAGATCAGGTTCATCCGTACCAATGACAAATCCATCGTCTTTTGGTTCGATTTCGTACTCGTCATCGAGTTCTTCTTCAAAGTCGTCATCAAAATCGTCGTCGAAGTCCTCTTCGTCGAAATCGTCGAAGGGATCTGGATCCTCATCGTCTGCTGGAACGACCTCTTCGTCTGGAATTTCTTCCTCGACGTCTTCATCGTCGTCGCCCCAAGAATTGCGAACCGGCCGAGTTGGCAATTCTGCCTGCAACGCCATTTCGAACCAATCATTTTCCTCAATTGGCGCGTCCGATTTTTCCAGAGGCTGGCGAATGATTAGCGGTTCGCTCTCCGTTTTCCCGAAAAAGAACTGCCTTTCGGTCTGTGGCAAGGACTCCAGCGATTCCGCTGGCCACTCCAAAGGCGGAGCAATCATGGATTCGGTGTCTGCTTCGAGGGATTCGATTAACAAATTCACTAGAGTTGCCGCCGATTTCGAGGACCGTACATAAGGGAAAACGCATTAGCGTGTTCTGATTAAGCCATAATGTCAACCGCTCTTGGTCGGGTTGTTTCCTGCATCTAGGGGATGTGGTAGCATACGCAGTGTTGGAAGTTACTTCCGACGTGTCACTTTTCGGAAAAATGAGTCCCCAAGCAAACTGAACTGCCCTGGCAGGATCCCATCCGGTTCTCCCAGTCAATTCTACGCTGGCTCGCTCCTAGTGCGCAAAATTGTATGACCCTGATTTCACTTCTCGTTTTAGCTTCCTTGCTGTTGTTCTCTGCGTTCGTCGGTTTGTTGCATAGATTTTTACAGGTTCCAGCAACAAATCACGTCGGATATTGGGGAATTGGCTGCGCGTTGGAACAAAATCTAGCACCGTTTGAGCCTTTTTCATCGAGGGCTCATCGTTCGGTTATGCTGGGATTTGTTCATCGCGATTGGTTGCTCGGGGGAAGACTCCAGACTTGTAAAGCCCAGGCTTTGTTGATAGTGAACGATCGGCCGTAACCTTGATTGGGTTATGCCTGTTGGAGAGATGGGAAGTATTCAGCGTTAGGGCTGCCGCGGCGAATTTCGCATGCGATTCAGTTGCTTTACCATAGAAAGCAACTTCGTGTCCTCTTTACCTCTTGAACTCCCTTTGCTCCTCGCGGCTGGCGAGACATCTCCCTGGATTGTTCTTGGCGTCGGTCTGATTGTCGGTGCCGTCGTAGCTTACGTCGTCAATATGCTCCAAGGTCGTGACGCGAAATCACAATCCAAGCGTCTGATGGAACAGGCGAAACTGGATGGCGAAAATTTGATCAAGGCTGCTGAACTGGAAAAAAAAGAGAAGCTTCTTCAACTTCAGAGCAAATTCGATAGCGACATTCAAAAAGCCAAGGATGAAGTCCGAAAACGCGAAAGCGAGCTGGACAAGCGGGAGGCCTCCATCAAACAATCATCCGATGATCTACGAAAACAAGAGAAGTTCGTTGAGAGCAATCAGCGAAAACTTGCGGAAAGAATGGAAGATGTGCAACGCAAGAGCGAGCAGTTCAGCAAGTTGATCCAACAGCAGCAAGCAGATCTTCAGCGGGTTACGGGCATGTCGAGCGAAGAAGCCAAGAAACAATTGCTCAGCGTCCTCGAGCGTGAACTACAAGGAGAAATGGGGTCGGTTATCCTCAAGCATGAGAAGCGACTGAACGAAATTGTTCAGCAGAAGTCACAAGATATCTTGTTGACGGCTATGCAGCGCTACGCATCGTCCCATACTTCGGAAAGCACGACGAGCACCGTCGATATTCCCAACGATGAAATGAAGGGACGAATCATTGGACGCGAGGGACGGAATATTCGAGCTTTCGAGAAAGCGTGCGGTTGCGATTTAATCATCGACGATACACCTGGTGTGGTCATCGTTAGCGGATTCGATCCCGTTCGCAGAGAGATTGCTCGATCTGCGATGGAAAAACTGGTGGCGGATGGACGTATTCACCCGACTCGCATCGAGGAAATTGTCGCTGCGTGCGAAAAGCAAATGGAAGGCTTTATTCGTCGCAAAGGAGAAGAAGCCGCTCAGGAAGTTAACATTCAAGGGTTGCACGATCGCACACTTGATATGCTCGGACGATTACACTTCCGAACAAGTTACTCACAGAATGTTTTGCGACACAGCGTCGAAGTTGCATTCCTTTCTGGATTGATGGCGGAAATGATCGGACTTGATCCTCGCCTAGCTCGACGGGCGGGATTACTGCATGACATTGGAAAAGCTGCAGATCATGAATTGGAAGGAGGCCACCCCAAGATCGGTGCGGATATCCTTAAACGCAATGGCGAAAACGAAATCGTCGTTCACGCCGCATTGGGGCACCACGATCAATTGACGACTGAATATCCCTACACATTGTTAGTTGCGACGTCGGATGCGTGTAGTGCGTCTAGACCTGGTGCTCGCCGAGAATCCTTGGAAAGATACATCAAACGGATGGAAGAACTGGAGACGATCGCCAAGGGATTTCAAGGAGTTGAGCAAGCGTTTGCCATCCAGGCGGGGCGAGAGCTTCGTGTCATTGTTGCTTCGAAAAACACGGATGATACGATCGCCGCGAAGATATGCAGAGATATCGCAACCGCTTTCGAGCAACAATTGACTTATCCAGGCGAGATCAAAGTCACTGTCGTGCGAGAATCACGTTTCGTTGAGACTGCAAGGTAGTTGTTCGCTTCAGTTCGCGTAGCGTTACTCTGCCATAGTTTTCGGATTGTCGGTAGCGAGGAGCGAGTTTTCTTTACGAGGAAGCTCGATGACGAAGGTTGTTCCCACACCGATTTCCGATTCGACCTTGATCGTTCCGCCGTGCTCTTGAGCAATCTTTAGACTGACGGGGAGCCCGAGCCCCGTTCCTCGGCTCCCTTTGTTTGATTCAAACATAGAAAAGATCCGTTCAAGGTCAGATTTTGCAATTCCAGTGCCATTGTCCGAGATGAGGATTCGGGCTGATTCTTTCGACATGGTTAGAGCGATATTAACAGTGCCCTGCTCTTTTTCTTTGCATGCGTCGATAGCGTTGCTGACTAGATTCAAAATTGCGCGATGCAGTGCTTCGCCATCCAATTGCAGGATATCCTCTTCGCTCGGACGAGACCAAACGAGAATAATGCCTGCTTCCGATGCTCGTTGGTTTTCTAATTCGATCACGTCTTCAATCAAGTCTCTCAGGTCAATAGCCTGACGAATTGGCGTTCGATCTTTGCTCATCGTGAGCATGTCCATGACCAGAGCTTCAATTCGTTCTTGGTTCCTGAGGCAGATGCGCCAACCTTTGCTCACTGTGGATAGGTCATCGCGCTTGAGCCCTTCGTCGACAAGGTAACCGCCACCCTTAAGCCCTTGAACAATGTTCTTGATATGATGCGAAAGAGTTGCAATGGTTTGGCCCATGATGGCTAAGCGTTCTGCTTGGACCATGGTTTGATAGAAGCTCGTATCCTCGATAGCCAAGGCTGCTTGGTGGCCTATGGCTACAAGGAGTTTCAAGTGCTCTTCGTGAAAGACTCGATCCGATCTGGAAGCGTACTTGCCAGGGGAAGTCGTGGTATCGATATAAATGGCTCCAACAATACCGTAGCGACCTTTCATAGGGACGCAGATTGCTTCTCGGATTCCACCAGCGGATATACTGGCGCTGGTGCTCCATCGATCGTCTTCGCATGCGTCGCTGGTCAAAACACCTTCACCCTGTTTCGTTACATAGTCGAGAATCGTTCGACTGATCGCCATCCTATGTATAGCTTGTGATTTTCGATTCTTTCGACAACTCGGGTACAATTCTCCCGTGGTCGAGTCTAACAACATAATGCATCCGCGATCACAAAGAACCCACTGAAAAATGAGATCCATGATTTGGTTCAGGAGTTGATCGATATCCATCGTTCGACTCACCGCCAATGACGTTCGGTACATGACCTCCCAGTGGCTTCTGAATCGAGACTCGATCATTGTGCTGGGTGGGCCGGGAACAAAATCCTGAGATTGCTTGCCGTGCCAATCCTCTGTTTTGTCTGACAGCGGTGTATTGGCCAGCAATCTGCCAACGATCTGCGATGCATCTTCGCCTGAGGCTGGAACGATAGCAACTTCGCCATCCATCGACTTTCCCGAGTTTGGATTCTCGGCAAAAAGGAGGAGTTGTCGCCCTATCTGCAGCCGATCCCCACCCTCAAGGGCCTGTTCCGTGATGGGAAGCTCATTGACGAACGTCCCGTTGCTGCTACCCAGGTCGCGTACCCAAAACCTGCCATCACGAAAAGAAAACTCCGCATGGTTACGAGATGTTTCCGAGTCTCGGAAGTGAATGTTGCAGTGGCTCTCGCGACCAACCTTGATCTTTTCGCTTTCGGATAAAAAAAAGCGTTGTCCAGCACGCACTCCTCGAAGAACGGTAAGCATTGCCATCAGAACACCATTGCGAATATCGTTATCCAAGAAGTCCCATCGTCGGCTCGAGCCCAAACATGCAATTCATGTTTTGTTGTGCAGCGCCGGCAGCACCCTTGACAAGATTATCCATAGCGGAAAACAACACGATTCTCGGTCCGTTCTCGCGAACTGCAATATCGATATAGTTTGAATTTGATACGAATCGAGTCGAAGGTAAGTGTGAAACGACCCGAACAAACGGAGTCTCGCCGTAGTACGAGATGAGGCACTCGCGGATTTGATTCGGGGTCGTACCACGCGTCGACTTCAGGTAAATCGTGGAGAATATCCCTCGCCCCATCGGCACCCAATGCGGCGTGAACGACACTTGGACTTCAGTACTACTATATCGGTGAAGAATGTCGACGATCTCAGGCTGATGTCGACAACTGCCTACAGAATATGCAGTGACCGTTTCGTTGGATTCGCAGTACATATTGCTCATTTTCAAAGTACGGCCATCCACGCTGATACCTGATTTGCAGTCGATGACGATATCCTCAGGCGAGACTAGCTTTTCTTTCAGTAGCGGTGCCAACGGCAAAATCACCGTTGTCGCATGGCAACCTGGGTTCGCAACCAATTCGCTTTCTCGAATCGAGTCTGAAAAAAGTTCAGGCAAACCGTAAGGCACGTTTCCGAGTCTTTGGGGGTCGGGATGTTTCTCTCCAAACCACTTTTCGTAGATTGAGGGGGAACTCAATCGATAGTCTGGAGATAGGTCAATAACTCGACAACCCGCTTTTAATATTTCCACAATACGATGAGAGGAAGCTCCATGCGGCAGACAGGAGAATACCACATCGCACCTCTCAGCGATCTTGTCAGGCGTTAGGTCTTCTACGGGCAATTGAACCCTATGAATGAACTGAGGATGAACCTCGTCAATCATGTTGCCTTTCGCTTGCCTGCTGGTAGCCGCTACGATTTGAACTCCTGGATGCTTGAGCAACCAGTGAATACACTCTGCAGCCGAATAACCGGACACTCCTACGATTCCAACGCGAATCATGATAATCCTCCGCAATTCATGGTGCGCCTCCCGGCTTCAGATAGTTACTCAAACAAAAGAGCGATCGTAGTTGACAGTCTCTCTAAGTCTTGTCCCAAAAATATAAAGGCAGAAATTCCAATCAACAGGCCCATGCCGATGCAAACGATTCCTCGATTGCTTCGCTGGCATTCCACGGAGCTGATTCGATCGCAGATGCTTCGTTCAAGCTTTATCCACTCTATCAGATTTTGTCGTCCACCGATGGCATAAAAACCAACAATATCATACGTGCCGGCTTCTCGGATCTCACCATGTAACGGCAGTGAGTCCACTCGCACCGTTTCTCCCAACACGGAATAGCAAAGCGATTGCTCTTGAAGTACAACTTCCAACTCTTTCTTGAATCGATCACTTCGTAATCCGTACACGAGTATGCCTGGTGGCATGTTGAACGCGATCAACAGAAGTATCAAAACGTAAAGACTCAGCAGAACAATCCACACCCAATTCCCAACAACTGAATAAGCCGCTCGTGGAAAAAACAATTCCAACGGGCCAATTGCAACCAATCCGATGCATGCGAACCCCAACAACATGATGTCGAGTGATCGGCTGATGACGGTCGGATGAGAGCGATACCGCAGCAATCCGATCACGATCAAATACGCTGCAACCGGTAGTATCGCGATTGCAAATCGAAGTGGGTCATACATGGGAACGAAATGAGTACGCTTTAGAGGGATGCGTGCGTCGGTTTGTTAGCAAGTGCAGTTCGGGCTGCATGCAATACTCGCATCTGAAGGTCGGTAAAATCTGCTTCGACGAATGCACCTGCCGCAGCTCGGTGACCGCCACCACCAAACAATCGAGCCAACTCATTGCAGTCCACGTGACAACGCGAGCGAAAACTAACTTTGAAGCCACCTTTGAGTTGCTCAATAAGAATGACGGCAACCTTGGT
>Ga0068877_10001768_pt1 | contig 17685 bp, 13 predicted proteins | sample NOAtaG_FD_66437 | JGI IMG/M metagenome (GOLD analysis project Ga0068877, IMG submission 66437) | Freshwater lake microbial communities from Lake Erie, under a cyanobacterial bloom - NOAA_Erie_Diel6S_1000h metaG | ecosystem: Environmental > Aquatic > Freshwater > Lake | place: USA: Ohio, Lake... | reverse complement strand
GTTGGACAGGCAACTGGAATCGTTGCTGGCGCGCTGAGGCGAGGAGGCGAGTGAAGTAGAGCAGGAGCAGGAAGAACTGGACCGGGGGAGAACGGCTGCCGCTGGGCGGACAGCCGCCCGGTCTATTTTGCGGGGAGATGGCGAATGAGGGAGGCGAGGCTGCGCTCGACATCTTGATCAGTGGTGGCCCAGGAGGAGACACTAATTCGGAGGGCGCGGCGACCGGACCAGATGGTGGAACCGAGCCAGCACTCGCCTTCGGCCTGAACGGCTTGGAGCCAAGCGAGGGTTTGTTGGTCGGACGGGAGGGCGGCGAGGACCTGGTTGAGGGAGACTTCGTTGAGAATCTCGACGTTGTGAAGGGCGAGGACGGAGGCAAAGTGGCGTGCATGGCGGCAGCAGCGCTCGATCATTTCGCTGAGGCCGGTGCGGCCGAGGGAGAGAAGGGCGGCCCAGGTGTCGATACCGCGGGCGCGGCGGGAGGATTCCGGGGCGCGCTGCATGGGTTCGATTTCAGCGCCAGGATCGAGGTAGCTGGCGGTGAGAGTCATAGCGCCGGAGAGAGCTTGGGGATCGCGGACGAAGACGATGCCGCTGTCATAAGGGACATTGAGCCATTTGTGGCCGTCGGTGGCCCAGGAATCGGCGGCAGCATAGTTGGCGTTAGGGGACCAGAGGCCGAAGGCGCCATCGACGTGGACCCAGGAATTGGATTGTTTGGCGAGGGGGATGAGTTCGGGAGAATCGAGAGCGCCGGTGTTGACGTTACCGGCCTGGAGACAGACGAGGGCGGGCTGGGAGAGAGAGGGAAAGGCGTCGGGACGCATGCGGCCCTGGGAATCGGAGGGGACGCGGATGACACGGTCGCGGCCGAGACCGAGCATGGCGAGGGCTTTGAAGACGGAGACATGGGCTTGCTCGCCGACGAGGACAGGAAAGGGGGGAGCTGCAAAGAGGCCGAGGGATTCGACATCATGGCCTTGGGCGGCGAGCAGGGCGTGGCGGGCGGCGGCCATAGCGGTAAAGTTGGCCATGGTGGCGCCACTGACGAAGGCGCCGAGGGAGGTGGGGGGGAGATGGAGGAAATCGGCGATCCAGCGGAGGGCGACGGACTCGAGTTCGACGGCGGCGGGGGACATGATGCGGAGGGCGGCGTTCTGGTCCCAGACGGCGGCGAGTTGGTTGGCGGCCAGGGCGGCGGGGAGGCTGCCGCCGGTGACGAAGCCGAAGTAGCGGCCGGAGGTGGTGAGGACGGTGGCGGGGGCGACGGTATTGGCAAGGAGGGCCAGGATGTGTTCGAGGGGGAGGCCGGTTTCAGGAAGCGACGCGGGGAGGGTGGAGAGGGCGGCGATGGCCTCGGGCGAGGGGAAGACGCGGCGGGAGGGAAGCTGGGCCTGGTAGGCGCGGGCAGCGGTGGCGAGATGATCGAAACTGTCCATTGGTTCAGGTTAGCGGGTGAGGGAGAGGGTATGGGGTGAGGAAAGAGTATCTTGGAGTCATGCGAAGGCGTGAGTGGGTGGGGGGAGTAGCGTTGGCGGCATGGGGGCAGGAGGACCGGCTGCGGCGCATGCTGGAAGAGTTGAGCGAGATCGGAAGGCCGGCGGGGGGTTCGATACGGAGCGGGGTGAGCCGGGTGGGGTAAATGAATGAACACATCGCGGGGCGGCGGTAAGTGATGCAAAAGATGAGAGAAACCGGGGGAGTGGTGCGAGTGGATGCGGCGGGAAACATTTTTGCAAGGCGGGAGGGGCGGGAGCGGGGACTGGCGCCGGTGTTGGTGGGTTCGCATGTGGACACGGTGCCGGAGGGGGGGAACTTTGATGGGGTCTTGGGAGCGTTGGCGGCCGTGGAGGTGCTGCGGGGAGCGGGGGCGACGAGACGGGGAATCGAAGCGGTAGTGTGGGCCTGCGAGGAAGCGACGTTCGCCGGGGCGAGCCTAAATGGGAGCCGGGCGGAGGTGGGGCGGATGGGAGCCGAGGAATTGCAGGTAGTGTGGAGGGGGATGACGAAGGCGGAGGCGATCCGGCGGATTGGGGGGAGGCCAGAGGAACTGGAAAGCGCGCGGATCCAGCCAGGGGCTTATCACGCTTATGTGGAGTTGCACATTGAGCAGGGAGGAAGGCTCGAAAAGGCGGGAGTGCCGATTGGGGTGGTAGAGGGGATTGTGGGGGTGGACCGCTATGAGGTGGTGGTGCGGGGTGAGGCGAACCATGCGGGGACGACGCCCATGGCGGAGCGCAAGGATGCTCTGGTGGCGGCGGCGCAGGTGACGCTGGCGGTGCGGGAGATTGTGATGAGTGAGCCGGGGGAGCAGGTGGGTACGGTCGGGTAACTGGAGGTAAAGCCGAATGCAGCGAACGTGGTGCCGGGAGAGGCGAGGCTACTGGTGGAAATGCGGGATTTGTCGAGCGCGAAGCTGGAGGCGCTGGGGGCGAAGATCCGAAAGCGGGTGGAGGCAATCGCGGGGGAGAGTGGATTGAGAATCGAGATGATCCGGCGGGGACGCAATGAGCCGGCGCTAGCCGATGGCGGGATCGCGGGGCGGATTGAAGCAACGGCACGCGGGCTGGGGCTGGGGACGATGCGGATGGCCAGCGGGGCGGGCCATGATGCGCAGATGATGGCGCGAGTCATGCCGATGGGAATGGTTTTCGTGCCAAGCGCCGGGGGTGTGAGCCACTCGCCACGGGAGTGGACGGAGTGGGAGGACTGTGAGCGGGGAGCGCGGGTGTTACGCGAGGTGGTGCTGGGGCTGGCGGGCTAAGAATCAGGCCTCGGGCAGATCTTCGGCGGAGGCGGCGGTGAAGTAAGCAGCGTCTGGGTGGTGGAAGACCAAGGCGGAGACGCTGGCCTCGGGTTCCATCATGAAGCCTTCGGTGAGTTCGATGCCGATTTCGCCTGGCTGGATGAGGGAAAAGAGAGCGACCTGATCTTCCATATTGGGGCAGGCGCCGTAGCCGAAGCTGTAGCGTTTGCCACGGTAGCGACTGGTCCAGCGCTGCTGCATGGTCATGTCTGGGGAATCAGGGAAGCCCCAGTCTTCGCGGATACGGCGGTGGAGCCATTCGGCGGTAGCTTCGGCGGTTTCAGTAGCGAGGGCAAGAAGAGCAACGCTTTTGAAGTATTCACCCTGCTGTTTGGCTTGTTCGGCACGGGCGCGGAAGTCGCCGCCGGCGGTGACGGCGAAGAGGCAGATGGCATCGCGTTGACCGTCCACGGGAGGAAGAACGTAGTCGGAGAGGCAGAGGCCAATCTCCTTGGGCTGGCGGAGGAAGTGATAGGTGTGAGCGGGAGTGGAGGCGCCGTGGTGGAAGAGATGAATGGAGTTGCCGTCGCGTTCGGCTTCGAAGAACTGCCAAACGGCCTTGGGCTTGAGGAAGTCGGCGGCCCAGGTTTTGACTTCTTCGACCTTATGGAACATGTCGAGAGCCTTTGCTTCGCGGGCAGCAAGGTTAGCCTCGAAGTTACCTTTGTAGCCGAGGTTCTTGCCGTAGAGCATGAAGGGGTTGATGTATTCCCAGATTTCCTTGAGTTGGGGAACGGCGCGGACTTTGCGATCCCAGTAGGGGACAGGAGCGATGGGAAGATCGAGACGGACCTTGGCGCTGCGGGTGGTGGAGCGGGCGAGTTCGGGTGAGCCCATGGGTTCGGCGGCGACGAGATCGGTGGCCTTGGAGAAATCGGCGGTCTCGAGGGCTTTGCGGGCGGCCGGGTCGGCAAGATCCTGCATCAGCTTGAGGCCAGTCATGGCGTCCTTGGCATAGAGTGTGAGGCTGCCGTAGGCGGGGGCGATTTTGGTGCGAGTGTATTTGTCGCTGAGGGCGGCGCCGCCCACGAGCAGGGGGACGTCGATGCCGGCGTCCTTGAGGTCGGCGCCGGTGATGACCATTTGCTGGGCGCTCTTGACGAGCAAGCCGGAGAGGCCAATAGCGTCGGGCTGGTGTTGGTGAAAGCCGCGGATGAGTTCGTCGGGGGGCACTTTAATGCCCAGGTTAACGACCTCGAAGCCGTTGTTGGAAAGGATGATTTCAACGAGGTTTTTGCCGATGTCGTGGACATCGCCCTTGACGGTGGCGAGCAGGAGTTTGCCTTTGGAGGTGGTCTCGGATTTCTCCATGAACTGCTGGAGATGACCGACGCCGGCCTTCATGGCTTCGGCGGACTGGAGGACTTCGGCGACGATGAGTTCGTTGTTATTGAACAGACGGCCGACCTCGTCCATGCCTTTCATGAGGGGGCCGTTGATGATGTCGAGGGGAGCGGCGCCTTCGGCCAGTTTGAGATCGAGATCGTCGATGAGGCCATCCTTGGTGCCCTGGATGATGTAGTTAGCGAGGCGCTCATCGAGGGGGAGTTCGGCGGCAACGGCCTTGACCTTCTTGGTGGCGGTGCGGAAGTGGGCGGCGATGGCGTCGATGTGGTGCTTATTGAGAGCGGCCTTTTGTTCCTTGGACTGTAGGCGCCAGTCGGCGGGTTCGTCTTGGACGGGGGAGTTGAAGAGGAGGTTTTCGGCCAACTGGCGTTCTTCGGCGGGAATGGAGGCGAAGCGCTCGAGCTTTTCGGTGTTGACGATGGCGAGGTCAAGGCCGGCCTTTGTGCAGTGATAAAGGAAAACGCTGTTGACGACTTCGCGGGCGGCGGCGGGGAGACCGAAGCTGATGTTGGAGATGCCCAGAACGGTCTTGACATAGGGGATTTCCGCCTTGATGAGGCGAAGGGCTTCGATGGTTTCGACCGCGCCACCGATGTAGTTTTCGTCGCCCGTGGCGCAGGGAAACACGAGGGGGTCGATGATGATGTCTTCGGGGGCGAGACCGTATTTTTGAGTTAGGAGAGTGGTGCTGCGGCGGGCGATGGCGAGCTTGCGTTCCCGGGTGAAGGCCTGGGCCTGGACGGGGTCTTCGTCGATGGTGCCCACGACGACGGCGGCGCCGTAATCGCGGATGAGAGGGCAGATGTGCTCGAACTTGTCTTCGCCGTCCTCGAGGTTGATCGAGTTGATGATGGCTTTGCCCTGGGAGTAAGAGAGGGCAAGTTCGACAGCCTTGGGATCGGTAGTGTCGATCATCAAAGGCGCCTTGATCTTGCGGATGAGCTTTTCGTAGAAGGGAGGGATGTCCTTGAGTTCGTCACGCTCGGAGGTCTGGAGGCAGACGTCGATGACGTGAGCGCCGGTACGGACCTGGCGGCGGGCGATCTCGGTGGCTTCTTCCCACTTCTCCTCGTTGATCATGTTTTTGAAGAGGCGGGAACCGATGACGTTGGTGCGCTCGCCGACGAGAAGGGGACGGTTGGTTTCGTCGGCCTCGACGAGTTCGATACCGGAATAATAGGCGCGGTGGGTGGTGCGGCGGGGGGAGCGGGGCTGGTAGTTACGGGCGATTTGGGCGATGGCGTGGATGTGTTCGGGGGTGGTACCGCAACAGCCACCGACGATGTTGAGCCAGCCTTGCTGGAGGAATTTTTCGATTTGGGCGGCGAGAGAGGTGGGGGTCTCGTTATATTTGAGTTCTTCGTTGGGGACGCCGGCGTTGGGATAGCAGGAGATGTGATGGTGGCTCATCTCGTGAAGGGAACGGATGTGGTCGGTCATGAACTCGGGGCCAGTGGCGCAATTGAGACCGATTGAGAGGATGCTCGAGTGGGCGAGGGAGGCATAGAAAGCTTCGGCGTCCTGACCGGCGAGCATGGTACCGGTGTTTTCGATGGTGCCGGAGATCATGGTGGGAATGTTGTAGCCGAGTTCGCGGCCGAGGTGGTTGATGGCAAGCAGGGCGGCCTTGATGTTGCGGGTGTCCTGGGCGGTCTCGACAAGGAGGATGTCGGCGCCGCCATCGACCAAGCCCTTGGCTTGTTTGTAGTAACCGTCGCGGAGAGCGTCGAAGGTGATGCCGCCGGTGACGGTGATGGCTTTAGTGGTGGGGCCCATGGAACCGGCGACAAAGCGGGGGCGGCCGTCCTGGGCTTCAAATTCAGCGGCGGCTTGGCGAGCGATGCGGGCCGAGAGGGCGTTGACTTCGTGGATTCTGTTTTCGAGGCCGAATTCGGCGAGGGTGACGGTATGGCCGCCGAAGGAATCGGTTTCGACGATGTCGGCACCGGCTTGGTAGTACTGACGATGGATATCACGGATCCAATCGGGGCGTGTGAAAAGGAGGTTTTCCGGGCAGTTTTCAAAGGCGGGGCCACCCCAGTCTTCGATGGTGGGGTTAAGTTGCTGGAGCATGGTGCCCATGGCGCCATCGAGGATAAGAATTCGCTTCTGGAGGGCTTCCTCGAGGGCTTGTTGGCGCTGTTGACGGGTCCAGTTCATCTTTGGATCATTCTAGCATGATTTAGTGATGGAATTACTTCGTGGGGAAGGATTGGGAGGGCCGTGTGGATGTGAGGAATGGGGCTAGAGTTGCGAGGAGGCGGAGAATCATGATAGATCGATTAACAATAACGGAGATAGATCATGAAAAACATTTTTTTGTTGCTGCTAGTCGTGGCCGCCACGGTGCTGACGGGGCAGGAGTATCGAGGGTCGATTTTGGGGCAGGTAACGGATCCGGCGGGGTCTCCGGTACCGGGCGTCAAGGTGAGGGCCACGAAGACCGACACGAATGTGAGCCGGGAAGTGGAAACAACTGCCAGCGGCTTGTACACGCTGCCGGGGCTTGAGCCGGGACGATATAACGTGGTGCTGATGAAGGAAGGATTTGCGACGGTCCGGCGGAATGAGATCGTGCTGCAGGTGGCGGAGAAACTGCAATTGAGTGTCGCGCTGGAGGTGGGAAGCGTCACGCAGGAAATCACAGTGGTGGGAGAGCAGGAACTGATACAGACGACGACGGCAAACCGGGGGTTGGTATTTGACCCGGTGAAGATGCAAGAGATTCCGCTGAATGGGCGGCAGGCGTACATGCTGATGCGGCTGAGTCCAGGGGTAATGTTTACGCAACGGCAATTTGGGAGTTCGGGGTTTTCTGGCACGAGAGGGTGGGATGTCAATGGGTCATTCGTGATGAATGGGGGGAGGTCAGGATCGAATCAGTTTTTATTGAACGGAGCACCGATCTCGACAGACGGAACGTTCAACATGTCGCCGAATGTGGAAGCGGTGCAAGAGATGAAGGTGATGGTGAACACGTATGACGTGCAATACGGGCGAAGTGGCGGAGGACACGTGAATACGACGCTAAAGTCGGGCACCAACGAAGTGCACGGGTCGATGTTTAACTTTTGGCGGAACCGAGTGCTGGACGCGAACACCCGGCAGAACAATGCGCTAGGAGTGGGACGGGGCTTTCGGAATCAACATCAGTTTGGGGGAACACTGGGGTTTGCAGTGAGGAAGAACAAGGACTTCGTATTCTTCTCATTCGAAGGCTGGCGTGAGGTGGTGCCGTTTCCCTCGAACGTAAGCGTGCCGCCGATGGAAATCCGGCAAGGGAATTTTGGGACATTTGTGCCGCAGGGGCAGACGGGTCCGATCCAGATTTATGACCCGATGACGTCGCAGGTGTGCGGGGGAAGCGTGACGTGTCTGGCGGGTGGGGTATACCGGCGGGATCCATTTCCGGGAAACGTAATCCCGGCAAGCCGGATCAATCCGATTGGCAGAGCGGTTTTGAATTACTATCCGAATCCCAATTTTCAAGCGCAATCGTTGGTGAATAACTTTACACGGCCGGACAACCTGGGACGGTACCGCTACGAGCAGCCGATGGCACGCTATGACAAGGTTTTGACGGAGAAGGACCGGTTATATGTGCTGTTCACATTCCAAGACGGCAGTGAGTTCCGGAACAGTAATGGATTTGACGCGCCCGCGCAGAATGGCAACATGCCGGGAACGGTGAGGCGGGACATGAACTATGTAGTGAGCTATGACCGGACGATTTCGCCGACCCGGCTGTTTCATGTGCAGGCGAACTACAACCGGTTCCAGCAGAATTTTCCAGATGTATCGGATTACAACTTCACAGTGGACAAACTGGGTATGAGACCGTTGCCGACAGTGGGAACGTTTCCGACGACGCTGGCGCCGCGGATGAATGTCGGCGGCTATGCGGCGCTGTTTGGGAATCAGTTCATCAATGAAAGCTCGCGGCAGCAATTCAACCTGCAAGCGAATGTAAGCGAGGTACTGGGCAAACATTCATTGAAATACGGACTCGAGGTAGCGTTGTTGCTGAATCACAACCGTGCTTCGGGACGGGCGGGAGGGGAGTTCACATTTGACAACCGCTGGAGCCGGCAATTTTTTGGCATCAGCCAGGGAGCGCGGGATGGGAATTCGGTGGCGGATTTGCTTTTGGGCAATGTCGGCAGCGGGTTTATCGCCTACAACGATACCTTTCTGAGGAGGCAACCGTATTGGGCGGGCTTTGTGCAGGACGACTGGAAGGTATCGCGCACGCTGACGCTGAACCTGGGATTGCGCTACGACGTGCAGTTTCCGCTGATTGAGATCCACAACCGGCTGAACCGGGGATTTGACTATAGCGGAGTGCAGCCGAACAGCGGGCAAATTGTGGGACGGTGGCGGGAAATGGCAGCAACGGCGGGAGCGGGATATCCGGCGGCACCGGGACAAATCAAGGGAGGACTGCTGTTTGCCGGGGCGAACGGTTTACCGCGACGGGTGTACAACTTCGATTTCACGAACATCCAACCGCGATTCGGATTTGCGTGGAACTTTGAGAAGAAGACGGTATTGCGGGGCGGTGTGGGGATCTTCCACCGGACGGACACGCGGGCGAACATCGCCACGGGCTACAGCTTGAACACGGATTACATCAATACACTCGACGCGGGGCAGACGCCTTCGAGTGGAATCGGGACTGGTCCATACTCTTTGACCAATCCTTTTCCAGACGGGGTAGTGACGCCATTTGGGAATCGGTTGGGATTGGCAACGGGATTCGGAGGAAGCGTGAGCTTTGACAACCCGAACCGGCCGATTCCGAGGACCCGGCAGTGGTCCTTGACGCTCGAGCGGGAGTTCGGGCACGGGATCGTGTTGGAGGTGAGCTATGTGGGCTCGCGGACGACGCAGGAAGGGCGGGGGATCCAGATTGGGGATATGAGACGGGAGGATTGGGACCGGGCGCAGGATCCAGCCAACGTATCGTTCTACCAGCAAGCGGTGGCGAATCCGTTTTTTGGACTGGCGCGTCCGGGGACCACGATGGCGGCGCAGCAGAACATTGCACGGAGAGACCTGTTGCGGGCCTACCCTGGCTTTACGTCTGTGTTTGACAATGTGAATCCGTCGGGGAGGGTGTGGTATCACGCCCTGCAGACGCGATTTGAAAAGCGCATGATGGGAGACCGATCGAAGACGGGAGCGCTGACATGGATTACGGCCTACACGTGGTCGAAGATGATGGAGAATTTTTTGCGGAATGATTTTGCGCATGGGTGGCAGGAGATGCGGAACCAGGTGACCGGTGAGGACAGAACGCATAACTTTACGACGGCGGCGATTTGGGATATACCGGTTGGCAAGAGAAGGGCATTTGGCAATGACCTGCCGAAAGCGGTGGATCTGATGGTGGGCGGCTGGACAACGAATTTCAATTTGGTTTACCAGAGTGGGGTACCGCTGGCAGCGTGGCGGGATTGGGAATTTCGTTGCGGTGATCCGAGGGCGGGCGTGACGGTTGGGGAGCAGTCGTGGTTTTTCAACAATCGGAGCCGGTTTAATGAATGCTGGCGGCAGTTGCGGCCGTTTGAGTACCGGGATTTGCCGGCGCGATTCTCGCAATTGCGCAGCCAGACGGCGCCGCAGTTTGACCTGATGGTATCCAAGAAGCTGCAACTGAATGAGAAGTGGTCGGTGGAGTTGCGCGGGGAGGCGTTCAATGCGTTCAACACGCCGCTGCGCGGAGACCCACCGTCGGGGAATCCGGCGGCGGCGGATTTTGGGATTCTGCCTGTGGCGCAATTGAATTTTCCGCGCAATATCCAATTGGGGGCGAGGATCCGGTTTTGAGAAGTTCGATGGGCGCGGCACAAAGGAGTAAGGCGGGATTGATTAGCATGGAAGCAACAGGTTTCCATGTTTCGATCCCTCCGGGCTAAGCTACAAGCGGTTTTTTTCGTTCTCGGATTGAGCGCAATCGGGTTGACCGGGTGGGAGGCTTCGGCGGGAGCGGTGGCGGCGCTGGAGGAGGCGACGCATGAACGGCTGACAGCGATCCGGCAGACTCGATGCCGGCAAGTGGAGCGGTATTTTCGGGATCTGGCGGCGCACGCGACGGCGCTGGCGGCCGATGAGAGTGTGTTGAGCGCGCTGGAGGCTTTTCACGGGGCTTGGAGTGGGGCTAGGCCGGCGACGGAGGGGGAAGAACGGAATTTGCATGAATTCTACGCGAAGCTGGACCAAGGGATGCGCTCCTGGTTTCCGCGGGACCGGCGCAGCATTGCACAGCAAAATGAGTTAGTGGCAATGAACCCCTATCCGGCGGGAGCAAAGGGTCAGTTGCTGGAGGCGCAAGGGGTATACGGGCAGGCGCACAGCCGGTATCACCCGACTTTTCACCGGTACCAGAAGGCGTTTGGGTTTTACGACATTTTTCTGGTGGATGCCGAGAACCGGCGCGTAGTGTACACGGTATCGAAGGAAATCGATTTTGGGATCTTGTTGGGGGAAGCGCCCTACCGGGACTCCGCACTGGGGCGCGTTGTGGACAAGGCGATGTCGATTGGAGAAAGTGATGGGTGGGTGCTGAGTGATTACGAGCCTTATGTACCGTCATCGCTGGCGCCGGCGGCGTTTATCGCGGCGCCGCTGTTTCGAGCGGGAGCGCGAGTTGGAATTCTGGTAATGCAGGTATCGATTGACGAAGTAAATCGCGTGATGACGAACGATCAGCACTGGCAGGATGAGGGGTTGGGCCGGTCGGGGCAAGCCTACGCGGTCGGGGCGGATGACCGGTTGCGCAGCGACATGCGGCTGAGGCTGGAAGATCCCGAGCGATACTACGCGGAGTTATTGCGGGCTGGGATCTCGCCGGCGGTGGTGGAAGAGGTAAAGCGGCACGGTACGGCGATCCTGCGGCTGAAGGTAATGCTGGAGGCGGCAGGCTCTCGGCGGCGGCCGCCGGGAACGGAGCTGAGCACGGACTTAAGAGGCGTGAGCGTGCTGCGGTCGCATGCGCCGCTGGCGGTGGAGGGATTGGATTGGACGCTGGTGGCGGAGATCGAGACCGAGGAGATGCTGGCGCCCGTGCGGGCGTTGCGGTGGCGAATCCTGGGGCTTGGCTCGCTCATTGGGCTGGGGTTTCTGGCGGCGGCGGGCTGGCTGGCTGGGACCTTGACGCGGCCGATCCGGGCGTTAGCGGCGGGACTGGACCGGCTGGGGCACCGGGATTTCTCCACCACGCTCAAGATGGGGGGTCGGGATGAGATCGGGCAACTGGGGGCGTCGTTCAACCGGATCGCGAGGGAATTGGCGCGAACAACCGTATCGAAGGAAGAATTGGAGCGATTGGCGGGGCAACTGATCACGGCGCAGGAGGATGAGAGACGGCGCATTGCACGGGAATTGCATGACGGCGTGACGCAGCAATTAGCGAGTCTGACGATCGAGGCCAGTATCCTGGGGAGGTTGCCGCTGGAGGATGGGGTGCGGAGGGCGGAAGGATTGGCGCGAATCCGGGAGCAGGCGGCGCGGTTGACCGACGACGTGCACAGGCTGTCGCGGAATCTGCATCCGGCCCTGCTCGATGACCTGGGGCTCGCGGCGGCGGTGGAGCAGGAATGCCGTGGATTCTTTGATCGCGGCGGACCGCCGGTCGATTTTGAGTGTAGTGGAGACTTCACAGGGTTGAGGCGGGAGGTGCAAATCGCCCTGTACCGGATCGCGCAGGAGGGTCTGAGAAACATTGAAAAACATGGAGGAGCGCAAAACGTGAGTTTGCGTTTGGAGAAGACGGACCGGATTCATCTGCGGATCGTGGATGATGGACGGGGGTTCGAAATGAATGCGCCAGATTGGCGGCGAGGCTTGGGGCTGAGGAGTATGGAAGAGCGAGTACGGCTGCTGGGTGGCAAGGTGGAGGTCAAATCGCAGCCTGGAAAAGGAACAGAGGTAGATGTATGGGTGAGCTGAAGCGAGTGCTGCTGGCGGATGATCATCGGATCGTATTGGATGGCTTGCGCAGTTTGCTGGCCGGGGAGTTTGACCTTTGCGATACGGCGCGGGACGGGCATCAACTCATGGAACGGGCCATCGCAGTGCAACCTGATGTGATTGTGGCTGATATCTCGATGCCATTGCTGAACGGGATCGACGCGGTGAAACAATTGCGGGAGGCGGGAGTGGAAGCGAAAGTCGTATTTCTGACGATGCATCCCGATGTGACGTATCTTTCGCGGGCGATGGAGGCGGGCGCCTCTGGATATGTATTGAAGCACGCGGCGGCCGAGGATCTGGTGGAGGCGATTCATTTGGCATTGAGGGGGCAGCGCTTCATCTCGCCGCAACTAAGGACGGCGGCGGTGGCGGAGTTCTTGGACACGACGAAAAGGCAGGGTAAAGAGACGATCGACTTGACACAGCGGCAGCGGGAAGTGTTGCAGTTACTGGCCGAGGGTAAATCGGCCAAGGAGATCGGCGGACTGCTGGGAATTTCTTCGCGCACGGTGGAAACGCACAAATACACGATGATGGATCAACTGGGTGTAAAGACAACGGCAGGGCTGGTGCAACATGCGATGCGGATGGGGCTGGTAACTGGTCCGTAATTTTGCGGATGCCGAAGGGGAGCGTATCGCGGCTTTAATTGGATCAGGAGTAAAAAACCATGATGATTGGAGCCGTGAAATGGATTCTGGCCGCCGCGATGATGGTCCATGAGGGGGATGCGGGGCAAACGAAGGGCACCAAGAAGGTGGCGAGTCAGCCAATGGAAGTGAGTCAAATCCGGAAGCTGGCACGGGAAGCGAAAACGCGTAGTGAGCATCTGGCAGTAGCCGGGCACTGGGAGGCACGGGCGAGGTCCTTCGAAGAGCAGGCGATGGAGTATGAGAGGGATGCGGATGAACTGGCAAGCGGGAGGGATTACAATCCGATGCGAAACAAGTGGCCGGCGATGGTACAAGCGCCGATCGAGCGTCTGCGTGCGAAAGCGATGCAGGCGCGCAGAGCGGCGAGCGAATCGAGAAGATTGATGGAGCAACACCGCAATCTGGCGGAAAGAACCGGCGCGGCCACTCCGTAAGGTGGAGACAGCGATGCCGGGGGCCGGCAAGAGGCGGAGGGCCGCATTTGTTTGAAGGTTTGAAGCAGATGGGGGGATGAGAGAGTCAGAGGGGATAATGACTCTTATGAAATGGATTGTTTTAGCGGTGAGCCTAGCGGGCCTGGCGGTGGCGGATGAGGTGAAGCTGAAGAACGGAGACCGGTTAACGGGAACGGTAACCCGGCTGGACGAGAAGGAACTGGTGTTGAAGACGGAGTATGCGGGGGATCTGAAGATTAAGCGGGAAGCGGTGGCGGGGATTGAAACGGCCGAGGTGGTGAATGTAGGGCTGAAGGACGGCCAGAACCTGGTGGGCCGGCTGAAGTTGAGTGAGGGGAAGGTGGAGGTGGCCAGCGAGACGACCGGGATGGTGAGCGCCAAAGAAGGGGATGTAACGCTATTCCGGAGTAAAGCGGACCAGGAGGCGTATCTGAAGGAATTGGAGCGGGTGAAGAATCCGCGGCTGGTGGACCTGTGGACGGGATCGGTGGACCTGGGTTATGCGCAGGCGCGGGGCAACGCGCAGACCAACACGATCAATTCGGCAGCGAAGGTATCGCGGACGACATCGCGGGACGCAATCAACGTGTATTTCTTGTCGTTGTACTCGCAGAACCAGAACAATGGGCTTTCCGTACTGGCGGCAAACTCGATCCGCGGAGGCTTGAAGTATGACCTGAACGTGACGCCGAAGTGGTACACGTTTGGATCGACCGACCTTGAATTCGATGAGTTTCAGCGGCTGGACTTGAGGTTTTCGCCAGCGGGAGGCTTCGGCTACAACTGGATCAAGGCAAAGAATACGGCATGGAATGTGTTTGGCGGGGGATCGTTGAACCGCGAATTTTTCGCCACGGGGCTGAATCGGACATCGGGTGAAATCCTGTTTGGCAATGATCTGACGCACCGGTTTGCCGGGATTTTCACATTGACGGAAAAGGTGGTGTTCTACAACAACGTCACGGCGGCGGGGAATTACCGCCTGAACGCGGATGTAGCCTTCGCGGCGGCCCTGAAGAGGTGGTTGAGCTACCAGGTGACGGCGGGTAACCGGTATTTGTCGAACCCGCTGCCGGGGCGCAAGACGAACGATTTGGTGATCACAACCGGGGTACGATTGGTGTTTGCGCGCTAATCCTTATGAAAACGTCCCCGATTGACCGTTCGTCCCGCATCCTGTCACTGGACCAGTTTCGCGGGTATACGGTGGCGGGAATGTTTCTGGTGAATTTCATTGGCGGCTTCGCGGCTGTTCATGATGTGCTGAAGCATCACAACACGTACAACAGCTATGCGGACACGATCATGCCGCACTTCTTTTTCGCGGTGGGTTTCGCGATGCGGCTGGGGGTGACGAAGGGGACGACGAAGCGGGCGATGACGATGCGGTGTTTGGGGCTGATCCTGCTGGGGTTTGTGTTCTACAACCTGGATGGGAGCTACAAGACTTGGGAGAGCCTGGGGGAATTGGGCTGGGGGGGTTTTTTCGAGAAGAGTTTTCTGCGGAATCCGTTTCAGGCGCTGGTGCATATTGGTTTCACGGGATTGTGGATTCTGCCGGTGTTGCAGCGGCGGAGCCGGGATCTGGTGCTGTATGGGGTGGGAAGCGGGTTGTTGCATCTGGGCTTGAGCGCGTGGTTTTGGTATGAGTTTCTGATGAAGGTGCGGGTGATTGATGGGGGTCCGCTGGGTTTTCTGAGCTGGTCGCTGCCGACGTTGGGGGGGGCACTGGCCTATGACGCGGTGAAAAAGTATGGGGCGGCGGGGGCCTTGAAACCGATTTTGCAATGGGGTGTGGTGTTGAGTGTGGGGGGCTATCTGATTTCGTGCGTGCACGGCTGGGAGGCGCCGCCGTTCTGGCCGCCGTGGAATCCAGTGGATTTGTGGACGATGACGCAGCGGGCGGGGAGTTTGTCGTACCAGACGTTCAGCGCGGGGTTCAGCCTGCTGGTGTATGGGTTGTTTTTGTGGTGGTGTGACGTGAAGAAACCTGGGCTCGATTTGGGGGTATTCCGGACGTTTGGAACGAATGCGCTGGCGGGGTATCTGATTCACGGCATGGTGGGGGATGCGGTGTCAAAGTTCGCGCCGAAGGATTCGCCGCTCTATTGGGTTTGTTTTGTAACGGTGGTGTACTTTCTACTGACGTGGAGCTTTATCCGGGCGCTTGAGCGGCGGAACATCTTCCTGCGGCTGTAGGCAATCGGGGACTTCGCGGTTGAGATAGTAAGAAAGGCCGTAGCGGAGGCCGCGGGAGGCGCCTGGGGGCAGGCAGGTGAGTTTGCTGGAGCGGGCGGATACTTGTGCGGCGAGAGCGGGGAACAGGGTGAGCTTGAGGGTGAGGATGGCGAGCAGGGCGGTGGCAAGAAAGGCTGGAAGTTGCCAGCGCCAGGCGAGGGAGGCGGCCAGGGGGGCAGCGAGAAGCCAGAGCCATTGAGTGGAGGCGAGACCGGCTTTGCCGAGACCTTCGGCGATGGCGGTGGGCAACCAGGGGCCGATGGCGGGGAGAGTGGCGAAGACAGCGGCGGCGAAGGCGAAGTGGGCGCGGCGGAGTTGGGGGGCGATGAGGATGGCGAGCGAAGGGAGCAGGGGCAGGACGTAGGCGGGGAGTTTGTTTTTTGAAGCGCTGAGAAAGAGAAAGCCCCAGAGGACGGTGTAGAGGTGAGGGTTGAGTTCGGGGCTGGGGCGGAAGCGGAGGAGAGCCGGGAGCCAGGGAAAAGCCAGCCCGGCGAGGATAGGGAGATAGAACCAGAAGGGTTGAACGTGCTGGAGTTCGGGGGAGAGGAAGCGTTGGATGTGGTGACGGATGATGAATTCGTCGAAGAAGGTTTGGCCGTTGGCGAGGTAGCAGGCGAGGTACCAGGGCAGGGCGGTGAGGGAGGCGGCCAGGGGAGTCTGCCAGTGGCGGCGGTAGAGCCAGGCGACGGGGAGGGCCAGGACGAGGGGGACGAGACCTTTGGCGAGAATGGCGAGGCCGAGGGCGGCGCCGGCGGGCCAAGGGCGCTGTTTGAGGGTGAAGTGGAGGTAAAGAAAGAAACAGACGCTCAAGGGGATATCGGTGACGGCGACCTGGGAGAGACCGAGCCAGCCGAAGGAGGTGCCGAGGACGAGAGCGGCCTCGAGGGAGGGGAGAGCGAAGAGCAGGCCGAGGGCGGCCAAAGCGACAGGGAGGCGGGCGGCGAGATCAGGGGCAATGGGCAGATGGGAGAAGGCGGCGATGAGCCAATAGAGGAGAGGTGGCTTTTCGAACCACGGCTTGCCCCAGAGGACGGGGGTGACCCAGTTGCCGCTGGCGGCCATGTGTTGGCCGATCGCGGCGTAGCGCGGCTCATCGGGGCCGAGCAGGCCGCTTGAAGGCAGCAGAAAGAGATACGCAACGGCAAGCGCGGCCACGAGCCAAAGGCGGGGCTGAGGCACCTCTCAAGTATACTGGGCGTGTTGTTATGGGACTGCTAGATATTGCGAAATTACCGACAGCGGAGAACTCCGCGATTCGATTGCATGAGAGCGACAATGTCGCCATCGCGCGGGTACCGCTGAGCCCGGGAAGCCGGATTCTCGTGGCAGGGATCGCCGTCGATGTGAAAGACTCCGTGCCGGCGGGGCACAAGGTATGCATTGCCGCGATTGAGAGCGGGCGGAATGTGCGGCGCTACGGGCAGGTGATCGGAAGGACGCGAACGGCGATCGAGCCGGGCCAGCATGTGCATGTGCACAATCTGGCGTTCGAGGATCACGAGCTGGGATTGGAGTTTCCAGCGGGGGAAGTGCCGTATCCGCCGGCACCGGCGGTGATGCCGGCCTTTGAGGGGTATTTGCGGGAGGACGGGCGGGCTGGGACGAGGAACTATATCGCGGTGGTGGCGGCCTCGAATTGCGCGGCGCATACGGTGGATCTGATTGCGGAGAGTTTTGGGAAGGGAAGCCTGCCGGAGAATGTGGATGGGGTGGTGGCATTTCCGCACGGGGAAGGCTGCGGGCACTCGATCGGGCCGGACACGGAACAACTGCGGCGAACGCTGGCCGGGGTGCTGAATCATCCGAACGTGGGGGCGGCGCTGATCATCGGGCTGGGCTGCGAGGTGAACCAGATCGATCACTATCTGGGGCCGAAGGCGCCGCGCACCAAGAGGCTGCATGGGATGACGCTGCAGGGCAGCGGCGGGACGCGGGGAACGATTGAGGCAGCACGGACACGGATTCTTGAATTCGTGGAAGAGATGAAGGCGGAGAAGCGGGTGACGGTACCGGCATCGCATTTGCGGCTGGGATTGAATTGCGGGGGCAGCGACAGCTTCAGTGGCATTTCGGCAAACCCGGCGCTGGGGGTGTGCAGCGACATGCTGGCGGCGATCGGCGCGTCGGCGGTACTGGCGGAGACAACGGAGTGTTTTGGCGCGGAACACTTATTGGTGAAGCGGGCGCGGAACCGGGAGGTAGCGGAGCGCTT
>Ga0068877_10001763_pt1 | contig 17707 bp, 16 predicted proteins | sample NOAtaG_FD_66437 | JGI IMG/M metagenome (GOLD analysis project Ga0068877, IMG submission 66437) | Freshwater lake microbial communities from Lake Erie, under a cyanobacterial bloom - NOAA_Erie_Diel6S_1000h metaG | ecosystem: Environmental > Aquatic > Freshwater > Lake | place: USA: Ohio, Lake... | reverse complement strand
AAAGCAATAAGGTAAATTAAACTCTAATTGTAATCTTTGTGTATTCAAGGCCTGTCTTTGCCATTGCACTTCGATCTTTTCCGCATGATGCAGTGCATTTCGAAATAAGAAGTGAAAATCTCCGATAAGGGTGCTTTTTCCGTTGGTGCTTGGCTGAAGTCCGAGCAATGCACTTATCTCATTGGATTTTTTGAATTCTGGTCTCAACCTCAGACTTACTTTTTCATCTTGAAAGTACAATTGCGGTGGGCTGATGCTGATCCAATTAGATTGGTTTATGGCGGATACATCTTTTTCGAAGTCTTCAAAGATGAATACTTTTCCTTTTTTCCAATCAAGCATGGCAGACAGGATTTTAGGTCTAATTCTTTTTTCTTGTCCATACAGTATTGAATCACATTGAATGATTTTTCCAGGTTGCAAGGTGTAATAACCGATATAACTTGAAGTATTGATTTTGCCTATGGAATCCAATTGCCAAATGGCAAGTGCATAGCCATGAAGGTAATAGTGATGCAGTGTAGTATTCATGAATTCAACACTGGTAATGGAGTCGTTTATCCGGGAGATTTCACCATTGGGAAGTTTCAATGCATAATTCTGTTGGCTGTACACCACATTGCTGAGAAAAGAGAAAACAGCTATTAAATTGCAAAAGATGGATATTTTGACATGTTGATAATTTAAAAATGAAATTTTACACTGAGCGCGTCGAACTTGCCTATCTTCGCTTCTCAATAATTTTACCATGAACAAAAAGATTTTATTTTTAGCAGTTGTAATTTTAGTTGCTTTATCAGCATGTGTATCAAAGCATCCTAAATGTGCGGCCTATGATCAATCTCCCTCTGTTGAGGCGGGACACTAAGCCTGCATCCATTCTAGGTTGACCTTTAGATCAGGATGAATGCTCTGCATGACAGGGCAATTTTCAGCGGCTGCTTTCATAGCGGCCCATTGTTTTTTATCCCAAAGGCTGAAATTTCCGCTCATTTGTATATGCACCTCTTGAACTCTTCTGGGGTTTTGCCCCATGATTTTGGTAACAGACGCCTGCAGCCCCTCCAGCGGTATATTCTTTTCTTTCGCAGCTATTCCCATAATCGTCATCATGCACATCGCTAACGAAGTGGCGAGCAGGTCTGTTGGGGAAAACGCCTCTCCTCTTCCGTGATTATCCAAAGGGGCGTCACTGATGATAGAAATTCCGCTCTTGGTGTGCGTCGCACGGCACCTTAAATCGCCGGAATATTGCACTATCGAAGTATTCATATAATTGTTTTTTGTTCAAGGCAAAGTTAAATCTTCCTTCTATCTTTGTAACAATGTTTGTAAGAAGTTATTGGATCATTTTCTGTTTTCTCGCCCCGGTTGCCTGGAGTCAGGAAGAAATGGGTACCCCGCGTATCGTCTTGCATGATCGTGAGCAAGCATTTCATTTGGGTTTTCAAACCAACGGTTGGGGAATGGGAGGGGATTGGTATATCAAAGGAAAAGATGCCTATACATTTTGGAAACTTGGAATGGATATGCAGTTCTATCGTCATGAAAAAGAAGTGCGCAGTTTTTCTCAGGATCCCCAAGCAAGAGCCTATTTTTACGGAAAAAAGAATAGCTTTTTTTTAATTCGTCCAGGCATCGGCATGAACCATGAGTTTGCCGAAAAGCTAAGAAAGTCGGGTGTTCAGATTTCGTACTTCTGGACCTTAGGACCTGATATTGGATTTTTAAAGCCTGTATATCTTCAGATTTTGTATCCTTCTTCTACCCCAGGTCGTTACACTGTTAAGGCAGAAAAGTTCAATCCTAATGAGCACTATGTGGACAATATTTACGGGAGAGCCTCTAACTTGATGGGATTGTATGAATCCAAAATTCAGCTTGGATTATTTTTTAAGGGTGGATTTCGTTTTGAGTACAGCCATCATGATATGAACATGAGAGGTGCTGAAATTGGTGTCAGTGTAGATGCTTTTCCTCGTCGAATAGAGATCATGTCTCAAGAAATTTTAGACCGTTACAATGACCATGCAAAGAATAGATTTTTGTTCATCGCTCCCTATGTAAAATTTTTCTTTGGCAGTAAATACGATAGAAAATGAGTGAAGAAGTAGTTCAAAGAGTACCCAAACCCAAATGGTTGAGGGTGAAATTACCTACCGGAGAAAATTATAAAATGGTCAGAAGCTTGGTTTCTGAGCATAAGCTACACACCATTTGCGAAAGTGGGAATTGCCCCAACATGGGAGAGTGTTGGGGAGAGGGGACGGCTACCTTCATGATTTTGGGAAATATTTGTACCAGATCTTGTGGTTTTTGTGCGGTGGCAACAGGTAAGCCTCTTTCCGTCAATTCAAACGAGCCACAAGATGTCGCCAAGTCCATTCGATTGATGAAGGTGAAGCACGCGGTGATTACCTCTGTAGACCGAGATGATTTGCCTGATGGCGGAGCTGCTATTTGGTCGGCAACGGTGAAGGCAGTAAGAGCAGAAGCTCCTGGTGTCACCATGGAAACTTTGATTCCCGATTTTGCAGGCAAATGGGAAAACTTACAAGCCATTATTGATGTAGCGCCTGAGATTGTTTCCCACAATCTAGAAACGGTGAGAAGGCTCACTAAACAGGTGCGCATTCAAGCGAAGTACGACAGAAGTTTGGAAGTGTTGCGCCGTCTTAAACAAGGAGGAATGCGCACTAAAAGTGGTGTGATGCTCGGTCTGGGCGAGTCTCATCAGGAGGTTTTAGAGACCATGGAAGACCTCAGATCAGTCAATGTGGATGTCATTACATTAGGTCAGTATTTGCAGCCCACTCCAAAACACTTGCCGGTTGCGGAGTTCATAACACCAGAGCGCTTTGCGGAATATGAGCACATAGGTAAGGAAATGGGATTCCGACATGTGGAAAGCGGTCCGTTGGTTCGATCTTCCTATCATGCAGAAAAGCACATGTTGTAATGAATGACAACAAGGTGGTGCGTGTAGGAATTCATGGGTTGGGCAGAATAGGAAGGACTTTTCTAAAGGCCTCTCTGAATTTTCCGAGTATGGAAGTAGTGGCCATGGCAGATCTCAGTGATGCTGACACCATGTTTCACCTCGTAAAATATGACAGCATCCACGGGCGTTGTCTTGAAATACAAAACGAAGGAGAAGGATATTGGCAGCACAAAGGCAAATCCATTGTTTATTATCAAAAGAAAGATAAAGAAGAAATGCCTGATTGGTCCGCTTGGAATGTCGATGTAGTAGTGGATGCAACGGGCGTTTGGAAGTCCAGAACTGAATTAGAAAGACATCTATACAAGGGAGTGAAGAAGGTAATTCTCTCTTCTCCCTCGGATGATTTTTCCATTCCCATGGTAGTGCTAGGAATCAATGATGATGTGCTGAAACAAGGTGATATTTTTAGCTGTGCCTCCTGCACCACCAACAGCGCGGCACACATGATTCAATTGATAGACGAGGAATGTGGCATTGAGAGTTGTTATATTACTACAGTGCATTCCTATACCGGCGATCAACGGCTGCACGATGCTCCGCACAAGGATTGGAGAAGAGGGCGGGGTGCTTTGCAATCTATTGTGCCTACCTCTACTGGTGCAGCCAAGGCCCTGACTCGTATTTTCCCGCATCTATCGCAGCAATTAGGAGGCTGTGGCATGCGTGTTCCTGTGCCAGATGGTTCTTTGACGGATATCACGAGTATAGTGAAACATCCCAAGGGCATTGATCCCATCAATTCCGCTTTTGAATATGCCGCTCAAGAGCGATGGAAGGGAATTGTGGAGTTTACTGCAGATCCAATTGTTTCTAGCGATATTATAGGTAACAGGCATTCTTGTGTTTTTGATAGCGGAATGACATCGGTGATTGGCAATATGGTGAAAGTAGTGGGTTGGTACGATAATGAGATGGGATACAGCCATCGATTGTGTGATGTAATTCAAATTTGGGCCAATGAAGGCATATAAACATTTATTTTTCGATTTGGATGGTACCCTGTGGGACATCCATGGAAATGCAAAGATGACGCTGCAGCAAATGTTCGTTCAATTTGAGTTGCAGCATGTATCGTTTGAAGATTTTCATGCTATATATCTGCATCACAATGAGCGGGTATGGGCCATGTACAGACAAGGAACCATGACCAAAGAAGAGCTGAGGACAGCCCGTTTCAGCCGCTCTTTTGATGAATTGGGAGTGAGTTATACCGCGGATTGGATGGAGCAATTTGCTCAGGCTTTTGTCGATCAATGTCCGCGCCAACCACATGTAATACCAGGAGCGATAGAATTATTGCGGTATTTACAAGGGAGATATGCCATGCACATCATCACCAATGGTTTCAAGGAGATTCAAGGAATTAAAATGGAGGGGAGTGGCCTAGCGCCGTTTTTCATGCATAATATCAATAGTGAGGATGTAGGAGTGCGCAAACCTCACCCTCAAATATTTGAATATGCTCTGCAGTTAACTGGGGCAGTAAAGGAAGAAAGTTTGATGATTGGAGATGATTGGGAAGCCGATATTTTAGGAGCGAGGAATTTTGGGATGGATCAAGTTTTTCTTCAATTCAATACCCAACGACACAATGTAAAGCCTACCTTTACCATTCAGCATTTATTAGAACTAAAAAATATATTGTAATATGTCACAACCTAAACAGGAAGGCCTTAATATCGAGTTGTCAGAAGAAATGGCAGAAGGAAAGTACTCCAACTTGGCTGTTATTACGCATTCACCTGCAGAGTTTATCGTGGATTTTATCCGCATGATGCCAGGGGTTCCCAAGGCCAAGGTGATTTCGAGAATTGTATTAACACCCCAACATGCTAAGCGTCTGCAAAGGGCATTGGCGGATAATATCCAAAAGTACGAAGCTCAGCACGGTAAGATTCAAGAGACTTTGGGCAATGATCCCATCCTCCCTATGAACTTTGGAGGTCCGCAAGGTCAAGCGTAAGCAACGGATGCTGATGTAAATAGTGTTGGGCCTCTGGACCTAAATTGAATAACAAGTCTAAGGCACTCAGGTTGTATTGAAAGTCAAAACGATCCTGAAAGACTTGATGATAGTGCTTAACCGGGGTGATTGAAGTGGGGAGCTGTTTTTTCATTCTCCAGTCGTGGTCAAAATTTTCTTGTGAAAATGTGTGCACGATGTTCGCCTCGGGAAGGTGAAGGTGTTTTTGCAAAAACAAATAACTTTTCTCCATGGCGCTGCCTAAGGTGGCACCTGGCCATTGACACATCAATTCATTCAACTCTTCTTTGAAGTAAAAATAAAAAGCACTTTTTCCATAGGCAGATTGGATGGCAGTTATTTGATTTTTATACCAGCTACCAGGACTGAGTCGTATGGCTCCTGTGGCAGAGGGAACTCCCTTTTTGCTCTCCATGGGAAGTGTGATTTTTTGTGAACCGTTGGCGCCTAAAATCCAAAAGTGATTGCGTTCACTTTGCTTGACATAATGGGCGCCTAAGTCAATAGTGCAGTTGCATTGCTGTATCAGCAAACAATATTGAACGGAAGGGAAGATAAAACCGGGTAATCCGATGTGCTTTAATCCACCAATCGGAACATGCGATTCCATCTGATTTTGGTGTTTTTATGGTATTCGGGATTTCCTTTGGAGAACCAAGTAAATACTGCTTTTCCTACAACGTGGTTTTCTGGAACAAATCCCCAGAATCGGCTATCGGCACTGTGATGTCGATTGTCTCCCATCATCCAATAATAATCACTTTCAAAAGTGTATTGCGTTTGTGCCACACCGTCGATGAAGAATTGCCCATCCTTTTCTTCGATGCTGTGATTTTCATACACATCGATCACACGTTTGTACATTTCAAATTGATGGTGATCGAGGGTGATGGTCATTCCTTTGGCAGGAATCGTCACAGGACCATAGTTATCTACGGTCCAATTGGCAAATGCTTCGTCCATACTATTCGGAAATAAGACGCCGGGCATATCGGGTTTCATTTCGTCTTGGGCCTCTATCCATTTGACATCTCCTGAGTTTTTCAAATCTTGATAATCCGCATAGGTAAGGGGACATTCAAACCAGTTGGTGATCTGACCTGCTGTATCGGGTATAGCGCGCAAGTCACCGTTGTTAATGGTGTACTTGTCTTCAATGCGCTTTTTCATAGCAGGATTGATCAATTCAAATTGATAATTGAACATCAATCCCTCGGGGTTTTCAATCGCCGTTCCATTGATCATGACTTGGCGGTGTTCAATTTGTAAGGTCTCGCCGGGTAAACCAATACAGCGCTTGATGTAGTTTTCTTTCTTATCCATGGGACGGAAACGGGTTCCACCAATGGGAAATGGGCGTCCATTGCCTTTGCCGTAGCCGCAGGAAACACACACCTTCTTCTCGTTGAAATTCTTTCGGGCAATGGCTCTGTATTTTTCGGGATTCATTTTGTATTTCTCCAAACCATTCAATGTGTCCTGGTTGTTTTTAGATTCCAAGCTGGCCATTACAATGGCTTCTTGCAATAGGATGCCGTAGTAGTCATGTCCGGCATAATAGGGATCCACCAAAATGGTGTCGCCATGAGGGAAGTTGAATACCACGGGATCAAATCTGTCCACACTGCCCAAGCCAGGAAGGCGCATGTAGGGGAGAGAAAACCAATCCACATAGCTATTCATCATGGAAGATCCCGGTAATGCATTGTGCAAAAACGGAATCGACATGGGGGTTTGGGGCAATTTTGTTCCGTAAGAAAATTTGGAGACAAACAAGTAATCTCCTACCAACATGCTCTTCTCCATAGACGGAGTGGGAATGGTGAATGCTTCGAGGAAAAAAGAACGAATCACAGTAGCTGCGACCACCGCAAACAAAATGGCCTCGCTCCAATCCCGAGCAAAGGACTTTTTGGTTTTGCTCCAATCCCGCGCTCCTACATAGGGAGCTGTTGTGTTTTGGAACGCCAACTGAATCAATCCATACCAGGGTAATGCGCCCATGATCCATTGCTGTTTTGTGGATCGCTGGTTGAAAACAATACCGAGTTCGACATTGACAATGACGAGCATGATGAAGTTTACTCCAGGCACTAACAGTAACAGCACCCAATACCAGGGACGTTGGATTACTTTGATCAAAGGAATAAACTGCAAAACGGGTACATAAGACATCCAAGTATCTTGTCCTCCACGCGCTAAAATTTTAGGCAGCGTTGCGCAGTAAATCAAGATCAAAATGATGAAAAGAATTTCAGGTATTCCGAAGTGGGTCATATTTCAAATTTTAAAAAGTCTTGCATAGTGTACATTCCCTCTGGTTGGTTTGGAAGCCATTCTGCCGCTAACACCGCTCCCAAAGCAAATCCTTGTCGGTTATGGGCCGTATGTTGTAGGGTGATGGAATCCACGGGGCTAACATACGTCACGGTGTGCGTACCGGGTACATTTTCTGTCCTAACGGATGTTAATGGTAATTCATTTTCACTGGATGATGAGTGGTTTACCCACTGATTTTTTCTGTCCAAGTTTTCCAATATACCCTCTGCCAAGGTGATGCCAGTTCCACTGGGCGCATCCAATTTGGCGGTATGGTGGATTTCTTCAATTTCCGGATGATATTGAGGCAGTGCATTCATCCATTTTGCCAATATTTTATTGAGTTGAAAGGTGAGCTGCACGCCAATGGAAAAATTGGTAGCGTACAAAAGTTTTTGTTGCTGTCGGGTAACTAAATCTTTCACTTTTTCTAACTCGTCGTACCAACCGGTGGTTCCCACTACGATGGGAACCTTCGCTTCCACGCACATTTGTATATGCTGCAGGGCGAGATGAGGTTGGCTGATTTCTATGGCCACATCACAGCCCTTGATATTCTCGACTGAAGCGGGTTGGATGGAATTGGCTTTTAGGACAACATCATGTCCGCGTTCTAATAAAATGGGTTCAATAACCTTTCCCATTTTTCCATATCCCAATAAGGCTACTTTCATTTGATCAGAATTGCAGCCCAAAGGTAAGGCCTTTTGTGGGTTGTGAAAAAGCGGGGAGGGGAGTCCAATAGAAACTGAGGTCTTTGGAGATATCAAATTTGAACAAATGCGCATCTACGTTGGCATCCAAAGCTTGCAAGGCATATACACCGATCAAGCTGAAGTAACTGATGTCCATCCAACGGCGGTAAGTTTCCATAACGGGTTGGAGTTGTGCAGCACTGTACTCAGAGATCGTATTGGGGTCAGTGTCGGCCGCTTTGATGTATTCATTTTTGTAATAACGATACTCTCGGGTATTTCGAGCGATGAAATAGACGCATGTGCCCAATCCAGCATAGACGATGGGCATCTTCCAATATTTGTGATTATAGGCTTGTCCTGCACCCGGTAGGGTCAATGCGAGTACGGTGGCTTTTAAGGCGCTGTGTGGCGCATGCCAACGTTGCTGCCATTGGGAAGCTGAGTCAGAAGGAAAGGAGGGAATAGGAGAGGATGCGGACCATTGCGCTACTGAATGGAGCGAAACCAAAAGCAGCCACAACAGACTTATCCTTTTCACAGTCCCAATAAATCGATGACTCTTTGCAAATCATCGTCATTGTTAAAGGGAATTTCCAATTTTCCCACTCCTGCATCACTGCGGGTGAGTTTGGCGCGCTTGCCATATTTCAGGCGAAGTTCTGCTTGCATTTTTTGGAATTCCAGAGGCAAGATCACTTTAGCGGGACGGAAGAGTTGGGGTACATCATCTTCTTTGGCCAATTCTTCTACTTTTCGCACGCTGAGGTCTTTCTCAATGATGGTCTGATAGATTTTGAGCTGTTTAGACTCGGGGATATTGATGAGTGCGCGAGCATGTCCCATGCTGATGCGTTTCTCAATGATGCCCATTTGAATTTCTGGTGGCAGCTTGAGCAAGCGGACATAGTTGGTAACAGTAGTTCTGTCTTTCCCCACGCGTTCTGCGAGTGCTTCTGTATTCATGTTGCACTCTTCCATCAATCGTTTGAAGCTGATGGCTACCTCTATGGCATTCAGATTTTCGCGCTGGATGTTCTCCACCAACGCCATTTCCAACATGCCCTGGTCATCGGCAGCACGCACATACACGGGCACCTCTTCCAATCCCGCCATCTGGCTGGCACGGAAGCGGCGTTCTCCGCTGATGATTTGGTATTTCTTAGCGCTGATCCTTCTAACGGTAATGGGTTGGATCAATCCCAATTCCTTGATGCTTTGAGCCAGCTCAATCAACGCATCGGGAGTGAAATCTTGTCGAGGTTGAAAGGGGTTGGCTTCTATCAGAGAGACGGGAACCAAAGAGATGTCTCCCGCAATATGTCCAATCGGACTTTCGATTGAAATTTCGACAGCGGGGCTTTCAACAACGGTTGCTTTCTCATTTTTCTCCTTTACCAAATTGCCAGCGTTTTCGAGCAATGCGCTCAATCCGCGACCTAATGCTTGTTTCTTAGCCATTGTCAACGTCTATGTATTTATCTTCTCCTTTCATTTTGGTGAGATCATTCTTTTGAAGAATTTCTCTGGCCAAGTTCAAATAATTGATGGATCCTTTGCAGCTCGCATCATGCATGATGATGGTTTGCCCAAAGCTGGGTGCCTCTCCCAAGGTAGTGTTGCGGTGGATCACGGTATCAAAAACAATTTCTTGGAAGTGCATTTTCACCTCTTCCAACACTTGATTGCTAAGGCGCAAGCGCGTGTCGTACATCGTCAACAAGATGCCCTCAATGGTCAATTCTATGTTCAGTTTTTGTTGTACAATTTTGATGGTGTTGAGCAATTTCCCCAATCCTTCCAAGGCGAAGTACTCACATTGCACGGGGATAATCACGCTATCTGAAGCGGTAAGGGCGTTGACGGTAACCAATCCCAAAGAGGGAGAGCAATCGATGATGATAAAATCATATTCATCCTTTACTTTGGCCAGCGCCTGCTTCATCATGTATTCACGATTGGGCATTTGGATCAATTCAATTTCTGCACCCACCAAATCGATATGAGCAGGAATGAGATCCAAGTTAGGATTTTCTGTTTCAATGATGATTTCTTTGGGATGAACGTCATTGACCAAGCATTCATAGATGCTGGTTTTGACATTTTTCGGATCGATACCTACACCGCTGGTGGCGTTGGCTTGCGGATCAGCATCCACCAATAAGGTTTTGTATTCCAGCACGCCAAAGCAGGCGGCAAGGTTGATGGCAGAAGTGGTTTTGCCCACGCCGCCTTTTTGATTGGCTACGGTGATGATTTTACCCATGCTTTCTCTCGAAATATTTTGTTTCACGTGAGTTTCACGCTTTGAGCAAAGTTACCTTTTTTGAGAAGGTAGCGTTCTTGTTTACGAGTTCAAGTTTTGCACATAACATAAACTTCAATATTGTTAATAACCATGCAAATTATTGATATGTAACGGGGTAACCTTTCGTTTTTGTTCATATCTGTAGTGATTGTCGGAGAGTAAAGGGTGCTTTCGATGTTTAATTCGAAAAAGAACGAACTTCTTCGAGATGTTAAATGATGTTTGATCCGTCCCTATCTTCGTTGAAAATTTCAAGGATCAATGGAAAAATACTCAAATAATGATATCCGTTATTACCAAGCCTTCAATCGATTGTTAGTGGATTGTACATCGATGATCATTCAATCCGATGCAGGAAATTTTAGTTCGTGTTTGGATGAGGTTTTGGCAAAAATTGGTGAATTTGCTGGTGTGGATCGATCTTATTATTTCCACTTTAATCCTACTAGGGAGCTGGCTTCCAATACAAATGAATGGTGCAAGGTGGGTGTGGAACCTCAAAAGGAGTTCCTTCAGGATTTATCGATTGATTTGTTTCCCAATTGGATGCAGGAAATTGAGAAGGGTAACGAAATTTATATTGACGATCTCGATCATCTTGATCCATCATGGGCTCCGGAGCGAGAGATTTTGGAGCCGCAAGGAATAAAATCGCTACTCGTGATTCCTGTGCGTGAAAGTGCTGTTTTGTATGGATTCATTGGCTTTGATGCCGTAGAGGATTGGATTGAATGGACAGAAGAATCTCGTCAATTATTAAGAATATTAGCGGATAATATTGGCTCTGTCATCAGACGAGATATTCAGCAACATGAGTTGTCTTTAAAAACAAAACAAGCGGAGGAGTTGGCAGAACGAGCCAATGCGGCGAGCAAGGCAAAGTCCGAATTTTTAGCCAATATGTCGCATGAACTTAGAACTCCTCTGAATGGGGTTATAGGATTTGGTCAACTGTTGGCAGAAACGCAGATGGATACCATTCAGCAACAGTATGTACAGAATCTCAACGAGTCTGCCAAGTCTTTGATGGATTTGATTAATCAGATTTTAGATTTTTCGAAAATTGAGGCGGGGAAAATGAAGCTCAATTTGGAGTCTATTGACATTTGGCGATTGGTAGAAAATGCAATGGTATTGGTTAGGCCCATGGCTTTGAGGAAAGGCATTCAAATATGGATGAAGATTTCCCCCGAATTGCCTCGAAACATTGTAAGTGATCCTGTGCGCCTTAAGCAAGTACTTGTGAATTTGTTGGCCAATGCAGTGAAGTTTACAGATCGAGGTCAAGTAGTACTTGCATTGAATGAGCTCCAAGAGGAAGGAGATCAAATCACCATTCATTTTAGTGTACTAGACACCGGCATCGGGATTGCAGAATCTGATCAGCAATTTTTATTTACCGCTTTTGGGCAATTAGATACGTCTACTACCAAAAAGTATGGTGGGTCGGGGCTAGGTTTGGTCATTTCCAATCATTTGTTGGGTATGATGAATAGTCAACTTCATTTAAATAGTCAATTGGGCATTGGAAGTGAATTCTATTTCACATTATCTACCTCGACAGATGGAACAAGAGTAATACCTAAACAGACTTCGGCATGGGGTAAGCATATAGGGGTAGTTTCATCTTGTCCAGATTTTTTAAAGGCGGTGTCGCAGTTAGAAATCTTATTAAACATACAATTACATATCTTTCATTCACCCTCTGATTTGGTGTTGAACAGTGCTGCAATCCCTCCGCTAGAGGTGATCATTTTGAAAGAGGAGGATAAGGGTGATTTGGGCTTATCCTTGGTAAGACAATTGCGAACTTCTGATTTTCCTGGATTGAGTGCGGTTCCCATCTTGCTGTATAACCATCATGAAGGCAATGATTATTATCAGCAATGTCAAGAGTTTACTTTTGTTAAGCCCCTCTTATTGCCTGTCTTACCAAGCGAAATGGAGTTGGCCATATTAGAGATTCTGGATGCATCTCAAGTTTCAAAAACCTTAGAGGTAGCACAATTGGATACTCCTGCAACAGAGCATAGTGGAAAGGCGGGTAATGCTATTTTGATTGTTGAAGATAATGAATTGAATCTCATTTTGACAAGGGTGTTGGTTTCTCAAATCAATCCATCTTGGGAGATACTAGTGGCTAGAAGTGGGGCCGAGGCTCTTGAGTCACTGAAGGGTGAGGTTCCGTTGCTTATATTAATGGATATTCAAATGGCAGGAATGGATGGCCGTCAAACTACTGAGATAATCAGGAAAGAACTGCAATTGAGTCTCCCTATTATCGCTTGCACAGCCAATGCGGTGGGCGATGAGAGAGAGAAATGTCTGGCAGTGGGCATGAATGACTTTGTAACGAAGCCCATTGTGAAAGAGCAATTGAAGTCAGTGATGGGGAAATACATCGTCATTTAGCCTTCCATTCCCTCAGCATTCATCTTGTTATTTTTTCGTTTGAACAAAGACGAATCTACCTTTCCAAATTTCCAATTGACATTGAAACGCCATACTTGCCAGTCTCTGTAACGCTGAGCGTCTTGAATAAAATAGGGAGAAGCACTGTAAATGCTCGTAACACGGGTGTGCAAAACATCTTGTGCGGACAAAGAAATGGTGAGCGAACGATCTTTGAAAAAATCTTTTTTGATACTGATATCCAATCCGTAATTGGGACGAATAAAGCCTTGAACGGTATTGACCGGTCCGCCGTGCATGCCGCCTCCTCCGAAGCCTCCGCCTCCTCCGCCCATACCTCCACCTCTTTCACTACTGCCAACATCCAAGGCTTTCTTGCTGGCGTAATCGCCATTGAATTGTAGTACAATATTTTTGGGAAGTTTGAAGGAATAATTCATCTTCACCCAAAAACTATTGATGGAGTTGGTCAGTTCTGGGCTGATATTAGATCCATCAATGGTACTGTTATATACATTGACGGTGGTGGTAATATCCAACCATTTGCCTAGACTATTTCTGGACACTACCTCAATCCCCGATGCCCATCCGTAAAAGGCATTGAGAGTGGTGTTGACAATCACGGTATCACTCAATACAGGGCTGAATTCAGTGATTTGTTGTTTGATGGTGACATTGGTGGTGTAGCGGGCATAGGCACTTGCTACTAGGGTGTGTTGACGACTAAAATTCTTGAGATAAGACAACTCAGCACTGTGGGTAAATTCAGGTTTTAGATTCGGATTTCCGCGACTGACATTCAAAGAGTCACTATAATCTGTGAAAGGGGAGAGCTGCATAAAACTCGGGCGATTGATGCGTCGATTTACAGATAATTGAATGTCCTGACTTTCATCGAGCACTCGTGTAATGTATACGGATGGAAACAAGCTGATGGGGTAGTCAATTCTGAAACTTTGATTGGTCTTTTTCAAAGTGCCAGTGTAAAAGCTGCTTTCCGCTCTGAGGCCCACTTGGTATTTCCATTTCTCTCCATTGATAGAAAGGGTAGAGTAGAGCGCTTCAATCTGTTCTTGGTATTCGTAATCTACTTTGAGTGCCTCGTTGACGAAGTATTCATTGAAGACAGGATCAAAGCGAAGGTTGTCATATTGACTGGTATATTTTCTCAATGAAAATCGACGACCGGCTTCAAACTTTACTTTGTCATTGATTTTGGAAACAAAGTCCATTTGAAAAGTAAACACTTGCTGCCGCACACCGCCGAGCTGTTGCCAAATGGAGGCATCTCTATCATCATATACATTCTTATAATCTCCATTGTATTTGCTTCGGATAGCATTGTAATTGAAGTCGGCAGTGAATTCTGTCCCCTCCTTAGTAAACAAGTGTTTGTAAAGTGCACTGGTTCCCATATTTTGGAAAGTTCTTTCTGTATCGCTTCTTCGATAGTAATGTCCTTGTGGGGATAAAATATTGTTCAGGGTATCTACTACAACGTCCAAGGAGTCGCTTGGTTGGAAAGCGCCTTGATTCACGCTTTGCGAAATGGTCAATGTGTTTCTGTTGTCCATTAAAAAATCCACCCCAATGTTGCCTCGGGCAAAATAGCCATTGTTGACGGTGATTTGATTTTGATTGGAGGTCAACGGCAATAGGCCAAGGTCATCCCTTTGGGTAATCCCGTTACCAATGCTTCTGCGTTGGTTGATATTGGCATTGGCAAAAAAATTGAACTTGCCTTCTCTTACGTTAAAATCTACTCCGCCGTTGAATCGATAAGGGTTGTTAAATTGGTTCATATACTCCGGAGGCACAGAGGTGATTCCGCTCCGGATACTGCCGTTATACCCTTTGCCACGATTTTTTTTCATCACAATATTGATGATTCCTCCACCTCCGCCTGAGGCATCATACTTGGCGGATGGATTGGTGATCACCTCTACTTTTTGAATGGCATCAGCAGGGATTTGATCGATGGTGAGCGTGGTGGGTCTTCCATCCACAAAAATCTGTGGGGCGGTATTGCGCACACTTACATTACCATCCTGATCTACCTGAACCACCGGAATGTTGCGAAGCACATCTTCTGCTGTTCCCCCTGAATTGATGGCGTTTTTTTCAACGTCATAAATGCTTTTGTCAAATTCTTTTCTAAAACCATTTTCATCATCGGTGATGACCAATTCCTTCATATCCAAAGAAATCAATTGAATGTTTCCTAAATCTTTTTCGATGGGAAAACTGTTGGAGGGTTGAATGGTATAGGATAACGTTTGCTTCTTAAAACCCACCAGGGTAAACTCAATGAGTAATTTTTGGTTCACTGGAATCTTATCGATCGAGAAGTCGCCATTTCTTTCGGTGAGTCCTCCATTCAATAGTTTTTGATTTTCATCGAGTACTCGAATAACGACATATTCTTGAGGTCCACGAGAAAGGCTGTCAATGACTTTTCCATACAATCGAGCCGTCATTTCACCATTGAAATTTCCTCTACCCCCTCTTCCTCCGCCTGCACCACTGCCTCTGCCTTGATTGGGTTGAGCAAGGGCATGGAGAGAAAAAAGGCATAGTGCGATGGAAAGAACTTTTGCGCAATGATAGGAGGATAAAATCTTCATTCGGTAAAGGTAAGGACATTCAAATTACACATTACTTTTGGCTGCATGAAATCGATACCGTTTTCTCCACCGCGCATTGATGAAAAGACCATTGAAAAGGTGACACAAGTATTGCGCTCGGGTTGGATTACCACAGGACCAGTGACCAGAGACTTAGAAAAGAAAATACAAGAATACATTGGCGCTGGTCCCGTGTTGTGCTTGAATGCTTGGACCAACGCTGTTGAGCTCATGCTCAGATGGTATGGTGTTGGGGAAGGTGATGAAGTGATTATACCTGCCTATACTTACGCCGCCACAGCGAACATCGTGATGCATGTGGGAGCAAAACCGGTGATGGTGGATACAGAGGTCAATAGCTTTTTGTTGGATTTACAGCAGGTGAAAAAAATGATTTCACCCAAAACCAAAGTCATTATGCCTGTTGATTTTTCGGGTTTGCCCGTAGATTATCATGCCGTAATGGAATTGGCCAAGGAGCATCAAGAAATATTTGTCGCCAACAGCGAAGCTCAAAAAAGATTAGGTAGGATATTGGTAATATCTGATGCCGCTCACTCCTTTGGAGCGCTCTGCAACAAAAAGCCGGTGGGAGGAGAAGTGGATGTGGCGGCCTTTAGTTTTCATGCAGTAAAAAATTTCACTACCGCTGAAGGCGGAGCGTTGGTATTTAATCTCCCAGCACCTTTCGATAACCAAGCTATATGGAAGGAAATCAATACCAAGGCGCTGCATGGGCAAACCAAAGATGCGTTATCCAAAACGCAGGCTGGCCAATGGCAATATGATATCGTGGAGGCGGGTTACAAGTGCAATATGACCGATATTCAAGCCGCCATTGGATGGGTAGAAATGGATCGTTATGCCCAGGATCATCTGCCGAGACGAAAGGAGATTGTATCGAAATACAATGAGCTATTTTCAGACCATGAAGATTTGATTCTTCCCTTATTCAAGGTAGCAGAAAGAGAGAGTTCATACCATTTATATCCACTCAGAATCAAAGGATTTGGAGAAGAACAACGCAATCAATTGATAACCGCTTTGGCATTGAAGGGGATCTCTACGAATGTCCATTTTCAGCCATTGCCACGCTTGACTTTTTACAAGAATTTAGGCTACATAGAGTCGGATTATCCCCACGCGATGGCGCAATTTGCCAATGAGATTTCGCTCCCCGTCTATTTCGATTTGAGTGATGAAGAAGTGATTTTCATTGCGCATTCATTGTTGGAAGAAATCAAAGTGATAAAGCAATGAAGCGATTGTTCGACTTCATTGTAAGCACAGTCGGGATACTCATTCTATTTTTTCCAGGGTTGGTGATTGCATTGTTAATTTTCTTGCAAGATGGACATGGGCCCTTCTATTGGCAAGAGCGTATAGGTTTTGGCGGTAATCCTTTTCAAATGTTGAAGTTTCGGTCCATGAGAAAAAACGCACCTCAAGGCCTGCAATTGACAGTAGGAAGAGATCCTAGAATAACCCCCATCGGGCATTTTATTCGGAAGTATAAGTTGGATGAATTGCCGCAATTGATCAATGTATGGATAGGGGACATGAGCTTGGTAGGGCCAAGGCCTGAGGTAAAGCGCTATGTTGACTTATATACCCTGGAGCAGAGGAGAGTATTGCAGGTAAAACCTGGAATTACGGATTATGCTTCTCTACGTTTTTTTGAGGAAAGTCGATTGTTAGCGGAGAGTAACAATCCTGAGCAAACTTACATTCAAGAAATAATGCCTTTGAAAATTCAAATCAATTTGGAGTATCTTTCTAAATCATCCCTTTGGGAAGATACGAAAGTGATTTTTTTAACTTTGAAGCGAATGTTGAGCTAGAGGATTACCCCCGAGCTTTTCCTTTCGGTTTCCCTTTATGCGGATTATTTCTTTTTGATTTATCAGGAGTCTTTCCTTTCTTCTTTTCTTTTTCCTCGCCATTGAATTTCCCTCTATTTCCGCTCGAAGTGCGATTTCCTGAAGGTCTCGGTCTGCGCTCTCGGTCTGACGATTCACTGCGTTCACGGTAAGGACGATCTCCCGAAGGTCGAGGTCTGCGCTCTCTGTCGGACGATTCACTGCGTTCACGGTAAGGACGATCTCCTGAAGGTCTGGGTCTGCGCTCTCTATCGGACGATTCACTGCGTTCACGGTAAGGACGATCTCCTGAAGGTCTAGGTCTGCGCTCTCTGCCGGACGATTCACTGCGTTCACGGTAAGGACGATCTCCTGAAGGTCTGGGTCTGCGCTCTCTGTCGGACGATTCACTGCGTTCACGGTAAGGACGATCTCCTGAAGGTCTGGGTCTGCGCTCTCTGTCGGACGATTCACTGCGTTCACGGTAAGGACGATCTCCTGA
>Ga0068877_10001762_pt1 | contig 17712 bp, 13 predicted proteins | sample NOAtaG_FD_66437 | JGI IMG/M metagenome (GOLD analysis project Ga0068877, IMG submission 66437) | Freshwater lake microbial communities from Lake Erie, under a cyanobacterial bloom - NOAA_Erie_Diel6S_1000h metaG | ecosystem: Environmental > Aquatic > Freshwater > Lake | place: USA: Ohio, Lake... | reverse complement strand
TGCGGATCCGTCGAGATCTCATACCGCTGCCGGAAGTCCATCACCGGGTTTGTGTACAACACCTTGTTCCCCGCCACCTGCGTCAGCGTCACCCCCAATAACGTCTGCACCAGAATCCCCGCCGCGCGCCCCGTCACCGGGTCGAAGATCACCGGCACCGCCAGCACCATCTGCACCGAACCCTGCAACACCGCATCCGCCCCATTCGCATCCGGCAGAATCTGATACCGCGTCCGCGCCAAAAACTCCCGCGTGATCGCCATCGGCAGCTTCTCGGTCAGCTTGTAGCGCGTCGTCGGATTCGTGAACGGCGGTATCCCGATCGTCCGGATTTCCTTCGGCATCAGGTCTGCCTTGCCCGCCACATGGTAGCCGCACGAGCCGTTTACCAGCGCCCCCGCTGCCGTGCCCAGAAACATGCGTCGTCTCACGCCTCGATCCTCTCTCTCGCCACCAGCATCGCATTTTGTCCCGTCAACCGGTGATTGTCCGCCACCACCCAGAACCACGCCGCCTGCCCGTTCGCCCCATCCGCCTCAATCCCTCCCACCGCCACCCCGTCCTGGTTCGCCACCGACACGTTGTTCGGCGCCTCCATGTCGCCGCTCCGCACATCCATCCCCGCCTTGGCCAGCAGCGCCGCGATCCGCTCCAGGTCCGGCGCCTGCCGGAACTCCACCCAGACACTCACCGTCAGCCCATGAAACACCGGCGCCTGCCCTACCTGGATCGATGGCATCGGCGCCATCCCCCGCAGTAGCGCCGCCAGATTCCGCCGCAGCCGCCCCGCTACCTTGCCTACCTTGTGCCGCGATTGCTCCCCCGTCTCCGCCAGCAAAGCAAACGCCGCCTGCGTATCAAACTCCCCCTGCTTGAGCTTCTCAAAGCGCAACAATGCCACCGTCTGCTGTTGCAACTCGCCGAGCGCCTCGAGGCCATGCTCGCTCCCCGGCAGCCACACCTGCGCCACCGCCCGCGCATACGGCGCGCTCGCCTCAAGCGTCGCGAGAAACAACGCCAGCATCGTCGCCCCCGGATGCGCGATCACCTCCACCGGCGCCCGCCCCGTGCCCCGCTGCGCCGTCTCGCTCAGCGGCGAGCGTAACCGCGCCCCCGGGTCGATCTCCAATAGCCCCGTTACGTCAATCAGCCCCTCAGCCCGTATCTTGCGCACCTTCGCCGTCGACTCCAGATCCCCCGCCAGCACCACCACGGCCGCGCTCCCGATCGCCGCCTCATCCATCGGCGAAAGCAACGCCAGCTCATCCTCGTCCCGCACCAGCGTCCGCCCTTCCGCGTCGGTCGAATCCATCGCCAGCACTTCAAAGTCCTTGGCCTGATCGCGGATCTCCCGCCCCATTAGCGTTTGCGCTCCCACCAGCGCCAGCTTCGGCTTAGCCAAGGCCCGGGCTCTCCGTCCCCGCCACCGCACTCCCGCCTTGCTTACGCCGCAACAGCCCCCCCAACCGCACCAGGATCCCGCTGGCGACATAGGTCAGGCACATCGCAAATAATACCGGCTGCGAGTAGTTCCAGACCAGAAAGATCAAACTCCCCACCAGCACGATGCTCAGCGGCGAGCGCGGCTCAAGCAGGTTCAGATCCTTGAAGCTCCGGTACCGCCATGTGCTTACCATCAGAAAACTCAATAGCCCCAGGATCGCCAGCCACCCGATCGCCAGCAGCCAGTTCTCGATCGGCGCGCTGTTGGCCGCATACACCACGCTTGCCACAAACGCCGCCGCCGCCGGTATCGGCAACCCCACGAAATACTTCCGGTCCGGCCGCCCCGGGTTCTTCGGCACCGGGTTCGTCACCACGTTAAACCGCGCCAGCCGCGCCGCCCCGCACAACAAATACACAAACGCCAGAAAATACCCTCCCTGCTGCACCTGCTCGCGCAGCGCCGGCTCCAGATGCGGGTTCACAAAGTAAAAGCCCCAGCAGAACGCCAACACCGCCGGCGCGATCCCAAACGTGATCACATCCGCCAGCGAATCCAACTCCCGGCCGAAATCACTCACCGTATTGGTCATCCGCGCAATCCGCCCGTCCAGCCCGTCGCAAGCCACCGCCACCCCGATCAGCTGTGCCGCCAGCGCGTACTCGGGGATCGAGCCCGCTCCCTCCGCCGCCGCCCGCAGCGTCCCCTGCACTGTCTTGGTCAGCGCCAGAAATCCGAAAAACACGTTCGCCGCCGTAAACAGCGTCGGCAGCGCATATGCCGCCCGCCGCGGCCGCCGCTCCGGGCTCTTCGGGTCGATCAGCTTTTCGCTCAGCCGCAGTTGCATGCGCCTAGTTTACTCTCCGCGCGATCACACTGCTGCCGCCTGATACCCGCTGCCCCAGGCTCACCTCCAGCTTCCAGTCCTCATTCAACAACACATCCACCCGCGAGCCAAACTGAATCAAGCCCACCCGCTCGCCCCGTGCCACCGTGTCGCCCTGATCCTTATACCAGATGATCCGCCGCGCAATCAGCCCGGCAATCTGGCTGAATTCGATCGTCGTCCCCTCCCCGGCCACCACAAACGTGTTCTGCTCGTTCTCCCTCCCCGCCTCGTCCTTGCTCGCCACCAGAAACTTCCCCGGCCGGTAGGTCCGCCGCTCGATCCGCCCCGCGATCGGCGACCGGTTCACATGCACATCAAATACATTCAAGAAAATGCCCAGTCGTGTCCGCCCGTCCCGATCCTTCGTGATCGACACGACCTTGCCGTCCGCCGGCGAGACCGCCACCGGCCCGGTCGCAATTTCCCGCTCTGGATCCCGGAAAAACCACAGACAGAAAACCGCCAATACAAAAAACGGCGCCCCCAACCACCAGTTCTTCGCCGCGTAACCCACCCCCGCCCCCACCACCGAGAGCCCAAGCGCATACCAAATGCCGGTTATTACCATGAACCCCCATTATCCAACGATCCACCCCCATCTCGCGCTTAGCCCTTCCTACCATGGCTGTTTTCGCCTACATTTTTTCCCTCAAGTTCCGCCCAAGTCCGGACGATTCTGTCCATTAAGGAGAATTGCGAAAATGGCTCTTGCCAGTATTGTTGATGCCCCGGATGCTGAGGTGATCCACGCTCAGTTCAACCGTCTTCTCGGTGAACTCCTCAAGGGCGCCTTCAACCGCAATAGCTTCCAGGCCTGGGAAATTGAGTTGATCCTCGATATTCAGGCTTGCGACTTCGGTGACTCCACGCAAAAAGAACTGCTCAAGCGCTATCAGAAGGCTGTCCAGCGTGCCTACGACAAGGGCGCAAAGATGCCCATGAAGCTCTCAGAGTACCTCGCAAATCTCCGTTCCCGTCGCTTGCCCCCCAATTCGAAAGAATCTCTTTCTTCCCGCCCCATCGCCAGTTGACACGCTAAAATGGCTGCATGAGCCAAGATGTTGTCCGCACTGTGTTCTGCGTCAAACTGCAAAAAGAATTACCTGGACTGAAAGAAATCCCCTTCGAGGGCCACCCCCTCGGTCAACGTGTGTTTGATAACGTCTCCCAGGACGCCTGGAAGCAGTGGGTCGAGCACGGGAAAATGCTTATGAACGAATATCGCCTCAACCTCGGCACCGCCGAGGCCCAGCAGTTTCTACTCGACCAGATGGATAAATACTTTTTCGGCGAAGGCTCCGCCTCCCCACCTGACTTTGTCACCCCGGCCGAAGGCTAATCTTTCGCAAAATAAAGGTTCACCGCCCGCGACAGGTCCTCCTTCGACGCAAACGCTGCCCTTTGCTCATAGCGGCTGATCGACAGCAACAGATTGCAGATATCATGCGGGTAACAGGCCCTCAACTCTTCCCGGCCCTCTTGCAGGCATAAGCTTCGCAGATATTGCGGGGCGTCATCTTCGAATTTTACTTGCCGGTCCGTAAACACTCTGTGAAAGATCTGGTCGAAGACTTCCGCCTCGACGGGTTCGATGAGTATCTTGTTTCGGATTCGCCGCAAGAAAGCTTCGTCAGCCAACTCGGAGGGATCGAGATTCGTCGAGAATACGACCATCGTCTCGAATGGGATCTGGAACTTTACCCCGTAGCGCAGGCTCAAATAATCCACGCGGCGGTCGAGCGGCACAATCCACCGGTTCAACAAATCCCGCGGACTGATCATCTGCCGGCCAAAGTCGTCGATGATGAAAATTCCATTATTCGCTTTCATCTGCAAGGGGGCGGCATAAATGCCGGAGGCATCATCGAGGCGTAATTCGAGCATGTTCGGAACCAGTTCGCCGCCTACCACAATGCAAGGCCGCTTACAGCGCACCCAGCGCGGATCAATGTCCTGGCTTCCCATCTCGACCCGGTGGTGCACCACAGGGTCATAAAGCTGAATCACCTGATTGTCCACCTCGACGGCATAAGGCATCAGAATCGTGTCCTGATAGATCCGCAGCATCCGCTCCGCCACCGAGGTCTTGCCATTTCCCGAAGGTCCATACAAGAAAATTGAGTTTTGACTGATCAGAGCCGGCCCCAATTGGTCAAGCAGCCGGTCGGATACAACCAGATCGTTAAAGGCCCCTCGCATCGCCACGCGGTCCACCTGCACCTGCGCCGATTGCATCTTTGTCGCCGCGACATATTCCGTCAAGGAAACAGGCGCCGCGCTGGCATACTGCAGAAGCGCAAACCGGTCACTGGCCATCTGCCGCCCCGCCGCCGTCAGGACGAAAGAGTAGTCATTTCCGACCATTCCTTTCACTTCAATGAGTTGCTGCGCGCGCAAGTGCTTGAAGACGATATCGATGATTGAGATTGCCAGCTTCAGGGCCTGGCTCAGCGAACGCAACGAACTGAAACCCTCAAGCAGCAGCCTTCTCAGAACCAGATCCACGACAAAACTCTGGTTCAAGCCCAAGTCTTCGAATGTGTTTGGCACGGGCGGGGCGAAGCGGCATAACGGGCTCGGAGGCGGCTCAGTGTTCTCGCTCAGGCCCCGGTTAAGGCTGATCCTCATGCCGCTGGTAAAGCTTTCCACAAGAAGAGATCGGACCTTTTCGTCAAGAAGTTTATGCACGCTTGCCGGGGCGGGATCGTCTCAGCTTGTGGATGCGCCTGCTCTGGCTTGCCCAAGCCGTTGTCTGTCTCGCCCAGGAAGACGCCCTGAGCCTGCTTTGGCGCGCCCAATCGCTTGAAAACGCAGGCAGAATTACCGAAGCTTGGCTTCTCTACAGCCAGGCCGCCCTGCTTGAGCCGCGCAACCGGCTTGCCCTCGGCAAGGCGTCTCAATTGCGCGCCAAGGCTCTCGAGAAAGCATCTTTTTCGCTCCCGGGCGGGGCCTCGGCGCCGACCGGTCCCATCGAGCAGATTAGCGCCGAGGATCTGGCCATGATCGAACGTCTTACGCCGCCGCCCGCGCTAACTCCCCGCGCGGGGCCCCCGCTTACCCTCGATCTCAAGGGGGACGGCAAGGACATCTACACGCGAGTTTTCGCCCACTTCGGCATCGATGTTGTCTTCGACGGCGACTACGAGATCCCGCGCGACCGGCACATCGTGCTCACGGCCGCCAGTTTTGCCGAAGCCGTCTACACCGCCGGGCTAGTGACGAATTCCTTTGTGAATCCGCTCTCGCCCTGGCTCGCCCTGGTGGCTCGCGACACGGACCAGAAGCGCCGGGAGCAGGAGCGGAATGTCGCCATCACGCTCCCCATCCCGACGGCCATTTCCTCGCCCGAGGCCCAGGATCTCGGGCGCGCCATCCAGCAGATCTTCGAATTGCAAAAAGTCTCAATCGACACGGTCCGCGGCATGCTCTTGGTGCGCGACCGCTGGTCGAAGGTCAAATACGCCGAATTGATGCTCAGCCAGTTGCTTCACTTGCGCGGCCAGGTCATGCTCGATGTCGAGCTCCATGAGGTCAACGATCAGTCGAACCTCAGTTACGGATTCGCCCTGCCAACGTCCACGCAGTTGATTCCCCTGGTGCGCAACCCGACGCTCGCCTTTCGCGGCGCGACTACTTTCGGCCTCGGCGTCACCGGAGCCAGCTTGTTTGCCAGCATGACGCATACCCGCACAAGCAGTCTGTATTCGACGCTGGTGCGCTCCCTTGATGGCTTGGCGGCCTCGGTGCACATTGGCGACCGTTTTCCCATCATCACCCAAACCAACAGCTTCGCTGGCCTCGACGGCGGCGGCAGTGCGCTCGGCCTGACGCCTCAGATTCAATTCGAAGACCTCGGCCTCACGCTCAAGATCACGCCCCATCTGCATCCGGGCGGGGAGATCAGCCTCGAGGTCGAGTCGGAATTCAAGGTGCTGACCGGGGAATCAAACAACGATATCCCGGTGATTGCCACGCGCAAGTACACCGGCACGGTACGCCTCAAGCAAGGCCAGTGGGCCGTCGCCAGCGGACTGATCACGCAGAACGTTTCGCTCAATCGCGCCGGCCTTGCCGGCCTGAGCCGCATCCCGGTGCTCGGAGCTGCGTTGAGCCGTAGTGGCCAGGACCGTCGCATCGGCCAGACCCTGCTCGTCATACGCCCGCGCGGGATCGGGGCCGTACCGGCTGAATTTCCCGCCGTGGAGTTATTCACCGGTTCCGAGACACGGTTCCTCGCTCCGGTCAACTAGGCCGGGCGCGGTCAGTCGCGTTTGTTGCGCTTGCGTATTGGCTCGATCTCGCTCGAGGTGGCAACGCGCATCAGCATGGGGCCCGGTTCCTCGCGGCGGCCCTGTTGCAGGTGCTGGCTGACTTCCTGGTTCATGGCGGCGATAAACTGCTCCATCTGCCGCTGCATGGCCGCCATCTTCTCGCGCATGTTGAGGATGATCTCGACGCCGGCCAGGTTGACGCCGAGCTCGCGCGTCAACTGCAGAATCACCTCGAGCCGCTCGATGTCCTCTTCCGTGTACAGCCGTGTATTGCCTTCGCTCCGGCTGGGCGCAAGCAGGCCCTCGCGCTCATAAAGCCGCAAAGTTTGAGGATGGATCTCATACATCTCGGCCACGGCCGAGATCATGTACGCGCCTTTACCCTTCGCTTTTGTCATGTCTAGCGGTCACCCGTTTGCTGCCAGAGCGCCTCGCGCGGGTCCTTGGCCGATTCCAGTTGCGCCAGCTCGCGCAGCAACTCGCGTGTTCTTTCATTTTGCACGTCCGGAGCCTGGATGAACACTTCGACGATCTGGTCGCCGCGAGTGCCCTTTCGCGGATTCTCGACCCCCTTGTCGCGGAGCCGGAATCTTTGCCCGTTATGCGTACCCTGGGGAACCTTGAGCAGCGCCCTTCCCTCGATCGTCGGCACCTCAATTTTAGCTCCCAGGCCGGCTTCGCTGACCGTAATCGGGACGCGAATTTCGATGTTGTCGCCCTCGCGGCGGAAAAACGGATGGGGCTCGACGCGGACGGTGATGTAAAGATCGCCGGACTGGCCGCCCTTGACGCCGGCATTGCCTTTGGCGGCCACGCGCAACCGGCTGCCGGTTTGCGCGCCGGCGGGAATTCTGACTTCAACCTGATCGGGCCGCGACATCACGCCGGCCCCGCGGCACTTGGGGCAGACATTCGACAATTTGCCGGAGCCGCCGCAGCGCGGACAGGTGAGATTGAATTTCATCGCCCCGGCCATCTGGGTTACCTGGCCCGATCCGCTGCATTCAAAACAGGATTGGCCGCCGCCGGCCGACCCGGCGCCATGGCAATCCTCGCAAATCTCGTTGCGTTGGATCGTCAAGCGGACCTGCGTGCCGCGAATGGACTGCCAAAAGCCGACATTCAGGGCATATTCGAGGTCGCTACCGTCTTCTGGGCCGGGGCTTGTGCCGCGGCCGCCGCCAAACATTTGGCTGAAGAGATCCTTGAAGCTGCCTCCGCCCGCGGCGCCTGATGGGGGAGGGGGCTGCCGTCCCGCGCCCTTGTTGCGCGCCTGCTGGAAGAAATCGCCGAAATCGAATCCGCCGAAGTCAAAACCAGCGCCCCCGTTGAATCCACCCGGGCCGGGGCCGGCCTGCGCGGCCTGCTCGGAATAGAAGCCGAACTGGTCATAAACGGCCCGCTTCTTCGCGTCGCTAAGGATCTCATAGGCCTCCTGCAACTGCTTGAAGCGTTCCTCGGCGGCCTTGTCGCCCGGGTTCAGATCGGGATGATACTTGCGGGCCAGGCGCCGGTAAGCCTTGCGGACCTCATCTTCCGAGGCTCCGCGAACGATCCCGAGCGTTTCGTAATAATCCACCTTGCCCGCCATGTTTGTTGCCCTCGAGGGTTTACTTCTTGTCGTCGACATCGATGAACTCGGCGTCGACAACATTATCCTTCGGCTTTTCGCCGCCACCCGCCGGACCCTGCTGCGGGCCGGCGCCGGCGCCAGCTTGCGCCGATTCCGTCTTGTACATCGCCTCGGCGAGTTTGTGGCTCGCCTGGGTCAGTTTATCGGTTGCGGCGCGGATCTGATCGGCGGTGGCCGAATCGTCCTTGAGCACGCGCTTGAGTTCTTCCAGTTCGGCTTCGACGGCCTTGCGGTCCTCGGCGGAGACCTTCTCGCCATGGTCCTTCAGCATCTTTTCGATGTTGTAAGCCATGGAGTCGCCTTGATTGCGGGCCTCGATCGCTTCCTTCTTCTTGCGATCCTCGGCGGCGTTGAGCTCGGCGTCCTTGGCCATCTTCTCCACTTCTTCCTTGCTCAAGCCGGAACTGGAGGTGATGGTGATCTTCTGCTCATTCTGTGTGCCCTTATCCTTGGCGGATACGTTCAGAATGCCGTTGGCGTCGATGTCGAAGGTGACCTCGATCTGCGGCACCCCGCGCGGGGCCGGCGGAATTCCCACGAGTTGGAAAACGCCGAGCAGGCGGTTGTCCTTCGCCATGGGCCGCTCCCCCTGGAAGATCTTGATGTCGACCGAGGTTTGGCTGTCGGCCGCCGTCGAGAAGGTCTCGCTTTTCTTGGTCGGGATGGTCGTATTGCGCTCAATCAGCTTTGTAAACACTCCGCCGAGCGTTTCGATGCCGAGGGAGAGCGGCGTTACGTCGAGCAGCAGCACGTCCTTCACTTCGCCGCCCAGCACGCCTCCCTGCACGGCTGCTCCCACGGCCACCACTTCGTCGGGGTTTACCGTCATGTTCGGGTCCTTGCCGAAGAAGTTGCGCACCATCTCGCGCACCTTCGGGATCCGGGTCGACCCCCCCACCAGCACCACTTCGTCGATCTTGGCCGGAGAAATCCCGGCGTCGGCCAGCGCCTGTTTGCAGGGTTCGATGGTCCGCTGGAGAATGGCCTCCATCATCTGCTCAAAGCGGCCGCGCGTCAGCTTCTTTTCAAGATGTTTCGGCCCGGTCTGGTCGGCGGTGATGAACGGCAGGTTGATGTCCACCTCGAGCTTGCTTGACAACTCGATTTTGGCCGTCTCGGCGGCGTCCCGCAGGCGCTGCAGGGCCATCTTGTCCTTGCCGAGATCGATGCCGTTCTCATTGCGGAATTCCTCGATCAGCCACTGCACGATGCGTTCATCGATGTTGTCTCCGCCGAGGTGCGTGTCGCCATTGGTCGACTTCACTTCAACCACGCCGTCGCCCACCTCGAGAATCGAGATGTCGAATGTGCCGCCGCCGAAGTCGTAAACGGCGATCGTTTCGTCTTTCTTCTTGTCGAGCCCATAGGCCAGCGCCGCCGCCGTCGGTTCGTTGATGATGCGCTTCACTTCCAGACCCGCGATCTGACCCGCGTCCTTGGTGGCCTGGCGCTGCGCGTCGTTGAAGTAAGCCGGCACCGTGATGACGGCTTCCGTCACTTTCTCCCCGAGATAAGCCTCGGCGGCCTCCTTCAGCTTCTTCAATACGAGCGAACTGATCTCCGGCGGCGCATAATGTTTGCCTTGCACGTCGATGCGGGCATCGCCATTCTCTCCACCACTCACCTTGTACGGCACCAGCTTGGCTTCTTCGGCCACTTCGTTCAACCGGCGGCCCATGAATCGCTTCGCGGAGTAGATGGTATTCTCGGGATTGGTGACGGCTTGACGCTTCGCCACCTGTCCCACCAACCTTTCCCCGCTCTTAGTGAATCCAATTACCGAGGGCGTTGTACGAGCCCCTTCCTGGTTGGGGATCACGACCGGCGATCCGCCTTCCATCACCGAAACAACGCTGTTCGTCGTCCCAAGATCAATGCCTATGATTTTTCCCATACGTGTGAATCCTCCGGCTTTATTTAGCCTAGCTTTAGTATTGAATATGAGTCTTCTGTTGTCAAGTCTAGGCGCGCAAAATCTGCGTCCCTCGCTAACAATTGCAGCGGCATCGGATTTGTCGCGATTGGAGCCTTATTTCCAGCAGGCGTTTCCATTGGCGGATTTGACCTTCAGTTTTGGTTCGTCGGGGGCGCTGGCGCGGCAGATTGAGAATGGGGCGCCGTTTGATCTGTTTCTGAGCGCGAGCGAGGAGCACATGGCGCCGTTGGTGAAGAAGGGCCGGGTGATCAAGGAGGAGATGCAGATTTATGCAATCGGCCGGATCGGGTTGTGGGCGCAATCGGGGGCGATCCGCAATCTGGGCGACCTCGATCAGCCTGCGGTGCGGGTGATCGCGATTGCGAACCCGCGGGTGGCGCCCTACGGGCAGGCGGCGGTGGCGGCCCTGCGCCGGGTGGGGCTGTGGGACAAGATCAAAGACCGGGTGGTGTATGGGGAAAGTATCCGGCAGGCGCAGCAGTTTGCCGAGACGGGCAACGCGGATTGCGCGATTCTGGCCTGGAGTCTGATTTTCGACCGCGGGGGCTATCTGATCCCGGACGATCTGCATCCGGCATTGCGTCAGGTGGCGGCGCCGATACGGCAGAAGGGCAAGAACACAAAGTTGGCCGAGGCGTTCATACAGTTTCTGCAATCGGACGCGGGGCGGGCGATTTTCGCGCAGCGTGGCTTCAACCTGTTGCCCGCGCCCCCGACCTTGCGGCGCGCCGCACCGCGGCGCTAGTATTCGAGCCGGAGGCCAAACTGAATAGTACGCGGATCGGTCACCGTGGAGGTGATTCTTCCCACGGTGGCGGGTACGCTGATGTTTGTGCCGGGGTTGCCGAAATTGGCGCGGTTGAGCATGTTGAAGAACTCGGCCCGGAAGCTGGCGCGCAGTCTTTCGGTAATTTGAGTGTTCTTAAAGACAGCGGCGTCCCAGGCGAACAGGCCCGGACCGAAGAGTGAATTGCGGGCGCTGTTGCCGAAGGTGAACGGCGCGGGAATGGCGAAGGCTTCGGGAGCGAACCAGCGGTCGACGGAGCGGGTGCTGGGCTTGGCCGCGTCATAGCTGTTGACGATATTGGCGCGGCTTGAGAGCCAGCCGAGCTGGGTGGCCGTGAAGTTGACCGAGTGGGGCTGGCCGGCGCCCATGCTGATGATGCCGGAGAGCTGCCAGCCGCCGACGACTTGATTCATCGCGCCGCTGGCGCTCGACAGCAGGCGGCGGCCGCGGCCGAAGGGCAGGTCATAGGCGTAGTTGGTCACAAACCAATGCCGCCGGATGCCGTCCTGGTTGCCCCGGTCATAGCGGAAGTTCTGGTTGTTGGCCGGGGCATCACCGAAGGTGAACTCATTCAAGGCGCGGCTGAACTGGTATTCGGCCTGAACTGTGAAATCCGAGGCGTAGCGGCGAACGATGCCGACCTGCAGTTGGTGCAGGATCGAGTTACGGCCCGATTCCCAGTAAGTGATCGGCCCCCATGGCTGAAAGGGACGGCGGGGCTGTACGACGCCACTGGCCATGACCGGCTCGTTGGGATTCGAGTTGCGTTCGAGCTTTGTCCCCTTATTGCCGAGATAGGTGAGACGGAGGCCGGTGTTGCGGGCTACTTCGTATTCCATCGTATAGTTCCACTGCTGCATGTAAGGGTTGACGCGATTGCGCGCCACGGCGAGCAGAGCGGGGTTGCTGGGCAGATTGCCGCTGCCGGGGAAGGGATTGGCCCAGGTGATCGAGGGCACAGTGCCCGGGGCGGGCTCAAAGGTCTCCTGGGCGCGGAACGGTGGGTTGGTAATGCCCATCCCCAGCAATCCATTGTAGCCGGCGATGGCATTGAAGAAGATGCCATAGCTCGAACGGATGACGAAGCGATTGCCGAAGGGGCGCCAGGCGAAGCCGAGCCGAGGGGCGAAGTTATTGCGGTCGGGGAAGGTATAGTTTCCGACGTTAATTCCGATTCCACTGCCATCGACGACCGGCAGACGCAGCAAACGCGGGTCGGCATTGCCCAGACCCTTGACGACGACAACTTTGTTGAGCGTTGCGTCCCAGTTGGCGATGTCGCCCTGAGCGTTGTCGAAGGGTGCGGCATACTCATAGCGCAGGCCAATGTTCAAGGTCAGTGAACGGGAGATCTGCCAGTCGTCCTGCACGAAGGCGAAGTAGCGGCTGTTGAGGTTTTCATTGAGAGCGTTGCGGGTGTTGCGCGAGGAGAACGAAAGCGCCCCGAGGAGGTAGTCGGCGAAGGGATGGCCGGAGTAGCGGCCGTCGAAGGTGAATTGACCGCGTTGTGGCGGTGTGTTTTGCCGGTTGAAGCTGGAAATCCGCTGGAATTCGAAGCCCATTTTGATGGTGTGTTTGTTGCGGATCCAGGTCATCGAGTCGTAGATCTCATAGGTAGCCTGACGGTCGCCGGAACCGGGGGAATCGGCGAAGCCGCGAAAGCCGAGGATCGAGATGCCGGGCAGGCCGCCGAGGCCCTCGACGGGCTTGATCAAGCCGGGGATGAGCGTGGTGGGGTCGAAGCTCGAATTCTGCGGCGTGCGGAAGAAACGGTTGTGCTGCCAGCCGAAGCGGGCTTCGTTGAGCAGGTTGGCCCGCAAGGTGCGGGTGTACTGCACCATGGTGTTATTTGTCGAGTTGCCGAAGCCGTCCCAGTTGCCGAATTTTTCCGTTCCGGCGCCGCCGAGACCGCTGGCAAAAAAGACTCCCGACTGATTGAACGGCCCGTTGGCGGAGCGAAAGAAACGGCCGGAAATCTTGTCCCGGTCGGTCAGGGAATAATCGATGCGAATCGAGTAGCGGTCGACCGGTTCGACGACGGGAACATTGGCCGTATAGTTGTTGCCGAGCCCGGCCGGCGGGGTGCCGGGCAGATTGGGATCGGAGAAGAACTTATCGAGGCCTTTCGGCACGGAGGCGATGCGATCGTTCGGGATGCGGTTGTTGGGGAAAGGCACGCCGCCGTTGAAGGGGTCGCGAATCGCCGGCAGGGCGCTGAAATCGCCTTGGCGCAGGGCCACTGTCGGCATCTGCGTGGTGATGTTGCCGGCTCGCGCCAGCCGGAAGCCTTCGAAGCTGCCGAAATAGAAGAGCTTATTCTTGCGGATCGGGCCGCCCAGGCTGGCTCCATACTCGTTGCGGTTGAAGACCGGCCGGCGGATTCCAGCCCGGTTGTTGAAGAAGGTGTTTGCCGCGGTGGCCCGGTTGCGGTTGAAATAGAACAAGCTGCCGTGCAACTCGTTTGTGCCCGACTTGGAGGACAGAACAATCTGCGCGCCGCCGCGGCCAAATTCGGCCGAGGCATTGTTGGCGATGACCTTGAATTCCCCGACCGATTCAAGGGAGGGTACCGTGGCCAGATTGCGTTCATTGCCTGCGTCGTTGCCGGATACCCCGTCGATGGTCAGATTCACTGCCCCGAATCCGCCGTTACCGGCGACATACGGGTTCATCGCCGGGTTCTGAACGCCGGGAGCGAGCGCGAGCAGGCCGAAGAGATTCTGTCTGCCGTTGAGCGGCATGGTCGAGATTTGTTTGCCATCGACAATCTGGCCGACGCTCGAGCTGTCCGTTTGTATGACCGGCGCCGAGGCCGCCACCTCTACTTTCGTTGCCAGATCGCCGATTTCGAGCTTCACGTCGATGCGCACCGTCTGGTCGAGGTTCACGACGATATCGTTGACCACGCTTGAGCGAAAGCCTTGCGCCACCACTGTAACGCGGTAGGTACCCGGCTGCAGATTCGGCATTGTGTAGCTGCCGCCTTCGCCGGTCTGAGCGGAAAGGGCCAGACCAGTGGCCATGTTTTCCACTGTGACCTTGGCGCTGCCGATGGCGGCGCCGCTCGGATCGGTCACGTTGCCGAGAATGACACTGCGGGCAGACTGCCCCCAAATGGGCACCGCCATCAGGGAGACAATCGCAAGTCGCTTCCAGTGGTTCATAAGAAAGTGCTCCATCAGTTTAGGTGCTCGTATTCTATGACATTTCGCTAGTCAGGAACCTTCGGCTAACCCGCATTGCGGGATTTCGCCCGGAAGTCCGGTTTCGACTGATCGGGGGGCCGCAACTTGCATTTCTGACGGGTGCTTTGACCGCGGTTTCGCCGAGCAAGGCACAATCAAGATGTGGATGTACTGTTTATGCTGTCGCTTTTCTGGGCTGAGTCTGCGTCGATCCATGCCCCGCTGACGCCAGTTGCGCCCAAGATCGACGGGCAAATCGATGCCACGGAATGGGCGGCGGCGGCGCGCATCCCCAACCTGCGGCAGCAACTGCCGAATCCGGGGGCGGATCACCCCTTTCGCACGACCGTGCTGGTCATGGCCGACGCGGGGCATCTCTACTTCGGCTTTATCTGTCACGACCCCGACCCTAAACGCATCGCCATGCACACAATGCGCGCCGACGACGACTTCTCCGGGGACGACTCCGTCGCCCTCGTGCTGGATACCTTCGGCGATGCCCGCACGGGCTACCTGTTTCGCATCAACGCCGCCGGGGCGCGGCAGGACGGGCTGATCGCCAACCTCGTCGATGAGCCATCTCTCGATTGGACCGGGCTCTGGGACGCCCGCACGGGCCGTTTTCCCGGGGGCTGGATGGCCGAAATCGTCATCCCCAGCCGGACACTTAACTTCACGCGTGGCCTCCCGCACTGGGGTCTGAACTTCGAGCGTCACATCGCCCGCGAACGGCTCTTTCTGAATTGGGCCAACACGCGGCGCGACGCGTTCTTTGTCGATCTCAGCCGGGCCGGGCGCCTGACCGGACTTGATTTTGTGAAGGCAGGCCGCGGGCTGGAACTCATACCCTATGCGCTGGGGCGGCGCCTGGAAAACTTCGGCAAGGGCCCGGCGGCACAGCAATCCACCGTGGGGCTGGACGCGAACTACCGTCTGAGTCCGGACCTCAACCTTTCGGTCACGGCCAACACCGACTTTGCTGAGACCGAGGTGGACCTCCGGCAGAACAACACCACGCGTTTTCCCCTTTTCTTTCCGGAACGGCGGGCTTTTTTCCTGGAGGGCTCCAACCAGTTCGAATTCGGTTTGGGGCTGGCGACTCTGTTCCAGCCATTTTTCACACGCCGCGTCGGCCTGGTGGACGGACGCCCGGCGCCCATCGATTATGGAGTCCGCCTGCTGGGCCGCAGCGGGAGGGTGAATGTCGGCGCCATGCATGTGGAAACGCGGCCGATCCCTGGGCGCGATCGCACCCAACTCTCGGCGGGACGCCTCAGCTACGATTTGAAGCCCGAGGTCCGGCTCGGCGCCATCTTCACCAACGGCAGCCCTGATGGGTCCGCCAACAATCCTCTCGGGGGGGTAGACGCCGTCTGGCGCACCTCCCAGTTCCGCCAGAACCGCAACCTCGCCATCGGCGGCTGGGCTCTGCGCAGCGGCGGCAACGGCTATGGGGTGACCGTGGATTATCCGAACGACCGCTTCTGGTCACGCACCCAAATTCACCATTTCGGGCCAGGCCTCGACGCCGCTATCGGCTTTCTCCCGCGCCCCGGCGTCACTTCCTACCGCAGCGAAAACTGGTTTCAACCCCGACCCGGCGCCCAATCGCGCTGGCGCTTCGTGCGTCAAGCCTTTTATGGCTATCAGGCCCGCGCCGTCGTCAATGCCAGGGGGCAGACGGAAACCTGGGGCGTCGAGCTATCCCCTCTCAGTTGGGAGTTTCAGACCGGCGACATGATTGAGTTCAGCATCCACCCCCAACAGGAGTTTCTCCCAGTGCCCTTCGAGATAGCCCCAGGGCTCACTATCCCGACGGGCCGCTACCCGTTTCGGCGCTGGAAGGCGAGCGCCCTCAGTTCCCGCTTCCGCCGCTGGCGCGCCTCCGGAGAGTTCGTCAACGGCGGATTTTATAGCGGCCAGCTGCTCGAAACCACCGCCGCCCTCGATTTCAACGCCCCCGATGGCCGCTGGCAAATCCAGTTTTCGCAAAACCAGAACTTTGGCCGCCTGGCCGAGGGAAACTTTCTTCAGCGGCTTTGGCTCAGCCGCCTCGTGCTCTCCCCCACACCCTACTTTTCCCTCACCAGTCTGATTCAGTACGATTCAGCCGGCTCGAACGTCGGCGGCAATACCCGCCTGCAGTGGATGATACGCCCGGGCCGCGAACTGATCTTCGTCTGGAACCGCGGCTGGCGGCAGCTTCGTCGGAGCCGCGAGGATCTCACGCTGCTGCCTGAGTCGGAGGCCCTGATCCTGAAAATGCGCTGGACTTTTCGCTATTAACTGAAAAACTGACACTGAATCGTAATGCGATTTCGGCACAGTACTGGCATCCTAAAGAACATGATGCGATACCTGATCGGTTCCTTGATTCTTCTTTTGCCGCTTTCGCTCGGGGGGCAATCGGTGGCGGGCCTGGGGGCGATTTCGGGGGTGGTTATGGATGCGAGCGGATCGCGGGTGCCGGAGGCGGAAGTCACGGTTGTGAACGCCGAGAAGGGCATTCGGCGCACGCTGTCGACCAACAGCGCGGGGTTGTTCGTTGCCGGTTCGCTGACACCGGCCGGCGGCTATACCGTCACGGTAAGGAAAGCAGGCTTCAATGTGGCCGAGGCGCGGGAGTTGACCGTGCAGGTGGGCCAGCAGGTGGACTTGCAGTTCAGCTTGAGCATCGCCTCGAGCACGTCGGTGGTGAGTGTGACGGCGGAGGCGCCGGCGGTGGATTCGGCGAAGACGGGCGTCAGCCAGGTGGTCGACGAGCAGCAGATTCTGAATCTCCCGATCAACGGCCGGCGGGTGGATTCCTTTGTGCTGCTGACGCCCGGGGTGACCAACGACGGTACGTTCGGGGCAATCACGTTCCGCGGCATTCCCGGGGGCAATGCGTTTCTGCAGGACGGCAACGACTCGACGCAGCAGTATTACAACGAGAACGCCGGGCGGACGCGGATCTCGGCGAATATTTCGCAGGACACGGTGCAGGAATTTCAAGTGATCACGGGCGGGTCGGCGGAATTCGGACGGGCCTCGGGCGGGGTGATCAACACGGTCACCAAGTCGGGCGGGAACTCGATGCACGGCACGGCGTTTTGGTTTTTCCGCAATCAGAATTTCAATGCCCGGGACCGGTATGCCAGTTTCCGGCCCGAGGAGCGGCGCGACCAACTGGGCGGCAATCTATCAGGACCGATCAAAAAAGACAAGCTCTTTTACTTCTTTAATACCGAGATCACGCGGCGCAATTTTCCGCTGATCTCAAGCCACACGGGCCAGCCGCTGTTTGACTCCAATGGGCGCTATGTAGCGGCTTGCGCGGCCTCGGCGGCACAGTGCGAGGCGGCCCGCCGCTTCATCGACCGCTTTAACCGCACCGTCGAGCGCACAGCGAACCAGGAACTGCTGTTCGGCAAGATCGACTGGCAGGCAAATAGCAAGAACACAATCAGCGCGAGCTTCAACTATCTGCGCTGGCTTTCGCCGAACGGCATCCAGACGGGGGCGGTATTGAATAACGGGGCCGCCATCGGCAACAACGGGCTTTCGACCGTGCGGGCGCGCAACGGG
>Ga0068877_10001761_pt1 | contig 17713 bp, 12 predicted proteins | sample NOAtaG_FD_66437 | JGI IMG/M metagenome (GOLD analysis project Ga0068877, IMG submission 66437) | Freshwater lake microbial communities from Lake Erie, under a cyanobacterial bloom - NOAA_Erie_Diel6S_1000h metaG | ecosystem: Environmental > Aquatic > Freshwater > Lake | place: USA: Ohio, Lake... | reverse complement strand
GCCCGCGACCTCGGCGTGTGCGCCGGGGCCGCGGGCCGAGGGCGTTCCTCGGTGCGCGGGAGTCAAAGTTGGCCGGTGATCCGCGCGGGAAGCAACCCGCGCGGCGCGTCGGCACGTCGGAGCAGACTATGGACACCCTCCCGGTGATCGGCGGATTCATCAGCTACCTGACCAACGAGCGGCACTTCAGCGCGTACACCGCGCGGTGCTATGGCGCGGACCTGCGCCAGTTCATCGACTTCATGACGCAGCGCCTCGGCGCCGCGATCAACGAGCGCTCCGAGCAGGACCTCTATGAGGCACGCCTTGCGGCGGCGCAGGCCCGCAGCTCGGGCAACCTTGGTGCCGTCACGCCCGCGGCCAGCAGCGCGGGCAAGACGCTCAGCGCGTCGATCCTTGACGCCAACGCCGAGACGATCCGCGCGTACCTGTCACACTTGGGCGAGAACCAGTATTCCGCCGCGACGATGGCGCGCAAGATCGCCACGCTGCGGAGCTTTTACAAGTGGGCGGAGCGTCGCGGCGTTGCGCCGAGCAACCCGATGACCGCCATCCGCACGCCCAAGCAGGGCAAGCGCCTGCCGCGGGCGATCACGATTGAACAGATCGAGAAGCTGCTGTCAACGCCGAACGAGCGCGAGGTGCTGGGCATGCGCGACCGCGCGATGCTCGAGACGCTCTACTCAACGGGCATCCGCGTCAGCGAGCTGGTCGACCTGAACGTCGACGATATCGACCCCACGGGCGAGGCCCTGCGCGTCCGCGGCAAGGGCAAACGCGAGCGCATCGTGCCGCTGGGCAGCCACGCCACCGCGGCCCTGCGCAAGTTCGTCGGCATGGTCAAGGACGACGGGCGGTTCGCGCCGCTGTGGAGCGACGGCGGGGCGGGCAAGCCGCTCTTCATGAACAAGCACGGCGGGCGGCTGAGCAGCCGGAGCGTCCGGCGCAAGCTCGACAAGTACCTCAAGAACGCCGGGCTTGATCCGAAGATCTCGCCGCACACGCTGCGGCACAGCTTCGCGACGCACCTGCTGGAGAACGGCGCGGACCTGCGCAGCGTGCAGGAACTGCTGGGGCACCAGAGCCTCAGCACGACGCAGGTCTACACGCACCTGACTGCGCAGCGCCTCAAGCAGGCGTACGACCAGGCCCACCCGCGGGCCGAGGCGAGCTGATCGGAGTAGGCACTGGGCATCAGGCACTGGTGCAGAAAAGCCAAAGACAGTTCAGAGCAACAACTCAGAGCCGTGGGCTTCAGCCCACGGTTTTTTTCTGTTCGCGAACGTTCGCGACGATGCGAGGCGATGGAGTGCGATCGATCGCGTCGTCTTGATGTTGACGATGTCGCGGATGTCGAAGAAAAGACAAGAACCACGGGCTGAAGCCCGTGGCTCTGACTTGGTCTCGGTCATTCACGTGCGCTTACGCGTTCATCTCGTCGGCGATGGCTTCGAGCGTCTGCGGGGCTTCGCTCTCGCTGCCGGGGATCGGTGCGTTGGGCAGCGGCTTGCCGTCGGCGCCGGTGATGGGCGTGCCGTCGAGGAGTTTGACGATCGGCACCGGGTGCTGTGCCTGGTGCTTCTCGAGCGCCTTCAGCAGACCGTCTTTCTGCGCGTCGGGCAGGCCCTTGAAGTCGCCACGTCCGCGGCACTTGGGGAACTTGCTGCATCCGAGCCACGGGCCGTACTTGCCCGGGCGCAGGTACATCGCGGTGCCGCACTTGGGGCAAGGCAAAGCCGGGTCGGGCAGGAAGGGCTCCTGGCTCGGCGCGGTGACGTGCCCCTTCTTGTCGATGCGGAGGATCCCTTCGCACGGGTTGGCTTTGTCGCCGTAGCCCGAGCAGCCCAGGAACGGTCCGAAGCGTCCGGTGCGTTTGATCATCGCTCGCCCGCAGATGTGGCAGGCGACGTTGGTTGTCTCGGTCGGGCGCGGGTTGCCCTCGCGGTCGATGGGGCTGGCGTAGTTGCAGGTCGGATACGTTGAGCACGAGAGGAACTTGCCGTTCTTCCCCAGGCGATAGACCGTCGCGCTGCCGCACTTCGGGCAGGTGTGCGGCGCGGGTGTGGTCTCGGCCTTGGCGTGCGTGAGTGTGTCCTCGACGGTGCCGAGACGCTTTTTGAACGGGTTGTAGAAGTTGCGGAGCATCTGGATCCAGTCGAGGTGGTCATCCTCGATCTTGTCCAGTTGCGTTTCCATGTCGCGGGTATAGCCCACGTCCATGAGATCCGGGAACGCCTCGATCAGCTTGTCGGTCACGACTTCGCCCAGGTCCGTCGCGTGGAAGCGCCGCTCCAGCAGTTCCACGTACTTGCGGTCCTGGATCACGCTGATGATGCTGGCGTACGTCGACGGGCGGCCGATGCCCTCGCTCTCCAGCGTCTTGATCAGACTCGCCTCGTTGTACCGAGGCGGCGGGGGCGTGAACTTCTGCTGCACGTCCACCGCCACCGGCGCCAGCGCCTGGCGATCCTTCACCGCCGGGAGCATCTGCTCGTCGGCGCTCGCCGGCACGCCCGCGACTTTCAGGAAACCGTCAAACACCAGCACGCGACCCGTCGCGCGGAACGACAGCGGCGTCTTCGGATCTGTCCCACCCGTGATCGTGATCGCGGTCGAGTCCCATTGCGCGTTGGTCATCTGGCAGGCGACAAACCGCTCCCAGATCAGCGAGTAGACCTTGAACAGGTCGGGCTTGAGCACGTTCCGCAGCTTCGCGGGCGGATAGGCCATGCTCGTCGGACGGATCGCCTCGTGGGCTTCCTGCGCGTCCTTGTTCGACGAGGTATAGAAGTTCGGCTTCTCGGGCAGGTACTTATCGCCGAACTTCTGCCCGATGAACTCCCGCACCATCGTCAGCGCTTCGCCCGAGATGTTCGTCGAGTCCGTACGCATGTACGTGATCAACGCCACCGGCCCTTCGCCCGGGATCTCCACACCCTGATAGAGCTGCTGCGCCGCGGCCATCGTGTGCTTGGCGCTCATCCCCAGCCGATTGCTCCCCGCCTGCTGCAGCGTGCTGGTGATAAACGGCGGCGGCGGCCTCGTGCTCGTCCGCTTCGTCTCGATCGCGCTGATCGCGTACGGCGTCTTCGCGTCGATCACACCCGTGATCGTCCGCACGCGCTTCGCCGGGCCCTTGCCCTTGACGTCCTCGCTCACCGACACGCTGATCTGCTTCAGCCCCGCAAGCTCCGCCAGTCGCTTGGCTCGCTCCGCTCGCACGCCGCCGGCCTTTTCGTCTTCACGGTCGGCCTCGGTGCTGGTGATCTCGAACTTCTCGCCCCCCACTTCCACAAGCTGCGCCCGCAGCGCGCCCTGCTCACCCAACCACGCGTTGAGCACCTTCTGCGTCGGCGGCTCGCCCTTCAGGCCCTTCACCGCGAGCTGCTTCAGCCACTCCGCGGTGATCGTCGGGGCCTTGCCCAGGTCCGGTGTGAAGATGCCGCTGATCTCGTAGTACTCGTCGGGGATGAACGCGCGGATCTCGCGCTCGCGCTCGACGATGAGCCGAACCGCCACGCTCTGCACGCGTCCCGCGCTCAGCCCCCGCGCGACTTTCTTCCACAGCAGCGGCGAGACCTGATACCCCACGATGCGGTCGAGGATCCGCCGCGCCTGCTGCGCGTTCACGCGGTCCATGTTGATCGGGTGCGGGTTCTTGAACGCACGCTCGATCTCGGCTTTCGTAATGGCCGCGAACATCACCCGCTTGGCGTTCTGCGGCTTCACGCCGATCTCTTCCGCCAGGTGCCAGGCAATCGCTTCCCCTTCACGGTCCGGGTCGGTGGCGAACCAGATGTCCCGCGCCACCTTCGCGGTGCGCTTCAGCTCGCTGATCACCTTCCCCTTTTCATCCATCACCACGTACGTCGGTGCAAAGTCGTGCTCCAGATCAACCCCCGGCACCGGGCTCTTCACGCCCTTGGGGTTCTTGCTGGGCAGATCCCGCACGTGCCCCACGCTCGCCAGCACCTTGTAGTCGGACCCGAGATACTTATTGATGGTCTTGGCCTTCGCGGGCGACTCGACGATCACGAGCTGCTTGCCCTTGCCCGAGGCCGCCACCGCCTCGACCGCCGCCTCATCAACCGCGAATGGCGCATCCTCACCACCCCCGGCAACGCCACCCGCCGCCTTTTTCCCCTTGGCGGCTTTCGAGCGTGATGGAGCCTTGCCCCCCTTGGGTGCCGAGGTGCGTGCGGAAGCGGGTTTGCCAACAGATTTGCCCATGCCACAACTCGATCCAGGCGCCTAAGGAAGGCGAAAAAGGCGGATTCGCCGCGGATGATCCGTGCGGTGTTATCGGATGAACCCGGGCTCAACCTGATCCGGATTCGAGAATGGATCAATCGACGCGGATCGGCAAAGTCAAGCCACGGCAATTCTTTTTGGTATCCGTACGCATATATACAGAGCACGGTTCGCGTCGCCCAACCCCTTTTCTCAGGCCCAGAACCGGGTTCGTTCGCCTCGGCACCCGTGTTTTCCCTGATCTTTTCAGGATTCGCAAACTATTCGGGCTTTGGTTGTGTCTCTTCGCGAGGGCTCAGCCCGTGCTTCACTTCACTGAGCAGTTGATCAGGGGCATTGAAGTAGCCTTCCAAGGGCACGATCGCCCGCACCACCCCGTCCGACCGTGCGATCACCAACGCCGGGAGGATCTCGGGGGTCATCGCTTTGATCAGCTCTTCGCTCGGGCCGGCGATCAGGACCGCCGCGTCGGGCACACTCGCCAGCGCGGGCCAGCGCGAGCGCACGCGCGAACGGAAGGCCTCCAAACCGCCCGCTTCGGGAAGTTCACTGACGCACAGAAGCCGCAGATACCCCGGCGGCTTCCCGGCGGGCTTCATCTCCGTCAGCAGCTTGGTCAAAGCCGCTTCGGCCTGAGCGATCAGCGCGTCGGTGGTTGCGGGCTTCGTGTCGCTCGTGCGTGCATCGTTGACGATCAGCAGCACCACCGCGGGCGCATCCGCCGCCACGGGCTCTTTGAAAAACACCGCCCCGCGATCAACCGCCGCACCCGCCAGCGACTTCATCGGCGGCAGCGTCAGCGTCTGCCCGGCGCTGAGCGTCGGCTGGGCGCTGGAAAGCTGCGCGATCGAATCCACGCGCCGCCGCTTGCTGGTATCGGGCTTCCACGTTGTTGGATCGCCGGGCGTTGTCGGCGAAAAGACCATCTCGATGGCGGGTCGATCGGGCATCTTGTCGCTCGCGGGGATTGTCAACCGCTGTACGCGCGAGCTGGCCGCGTCGACAATCAGCGTGATCGGCCCCTGCGCACTCATCCCCTGCAGCGTCCACGCCGCCCGTTCGGGGGCGATCGCGTTCGGATTCCCCTCCGCGCTCAGCCAGCGCACATCGCGTGTCAGCGGCGTGAGGTTCATGCTCTCTGCCGGCCCACCCTGCCGCGCCAGTTCAAGCGTGGGCAGCAGGAGCATGGGCAAGGCCGAGGCGAGCGACTCTGACGACGCTTCACCCTTGATCGAAGCCTGAAAGAACGTCGTGGGGTGGCGTGTGCTGTGGACGAGCAGCTCGCCGCCTTCGACAACGCAACGCAGCGTGCCGAGCTCGATCGCCACGCGTCGACCGCGCTGCTCACCTGTTGCCTGGCCGCCGGCCGCCGGGGCCGATCGCAGCACGTACTCGCCCTGCCGGCTGGTGCGCTCGCCGGTCTTGATGGTGATCGTCACCCGCTCGGCCCAAGCGCTCTGCAACGCTTTGCGCACCTCATCCAGCACCGTCGAAGGCTCGACCTGCACAACCGTCGGCGTCGTCTGCCCCCCCGCACCCCCCGGGCCCGTGCCCGAGCCGGGCCTCGGTAGCGCCGGCGGGATCGCCACCGGCGCCTGCGCCCACGCGCACGTCGAGTTGCACAGCCCACCACCTCCAACCAGCACCAGCACGAATGCGATGCCCACGCCAACTCGAAACGCCGATCCGCCGCCGCCGATGCGCACGTTCATCTCGACTCCTTCACGCCCGGCCGTTGTTCCTTCAACCTCGTCAACGCCGCCGCCACCGTGCAGTTCAGCGTCGGGATGACCATTCCCGGTGCGATGCTCGCCAGCGGGGCGAGTACAAACGCCCGTTCATGCATCCGCGGGTGAGGCAGCATCAGTTCCATCGAGTTCACCACCAGATCGTCCATGAGCAGCAGGTCCAGATCGATCACGCGGGCCGAGCCGTGCGGCTGCGTTGCGCGGTCTCGCCCAAGCGTTCGCTCGATGTCGTGCAGGTGCGAGAGCAACACGATGGGCGAAAGCTCCGTCCGCACCACCGCGGCGGCGTTCAGATAGCTCGGCCCCGGGTCAACCCCCGGCTCAACCGCCACCGCCGTGGTTTCAATGAAACGACTTACACGCACGAGTTCGGTCGCGGGAATCGTCGCCAGTCGCGTCGTCGCCGCGTGCAGGTTCGCCTGTCGATCTCCCAGATTGCTCCCCAGCGCCACAGCCGCCAGACGAGCGGCACCCCGCGAGGCACCAACGCCCGAATAGCCCGAGTCGCTCGAACCGCCCGCCGGGTTTGCAGAGTTCCCGCTCAAGGCTCAATCGTACTTCCCCAAGCCCATCAACCTGAGTGAGCAGTGAAAAAGAAAAACGCCCCAACCAAAGGGCAGGGGCGTCAATGGCCTATTTCACGTTCACGTTCGCATCAAATCACCAACTCACTCCCCGGCCTGCTCAAGTTCCTTCGCGCGGTGCTGCATCTGGGCTTTGAGACGAAGCAGGATCGACGAGTGCATCTGGCTCACCCGGCTCTCCGAAAGGTCGAGCGTCGCGCCGATCTCCTTCATCGTCATCTCTTCGTAGTAGTAGAGCACGACGATCAGCCGCTCCGCACGCGAGAGGCCCTTGGTGATCAGTTCCTTGATGTCGCGCCGCTGCGTCTCGACCAGGGGGTCGCTCTGCGACTCGTCCTTGATGATGTCGATCTCGGTGACTTCCTTGTTCCCGTCGCTGCTGAAGCACTTCCGCGACAGGCTCACCGTCCCCACCGCCTTGCTGTCCTTGTCGATCTTGTCGAACTCCTCGCCGTCAACACCCAGGATCTGCGAGAGCTCGTCCTGCGTGGGGATCCGCCCTTCGCGCATCTCGAACTTCTGCCGGGCCTGATCGACCTTGTTCGACCGGCTGCGCACCAGGCGCGGCACCCAGTCCATCGCGCGAAGCTCGTCAAGGATCGCACCCTTGATCCGCTGGGCGCAGTACGTCTCGAACTTCACGCCGTAGTCCAGGTCGAACGCGTTGATCGCGTCCATGAGCCCGAACTGACCGGCCGAGATCAGATCGTTGATGTCCACCTCGTCGGGCAGGCGCGTGTACGTCCGCTCGGCGATGTACCGAACCAGCGGGAAGTACCGCTCCCAGAAGTAGTTCCGCAAGGCCTCCGGGCGGCTCTTGGCGTAGAGCTTCCACAGGTCGTTCACGGGCGTGGCGTCGAACTTCGCCTTCACCCGCATCGCTTCGAGCGTCGTCGAGTCCGTCCCGGGCTGGGGTGAATCCGCCCGCAGCGTGGGCACCTTGCCCGCAACGCCCGCCGCCGAGCTCGCTTTCGTGGGCTTCCCCGTTGAAGCGGGTTTCACGCCGACCACGGGCTCATCGGTTACCAGCCGCGGCAGCGTCTTGCCCGTTGCGGGTGTTGAGGCCTGGGCCTGCGTCTTCTTCGCGTTCGCGCCGGCCTTGCCCGCGGACGTCGTCGCGGCGCGTGCAGCGCCCGAACCGCCCGGACCGATCGCGGCCTTGCCCGCGCTCTGGGAAGACTTGGACGGAGATTTGACCTGAGCGGCTGATGCTTTCAGCGTGGACATGTGGTCGGCTCCTTGACCATCACGGGCGAGGCTTCATCCGCAGACCGCGGCGAGCTGCCCCACAAGAACTCTGCGTGCGCCCATCCATGGGCGCGGTCATCAAAACAAATCCAACAGAAAAAGTCAAGTCATCGAAGTCGAATGTGGGGAAGTTGTGCACTCATCATTGAACATTCTCTCGCATCGAACGATCTCCACCCCCGCGAACACCCGCCGCCGATGGGCCCCCGTTCACCGATGAGGCGATCACCCCACGCACGATCCGCTCTGAGAACAACCCCACAAACAGCCCCACCGCAAAGCCCCCCAGCATGCTCATCAGCGCACGCGCAAGGATCACGTCCGTGGGGTTCCCAACCCCCAGCCCCGCGACAATCGACACCACAAACGCCGCAAGGGCGATGCAGGCCGCGACAATTTTCGTTGGAACTCCCGGTGACAATCTTCTTTCCCTCCACGCAGGCGCAGAGACCGCACCTCGTGCTGAAGGAGTTTCGGCCCCTCAAACCGCCCTCTTGAGCACCCCTTCACACTTTTCACTTTTCCACAGACCGCACAGAACGCGCGACCCGTCCAACCCGACGCCCGTTATCGACCCAGCGTGAACGCCAGCAACCGCCGAAGCGTCCCCGGCCTGACCGGTGGTGGCGGCGGCACGACGCTCGCCAGCGTCCGCACCTCACCAACACTCAGCGCCAGGTGCAACTCCTCCGCAACCCGCGCACCCACCGCTCGAAGGTCGTTTGAAGCCTGCGAGGCTGGAAATGCCAGCGAAACGGGCGTTCTCGCCCGCACCGCCAGCCCCAGGCGCGGATCGTGCGCCACATGCCCCGCAAGTTTCACGCTCAACCCCAGAAACCTGCGCGTCGTTGAATCCACCCGCCCGTGCACCAGCCGCGCTTCTTCTTCACTCGCCTGGTTCACGATCAGGTGCAACGCACTTTCATCCACACCTCGTGCGTTTGGAACTTGGTCGGCCATGCCTCGCCCCGATCGAACACACTTAATGAGCGCGTACGCGTCCGCGATCGCCGTCGGCTCGGGCGTCAGCACGATCAACGCCAAGTCCGCCGCCGCCACAAACCCCGTCACCAGCGGCCCAACTCCCGCGCCGGTATCCACGATCAGCACGTCGTTCGTCGCGCCGAGATTCACCAGCCCCGACAACAAACGCTCCCGCGCCGCCGCACCAAGCTCCGCAAACCGCCCGACCCCCACACACCCCGGCACCAATCGATACCCACCCGGCGCGTCGTGCGTCAGGCTCGAAAGGTCCATCGCGTTGCCATCAATGGCCTGATCCACCCGGCGCGAGGGTGTCACACCCGCCACGAGATCCGCGTTCGCCACGCCCAGATCCGCGTCCAGCAGCGTCACCCGCAGCCCGCGCTGCGCCAGCGCGATCGACAGGTTCACCGCGACGTTCGTCTTGCCCACACCGCCCTTCCCCGAGGCAATCGCCACAATCGGCGCACGCCGAACCGCCAGCCCCGCCCGATCCGCCCCGCCCGCTTCGTTCTGCGTCGGCTCGGGCACCGCCGCCTTCGCCTGCGCCAGCCTCATCATCAGCGCACGCAAACGCTCGGCCTGATCCGCCTGCACGCCCGCCGAGATGGTCGACGACTCGCTCATCACTTCAACCAACGTCCATCACCCCGCCTTGCCATCCAGCACCAGCCGCGCCAGCCGATCGGGCCTCGACGGCTCGATGTCGTCGGGCACTTCCTGCCCCGTGGTGACATAGCTGAGCTTCGCGTCGATCCGCCGCGCGATGTTCACCAGCACGCCCAGATTCGCCGCCTCGTCGAGCTTGGTGAAGATCACCAGGTTGGGCTTCAGATCCGCGAACTTTTCCGCCGTGCGCATCAGCGCTCCCTCGCTGGCGACGCTCGACAGCACCAGGTGCGTTTGATGGGGCTTCGCCGCGTGCAGGAACGTTTGCAGCTCACCGACGCGCTGGGCATCGCTCGGCGATCGACCGGCGGTATCGATCAGCACGACATCCGCGTCGCGGGTCGCCTCCACCGCCTGCTGCATCTCCGCGGGCGTGTGCACAACTTTCAGCGGGACGCCGATGATGTTCGCGTACGTCCGCAGTTGATCCACCGCCGCGATGCGGTAGGTGTCCGAAGTGATGAGCGCCACCTTCTTGCCGTGCCGAAGCCGGTACGCCGCCGCGAGTTTCGCGATCGTCGTGGTCTTCCCCACGCCCGTCGGGCCGATGAGCGCGATGGTCAAAGGCCGCCCGTCCGCCGCTTTCACCGGCGGCGCCGCCACCTGCTGATCCGCCGTCAGCAGCGTCTCCAACCTTCTCAGCACCGCCGCCCGCACCGTGCTCTCGTCCGCCAATTCCGCCGGGGTCAGCTCATCACGCACGCCCGCGATGATCTCATCCGCGAGCTCCTGCGCCACTTCGTTCTCGATCAGCCGGGTGTAGTGCTTCAGCAGCGCCTCCGACATCCGCAGCCCCGGCACACCCGCCGATACACCCCCCGCAAGCACCGCGTTCTTCGCCGACGACTGCAAGACCTGCCCGACCATCCGCCGGATCACCGCGAGCTCCGCCTGCACCTGCTCGCTCATCCCCGTCGAAGGGTCGATCGCCATTCGGGCCGCCTGCCGAACCGGGCTGGCCTGATCATCATCCGCGCGCAGCGATCCGCGTAAACCGCCGGGCGCGCCCGCGCCGTGAACCGCCATCGCCGGCGCGCGATTCTCCGCTCGCACTTTCACACCAGCACCCGTCGCCATCGGCTTGACCGCCACCGTCTCCGGCGGCAGCAAATCCTCGCGCTCCGCCAGCGCTGCACGCACCGACGCCGTCGACGACCGCGTTGGACCGGCCGCAGGAAAGAACGGCGCACCCGGTGGCACGCTCGCCGAACCCACTGCCGCCGACGCCACCGACCCCGCGCCCGCATTCAATGGAGTCTGCCGCTCGGCCCGCGCCCGCGCCGCGCCGATCAATAACGCCGCCCGCTCATCCTGCGCTGCCTCCACCGACGCGCGGTGCGTCGCACCTTCCGCCTCGGGTCGAGCCGATCCCTTCCCCGCGCTCGCCGTCACGGCCGCGCCGGCCGAGCTCGACCGATCCTTCACCCGGATCGTGCTCGCCACCCGCGCATCGTCCGAGGCGATGACCTCCACCATGTCCTTCGCACCAAACCCCATGAACCCACCCGCCTTGAACATCCGCGTGTGCAGAATGATCGCGTCCTTGCCCAGGTCCTTCTTCACCTGCGCCAGTGCGTCGGCCATCGATTGTGCGCGGTACGTCTTCAGCTTCATGCGGTGCCATCCTGGCTCGTAGACCTTCCATCACCGTCGCCTGCCGCGGGCATCCTGCCTCTGCCGGCCGCGCCGATCACCCTTCCCCCATCCCCCCCACTTCCAACCCGCGAAGCATCGCAGATCAACCCATCGTTTTCAACTCTCCCCACGCTTCTCACCCGCGAAAAGGCGAAGACCCCAAGCGCTGTGGAAAACATGTTCACGCCGCCGGCGACATCGCCTGCTGCATCTGCTCGTCCTCCTGCCCTTGATTGTCCAGCCCCTGGGTAATCAGTGCCAGCGACTCGACCTCGATCCCGTTGACGATCTCGTTGTACCCAAGCACCGCCGCCCCGGGCATCTGCGATTCGACGAGCTGCCGCGCAACCGCCCGCACCTGAGGCGATGCCAGCAGCACCGGCTGGTGCCCGGCCGAGACCACGTGCCGCAGACCCTTGACAAGCTGGTTGGTAATCCGCGTCGCCTGGGCGGCGGACATCTTGATCGCCGTCCCGCTCGAAGTCCGGTCGATGCACGCGTTGATCTCGTCCTCCAGCGCCGGGTCCAGCGTCGCCACCACCAGCCGCAGCGCCCCCGTCTCGTCGGGCACCGCGTACTGATGACAGATCGTCCGCCGCAGGGCGTTCCGCGCATACTCCACCAGCACGTCGGGGTCCTTCGTCTTCGGCGCCCAATCCCCCAGCGTCTCCAGGATCGTCTCCAGATCCCGGATCGGCACCCGCTCGCGCAGCAGACTCTGCAGAATCCGGTGCAGTTCGCCCGGCTTCACAAGCGCCGGCACCGTGTCCTCCACCAGCTTCCCCGCCCGCTGCTTGAGCTGCGTCAGAAGTTCCGTCACTTCCTGCCGCGTCAGCAGGTCCGCCGCACTCGACCGCACCACCTCTGTCAGGTGCGTCGCCAGCACCGCGCTGGGCTCCACCACCGTGTAGTTCATCGTCTCCGCGCGAGTCCTGATCGCCGGGTCGATCCAGTACGCCTCCAGGTTGAACGCCGGCTCGCGCGTCGGGTCCCCCTCGATCGGCCCCGTCGCGATCCCCGAGTTGATCGCCAGCGCCCGCCGCGGGATCGTCACACCCTTCGCCACCACGTTCCCTTTGATCTTCAATCGATACTCAAACTGCTGAAGCTGCAGGTTGTCGCGGATTCTCACCGGCGGCAAAATGAACCCCAGCTCCACCGCAAGCTGCCGACGGATCGCACTGATTCGATCGAGCAGATCGCCGCCCTGATTCGCATCAACCAGTTCCACCAACCCGTACCCAACCTCCAGCTCCATCGTGTCGAGCTTCAGCAGCGTCTCGGGCGAGGGCGGCTCGGGCCGGGCCGGCGCCGCCATGGCCTGCGCCGCGCCGGGCGCGGGCTTCTTCGCGAACGGGTTCTTCCCCGACATCACCAGCCCCGTCAGAATCAACGCACCACCGATCAACACCAGCGGCAACGTCGGCAAGGGCGTCAGCGTCAGCGCCAGCAAAAACCCGCCGGTCACAAACATCCCCAGCGGCTGGCTCATCACCTGCCCGGTCAACTGCGTCCCCAGGTCGTCCTTCGACCCCGACCGCGTCACCACCAGCGCCGAAGCGATCGACACAATGAACGCGGGGATCTGGCTCGTGAGCCCGTCGCCGATGGTCAGGACCGTGAAGACCTCCACACACTGCTTGACCTCCCACCCGCGCATCAGCACGCCGATGGTGATCCCACCGACGATGTTGATGGCCGTGATGATGATCCCCGCGATCGCGTCGCCCTTGACGAACTTGCTCGCACCGTCCATCGCCCCGTAAAAGTCCGCCTCCTGCGCCACCTTCTCGCGCCGCCGCCGCGCCTCGGCCTCGTTGATCGTCCCCGCGTTCAAGTCCGCGTCGATGGCCATCTGCTTGCCCGGCATCGCATCGAGCGTAAACCGCGCCGCCACCTCGCTGATCCGCCCCGCACCCTTCGTAATCACGATGAACTGCACCAATACCAGGATCAGGAAGATGATGATCCCGACGATCAGCGAATCACCCGCGACAAAGTGCCCGAACGCGCTGACCACCTCGCCGGCAACCCCGATGGCCTGCTCGGGCGTCGCCGCGTCCGCCGTCAGAATCAGCCGCGTGCTCGCCACGTTCAGCGTCAGCCGCAGAAGCGTCACACCCAGCAACAGCGACGGAAAGACGCTGAACTCCAGCGCTTCCTTCATGTACAGCGTCGTCATCAGGATCATCACCGACAGGGCGATGTTGAAGCAGATCAGCACGTCCATCGCCATCGGCGGCAGCGGCACCAGCAGCGCGCCGATCATCGCCACAAAGCCCACCGGCACCAGCAGGCTCTTGTGCTTCACCAGCATCTTCATCCACGCCGGTGCCGCGCTCAAGTTCGTATTCGCCGCTTCGTCGCTCATTCGATGCCGCTCGCAATCTCAACCCGCACGCTCGTATCGTCCGTGAACACTTCCAACACGCCGCACCCAGCGCACAACCGCGCGCAGCGTTCATCACCATCAGCTCGCCAGGCGCTTCTCCATCCGGTACACGTACGCCAAAACCTCCGCCACCGCCTCGAAGAACTCCGGCTTCACCGTCTGCCCGACCTTCGCCGTCGCGTACAACGCCCGCGCCAGCGGCGGCCTCTCCACAATCGGCACCCCGTGCGCCGCCGCGATCTCCCTGATCCGGAACGCCATGAAGTCCTCACCCTTCGCCACCACCACCGGCGCCGCCATCGTTTCCGCGTCATACCGCAGCGCAACCGCAAAGTGCGTCGGGTTCGCGATCACCACATCCGCCTTGGGCACCGCGCTCTTCGCACGCTGCATCGCAATATCCCGCGCGATCCGCTGCCGCCGGGCCTTCAACTCCGGATCACCGTCCGAGCTCTTGCGGTCTTCCTTCACCTCGTGCCGCGTCATCCGAAGGTCCCGGTTGTGCTGCCATTTCTGATACCACCAGTCGGCAATCCCGATCACCAGCAGCACCGCCACCGTCCAGAAGATCACCTTCATCACGATCAGCGTCATCGTCCGGAACGCCTCGACCACACCCAGCACAGGCAACGCCGCGATCTCCTCCGCACTGCTCGACACCGCCATCCACACCACCACACCCACCACGATGATCTTCAGCACGTTCACAATCGTCTTCACCAGGTTCCGCGTGCTGAACAGCTTCGCCGTTCCAGTTACCGGGTTGAGCTTTTCAGGCTTGGGCCTCAATGGCTCCAGCGTGAACAAAAACTTCACCTGCTGAAGCTGCGCCAGAATCGCGATCATCGCCATCAGCAGCATGATCGGTAGCGCGATCAACCCCAGCCGGATCATCGCCCACACGAACGACCGCACCGCGTCCTCCGCCGACAGCACCGCCCCGATCCCCGGCGAGGCCAGCAGCCGACGCATCACCTCCGCGCTCGCCGCCACCAGCAAAGGTCCCATCAGCCAGATCAACACCGACGCCCCCAGCATGTCCAGCGGCCCGCTCAGGTCCAGGCTCTTGGGAACCTGCCCCTTATTGCGCGAGTCCTCGAGCTTTCGGCTCGTCGGCTCTTCCGTCTTTTCGCCCATGTCGTCCGCCATCGTCGCCGCTCACATCCTTCTTCAACCCCCGCACACATCCTCCGTCATCCACGCCGTCCACACCATCTCGACGCCCGCTCCGCCCACGCCGTGATCCTCTTCTCACTCGTCCCCATCAACCATCGCTCGGCACAACCCGCGGCGGCACCGGCGTCGCCGACCACCTCATCAGCACCCGCCCAACCTCCTCCCCGTGCGTCACAATCGCCCGGTCAATCGCCTTCAGCCCCAGCACCAACGCCAAAAGCCCCAGCGCGATCTTCACCGCAAACCCGATCGACAAAATGTTCAACTGCGGCATCGTCTTCATGATGAACGCCGTCGCGATCGTCTCGATCAAAATGATCGCCAGCACCGGCGCACTGACCCGCAGCGCCAACTCAAACCCCGCGCCGATCGCACCCACCACCAGCCCCATCGGCATCGCCTGCACCGTCACCTCGCCCGCCGGCGACCGCACAAACGTGTTCGCCGTCGACAGAAACAGCATCTCCAATCCCCCCATCGCAATAAACGCCGTGATCGCCAGGTACAGCAAGAACTCCCCCAGCGGCTCGCTCTCGGTCTCCAGCGCCGGGTTGTACACCGTCGCCAACCCAAACCCCATCTGCTGCCCGATCAGCGTCCCGCCCAACTGCACCGCCAGCACAGGCAACATCGCAACCACCCCGATCAACGTCCCCAGCAATATCTCCATCACCCCCGCGAGCGCCAGCGAAAACACACCCATCCCCGCAACATCCGCAACCGCGCCCCGCGGCAACACCGGGTACACACCCACCGCCATCACAAACGCCAGCAGAATCCGCACCTTCCCAGGAATCGACACGCTGCTCAAAAGCGGCGCAAACACAAACAACCCGCTGATCCGCAGCAGCACCAACATGAACGGCCCAACATGGTTCAACACATCAGCCATGAACATCCATCACATCTTCACCCGCGTCACCGATCGTCACCGACGATCGGTGCAGTTTCTCTCTGCCACTCTGCCACTCCGCCACTCCGCCACTCCGCCACTTTGAATCTGATCCTCTCAGTCCCCCTCCGTGCCTCCGTGACTCCGTGGTGAATGCCTTTCCCAGATCTACCGAAGCAAAAACATCGCCTGCGTAAACGCCACCAGCCGCCCCACGATCCACGGGATCAGCACAATCGCCGCCACGAGCATCACCGCCATCTTGGGCACAAAGACCAGCGACTGATCCTGGATCGACGTTACCGACTGAAGAATGCTGATCACCAGCCCCACCACCACCCCCGCGATCAGGATCGGCGCCGAGATCTTCAGCGTGATGATCAGCGCCTCGCGGATCACGTCCAGCATCTGCTCGTTCATGTTCATCGCCAGCGTGACCATCATCGCCCGTCTCCTTTGCCCGCCTTACGAAACCACCGCCATCAAGCCCTGCGCCCCGCGCATCACCGGTTCCATCAACCACGCCGCTCCCGCCGCCGCTCCATCCACCACCGCCGGCCCGCGCGTCACAAAGCTCGTCAGCAAACTCCCGCACACAAGCTGCCACCCGTCCACCATCACAAACAACAACAGCTTGAACGGCAGCGAGATCAACACCGGCGGCAGCATCATCATGCTCATCGAGATCAGCAGCGCGCTGATCACCATGTCGATCACCAGAAACGGCAAATAAATCCGGAACCCCATCAGAAACGCCGTCTTCAGCTCGCTGAGCACAAACGCCGGCACCAGACTCACCATGTCCACATCCGCCCGCGTCAGCTTCGACGGATCGCTCGTATCCACACCCCGATAGTTCAAAATCATGTACAGGCTCGACCAGTTCCCCGTTGCCTCGATCTGGTCAAACATGAAGTCCCGCACCGGCTGCTTCGACGCGTCCCACAACGCCCCGTAACTCTGGATCTCCCCTCGCTGATAAGGCCCGATCGCCTCCGCACGAATCCGATCAATCGTCGGCGTCATCACCAAAAGCGACAGCACCAGCGACAGCCCCAGCAACACCTGGCTCGGCGGCATCTGCGCCGTTCCCAACGCCTGCTTCAGCAAACTCAGCACAATCACAATCCGCAGAAAACACGTGCACATCAGCATGATCGTCGGCACCAGCCCCAGCACCGTCAGCACGATCACCACGTTCATCGCCGCCGAGAGCCCCGGCGCACGACGCGCTTGACCTTCGCCTCCGCCCGCCGCCGCCCCGACACCATTCAAACCCGGAATCGCCTCCGCCGCCCCCGCCAGAATCGAGATCGGATTGATCTCGGTGATGTCCTTCACCGCCCGCTGATCACTGCTGGGCCTCAACACATCCTCGCGCCCAGCCGCCAAGTCCTCCGCGCCCAGCACCATCCCCGGCGTCAGCACATCGCTCGGCGAAACCGCCCGATTCGCATCCACACCCTGCGCCAGCGCCGCCGAGGGCACCACCGCCACGCCGAACACGCACGCCAGCACCACCACAACCAATCGCAAAACCGCCGCAAACTTCTTCACGCCACACCTCCCCCGCCGTTGCCGGGCGCACTCAACCCCCGCCCCTTCAGCGCCGCCAATCGCCGCGAAAGGTTCGCCATCGAAAGCTCACCCGTTTCCTCCGAAACCTCACTCACGAGCGCCGAAGCACCCAAACGCCCCTGACCAACCCCACGCCCCTCAACCGCCCGAGCAAACGAAATCGCAACATCCTCCACGTCCGGTTCACGTTCCCGTTCCCGTTCACGTTCGCTTTCACGTTCACGTTCCCGTTCACGCTCACGCTCACGCCCCCCCACCACCCTCTCCACCCCATCGCCATGCTCATCGCTGTGCTTCCGCAGCATCGAACCAAACTTCGACGCGAGGCTCGTTCCCCCGCCGTCTTCGATCTTCTGCAGCAGCCGCGAAACCTCCTCCGGCTCGTTGATCTCGCTGAGCGTCACAAACCCGCCGCCGCCCGCCGCGCCGCCGCGCCCGGGTGAGCTGTGCCCCAGCAGCAGCACCCGCCGATCCACCTTCACCAGCACAAGCAACTGCCCCTTCGCAACCGGGTACCGCCCCAGCACCTCAATCACCCCGCCCGGCGCCTTCCCCC
>Ga0068877_10001760_pt1 | contig 17714 bp, 12 predicted proteins | sample NOAtaG_FD_66437 | JGI IMG/M metagenome (GOLD analysis project Ga0068877, IMG submission 66437) | Freshwater lake microbial communities from Lake Erie, under a cyanobacterial bloom - NOAA_Erie_Diel6S_1000h metaG | ecosystem: Environmental > Aquatic > Freshwater > Lake | place: USA: Ohio, Lake... | reverse complement strand
GACGAAGGATCGGAGGCTGGAGGGGTGAAGGATTGAGATGCGAACTCAGCAGAAACCTTCGTGTAGACAGACGCCACTTGCTCTGAATATTGCCAATCCATGCCGCCAAAGAAAATTCTAAGCCGTGCTCTTAAGTCAAGACTCTTTCTATCCTGAGGAACCGGATGAGTTTCCGGCTCAAGACCAGCTCCGAGCGAGTTTCGCATTCCCAGATGATGAGAGTGCGCCAGCCTAGTTTGCGCAATAGAACCGGGTTGGCTTTATCGCGAGCTTTGTTGCGAGTGATCTTTTGAAGCCAGTAGTCACGGTTTTGTTGCGGGATGCGAGCTCCGCGCTTGCAGGTGTGGCCGTGCCAGAAGCAGCCGTGGACGAAGATGACTTTACGGAGGCGGGGGAAGACGAGATCGGGTTTGCCGGGAAGGTCGGCGCGATGGAGGCGAAAGCGGAATCCGAGGCTATGCGCCAGCTTTCGGACGATGCGCTCCGGGGTGGTGCCTATGGACTTAACAGCCCGCATCGTTTCGCTGCGTTGAGAGAGAGACTCCATCAATCAGAGGTTTTGATGCGAAGACCGGGGTCCGTCTCGAACTCTTCCACAATGCTGTTGTAGCGCTCGATCAATTTGTCAGCCGCAACTGATCGGCCGTGGGACGAGAATTTGCCCCATTCGTAGAGGTTGAGAGAAATGAATTGTTCGACATCGTAGATATCGATGCGATCTTTCAGCTCCATATTCTCGGCTAAGCCGATGGCAAGAGGAATGTTTTTGGGTATGGTGATCAGGACGGGACGCAAACCCGCATCGATGTTCTTTTGGCATTTAGCGAGTACGGCTTCGCCGGGTGCACTCGTGACGTGAATCGCAACATCGCCTACGTGAAAATCGCCGGGGCGATTGCCGGGGGCATCGGCCGTGGAAGAGTTGTGATGGATTACTTCCACCGGGTCAAGAACGCAAGCCAGCTTGGCTCCAATCAGATGTTGGATCAACGTTCCCGTGTATTGAGTGCCGGGATTTTTCTTTTGCTTTTCGTCCGCCTGACGCATCAGATCGGCAACGATGAATCGAATGCTCCTCGATGGGTCAAGGCGAAGGTTGAACGGTTTCGCGGCAAACAACTCTTCGACTTGCTTGATCCAGAATCTTTCGACATAGTCCAAATCGAGAGTCATCCTGGCAGAGAGAGAATTCAGGAAGGATACATATTGACGCATGTTGCCCATGCTGCCGCGCGAGGTGCGACCACCTTCGTTTGCCAGTACTTTGGTGATGCCATGCCGGCGGAGAATAGATTGAACGGTGCCCTTGCCCAAGTTCAATACTTGGCCTCCACCAGCCGTGATCAGTTTCTCAGGGTCTAATGGCATGCCGAGATTGCGAGCATGCTGAGTGACAACCAGAGCTACACTCAATTGACCTTTGTTGCGGAAGCCATTCTCCTTAACAAAGTTTTCGAGAGCAGTCCGCAGCTTCTGGGCCATTAAGCTGCCTCTTTGCCGGAGGCATCGATCGAGGAAACGAGAGGGAGCAGGAGATGTTGCGAAAGATAGCGAACAACAGGAACAGCCAAGCCATCACCTGCGAGATGGTAGGCCTGATTGTAGTTGGCGGGGAGCAAGAATGAATCGGGAAGGCCCATCAAGCGGGCTGCTTCACGAGGCGAAAGCAAGCGGGAACGGACTGATTTGCCCTCGACGACCATAATGATTTGGCGGCTGGAGCCGCCGACGGGGGTACGAAGGCAACCCGCAACGTCGTCAAAGCGAATCTCCGCGAACTGTTGGCGTGTACCATCAGAGCCAGCGCGAGTGCGCTTATAAATTGCCCCGACCATACGATAGCCTGAGCGTTGTGCCGCTGTCAGTTTCTTGCGGTGCAGGGGGTTCATCATCTCAATCAGCCGGAGGGTTTGAGCGGCATCGTGCCATTCGACCCCGGAGGGATTTTCTTCGATCAGGTCGATGAATGAGGCGGCGCGTGGAGCAGGAGCAGGGAGATTCCACCAGCACCAGTCGGCGTGAAGATCTTCCGGGAGCTTCGAGTGTGCGGCCAGAAGTGCTTTTGTGTGCCACAGCGGATTGGGCTCGGTGGCTAGGAGAGGACCGGGGATTGTGTGTTGACGTGAGACACCGATGATGAAAAGCCGGGGCCTCGATTGGGGGAGAAATCGTACGGCGTCAATGACGAGTGCTCCGAAGCGATAGCCGGTCTTCGATAGTGCGGAGGCAATCGCAGCGAAGTCTTTACCGCCATGGGAAGAAAGAGCACCGCAGACGTTTTCGAGGACGATCAGGGATGGGGCACGTCCTTCGGAGGCGAGGCCTTCCATCAGGCGCCAAAATGGCCAGAACGCTCCCGAGCGTTCGCCTTTGAGACCGGCATAATCGCCGGCCAGCGACAAGTCCTGACAAGGGAAAGAAGCCCAAGCCAAGCCAACATGGCCGGGAAGGTCACCAGTGTGCAACTGTGCCACGTCGCCAACATACAAGTGGGAGGCACCCCAATTGGCCGCATAGGACTCGGCCTTCTTCTCATCGAAATCGTTGGCGAAAGCACAGCGCCAGCTTTTGCCCAGCCCGGCACGAGCCATACCGCCGCCAGCAAAAAACTCATAGAAAGAGGGCATGAGTAATTCCATTGTGCAGCGAAAAGGGTCACACTTGCCCATGGCAGGGGTAGAATCGCCAAAAAGATGAAGTTGCCGCACGCCTAAGCTTATCGGCTCCGGCATCCCCCCTTTTTACATGGCGGAGAGGCCGCGGAGGTTCCAGCCGCAGATGGTGGAGGCGAGGAATTTGTTGCCAGTGGGGCGACAGATGGGGTATGGCCTTCCATGTGGCAATCGTTGACTTGGACGTGGGCGATGCGGTCGACGGGGAGGAGGCCGTAGCCGTGGGGGAAGGGGATCTCGCCGGCGCCGAGTAGCCGAATCGGGAAAGGTCGCAAGACGCGCAGGAGGTCTGCTGGCTATTGCGTTGAGAGTTGGCGCTCTTCAAGAGCGAATACAGGGGAGCAGGAATCGATAGATGCTCCCCTTAAGCGGAGGAGCCGTTCCAGATTCTCGCATTTGTCTGCCATGCGGGGATGAATGGAAAGCGAGTCCCGCACCATAGGTTCAAGCAAGCGCGGCTATTCGAATCATTCGAAATGAACGCAATCGTGTTGCCTGTATGTGTTTTCAGTTGCGGGGGGGATGCCCCCGCAGGATTGGAGCTGGTTCCGTCTTGTTTTCGCGATACAAGTTGCCCGCAAGGGGAATGGCGTGTATCAGAAGCTGAGGCGGAGGCCGAAGCGGAAGACACGTTCGTCGATGCCGTCGCGGCCGGTGCTTTGGAGGGTGGTGATCTCGGTGTAGCCGCCGAGGTTGCGGACGGAGCCGTCGGGGTTGAGCTGGAGATTGGAAACGTTGGTGCCGGGGTTGCCGAAGTGGGGCGTATTGGTGAAGTTAAAGGCTTCGGCGCGGAACTGGAGCCGGATGCGCTCGGTGATGGTGAATTCGCGGAAGAGGCCGACATCGATGTTGGCGAGGCCGGGACCATAGAGAGCATTGAAGCCGGCGGTGCCGAAGCGGGCGTCGGTGATGGGGCGGAAGGCGAAGGGGTCGAAGTAGGAAAGACCACGGCCGGCGCCGCCGAGGATCTGAACCTTATCCTTGACCTGATCGGCGCGTTGGGAACTGCCGACGGCGTTGAGGGAGGTGCCGGAGGCGGAGACGCCGAAGGGGGTGCCGGAGGCAGCGGTCCAGATGGCATTCAACTGCCAGCCACCGGTGAGCCAGGAGAGGGGACCGCCGCCGGAGAGCCAGCGCTTACCCTTGCCGAAGGGGAGCTCGAAGTTGCTATTGACGACGAGGTTGTGGGGTTGATTGCTATTGATGACGGAGCGATTGAGGCGCTGGTATTCGGGGATTTGAATGGCGACAAGGCCGTCGCTGTTCTCGCTGCAGCAGAGGCCAATGCCTTTGCCCCAGGTATAGGAAGCGCCGAACTGGAAGCCGTTGGCGAAGCGGCGGTTGAGGGAGGTTTGGAGGCTGTCGTAGTGGGAGTTGCCAACGGGCCCGGCGAGGCGGGTTTCGGCGGTGCGTCCGAAGCGGCGGGCGAGGATGCGTCCGGTTTGTCCGCCGTTGATGGGGGAATAGTTGAGTTCGATAAAGCCGGATTGATTGATCTGGCGCGTGGCGACATAGCCTGCCTGGCCGACGAAGCCCCAGCGGAGATTTTTTTGGAGAGTGAAATTCCAACTCTGGACATAGCCGCGCTGGAACTTGCTATCGAGGGTGTTGGCGGCAACCGCTGGGGGGATATCGGCGATGCCATTGGCGATGTTCGGTACGGGGACATCGGGGATGCCGGTGCGCAACTGTCCGGCGGCGGCGAAGGCGTTGGGGGCGTTGACGTTGAGCACGACGAGCATGGGGAAGTTGGTCCGCATGGGGCGGGCGAGGCTGTAGGGGTCGATGGTGATGCCGTAGCCAGCGCGCATGACGAAATCGTTTGAGATGCGATAGGCCAGACCGACGCGGGGGGCGAAGAGAGTCTTGCTTTGGGCGACGCCGCAATCGCGGGGGACGCTGCCGAGGCCACAGACTTCCATTTTGTTGGTGTCGACGTTGTAGCGCTCGAGGCCGGTTTCACCGCGGGTGGGCATGGGGAAGGCCTCCCAGCGGACACCGAGGGAGAGCGTGAGGCGGCGCGTGGCCTGCCACTGATCGCGGACGTAGAGGCTGTGCATCCAGGTGCGGACTTTGTATTCTTCGGGAACCTGAAGAGTGCGGCCGAGGGCGGAGGGCTGGCCGAGGAGGAAGGAGGCCCAGGAGTTGAACTGATTCGTGGCGGGACCGCCGTTGAGGGTGGTGGTGCCGCCGGAGAAGGTGAAACCGCCGGCGGGGCCATGGAGGGCGCCGACGAATTCGGCTTGGGTGTGGTTGATCTGCTGATAGGAGCTGTCGAAGCCGAAACGGATCTGGTGTTTGCCCTGGATCCAGGTGGCGTTGCCGACCCAGTTATAGCGGGGGTCGCGATTGAAGAAGGGGCGAGTGGAGTTGCCTTGCGCGCCGATGGTGGCATAGCTGGAGACGACGAAGCGGGGGAGGCCACTTTCAAAGAAGCGAGTGCCATTGGTGCCGGGAATGCCGAGCAGCTCGCGGCCGAGGTTCTTGCCGAGGCCTTTTTCGACGGAGTTGGCATCGTAAAGAGTGAAGCCGAAGTTGCCGTCGAGGATGAAGTTGGGGGTGATGACGTAGGTGGCGCCGAAGGCGGCGTTGCCGGTGGTTCCGTAGGTCGGGCCGGCGACGGAGGCGGTGGAGAAGTAGGGGGCGCCGATGAGATCGCCGAGGATACCGCCGCTCTCGAAGTCATGATCCTGAATGCCGCCGCGGGCGAACATGGTGAGCTTGTTGCCGGTCCAGTTGAGCTTGCCGTCGAATTTGCGGGAGTTGAAGGCGTAGTTGCCGGCGCTGAAGAGGTTGGCGTTCAACTGGTTGTCGTTGGTGGGATTGATGAGCATGCTCTGGATCTTGAGGGCGACGGGATCCATGAGGGAGGCGGGAATTTGCTTGTCGGGAAAGGGGATCCGGCCGGTGCCGTTGGCAGCGCCGGTGCGGGGGTCATAAATGAGAGTGGGAGAGGCGGACATGTCGCCGCGGCGCATGGCGGTAGTGGGTAGGGTGTCGAGGCGGGAGGCGAATTGGCGGTCCCAGGTGCCTTCGTAGCTGGCGAAGTAGAAGAATTTGTTCTTGAGGATGGGGCCGCCGATGGTGCCGCCCATCTGGTTGTAGATTGCTTTTGGTTTGCGCTCGCCGGCGGGGAGGAAAAAGGGTTTGGCTTTGGTGGCGTTACTGTTGTGGTATTCGAACAGGGAGCCGTGCAAGTCGTTGGAGCCGGTTTTGATCTGGACGTTGACGGCGGCGCCGCCGGCGAGGCCGGTTTCGGCGTCGAAGGAATTCGTGGTGATGTTGACGGTTTCGATGGCCTCAAGTGCGGGCGTGTAGCCGGGCAGATGGGGGAGCCAGATCTGGTTGACGCCGGCACCCTCGAGGCGCACGGCGTTGGAACTGCGGGAGACGCCGTTGACGTTATACAAGGCAGCGCGGGAGGGATCGACCGAGGGCCCATTGCCATTGCGGGGAGAGGAGAAGCCGGGGAGGGTTTTGAACATCTGCGTGTAATTGCGCCCGGGGGGTAGGGGGGCGTTGCCGAGCTGGGCGGCAGTGAGTTCGGCGCGGACCTCGCCGCGGTCCGTTTGCAGGAGGGGTGGGGCTGCTTCGACATTGACGGTTTCGCTGACGCCACCGACCTGGAGCTGGGCATCGATGCGGGTGGCGGCATTGGCGGAAATGGTCACTTCTTTTTGGAGGAAGCCGCGGAAGCCTTCCTTGGTGATGCTGATCTCATAGACACCGCTGGGGAGGGTGGATAAGGAGAAGAGCCCGGCACTGTTTGTGCGGGTGGTGCGGACGAGGCCGGTACCGGCCTGTCTGGCTTTTACTTCGGCGTCGGGTACAGCGGCATCGGAGGTGTCGTTGACATTGCCGACGAGGGAGCCGTAAAGGACCTGGGCAGGGAGGCTGGAGGCGAGGGCGAGGAACAGGCAGAAACACAGGAATGTGCGAGGTAGTACGGATGAGCGCTTTCTCATGGAGCGGCATCAGAGTATCACAAAATGTTTCAAAACTATGACAATTTCGTGACGATTTGTAGGGAAGGGAGGAGGCTGAGCGCAGGGGGCTCCCTGAGGTTTACAGAGCAGAGAGGCCGGGGAGGTTCCAGCCGCAGATGGTGGAGGCGAGGAATTTGTTGCCAGTGGGGCGACAGATGGGGGAAGGGGTTCTCTCCGGCGACCAGGGCGTTGGCGGGATCTCAGACGAGTTGAGGTTGGGGTGCGATCCGTAATATTTAACCCGTAAATCGAAATGCAAGCTCGAATCTTTTCGACGGGGCGAAAAGCTGAAATGCCGGATCCGCACGACGGCGGGGGAAGGCTGGCCTGAATGCTAATCAAAGCCGAAAGCCAAAACCAACTAAAGAAACAGATTGCGCTATCTTGTCTTCAGGCTGCTGTCAGCTTTGGAAACGTGTCAACTATCAAGCCGGTCGCTGAGTATGATAACTCGGGATATATCCATGAAACTCATTGTTGCCGCTATGATTTTGAATTTCTTGGTCTTGAGTGCACAAAGTACCAAGATCTCCACATTTACTCGACATCTGCCGCTGACTCTGGAGGAAGCCGCAGTCCTGGTCGTCCGGGTTGAGCCCAGTCCGTCCTGTTTGCCCACCATAGTCGGCTTAGTTCCTAAGTCAGCCGCACCGCCCAAAGCATCGGCAAGCCTGGTCTCTCATCAGAAGCGATTCCGTTCCGCCGTGACCGCCATGACCGATTGGGGTGAGCGGCTTGAGGTTAGCAAGAATCAGATCAGCCTGCGTAACGTGGAGTGTGGAGAAGATCGTTTTCTGCTCTTGAGTTTGCAAATGGACCCATCCACTCAGGTGGTGATCGTGAACAGGGACGAGGGGACAGTTTATCTGCAAGTGGGGCAGGGGTCTCTTGTGGAGAACGGCGTTGTACGCAGCACGAGTCTCACAAGTCAAAGCCAGCTCATGATGGAAGCAATCAGGCCGGCCATGGTGGACCTCGAGCCGCACAAAGGGCCGGACGGGGTGTACCGGATCACGGGCAAGCGTTTCATGTCGCAAGTGGAAACCATAGTCGAAGCACAGGCCCCGGCCGGCAAGCGCGTCCCAGGCTTTATTGCCATGGTGAAGGTACGAGTGAACAAAGAAGGGAACCTGGTTCTGGTGAGCCCGGTGCGGGGAGAAAGCGATTTTTTCCCAGGCATTTTGACGGCCCTTCGGCAGTGGAAGTTTAAGCCATTTCAGGTCGATGGGGAGCCGGTGGAGATTGAATGCATGTTGGCTTATATTCAGGACCAGGATGGGAGTATAAAAATTCTTGGGCGCTAGGGGGGGGGGAGTGGGAATCGACAGATTCTCCTCCCCCCGAGAGCCGGAGAGTTTGGCCTTAGCGCAGTGGCTGAGAGCCGTCTTTGACTACATGGCGGAGAGGCCGCGGAGGTTCCAGCCGCAGATGGTGGAGGCGAGGAATTTGTCGCCGGCGGGGCCGGGCCAGTGGGTTTCGAGGGAGAGGAAACCCTTGTAGCCATCGGCGCGGAGGGCGGCGATCTGGCCGCGCCAGTCGACGTGGCGGGTGCCGACGGGGCCCCAGATGGGGGTGTGGCCTTCCATGTGGCAATCCTTGACGTGGACGTGGGCGATGCGGTCGACGGGGAGGAGGCCGTAGCCGTGGGGGAAGGGGTTCTCGCCGGCGACGAGGGCGTTGGCGGGATCCCAGACGAGCTTGAGGTTGGGGTGCTGGACGGCGGCGAGGATGGCCTTCGACTCTTCAGCGGTGCCGATGTGGCAGGCGTGTTCGTTTTCGATGCCGATGGTGATGCCGTGTGGGGCGGCCTGGTTGGCGAGTTTGGTGAGGGCTTCGACGACGGCGTCGAAGCAGGCGGAGGGCTCGACGGTGCGCCAGTAGGAGAAGACGCGAATGATTTTGGCGCCGGTGAGCTCGGAGATTTGGAAGGCGCGGTCGAGGAGGCGGGGCTGGTCGTCGAAGGTGTGTTTGGAGTTAAAGATATCCTGCTGGAAGCGGGTGTCGACGGCGGGGCCGTTGGGGAGGGTGCACTTGAGGATGGGAGAGGCGATGCCGAGGATCTGGATGCCTTTGGCGTCGCAGGTATCCTTGGCGGCGCGGATCTCGTCGCCGGTGAGATCCATGATGTTCTTGCCGTTGACGACGCGGAGTTCGGCGCCGGTCATGCCGATGGAGGCCATGGCGTTGATGGCGAGGGAAAAATCAGAAGGGGAGAATTCGTCGGTGATGGCAGCGATCGGGAACTTGAGATCGTTCATTTCTCTAACAGTTTCTCAGAGTCTTCGCGGAGGAGGTAGCGCTTGCGGGTGGCAATGTTGGAGAAACGTTGTTTTTTGCCGGAGGGCCATTCGACGTCGATGGTTTTGACGGCGGAGTCGGCGGCTAGGCCGAAGTGGAGGGTGAGGTCGGACTGGCTGAGGTAACTCGAGCCGGAGCGGACCATTTGCCACTGGCGGCCGGAGGCGGACTCGAGGCGGACGACGGCGCCCAAGGCGGAGCGGTTGCTCTGAGAGCCTTCGAGGCGGAGGGCGAGCCAGGAGTTTTTGCCGCCGCCATCGTTGCGGAAGAAGGCCATGGGCCCGTGGTTGTTATTGATGGCGATGTCGAGGTCGCCATCGCGGTCGAAGTCGGCATAGGCGGCGCCGCGGGCGACGAGGGGTTTGGTGAGGTCGAGGCCGCTGGAGCGGGAGACGTCTTCAAAGCCGCCCTTGCCGTTGTTGCGGAACAGGAGCGGGGGTTGTTTGAAGCTGACCTTGGGCTGGACGCGGTTGATCTCTTCGTCGATGTGGCCGTTGGCGGCGAAGATATCGAGCCAGCCGTCGTTATCGAAGTCGAAGAAGAAGACGCCGAAGGCGAGAGAGAGGAGGCTGGCCTTACCGATGGTGCGGCGGGGGGCTTCGTCGACGAAGAGGCCGCGGCCTTCGTTGTGATAGAGGCCGAGCATTTGATTGGAGAAATTGCCAACAAGGAGGTGGGGGCGGCCGGAGCGGTCGTAGTCGGCGGCATCGACGCCCATGGCGCCACGGGCAACGCCATCTTCGCCAAAGGCGACACCGGCGGAGACGGCTTCTTCGGCGAACTTGCCATTGGCGAGGTTGCGGTAGAGCTTATTGGGCTGGGTGTCGTTGGCGGAGAAGATATCGGGCCAGCCGTCGTTGTTGAAGTCGAGGATGGCGACGCCGAGGGTTTTGGCGGTGGGGTCGGCGAGGCCGGCGGCCTGGGTGGAGTCGGCGAATTTGCCGCCGCCGAGGTTGCGGTAGAGCTTGACGCTCTGGCCCTTGTAGGACTCGGGGGTGCAATAGCTTTTGGAGGCGCCGTCGAGGGAGCAGAAGAGATCGCCTTTGGCGGCCCACTGGACGTAGTTGCCGACGAAGAGGTCGGCTTTGCCGTCGCGGTCGTAATCGAACCAGGCGGCCGAGGAGCCGAAGGCTTTGTTCGAGATGCCGGAGGTGGCGGTGACGTCGCGGAACTTGAAGTTGCCGTCGTTGTGGAGGAGGCGGTCGCCATCGAGGGAGGTGAGGAAGAGGTCTTCGCGGCCGTCGTTGTCGTAGTCGGCGGCGGCGGCGCCCATGGCGTAGTGTTCGACGTCGAGGCCGCTTGAGGCGGTGACGTTGGTGAAAGTGCCGTTGCGGTTGTTTTTGAACAAGGCGCTCAGGGACTTGCGGCCGCGGGGGGACCAGTCGCGGGAGTTGAGCAGGAGGAGGTCGGGGTAGCCGTCGGAGTCGGCGTCGAAGAAGACGACGCCGCTGCCCATGGTTTCGGGGAGCCACTTTTTGCCGGCGCGGCCGGAGTTATGGGTGAACTTGAGACCCAAGGCGGCGCTGACCTCGCGGAACTCAAGGGAGGGGGACTGAGCGGCGAGGCTCAGGGCAAAGAGGAGGATGAGAGGCTTCATCGGAGCGGGGCGCTTTCGTGGTCGTGGATGGGCTGGCGTTCGTTGTTGTCCTCGGGGCTCAACTGGCGGGGCTTGGCGGTGATGGCCTGGGCGGACTCGTCGGCTTTGAAGCGGCGGAAGAGTTTTTCGTGGTGGGCGGCGCGGGTGGTGTCGCCGGCGCCGCGGTAGGCGAGCATAAGGTTGTAGTGGGCCTGGACGTCTTCGGTGTCGACGGCGAGGACGCGGTTGAGGGTGGCGATGGCGGCGGGGTAATCGCGTTTGAGAAAGAGGATGCGGCCCATCTGATTGAGCATGACGCGGTCGCGGGGATATTGGGCTTCGACGCGGCGGAGGCTGGCGAGGGCGGCGTCGTAGTCGCCGTCGGCCTTTTCGGTGAGGGCCTTGAAGAAGTGAGTGCGCGCGAGGTTCGAGTTGACGGAAAGGGATTTGGCAAGGAAACCTTTGGCTTTTTCGGTTTCGCCTTCCTGGATGAGGGCGCGGGCGATGTTGAGGTAACCGTCGGCGTAGGCGGAGTCGGCCTCGGTGACGCGGGTGAAGGCGTATTCGGCGCCTTTGAGGTCGCCCTGGAGGAGGAGGCCGATGCCCCAATCGTTCCAGCGTTCGCGGTCTTTCTTGGCGACAACGGGAGACCAGCGGGTGGCGCCGGCGCCGACTTCGGCCTTGGCCTCGGCCATGGTGACGATGGGAATGTTGGGGAGGCGGTCCTTGACGGGGCCGGAGACGTTGGGCCGCTGCTCGTAGGCGAACTCGTTGTAGGAGTGGGCGAACTTACGGTAGTTGAGCTTGGCTTCGAAGCGGAAGGGAGGCTTGGCGTTCTTGGGGATCTGGATGCGGTAGTGGACGGTGTCGGCGGCGCCGGGCGGGATGAGGCGGACATAGAGAACGCTGCGGGCTTGCCAGGCGTTGCGTTTGTTGATGTGGTTGCCTTCGCCGTCGAGCATGTAGCTGCGGTAGAAATGAGCGCCTTGATCGACGGGGCCGTCTTCGGCGGCCTTGCCGGACCAGAAGAAGGGGGCGCCGGTTGCGTCGCGGCCGATGACTTCGAGCCAGAGGTCGTAGGCATCGACGGTGCCGCCGGGGAAGAAGTGGCCGACGCGGCGGGTGCGGACGACGGCGTCGAGGCGGACGGTGGAGCCGGGCTCGACGTTAACCTTGGCGGTATCGAGGGGGGCGGCGACTTTCGAGACTTCGCGGAGGAAGAACTGGCCGGAGGATTCGGCCTCTTCGCCGACGGCCATGGTGGAGTTGAGGCGCTGGGTATCGGAGGCGCGGCGGAGCATGGGGGTTTCGCCCTTCAGGTCTTCGATGGGAGTGATGGCGAAGAGGTCGACGGTGACGAAGCCGCTCTTGAGGAACTTGACCGTTTCCTCGAGTTGTTTTTTGTCGCCGTTGACGTGGGCGACGGCGGTATTGGCGGTGGCGAAGCGGTGGGAGTGGACTTTGCCGTCGCGGTTGCCGGGGTCACGGGAGGGGACCAGGGGCATGTGGCAATCGTTGCAGTTGCTCGATTGGTTGGGGTAGTAGAAGCTGCGGGCGCCCTGGCCGGAGACGCCGGAGGCTTGCCAGTTGTCGTAATCGTTGAAGCCGCGGAGCCAGCGGTAGTTATTGACGGGCTGGTCGAGGTGGACTTTGTGGCAGGTGGAGCAGTATTCGGGGGAGGAGGCGCCGCGCATGAAGGGTTTGAGGAAGGTTTTGCGATGGGGCTCGGGGTCGGCGTAGGTGAGGAAGTTATCGAGCATGCGGATGTAGGGGTTGCGGCTGGAGGCGAGGTCGTGGAGCGGGGGGTATTCGATGGTGAAATGGCCGTTGCCGACGCTGCCGTTGACGTGGGTGATGGAGTGGCAGGAGACGCAGCCGAGGCCGTTTTGGGCCTCAGGGGTGTAGACCTGGTCCTTGATGGGTTTTTCCCAGCGGCCATTGAAGAAGACGGCGTGATCGTGGCAGCCGGCGCACCACTTGGAGGGCTGGGTGGAGCCCTGGACCTGCTGCATGTGTTCGATGGAGCGGCGGTAGTACTGATTGTTGAAACTGGCGAAATGGTGGACGGAGGAATTCCACTGTTCGTAGATGTCCTTGTGGCACTCACCGCAGAGCTTGGAATCCATGAAGAAGTTGGAGGGGATGGTGGAATTGACGTTGGTATTGGCGGGGGAGGGCCAGAAGGGGCTCTTGGGGTCGCCTTCCTGGTGCATGGAGGTGGGGATGGTGAGGGTGCGGTTGGTGAGGCGCTGGGAGGGCTGGTAGTAGTTGCGGTCGTAGAAGTAAGTGGCGAGGGGGAGCATGGCGAGGGCGGCAACGGCGACGCGGTGTTGGCGGCTGAGCCAGGCGGCGCCGGCGACGGCGGTGGCGATGTGGGCGGCGAGGATCCAGGCCTTGTCGGAGGTATTGCCAGTGATGGCGAGATAGAGACCGATGGCGAGGGAGAGAGAGAGAAGGAGAGCGGCGAGGGGTTTTTCTCTGCGCACGACCCAAATGAGCAGGGCTACAACGAGGGCGCCACCGGTGATGTGGAGCAGAACGTTGGCCATATAGAAGAGATTGGCCTGGGCGAAAGCGGCAAGATAGGCACTGTTTAACAGCAACAGGGCAAATGCGCCCCAGAGGACGCGGTGAATCATAGGCATGTACTACAACCTTTACTTGTATAACCTTCTTAACAGATTTAGGGCGGGGCGTGTGTTGAAGTCCTTGGCGGCGGCGTCGCCGGGGGATGTTTCGCGGGTGTAGGGATAGGCCGACATGGAGTGGAAGGGGAGGGGGGCGACGTTCTGGCTGAGGGCGGTATTGGCGTCGCGGTCCTTGGCCCAGCCGTCGACGTGGAGGAGGTAGGTGCGGGACCAGCCGGCGGGGAGGGCGGGGAGGGAAGAGGGGTCGAATTCGAGGCGGAGTTCGTCGCCGGAGCCCATGACGATGAGGCGGTCGTCGAGGGCGGTGGCGAGGGGGAGGACGTCGCCGTAGCGGGTGTAGAGGCCGGGGGTGGGGTTCCAGAGGGAGGTGGGCTCGGGGTTGTCGTAGAGGAACTCTTCGGGTTGTTTGCGTTCGGGGTGAATGAGAGAGGGGGAAAAGCCGCGGAACTGGAGGGAGGCGGAGGAGGGGGTGAGGGCGGTGAGGCGGTGTTGGGGAGTGGTGTTGCCTTCGGAGAGGAAGATTTCGTCCCAGTAGACGCAGAGGTTAGTGAGGATGCGGACTTCGCGGCTGGGGGAGAGGAATTTGCCGGTGAGGTCGACGGTGATGGACTTGGGTTTGCCGGAGGGCATGCCCATGTCGGGGATGACGGTGACCCATTCGCCTTTGCGGTTTTTGACCTGGAGGGAGGGGGGGGTGAGGGGTTTGCCGGACTGTTCGGCGGCGAGGAAGGTGGAGCCGTCGGCCCAATCGACCCAGCCGGAGAGGACGAGGATGGCGTTGTTTTTGGGAGCGACGGGGCCGAAGTCGAGCGTAAGGGAGTGAGGCTCGGCGATGGCGGAGGTGGAGCGGGAGAAGGCGTTGGGGTAGGTGCGGTCTTTGGCGGCGAGGAGGGAGGTGACGTCGTTGCCGCGGTGGTCGGTGGCGCGGGTGGGGTGGATGGGTTTTTCGACGCCGAAGAGGCGGAATTCGGGGAAGGGGGGAGACTTCCATTTTTCGTTGGAGTGGATGGAGGTGGAGGCGGGGTGGTCGATGGCGAGGAGGCGGAGCTGGTCGAAGTAGGCGGCTTCGGAGAGTTCTTCGGTGAGGCGGATTTCGAGCTGGCCGCGGGGGTTGGGTTTGAGCTGGGAGGAGGAGAGGGTGATGTATTCGTCGTGGTCGGGGGTGAAGAAGGTGCCGTTGCCGGAGCTGGCGCCGAGGGGGGCGACGCCGAGGACGTCGGTGACGTATTCGAATTTTTCGCCGTTCCAGGTCCAGACGATGGGGCAGGAGCCGGACAGGCGCTGGGCTTCCTTGTAGAGGGCGGGCTTGAGGGTGGCCTGCTTCATTTCGTTCTGGATGAGGCCATTGGGCCAGGTGATGCGGACGACGTCGATGGTGGCGGCTTTGCCGGCGCCGAAGGAGAGGGGGAAGCCTTCGTAGAGGCGTTTTTGATAGAGGCCGCCGATGCGGAGTTCGACTTCGGCCTGGGGGGAGGAGCGGATGTTTTTGACGCCTTCGAGGGTGAGGCGGAAGCTCTTGTTGAGGGTGGGCGTGGTGTTGAGCTTTTCGACCCAGCCGGTGGTGGTTTGGGTGATGAGGTCGGTTTTGCCGTCGGAGTTGAGATCGAGGGCGGCGTGGGCGGCGACGATGTCAAGGCGGCCGTCGTTGCGGAGGTCGGCGACGGAAGCGCGACCGGTGAGAGAGGGCACGGCATTGCGTTTGGTGAGGCCGGCGGAGAGCCAGGCGACGGAGAGGTTGTCGTGGAAGAGGAGATCGAGAGAGCCGTCCTGATCGATGTCGGCGGCGGTGAGGTGGTGGGCGGCGGGGGGAAGCAGGGGAAGGGGCTCGGCGGCGTATTTGCCGAGGAGGAGGTCGCGGTAGAGGACGCCGGGGGAGTTGGCGTAGGAGACGATGAGGTCGAAGCCGCGGGTGTCGGGGATGACGCGCGTGACGACGGCGGAGACGGGCTGGCCGGGCTGGAAGGGGAAGTCCTGCGAGCGGTTGACCCAGCCGGCTTCGCCGGAGTTACGGAGGAGGAGTTGTTCGGGGCCGAGGATGAGGAGGTCGAGATCGTAGTCGTGGTCGTAGTCGAGGAAGACGCACTGGGAGAAGGAGCCGCGGGCGGGGAGGGGGAGTTGGCGCCAGCCGGGGTTGGTGTTGCGCAGGAGGATGGGCATCTCTTCGCCGATGACGCAGAGGTCGATGTTGCCGTCGTTGTCGTAGTCGCCGGAGGAGACGCTGCGGACGCCGGAGATGGCGGCGATGCGTTTCGAGTTGAGGCTGAGGCCCTGGGCGTCCCAATAGATGGCTGAGTTGCCGAAGGGGAGGACGCCGAGCCAGGGGTCGGCGAGGCGGCGGTCCTGATAGCGGAGGAGAGTGCGGTCGCGCGGGGGCGGGGCGGGCTTGGGGTCGTAGATTTCGGAGTACTGGCTCCAGTCGACGTCTTCGGGGACGGCAGCGCCTTCGGTCAGTTTTTTGAGGGACTGGAAGGTATCGAGGCGGGATTTGGCGTCGGCGGGGCGGCCGGACTGGCGGTAGAGGTTGAAGAGCTGGAAGTGGGCGCCGGCGAGGTTGGAGTCGAGCTTGGAGGCTTGTTCGAAGGCGGCGATGGCGGCGGGGACATTGCCGAGCTGTTTGAAGAGGACGCCGAGGTTGTAGTGGATGATGGGCTCGCGGAGGTCGAGGCGAAGCGCGCCCTGCATTTGGGTGAGGGCTTTTTCGGATTCGCCTTGTTTCTTGTATTCGATGCCGAGGGTGAACCAGGTGTGGGGGAGGTCGGGGCGTTGTTTTTGCACGGCGAGGAGTTCGGTGATGGCGGCGGGGGACTGGCCGGCGCGGAGGAGGGCGAGGCCGTAGTTGAGGCGTTCGCGGGGGGAGGTGGGGGCGAGGTCGAGGGCCTGTTTGAGGGTGGTGACGGCTTCTTTCTGGGTGGTGGGATTTTCGTAGAAAGCTTTGCCGAGATTGCGGAGGGAATCGAGGCGGGCGTCTTGGGAAAGAAGGGTAAGGAAGAGAAGAACGGAGGTCATGAATTTGCCTGGCTGACGTGAGCAGAGTCGAAGCTAGCCATCTCACTATATAGTTTCATGGCGGTGTGGAGGAGGTGGAGGCCGAGGATGGCGCCGGAGCCTTCGCCGAGGCGGAGGCCGAGGTCGAGATAGGGGTCGGCGTCGAGGAGATCGAGCAGGAGGCGGTGGGCTTTTTCGGCGGAGAGGTGGGAGAAGAAGAGGATTTCAGAGACGCGCGGATCGAGGCGGGTGGCGACGAGGGCGGCGGCGGTGGTGATGAAGCCGTCGAGCATGACGGGGAGTTTGCGTTCGGCGGCGGCGAGAAGGAAGCCGACCATGCGGGCGATTTCGAAGCCGCCGACGGAGGTGAGGGCGCGGAGGGGATCGGTGGTTGTGAGTTGATGAAAAGCGAGAGCGCGGTCGATGACGGAGGCTTTGTGGGCGATCTGTTCGGGATTGAGGCCGGCGCCGCGGCCGGCGACTTCGGGGCCGGTGAAGGGGCCGAGGGCGGCGAGGAGTGCGGCGGCGGAGGTGGTGTTGCCGATGCCCATTTCGCCGAGGGCGACGGCGTCGTAGAGGTGGGAGGCGAGGGTGGCTTTTTCGGCGCCGGCGGTGAGTTGGGCGTCGCACTGTTGGGGAGTCATGGCGGGGGCGTGGAGGAAGTTGGCGGTGCCATGGGCGACGCCGCAATCCTCGAGATGGAGGGTGACATTGTGGAGGCGGGCGAGGACGTTGATGGCGGCGTTGCCGGCGCGGAAATTGGCGAGCATTTGGGCGGTGACCGCGGGGGGGTAGAGGCTGACGCCTTCGGCGGTGATGCCATGGCTGGCGGCGCAAAGAAAGAGGCCGAAGCGGTCGCAGCGGGGGAGGAGTTGGTTGCGAATGAGGCAGTAGCGGGTGGCGATGTCTTCGAGGCGGCCGAGGCTGTGGAGGGGTTTGGTGCGGGTGGCCCAGTGGTGCGCGATTTGATCGGCGAGGGAAGTCACGATTCCAGTGTGACGATTTCGGCGTAGTTTTGCTGGAAGGTGAGGGGGGAGGAGCCGGTGAGGAGGGAGTGGATGACGGAGTTGACGGCGAGGTGGGCGAGGATGATGGCGGGGGGAGGGCAGAGGGGGAGGGTTTGGGCGATGCGGGAGGTGAAGGCGGGCCAGGGTTCGGCGCCGGGGATGTCGAAGCCGGTCCAATCAGCGAGTTTGGCGGCGGCCTGGGTGGGGAAGCGGGATTCGATTTCAGACCAGGAGAGGCCGTCCCAGGGGCCATAATCGATTTCGCGGAGGCCGGGGAGGATGGTGAGGGGGCGGCCGTTGGCGGTGGCGGTGGCGCGGCGTAGGGGGCTGGCGTAAATGGGAAGAGGAGGTAGGGAGAGAGCCTGGACCTGGGCGAGGCCGGTGGGGCTGAGAGGGGGGTCGGAGGAGCCGAGGAAGACGCCGCGGAGGGCGGGCTCGGCGTGGCGCACGAGGTAGATCAGGGCCATAGGAAGACGAGGAGGCAATAGATAACAGTGATTTGTTGGAGGGCGCCGAAGCAATCGCCGACGACGCCGCCGAGG
>Ga0068877_10001758_pt1 | contig 17720 bp, 10 predicted proteins | sample NOAtaG_FD_66437 | JGI IMG/M metagenome (GOLD analysis project Ga0068877, IMG submission 66437) | Freshwater lake microbial communities from Lake Erie, under a cyanobacterial bloom - NOAA_Erie_Diel6S_1000h metaG | ecosystem: Environmental > Aquatic > Freshwater > Lake | place: USA: Ohio, Lake... | reverse complement strand
CTGATGACGGGCCGGCGCTGGAGCGACGGCCTGCACCAGGCGGTCGAGGCCAAGGAGGGCGTCGCGATCCAGAGCGAGAACCAGACGCTGGCGTCGATCACGTTCCAGAACTACTTCCGGATGTACGGCAAGCTCGGCGGCATGACCGGCACGGCCGACACCGAGGCCTACGAGTTCCAGGAGATCTACGGCCTGGAGACCGTCGTGATCCCGCCCAACCGCCCGATGGTGAGGCGCGACGAGAACGACCTGATCTACAAGACGACGAAGGAGAAGTACGAGGCGGTCGTCGCCGACATCCTCGACTGCCACGAGCGAGGCCAACCGGTGCTGGTGGGCACCACCTCGATCGAGAACTCGGAGGTCGTCAGCCGGCTGCTCGAGCAGCGCACGCTCCCGCACCAGGTGCTCAATGCCAAGCAGCATGCGCGCGAGGCCGAGATCGTCGCCCAGGCCGGCCGGCCGAAGATGGTCACGATCGCCACCAACATGGCCGGCCGCGGCACCGACATCGTGCTTGGCGGCAACGTCGAGAAGCAGATCCAGCTGCTGGAGGCCGATCCGGCGCTGTCCGAAGACGAGCGCCACGCGCGCGCGCAGACGCTGCGCGACGAGTGGCAGGGCCTGCACGAGCAGGTGGTGGCGCTCGGCGGGCTGCGCATCGTCGCGACCGAGCGGCACGAGAGCCGGCGCATCGACAACCAGCTGCGCGGCCGCAGCGGTCGCCAGGGCGACCCCGGCAGTTCGCGCTTCTACCTGAGCCTGGACGACCCGCTGATGCGCATCTTCGCGGGCGACCGCGTCAAGGCGATCATGGAGCGCCTGAAGATGCCCGAGGGCGAGGCGATCGAGGCGGGCCTGGTGAACCGCTCGATCGAGAGCGCGCAGCGCAAGGTCGAGGCACGGAACTTCGACATCCGCAAGCAGCTGCTCGAGTACGACGACGTCGCCAACGACCAGCGCAAGGTCATGTACCAGCAGCGCAACGAGATCCTCGACGCTGCGAACCTCGACGACCGCATCGCCAACCTGCGCCGCTCGGCGCTGACCGACGTCGTGCGCACCCACGTGCCGGTGGAGAGCCTCGAGGAGCAGTGGGACCTGCCCGAGCTCGAGAAGGTGCTGCGCGAGGAGTGGCAGCTCGAGGTGGGCCTGGTGGCGGCGGTGGAGCAGAGCGACAGCATCACCGACGAGGACATCGTCGAGAAGGTCGTGGCCGCCGGCGACCAGCAGTTCAAGGCCAAGGTCGACCAGGTCGGCGCCGAGCAGTTCACCCCGTTCATGCGCATGGTGCTGCTGCAGAGCATCGACAGCCACTGGCGCGAGCACCTGGCCGCGCTCGACTACCTGCGCCAGGGCATCCACCTGCGCGGCTACGCGCAGAAGAACCCGAAGCAGGAGTACAAGCGCGAGGCCTTCGAGCTGTTCAGCCAGCTGCTCGACGTCGTGAAGATCGAGGTCACGCGCATCCTGCTCACGGTGCGCATCCAGACGGAGGACCAGGTGGCCCAGGCCGCCGCCGCGCTGGAGCAGCAGGCTGGTCAGCTGTCCAACGTGACCTACACCCACCCCAACGACGACGGCAGCGTGTCGGTGGAGGCTGGGACCTCGACGGCTGGGGCTGCCGTGGCCGCCGAGGCGGCGGGCGACGTGCCCAAGGTCGGCCGCAACGATCCCTGCCCTTGCGGCAGCGGTCGCAAGTACAAGCACTGCCACGGCAAGCTCGCATGAGCCGGACGTCGCGTCGCAACGCGCGCGCCGAGGCGGGCGCGTCCGTGGCCCGCGCACTGGCTGTCGGCTCGGCGCTGGCCGTCACGGCCTGCCTGGCCTCCTCGCCCGATCCGGCCCGACCGCCGGCCGCCACGCTGGGCCCGTCGGTGCAGCCGGTGCCGGCAGCCTCGGCTCCTCCCGCTTCCGCCCCCATCCCGCTGCGCCCCTCGGGGCGAGTGGGCCTCATCGTCCACGTCGATCCTGCCGTCGTTGCCGCGGGTTCGGCAGCCAGCGAGCGGCTGCGCGCGGAACTCCGCGCGCTCGGCGCGGTCGTTCGCAGCCGCGTCGACGGGGCCCAGCCGGCCCTGCTGGTCGAAGCGCCGGCCGATGCCATCGGCCGCATCCGTGCGCTGGCCGGGGTGCGGGCCGTCGGAGCGATTCCCGACGCCGAGCGCTGGCCCGGCCTGCCCGACCGCTGACACGCTCGGCGCCGCCGGGGCGCCAAGAAAAAGGGGCGCTGCCTGCGCAGCGCCCCCGCACGGGCCGCAAGATGCGGCCCGGGTCCTGGTCGGGCTTCAGGGCGTCAGCTGCACGATGCCCGTCTCGCGCCCGAACTGCGCGTCGCGGTACATCATCAGCATGCCGCTGTGCGCGGGCGAGACGGCGTCGCCAGCGGAGTTCCGGGTCATCGTCACCGTGGTCGTTCCGCCGACCGGCACCGTGGTGGTGAAGGTGTTGGGGATGAAGCGCGGATTGGCCAGGTTCACCTGCATCGGACCGATCGAGTCGGACAGGAGCCCGGTGAAGTAGTTGTCCGTTGCCCGCACGGTGAAGCTGAAGGTCGAGGTGGGCGTCAGCGACAACTGGGGCCCGGTGCCGGGCAGCGTCGTCGTCACCATCGGGATCGTCATGATCACGTTTCCGGTGGCGAGATCGGTGTCGGTGAAGAAGAACACCGAGCCAGTCGTCGTCGACAGCTTGCGCAGCGCCGTGACGTTCTGGCCCGACGAGGCGAAGGTCCCCGACTCGGTGGTGAACGCCTCGAACTCCGGCGTGCCGTCGTTGTTGACGTCGATCTGCACCGCGAACCCGGCCGGGTAGTTGGGATGCGACCGTGCTCCCCAGGTGTTCACCGCGAACTGGATGCCCCACACCGGCGCCTCGTTCGTGCCGCCGATCTGCACCAGCCGCACACCCACCGCGCGCAGGTCGATGACGGCGTAGCCGTCGCCCTCTCCAGGCAGTTGCGACGGTGGCAGTTGCGGGCTGGTGCCCGTGAGGTAGAACGCCTCGACGCGACCGTCCACGGACCCGCCGGCGTTGGTCATCGCCAGCGGCGCGGACGCAGCGCCGCCCATGGCGATCGAGGCCGGCGCCACGACGTTGTGTGCGCGGTGCGGCAGGATGTGCCAGGGCAGGCGCACCGTGTCGGTGGCGTCGGCGATCGTCACGTAGCCGTCGTACTCGGGCAGGTCAAGCAGCGAGCCGTCGCCGCCAGCGGCCCCGCCGTTGACGCCGGTGCTGGCCCAGGTGGGAAGCAGCGCTGCGTTGACCGTGGCCGTCAGCATGAACGTCGCGCTGCCGTTGGCCGGCACCGAGACGGTGGCCGGCGCGCTCAGCGTCACACCACCCGAGGCCTGGTCGTTGGCGTAGCGGAAGCTGCGGCCGATCGTGTAGGTGCGGGCCACGTTGGCGTAGTTGCGCACCAGCACGCGCTTGCGGTAGACCTGCGTGCCGACGTTGCGGGTGACGCCCATCGACAGGCTCACCGCGGCGGGGTCGGAGGCGTCCCAGGCGCCGGTGGTCAGCGCGGCGGAGCGGTTGACGCGCACCTCACCGGCCCCGATGCGGGTGATCGGCAGCAGCGGGTTGGTCGCCGAGGCCGGACCGGCACGGAGGGTGACGTTGGTCTCGGCCGCGTTCATCAGCCGCGCCTTGACCTCGTGCGGCTGCAGCGCTGGGTTCTGCTGCAGCAGCAGCGCGGCGGAACCGGCCACCATCGGGGCCGCGCCGGAGGTGCCGCCGAAGACAGACTGCCCGTTGCCGGTGCCCACCTCGGCCGACAGCGAGGCGCCCGGGGCGCCGATGTCGGGCTTGATCTGTCCGATGCCGTTCGAGGGGCCGCGCGAACTGATCGCCACGATGCTGCCGGCCGCCGAGATCGGTGTACCGGTGTTCGCCGTCACCGTGTCGCCTGCGGCGAGCCGCGTACGGATCGTGTTGCCGTCGGCCTGCGTGAGGACCAGCGCGGGGATGATCGCCCCGCCGGCGACGGGCGGGCCCTGCGAGAACGACGGCGGGTCGCCCGCGGCGTTGTTGTCGATGATGATGCCCACGGCGCCGGCGTTGGCCGCGTGCGTGACCTTGTCGCTGACCGAACAGGTACCGCGCCGCACGATGGCCACGAAGCCCGTCAGCGACCCCGACGGCAGCGCGGCGCAGGCGTCGTTGGCCGGGGGCGCACCGGGACTGGCGGCCGTGGCCTTGACGTTGCCGGCGAACGTGCCGGGGGCCCAGGCCATGGTGTTGGTGTTGGTGATCGTGCCGGCGATCGACGCCGGGGCGGTGATCACCAATGGCAGCACGGTGGCCGTCGGCACCTGGGTCTGCGCGACGCTGATTGCCGACGTCGACATCGAGGGCGAGCCGGTGATGAAGGGCCGGTTGGCGCTGTTGCCTGCCGACGCGACGACGACGACGCCGAACTGCGAGGCGGCATTCGTCGAGAAGACGGTGGGGTTCTCGCGCTGCCCGTAGGAGGCGCCAAACGACATGTTGATCACGTCGACCGCGTCGGAGAGGTCGCCGTCCTGGTTCGGGTCGAGCGAGAAGTCGATGCCCTGCAGCATGGCGATACCGCTGCACGGGCTCCCGAGCGCAGAGCAAACCTTAACCGCGTACAGCTTGGCACCGGGCGCGACGCCCTTGCGCACGCCGTCGGCGCTACGGCCGAGGATGATGTCGGCGACGTTGTTGCCGTGACCGCCGGTGACGGTGCGGGCGATCGGGTTCGGGTCCGGCTGGAGCGGCGGGGTGCCACCAAGACCAGTCCATACCTCGCCGACGAAGTCGTACCCGCCGATCACCTTGGGGGCCGTCGGGCCGAAGAAGCTGGCGCAGATGCCGCTCGGCGCCACGTTGGCCTGCGCGTAGCAGGTGTTGTAGTCGGCGACCGAGCCCGTGCCGCCCAGGTTGTAGTGCATGAAGTCGACGCCCGAGTCGAGCACCGCGACGCGCACGCCCGTGCCGTCCAGGCCGGCGGCCTGCAGCACCGATGCGCCGATGTAGGGTACGGTGGTGGCCAGGTCGAGCTGGTAGTCGCCGACCTGCAGCACCTGGGCCACGCCGGGCAGGCGTGCGATCACCGGGGCCTGGCTGGCCGCGACCTCGACGACCAGTGCGTTGCTCGCCTTGGTCAGCGACGCGACCTGACGCCCGCCGAGAGCGCCGATCTGCGACATCAGCGTCGCCTGCTTGGCCGCCAGCTGCGCCGTGTAGGCGCGCTGCTGGTCGGCCGTCATCTTCATGCCGCTCCGCTTGTTGCCTGCCACTGCGGCCAGCGGCGCGTCACCGAGGCGGACGAACAGCGGGACCAGGTCATTGCCCGATCCAGCGGGCTGCTGCGCGGTGCTGGGTGCGGACGAAGGCACCGCCAGCGCGGAAACGTTGGTCTGGGCATGAACGCCCGCGACGGCGGCCAGCGCGGCGCCGATCAGCATGCCGTGCACGGGGCGAGCAAGTCGAAAAAGCCTCATGGGCTCCTCCTGGTTATGGCTACAGCTTCGACGCCCGCGCCGGGGGCACCGGCGCGGGACGGGGTCGGGAACGTTGTCGGGCAGGAAGGTACCGTCTCAGACGGCACGCCCGCTTTGTAGCGGCTGAACCCGCTGCCTGCGAATCAGGAAAAACAGCCCCCCGGCCACCAGTGCCAGTGTGCCAGGCGTCGGAACGTCGACCGCGATCTGGTAGGCGCCAACCAGCGAGGGGTTGAGGCTCAGCGGCGAGCCCATCCAGCCCGCCAAGGCGCTGGTGGACAGGACCGCGCCGGTGCCGAAGCTGTCGAAGATCGGGTTGCCCATCGCGTCCATCGGCTCGACGCCGGCGTATGCGATGGCGAGGTAGTAGTCGCCGACGGGAAGCTGGTTGACCAGGTTGAAGAAGGCCTGGCCGTTGCCGCCGCTCTCGTCGTCCATCGCGACGCCCATGCCGGCACCGTCGAAGAGGAACAGCACCGGGTCGGCGATCAGCGAGGTGTCGAAGCCGAGGCCGGTGGAGGCGCCGAGGATGCAGCGCAGCAGGTCGATCCGGTACATGTCGACCAGGTCGAGGCTGTTGGGCTCGTTCGACAGGCCGCCGCTGATCAGCAGGTTGACGTAGCCGTTCCGGGCGTCCTGCGCCGTGGCCAGCGAATCGCCGGCATCGGTCTCGGAGATACTGATCGGCGCCGCGCTGGCAGGACTGGCCAGCATCGCAAAGCAGGCGGCTACGGCGGCCAAGCCGCCACGAAGCCGGGCATTGAAGGTCATGGTGTTTCTCCTAGGCTTGCAGAAAGATCCGCCGGAATTAACCAGCTAATCGGCTGGCCAGCAAGTTCCGGGCCTGCGCTCTGCGAGGATGAAGGGGCCGGGACGGTCTTCCGAGGGCAAAGACCCCGTGCAGTGCGTCACGGTGCGGATGGTCGGACGTGAAGTCCTTCGCGCTGCTGTAAGCTCCGCCGACACCGGGTTATCACGGGGTCGCGCTCGCCTCGCTCCGACGCCCGGGCGCGCGGAGGCGGCAGCCCGCACTCGCCGGCTGCCTACACTTGCAGGCTCGGCCCGCCCAAAGACCCCTGTGCAGCCCGTCGACCCCCCGAGCCCATGCCCGTCGATCTTGTCCCTCCCGACCCCTCCCGGATCCACCCCGTTGCCGGCCTCCGCCTCGGCACCGCCATGGCGGGCATCCGCAAGCCGGGCCGGCGTGACCTCGTCGTCTTCGAGCTTGCCGCGGGCTCGGCGGTGGCCGGCGTGTTCACGCGGAACCGCTTCTGCGCCGCGCCGGTGCAGCTGTGCCGCGAGCACCTGGCGGGTGGCGCCGGCATCCGCGCGCTGCTGATCAACACCGGCAACGCCAACGCAGGCACCGGCGAGGACGGGCTGGCGCGCGCCCGGCGCAGCTGCGCGGCGCTGGCCTCGAGGCTCGGCATTGGCGAGCAGCAGGTGCTGCCGTTCTCCACCGGCGTCATCATGGAGACGCTGCCGGTCGATCGCATCGAGGCCGGCCTGCCGGCTGCGGTGGCCGCGCTGCGGCCCGCCGACGGCGCCGCCTGGGCCGAGGCCGCGGCCGGCATCATGACCACCGACACCGTGCCCAAGGCCGCCTCGCGGCAGGTGTCCATCGGCGGCCGCACGGTCACCGTCACCGGCATCGCCAAGGGCGCCGGGATGATCCGCCCGAACATGGCGACGATGCTCGGCTTCGTCGCCACCGACGCCGTGGTCGCGCCCGAGCTGCTGCAGCCGCTGGTGCGCGAGGCCGCCGACCGCAGCTTCAACCGCATCACCGTCGACGGCGACACCTCGACCAACGACTCCTTCGTGCTCGTGGCCACCCGGCTGGCCGGCCATGGCGAGATCACCTCGCTCGACGGGCCCGAGGGCCGCGCACTGCGCGAGGCGCTGTGCGCGGTCTCGGAGCAACTGGCGATGGCCATCGTGCGCGATGGCGAGGGCGCCAGCAAGTTCATCACCGTCCGCGTCGAGGGCGGCCGCGACGAGGCCGAGTGCCTGGCCGCGGCCTACGCGGTCGCGCACTCGCCGCTCGTGAAGACCGCGTTCTTCGCCAGCGACCCCAACCTCGGCCGCATCCTGGCCGCGGTGGGCTACGCCGGCATCGACGACCTCGACCAGGGACTGATCGACCTGTTCCTCGACGACGTGCACGTGGTCGAGCGCGGCGGCCGTCGGCCGCAGTATCGCGAGGAGGACGGCCAGCGCGTGATGCGCGGAAGCGAGATCACGATCCGCGTCCGGCTGCACCGCGGCCCGGCCTCCGCCCAGGTCTGGACCTGCGACCTGTCGCTCGACTACGTCCGCATCAACGCGGACTACCGTTCCTGAGCGCGCTCGACCGCGTCCTCGACCGCCTCGGGCTGCCGGCGGCGGACCTCTGGCGCGACCGCAGCTACCTGCGCCTGTGGAGCAGCATCCTCACCGCGAGCTTCGGCAACCAGGTGATGATGCTCGCGCTGCCGCTGACCGCGGCGGTGCTGCTGAACGCCACGCCGACGCAGATGGGGCTGCTGACGGCGATCGAGCTGCTGCCCTTCCTGCTGCTGTCGCTGCCCTCGGGCGTGTGGCTAGACCGCGTGCGCAAGCTGCCGGTGTACGTCGGCGGCGAGCTGCTGGTGGCCGCCGGCGCGATCAGCGTGCCGGCGGCCTGGGCGCTGGGCTGGCTGTCGATGGAGTGGCTCTACGTGGTGGGCTTCATCGTCGGCACCGTGCACACGGTGTCGGGCAGCGCAGCGCAGATCGTGCTTACGCAGGTGGTGCCGCGCGACCGCCTGGTCGAGGCGCACGCGAAGAACGCGCTCGCGTCGTCGGGCGCCGAGGTCGTCGGCCCCGGGCTGGCGGGCTTCCTGATCAAGCTCTTCGGCGCACCCCTGGCGATGCTGGTCAACGCCGTGCTGCTGATCGGCTCGGCGCTGATCCTGCGCGGGATCGGCGTGCAGGAGCGGCGCGAGCCGGCGCCCGACGCCGACTTCTGGCGCGACCTGAAGACCGGCCTTCGCTTCTGCGCGCAGAACCGGCTGCTGGTCACGCTGGCGGCGCTGATGGGGACCTGGCAGATGGCCCACTACGCGGCCGTGACGGTGCAGATCCTGTTCGCCACGCGCACGCTCGGGCTGTCGGAGCAGCAGGTGGGGCTGTGCTACATGGGTGTGGGTCTCGGCACCATCGTGGGCAGCGTGTACGGCCGCCGCATCAGCCACCGCATCGGTCCCGGCCCGTGCATCGTCGTCGGCTACGCGACGGTGGGGCTGGGGTGGGCGGCGGCGGCGCTGACCCCGGCAGGCCCGCTGGGCGTGGCCGCCTTCGCGTTCATGATGGCCACGTTCGCCGCCGGCGCGGTGCTCATCTTCATCAACTTCCTCGCGCTGCGGCAGGCGGTCACGCCCGAGCCGCTGCTCGGCCGCATGACGGCGACGATGCGGTGGCTCACGTTGCTGGCCGCCGGGCCTGGCGCGCTGCTGGGCGGCTGGCTCGGCGAGCACTTGGGCCTGCGCTGGGCGCTGGGTTTCGCAGCCATCGTGTCGCTGCTGCTGGTGGTGGTGGCCTGGCGGCTGCCGCTGATCCGCAGCCTGCGGCAGCTGCCCGAGCCCGACCGGCCGACCGACTGGATCGGCCTGGAGACCGACGTCCGGCCGACCTGAGCGCCAGCGCCGCCGGCGAGCTTCAGGCGTGCCGGCCCGCTCCGGGCGCGAAGACGTCGACCGCGTCCGTGATCAGGCCGTCGATGCCGAGCCCGAGCAGATGCCGCGCGCGCTGTGGATCATTGACCGTGTAGCACAGCGCGCGCAACCCGGCGGCGTGCAGGCGCTGGATCACGGCCGCGTCCATCCATTCGTGGTTGGTGATCACCGCGACGCAACCGAGCGCGCCGGCCACCTCGAACCAGCCGTCCCACGGCGTGTCTGCCAGCAGCGCACGAGGCAACTCGGGGGCGCTGTCGCGCGCCCCCTGCAGCGCCTCGGGCTGGAAGCTCGACAACAGCGGCGGCAGCGCATCGCCGGCCCACAGTCGCTGCACGGCCTGGCCCACGGCCACGCCGGTGGCGAGGTCGACGCCGGGCGTGGGCTTGATCTCCAGGTCGAGCGCGAACGCGTTGCGGCGCAGGTAGCGGGCCACGGCGTCGAGGCTGGGGATCGGCTCGCCGGCGTAGGCGCGCGAGTGCCAGCCGCCCGCGTCCAGTCGCGACAGCTCCGACCACGGGCGCTCGCCGGCGACGCCGCGCTCGGGCGTCGTGCGCTCGAGCGTCGCGTCGTGCAGCAGGAAGGGCACGCCGTCGGCGCTGAGCTTGACGTCGCACTCGAACGCGTGCCAGCCGTGCGCGGCGCCGACGCGGAAGGCCGCGAGCGTGTTCTCCGGGGCCAGCTTGCCGGCGCCGCGGTGCGCGATCCAGAGCGGGTAGGGCCAGTCGCGCATCGCGTCAACCCACGCGCTTCCCGCTGGCGGGGTCGAACCAGTGCAGATGCTCCGGGGCGGCACGCAGGCGCAGGGTGTCGCCGTTGCGTGCCACGGCCAGCGTTCCGGGCACGCGCACGGTGCAGGAGGCTTCGCCGACGTGGCCGTGGAGCAGCCGTTCGGCCCCGAGCATTTCCTGCATCTCGATGGTCATCGACCAGGTGCCCGCCGCGTCGACCTCCAGGTGCTCCGGGCGTGTCCCGAGCACCAGTGCGCCGGCCCGGGGCGCCGACGCGGGCAGCGGCAGCGTGGTGCCGCCGATCGTGAAGCGCGAGCCGTCGGCCCGGCCCTCGAGCAGGTTCATCGGCGGGCTGCCGATGAAGCCGGCCACGAAGGTGGTCTGCGGCCGCAGGTAGACCTCCTCGGGCGTGCCGATCTGCTCGATGCGGCCGGCGTTCATCACGATCATGCGCTGCGCCAGCGTCATGGCCTCGACCTGGTCGTGGGTGACGAACAGCGACGTGACGCCGAGCTCGCCGTGCAGCTTCTGGATCTCCAGACGCGTCTGTGCGCGCAGCTTGGCGTCGAGGTTGGACAGCGGCTCGTCGAACAGGAACACCTGGGGCTGGCGCACGATGGCCCGCCCCATGGCGACCCGCTGGCGCTGGCCGCCCGACAGCTGGCGCGGCTTGCGGTCGAGCAGCGCGGTCAGCTGCAGCGTGGCAGCCGCCTTCTCGACGCGCGCCCGCACCTCGGCCTCGGGGATCTTGCGGATGCGCAGCCCATAGGCCATGTTGCCGAAGACGTCGAAGTGCGGGTACAGCGCGTAGTTCTGGAACACCATCGCGATGTCGCGCTCCGAGGGATCGATGTCGTTGACCACGCGGCCCCCGATCTCGATCTGCCCCCCGCTGATCGCCTCGAGCCCGGCCACCATCCGCAGCAGCGTGCTCTTGCCGCACCCGCTCGGCCCGACGATGACGACGAACTCGCCGTCGCCGATCTCGGCGTTGACCCCGTGGATCACCTGGTTCGCCGCGGCTCCGCTGCCGTAGCGCTTGACGACGTCACTGAACCGGATTGCGGCCATTCCCTTGCCTGCCTCACTTCTCGGAGTCGACGAGGCCCTTGACGAACCAGCGCCGCATCAGCACCACCACGAGGGCCGGCGGCACGACGGCCAGCAAGGTGGTGCCCATCACCTGCGGCCAGTCGGTGGTGGCGTCGCCCGTGCCGATCATCTTGGTGATGCCGACGACGATGGTGTCCAGCCGGTTGTCGGTGGTGATCAGCAGCGGCCACAGGTACTGGTTCCAGCCGTAGATGAACAGGATCACCGAGAGCGCGGCGATGTTGGTCGCCGACAGCGGCAGCACCACGTCCTTGAAGAACCGCATCGGGCCGGCGCCGTCGATGCGTGCGGCCTCGACCAGCTCGTCGGGGATCGTCAGGAAGAACTGCCGGAACAGCAGCGTGCCGGTCGCGCTGGCGATCAGCGGCAGGGTCAGCCCGGTCATCGTGTTGATCAGGCCGAGGTCGCTGACGACCTCGTAGGTGGGCATGATCCGCACCTCCACCGGCAGCATCAGCGTCAGGAAGATGAGCCAGAACGCGAGCATGCGGCCGGGGAAGCTGAAGAACACGATCGCGTAGGCCGACAGGATCGAGACGACGATCTTGCCGGCGGTGATCACCAGCGCCATGACGAGGCTGTTCCACATCATCTGCCACACCGGCGGCGACAGGTACGTGCCCTGCATGCCCTGCAGCAGGATCTTGCGGTAGTTGTCGATGCCGTGGCCTCCGGGAAGCACCGGCATCGGCGCCTGCGCCACGTCGGGCGCGGTCAGCGTGCTGGCGACGAAGGCGATGTACAGCGGGAAGGCCGTGACCGCGATGCCGATCCACAGCACCAGGTGCGGGAACCACGCCAGGCGCCGGCCGTCGGGCCCGGCCGCTCCGCGGCCGGCCACGACCGGGGCGACGATGTCCTTGGCGATGCTGCTCATCTTGGCGTCCGCTCGGCCTCAGCCGTAGTGCACGCGCCGCTCGACGAAGCGGAACTGGACCATCGTCAGAGCGACCACGATGACCATCAGCACCACGCTCTGAGCCGCCGAGCTGCCGAGGTCGAGGTTGTGGACGCCGTCCTTGTAGACCTTGTAGACGAGTGTCTCGGTGGCGGTGGCCGGACCGCCCTGCGTGACCGCGCTGATCACGCCGAAGGTGTCGAAGAAGGCGTACACGAGGCCGACCACGAGGAGGAAGAAGGTGGTGGGCGAGAGCAGCGGGAAGACGATGGTCCAGAAACGCCGCAGCGGCCGCGCGCCATCGATGGCCGCCGCCTCGAGCAGGCTCTTCGGGATCGCCTGCAGCCCGGCCAGGAAGAACAGGAAGTTGTAGGCCACCTGCTTCCAGGCCGAGGCCAGCACGACCAGCACCATCGCGTCGGTGCCGTCCAGCACCGGGTTCCAGTCGACGCCCAGCGCCTTCAGCCACCAGGCCAGCACGCCGATCGACGGGTTGAACATGAACAGCCACAGCACGCCGGCCACGGCCGGCGCGATCGCGTACGGGACCAGCATCGCCGTGGTGTAGAACGTGGAGCCCTTCAGCACGCGGTCGGCCATCACCGCGAGCCACAGCGCAGGCACCATGGCCAGCACCGTGACGGCCAGCGCGAAGCCCAGCGTGCGCCGGAACGCGTCGACGTAGCCCTCGTCGGCGAAGACGTACTCGAAGTTGGCCAGCCCGACGAACTGCACCGAGGCGCCGAACGCGTCCTGCTGCAGCAGCGACATGTACACCGCCTGCGCACCCGGCCAGAAGAAGAACACGAGCGTCACCACCAACTGCGGCGCGATGAGCAGGTACGGCAGGCCCTTCTGGCTGAAGATGACGCGGCGTTGCATCGGCGTGCTACGGGCTTCGGAAGCGACGCGGCGGCCGGGGAACCGGCCGCCGCGGGTTCGGTGGAGGCGGCGAATTCGGGAGTATCGCCCGCCGCCCCCGCCTCGGCGCGTCAGGATGCCGTGCGCTCGAACGCGCGCAGCAGGGCGTTGCCGCGACGCTCGGTGTTGCGCAGCGCGTCTGCGGGGCTCTGGTTGCCCTGCAGCGCCTTCTCGACTTCCTCGTGGAACACGTCGCGGATCTCGGTCCAGCGCCCGAAGCGGTAGCCGTTCGTGTTCTCGCCCTTGTTGGCCTGGATCAGCGAGAGGATGGGCACGTCGCGGCCGGGGTTCTTGGCGAAGAAGCCCTCGTCCTGCATCGCCTTGAAGGCCGTGTTGGTGGCGGGCAGGAAGCCCGTGGCCTTGGCCCAGTCGGTCATCACCTTGTCGCTCCGCAGGTAGTTCAGGAACTGCGCGACCCCGCGGAACTCCGCCTGGCTGCGGTTGGGCGCGTTGAAGACCCACAGCGAGGCGCCGCCGATCGTCGTCGCGAAGGGCGCGCCCTTGACGTCGGGCCAGTACGGCAGCTGCGCGGTGCCGAACTGGAACTTGGCGTCGCGGGCGATCGCACCCAGTCCGCCCGAGCTCTGAGTGAGCATCGCGCACTCGCCGCTGATGAACTTGGCCGCGGCGTCGTTGCTGCGCCCGCCGTAGTCGAAGCTCTTGTCCTTCTGCATGTCGACCAGGGTCTGGATCTGGCGTGTCAGCTGCGGGTTGTTGGCCAGCTGCAGCGAGGCATCGACCCCGCCGCGGCCGTTGCCCTTGGTGCCGAAGGCGATGTTGTGGCGGCTGCTGAACTGCTCGAGCATCACCCAGGCCAGCCAGGTCGTCGTGTAGCCGCAGGCGGCGGCGTTGGTGCTGCGGATCTTCTTGGCCGTCTCGATCAGCTGCGGCCAGGTCTGCGGCGGCTTCTCGGGGTCGAGGCCCGCGCGGCGGAAGGCATCCTTGTTGTAGAAGAGCACGGTGGTCGACACGTTGAACGGCATCGACAGCAGGTCGCCGTTGGGCAGGCCGTAGTAGCCGCGCGCCGGCGCGATGAAGTCCGCCGGGTTGAACTGCAGCCCGGCGCGCTTGAACACCTCGCTGACGGGCACCACCGCGCCCTTGGCGTGCATCATGTCGCCCGAGCCGGCGTCGAACATCTGCATGATGTGGGGCGGGTTGCCGGCCCGGAATGCGGCCACCGCGGCGGCGCGCTGCTCGGGGTACTGGCCCTTGAACGACACGATGACCCGGTACTCGCTCTGGCTCTTGTTGAACTCCTCCCCGTAGCGGGTGAGCAGCTCGCCGCCCTGGCCGGTCAAGCCCATCCAGAAGTTGATCTCGATCGGCCTGTTCTGGGCGGTGACAGGCAGGGCGGTGGCCAACAGCAGGGCTGCGGCGGCACCGAGCAGGGCGCGCTTGGGCGTCATCGTCTCTCCTTCATCAGGGCAGGGTACGTTCGGGGTGCGTGACCGCGGCGACACGCCGGGCCCGGATCAGCCGCAGAGTGTCGAGCGGCTTCGTGACATCTGCGTTTCTCGCCTCAGGCGGCCCCGTGCGCCATCCGGGATAGCCCACGGGCGCCCACGCGGCGACAACCCCGGCGCTGGCGCGGGCCGGGGTCTCGGTTAGCATTTACCCTTGTTGCTGGCCGCCGACATCCCTCCGGCGCAGTCTCCACGACCGCCGATGAACGCCCCGCTAGCCCTGCCGATCCCTGTCCCGTCGGAAGCCGCGTCGGGACCCGGCGCCGACGACGCCGCGCCCCGCCTGCGCGAGATCCCCTACAACTACACGTCGTTCTCCGACCGCGAGATCGTGCTCCGGCTGCTCGGGCCGCGCGCCTGGGCGATCCTGGAGGAGCTGCGCCGGGAGCGCCGTACCGGCCGCAGTGCGCGCATGCTGTACGAGGTGCTGGGCGACATCTGGGTCGTGCAGCGCAACCCGTACCTCGAGGACGACCTGCTCGACAACCCCAAGCGCCGCGCGGCGCTGATCGGGGCGCTGCAGCACCGGCTGGCCGAGGTGGAGAAGCGGCGCACCCCGGCCGACGACGCGGCCCGCGACGCGCTGGTGGGCGAGCTGCTGGGCGCGGCGCGCACGGCCGTGCAGCGTTTCGAGGCGCACTTCCGCGAGGTCTGGGACCTGCGCAAGGCCGCGCGCCGCGTGCTCGGCCGCCACACGGCCCGTGACAACGTCAAGTTCGACGGGCTCAGCCGGGTCTCGCACGTCACCGACGCCACCGACTGGCGCGTCGAGTACCCGTTCGTCGTGCTGACGCCCGACAGCGAGTCCGAGCTGGCCGCCCTCGTCAAGGGCTGCATCGAGCTCGGCCTGACGATCATCCCGCGCGGCGGCGGCACCGGCTACACCGGCAGCGCCGTGCCGCTGACGTGGAAGAGCGCGGTCATCAACACCGAGAAGCTCGAGGCGCTGTCCGAGGTCGAGCTCGTCGTGCTGCCGGGCCTGGACCAGGCGGTTCCCACCATCGCCAGCGAGGCGGGGGTCGTCACGCAGCGCGTGGCCGACGCCGCCGAGCGCGCCGGCTACGTGTTCGCGGTGGACCCGACGTCGGCCGAGGCCAGCTGCATCGGCGGCAACATCGCGATGAACGCCGGCGGCAAGAAGGCGGTGCTGTGGGGCACGGCGCTGGACAACCTGGCCAGCTGGAGGATGGTGACGCCCGAGGCCCGGTGGCTCGAGGTCGTGCGCCTGGGCCACAACCTGGGCAAGATCCACGACGCGGAGGTCGCGAGCTTCGAGCTGCGCCACTACGACGCCGGCGGCCGCAAGCTCGAGCGCACCGAGCGGCTCGACATCCCCGGCCGCGCCTTCCGCAAGGAGGGCCTGGGCAAGGACGTCACCGACAAGTTCCTCGCCGGCCTGCCCGGCATCCAGAAGGAGGGCTGCGACGGGCTGATCACGAGCGCGCGCTGGATCGTGCACCGGATGCCGGCGCACGTGCGCACGGTCTGCCTCGAGTTCTTCGGCAATCCGAAGGACGCGGTGCCGAGCATCGTCGAGATCAAGAACTACCTGTTCGGCCTGCCCGACGTGAAGCTGGCCGGCCTCGAGCACCTGGACGACCGCTACCTGAAGGCCGTGGGCTACGCCACGAAGAGCAAGCGCGCCCTGGCCGCGCCGGGCGGCAGCGGGCTGCCGAAGATGGTGCTGATCGGCGACATCGTCGGCGACGACGAGGCGGCGGTGGCTCGCGCCACGAGCGAGGTCGTGCGCATCGCCAACGCGCGCAGCGGCGAGGGCTTCGTCGCCGTCAGTGCCGAGGCGCGCAAGAAGTTCTGGCTCGACCGCAAGCGCACCGCCGCCATCGCGCGGCACACCAACGCCTTCAAGATCAACGAGGACGTGGTCATCCCGCTCGAGCGGATGGGCGAGTACACCGAGGGCATCGAGCGCATCAACGTCGAGCTGAGCCTGCGCAACAAGCTGGCGCTGCTCGACCGCTTGGCCACCTTCTTCGCGCGCGGCAACCTGCCGCTCGGCCGCGGCGACGATGCCGGCGAGATCCCCGGCGCCGAGCTGCTCGAGGACCGCGTGCAGCAGGCGCTCGCGCTGCTCGCCGAGGTGCGGGCCCTCTGGCAGCACTGGCTCGACGGGCTCGACGCCGTGCAGCCCGAGACCCAGGAGACCTGCTTCGCGATGCTGCAGGACTGGCGCTGGCGCGCCAGCTGGAAGACGCAGGTGCTCAAGCCCCTGGCGGCGATCTTCGCCGGCGGGGCCTTCGGGCCGATCCTCGACGAGTGCCGCCGCATCCACCAGCAGGTGCTGCGCGGGCGCGTGTGGGTGGCCCTGCACATGCATGCCGGCGACGGCAACGTGCACACCAACATCCCGGTCAACAGCGACAACTACGCGATGCTGCAGACCGCCCACGAGGCGGTGGCCCGCATCATGAGGCTGGCCCGCTCTCTGGGCGGGGTGATCAGCGGCGAGCACGGCATCGGCATCACCAAGCTCGAGTTCCTCAGCGACGAGGAGATCGCCGGCTTCGCGGCCTACAAGGCGCGGATCGATCCCGAGGGCCGGTTCAACAAGGGCAAGCTGCTGCGCGCGCCGCGCGGCGCATCGGCCTCCGGCGACGACGTCCTTGCCAGCGACCTCAGCGCCGCCTACACGCCGAGCTTCGGCCTGATGGGGCACGAGTCGCTGATCATGCAGCAGAGCGACATCGGCCTGATCTCCGACAGCATCAAGGACTGCCTGCGCTGCGGCAAGTGCAAGCCGGTGTGCGCCACGCACGTGCCGCGGGCCAACCTGCTGTACAGCCCGCGCAACAAGATCCTGGCCACCTCGCTGCTGATCGAGGCCTTCCTGTACGAGGAGCAGACGCGCCGCGGCGTCAGCATCCGGCACTGGGAGGAGTTCGAGGACGTCGCCGACCACTGCACCGTGTGCCACAAGTGCGAGAGCCCGTGCCCGGTCAAGATCGACTTCGGCGACGTCACCATGAACATGCGCAACCTGCTGCGCAAGATGGGCCGCAAGAGCTTCCGCCCCGGCAACGCGGCAGCGATGATGTTCCTCAACGCCACCAACCCCGAGGCCATCAAGCTGATGCGCAGGGGGATGGTGGACGTCGGCTTCAAGGCGCAGCGCTTCCTCAACGGCCTGCTCAAGCCGCTGGCCAAGGCGCAGACCTCGCGACCGCCGGCCACGCTGGGCGCGGCGCCGGTCAAGGAACAGGTCATCCACTTCATCAACAAGAAGATGCCCGGCGGGCTCCCGAAGCGCACGGCGCGCGCGCTGCTGGACATCGAGGACCGCGATTACGTGCCGATCATCCGCAACCCGGCCGCCACCACGGCCGACTCGGAAGCGGTGTTCTACTTCCCTGGCTGTGGCTCCGAGCGCCTTTTCAGCCAGGTCGGCCTGGCCACGCAGGCCATGCTGTGGCACG
>Ga0068877_10001756_pt1 | contig 17726 bp, 24 predicted proteins | sample NOAtaG_FD_66437 | JGI IMG/M metagenome (GOLD analysis project Ga0068877, IMG submission 66437) | Freshwater lake microbial communities from Lake Erie, under a cyanobacterial bloom - NOAA_Erie_Diel6S_1000h metaG | ecosystem: Environmental > Aquatic > Freshwater > Lake | place: USA: Ohio, Lake... | reverse complement strand
GCATTCAGGGCACGGTGTACCTCAGCATCATCGTGGAAGAGAACGGGGTGGTCACCAACATCACTCCGCTGCGCGAAGTGTACGGCGGGCGTGGCCTGACCCAGGAGGCGATCCGCGTGCTGAAGGCCATGCCAGCTTGGACACCCGGTCGGATGAACGGCAAGCCGGTGCGGGTGAAGATGAACGTGCCGGTGAAGTTCAGGTTGGAGTGAGCGGGCGAGCCGATCAGACAATGAGATGATCAGAAGATCAGAACAATTGAACGCCCTGCCCGATCTTCGCACCACAGACATCGCGGTCAGGCCATCCTCTGATCATCTGATCGTCTGATCATCCACCTACGCTGAAGCTTTGGCGAAAGCATCTGATCACCATGGCCGAGAAGATCGGCATCGAAGCATCCAAGAACGAGGACTTCAACAAGCCAACCGGATCGGATGACCTTCTCACGATACACGACATCGCTCACTGCCCTGCTGATCACAGCATGTGCCATCGGTCAAACGGATACCTTGGAATTCGCTTGCGACACAACTTTCGACCGGCTGCACTACACACGATGTCTTTATACCAGTGAGCACCAGCTCATTGCGCTCGGCAACAGAGATAAGAAGGGCCGTAAGGATGGTCGTTGGTGCTACTTCACGGGTGATATCAAGGACCGCGATGATGGTCCATACAAGAAAGACGTCAAGGTCGGCACATGGTGGGTAACGGACCGTGCGTTCGTCGTTTATAACAAGCGCGGAGAGATCATATCCAAGGGTTTCGGATGTCGCAGTTGCCCACCATTCTGACCCGTACCGTGAGCCAGCATTTCGCGTGAGGGATAGCAGCGGAAACCCCGCAAGGCCTGTCATCAGGCCGCGGAGTTGCAGCGGATAGCCCGACCCGGCTGCTTTTGAGCCGGGGCACGCCCCAACCCTCTCGCAATTCACCCACTACACCCGATCTTCGCACCACAGACATCGCGGGTCAGGCCATCCTCTGATCATCTGATCGTCTGATCATCCACCTACGCTGAAGCTTTGGCGGAAGCATCTGATCACCATGGCCGAGAAGATCGACATCGAAGCATCCAAGAACGAAGACTTCAACAAGCTGAAGCTCTCCGACCTCCACAAGCGCCTGCACACCATCTACCAGGGCGGCGGCGAGAAACGCATCGCCAAGCAGCACGAGCAAGGCAAGATGACCGCCCGCGAGCGCATCGACGCGCTGCTCGACCCCAAGAGCCCACGCATCGAGATCGGCGCCTTCGCTGCCGATGGCATGTACAAAGAGCACGGCGGTGCCCCCTGCGCCGGTGTGGTGGTGGTGATCGGCTACGTGAGCAAGCGCCAGTGCATCGTGGTGGCCAACGACGCAACCGTGAAGGCCGGTGCCTGGTTCCCCATGACGGGCAAGAAGAACCTGCGCGCGCAGGAGATCGCCATCGAGAACCGCCTGCCCATCATCTACCTGGTGGACAGCGCCGGCGTGTACCTGCCCATGCAGGACGAGATCTTCCCCGACAAGGAGCACTTCGGAAGGATCTTCCGCAACAACGCCATCATGAGCTCCATGGGCATCACGCAGATCGCCGCCATCATGGGCAGCTGCGTGGCGGGCGGCGCCTACCTGCCCATCATGAGCGATGAGGCGCTGATCGTGGAGAAGACCGGCAGCATCTTCCTCGCCGGCAGCTACCTGGTAAAAGCCGCCATCGGTGAGGACATCGACAACGAGACGCTCGGCGGCGCCACCACCCACAGCGAGATCAGCGGGGTGACCGACTACAAGTGCAAGGACGATGCGGATTGCCTGAAGAAGATCCGCGCCATCGTGGACAAGCTGGGCAAACCCAAAGACGCAGGTTTCAGCCGCGAGAAGGCCGCCGCGCCCAAGGCCGACCCGAAGGAGATCTACGGCATCCTCCCCACCGACCGCGCCAAGCCCTACGACATGCGCGAGGTGATCGCGCGGCTGGTGGACGACAGCGACTACACCGAATACAAGGAAGGCTACGGCCAGAGCATCATCACCGCCTACGCCCGCATCGACGGTTGGGCCGTGGGCATCGTGGCCAATCAGCGCAAGGTGGTGAAGAGCAAGAAGGGCGAGATGCAGTTCGGCGGCGTCATCTACAGCGACAGCGCCGACAAGGCCACGCGCTTCATCGCCAACTGCAACCAGAAGAACATCCCGCTGGTCTTTTTGCAGGATGTCACCGGCTTCATGGTGGGCAGCCGCAGCGAGCACGGCGGCATCATCAAGGACGGCGCGAAACTGGTGAACGCCGTAAGCAACAGCGTGGTGCCCAAATTCACCATCATCATCGGCAACAGCTACGGCGCCGGCAACTACGCCATGTGCGGCAAGGCCTACGACCCGCGCCTGATCGTGGGCTGGCCCAGCGCCCAAGTGGCCGTGATGGGCGGCGAGCAGGCCAGCAAGGTGATGCTGCAGATCGAAGTGGCCGCGCTGAAAGGCAAGGGCGAGACCATCACCCCCGAGAAGGAGGCCGAACTGCTGAACAGGATCCGCGGGAAGTATGAAGAGACCATCAGCCCGTACTACGCGGCGAGCAGGCTGTGGCTGGATGCGGTGATCGATCCGTTGGAGACGCGGACGTGGATCAGCCTCGGTATTGAAGCAGCATCGCAAGCGCCCGCAACTCGCGAGTTCAACATGGGTGTTCTTCAGACATGAACCGGTTGTCAGAGATAAGAGGGCCAGTTGTGGTCGGTGCCTTGATCGCATTGATCGGGTTCGTGCCTTACGTCGTTGACTTCTTCACGGCCGCACGCCCACAAGAAGGATATGCGCTGCCAATGACCGGGATAATCGTAGGAATTGCGATAGCTGCCGTAGCGCTCTATTGCTCGATGAAGCAAATGCCGCAAGAAGCAAGGTGGTTGTTGATCATCGCAGCGTGCGTGCTGGTCTTGTCCTTCACTGGGCCGCAGATTGGCGCGATCGCCATTACCTTGTTCTCAACAGGAATCATCGTAAACGAGCTAGTGCGTAAACCGCTGAAGAACGCATGAAGACGCAGATCTGGTTGGTGATCGAGGCGGCAAGCCAGGCACCGGCGACGCGGGAGTTCAATATGGGGGTGTTGCAGACATGAAAACGAAGCGACCTCCGCAATGGGTGTTGTACATCCTTTTGGCTTCACCCATTCTTCTCCTTCTGCTCTACCTGTTCCTTGTGTTTTCCGGGATAACCAGCACTATAATGGATGATTGAGGTTGGGCGTTCCGGCTCGAAGATTCGCCGTCGGGCCATTCGTTGCAAGTCCTCGTCCGCCGGATGGCGGACTCCGGGCTTTCCACTGCTGTCCCTAACGCGAAATGCAGATCACCGGTTGAACCGGTCCTTCCCCCAATTCGCGGGGTTCTCGGCGATGTACCTGGCGATGCGGTCGGGTTCGCCGTCATCGCGGATGATCCGTTCGTAATACCCGCGTTGCCAGATCGGCGTACCACGTGGCATCAACCCATCGCGCACGGCCTGCCGTGATACCGCGGCCTTGAACGTTTGCATGATGTGGCCCAACGAATTTTTCACCATGATGGCGATCGGTGGTCGGCGGGGGATGTCGGTACCGTTCGGTGGCGGCGGTTCATCGGGGTCGTTGGTGGCGGGCATTCGTAGGGGCGGCGAATTCGCCGCCCCTACCCCGCCAACCGACGTTCCCGCCACATCCGTGATCACCACGATCCCATGCATGTGGTTCGGCATCACGATAAATGCATCGCACACCACCATGGGCATGTGTTCGGGTATCGCATCCCAACACCGTTTTACAATATCACCCATGGCATTGGGCACCATCACGCCGTTCACCACATCACCGAACAACGGCAACCGTTCCTGCGTGCATACCGTGACGTAATAGGCACCGGAACGGGTGTAATCGTATCCTCGTAACCGGATGGATCGGCGATGGAAACGGTCGGCCATGACCCGAATATCGTCATCACCGCTTGAACCGTTCCCCTTTCCAATTGGCGGGGTCTGCCTGCCGCAGGATGGGCCTGCTGCGATCGCTCACACCCTCTTCGTCGGGGTAGGCGCGAAATGCGGCGTTGTCCAATGATCCGGTACGGGCACGTCGGGTGATCGTACACGGGCGCGCCATCGTTGCCAAGTCTTGCACAGAAAGGTGCACTACATTTGATAGGCACCACAACCACCGAACCAAAAACGCGCACCATGAAAAGTCTTTCCTCCTTCGGGGCCACCCTTTTCACCCTTTACGCATGGCCCCTCGTCAGCCTTGCCCAAATGGACTATTACATCGCCAGCTCGTTCGGGAGCCGGTTCAACGACATCAACGATGGTGGAGTGGCGGTGAGCGGCGGTGCCTACTTCGACTTCGCGACCGAGGTGTGGACCCCGATGGAACCCGAGGCGACCGAAATGGTATCGATCAACAACAACGGCGATGTGGCCGGGTCCATGTTCCTGGATGAGCCGAATTTCATCCTGCAACCGGGCTACCAGCAGAACGGCGTGTGGACACCGATCGGATGGTTCCCCGCTTCGAACCCGCAGGAATCCTCCTTCAGCACCTTCAGCATTTCGCCCAACGGCGTGTGGGTCACCGGCCAGATGTCCATTGGCTGCTGCGATTTCGGGACCTTCAAGTACAACACGGAGACCGGCGTGCTCACGGAGATCTTCGATGAAGCCTACCTCGCGGTGGCCGGGTATGTCATCACCAACGATGGCACCATCGGCGGTTGGGCGGATGATGAGGGCCTGGGCGGTGGAACGCGACGCATACCGGTGTACATCACGCCGGACCTGGAGATCATCCCGGTCGGTACCACACTGCCCCAGTTCAGCACCAACGCAGTGAACGACATCAATGCCTCTTCGGTGATGGTCGGCGACTTCGATAACCAGCCCTTCATCTACGACCGCAATACGGACACGTTCACCACCTTCGACATTCCCTTCGGTTACATCGCGGCCACCTTCACCAGCGTATCCAACACCGGCGTTGCCGTGGGCTATGCGCAGAAGTTCGGCGAGTTCGGCAGCTTGCTGCGCGACGCCATCATCTACCATCCCGCTCTGGGCGGCCAGCCACGGTTCCTACGGGATATGCTGCTGATCAACGGGCTCGACATCAACGCGCCGAACGACCGCATGGGCACGGCCATTGCCATTTCCCCGAACGGGGAGTATGTGGCCGGCTGGGATGATCAGCCTCCCTTCGCCGCGAATGGCTGGGTGGTGTACTTCGATGGTCTGTTGTTCGAACCGCCCGCTTGTTCCATGGAGTGCCCTGCGGACATCGCTGTGATCGCTCCACAGGGTGAGACCTCCGCCGTGGTGAGCTACGAAGTTCCGTTCACGTGCGGCCCCAACGCACCTCCCGGTGTGGAGCTCGTGCTCGTACAGGGCCTCGCCTCCGGTTCCTCCTTCCCTTTCGGGACCACGCAGATCGTGCATCACCTGGTGGATGGCGACGGCAACCTGGTGAACCTCTGCAGTTTCAATGTGACCGTGAGCGACGAGTTCTGCGCGCCGCAGATCCAGTTCTTCGTGGGGCCCATCACCCGCATGGTGGTGGCCGGTGTGGACCACGCCTCCACCGTGGACGCCACGGCCCCCGCCCATGAGTTCTTCCTGGACGTGGAAGTGCCCATGAACGCTGCGGCCAGCTACCCCATCTCCCTGGAAGGCTATACCGGTGGCGAAAACGTGAACTTCTTCACCGCCTTTGTGGACTTCGACCAGGACGGTGTGTTCAACAATGCCGAGGAGATGTTCGAGATCGGCAGCCTCGAAAATTCCACCGGCCTGGATGGACAGGCTGCCAGCGGCACCATCAGCGTTCCTTTGGATGCACTGACCGGCGTGACCCGCATGCGTATCATCAAGACCGACGGAGCTTCCCCTGTCGATCCCTGCTTCAGCTACTTCTTCGGCCAGGTGGAGGATTACACGGTGATCATCTCCGAGATCGGCACAGGTGTCAGCGCAAGCGAGGAGCCGACCGTCGTCCTCTACCCCAACCCGGCTGATGATGTGCTGCAGATCCAGTCCTCCGAGGCCATCGAACTGGTCACGCTCTTCAACGCACAAGGCCAGGAAGTGGCCCAGCAATCCCTGCGCGACCGCGCCGGCGTGATCGACATCTCCGCGCTCAGCAGCGGCGTTTACACCTTGCGTGCCACCACCCGCGATTCCAGCTTCGTGCTCCACGTGGTGAAGAACTAGGGCGCCTTACCCCTGCTTCACATTGCAGCTGTTCCGCTCCCCACGTGCCATCCACTGGCACGTGGGGATCAGGACCGCATATAAGACCTTCTGCTTTCGGCCGGGGCATAAAGCATACGGGTCATCTGGCTTCTTTAGCTCATCGCCCCCCTGGCCCTTCGGCCCTTGATCGCTCCGGCGTAGCTTCACCATAAGCAAGCAGCGCTGCCAGCCCCCCATGTCCTCCCTCTACACCATCATCGCCGAGCACCGGGGCGGCACCTATTGTTGCCAGGTTCAGGCTTCGGACGAAGTGCAGGCCCTGAAGCACTGGGCCGACCATTGCGCTGATGATCCCGAGCTGTTGGCCGCCTTCACCCCGCAGGGCATCCGGGTGCTACAGCAGGCCGACTGGGACGACCTGGACCGCCCAACGCCCCTCCGAGGCCTGGTGAACATGTGGTGTGCCAGCATCTCCTTCAGCCAGGCCCTTTGCCTGATCAACGTGGTACGCACGGCATCGGTGTGAGCTGCGTAGCAGCGCGTTCACCAAGGGATACCTACTTGATGCGCTGCTTCTCCATCGCCCTCACCCCTTTCACGATGAGCGACTCGAGCACCCTCAGGTCCACATCACTGAGCTTCTTGATGTACAGGCAGCTCTTCCCCGTGGTGTGCTTGCCCAGCTTCTCCATCAGGGCCGCCTCCTCCTCGAAGCCCATCATGATGTAGAGGGTGAGGTTGGCTTTTCGTGGACTGAAGCCGGTGATCATCCACTCGCCCTCGCGGCCGGTGTCGTACGTGTAGGCATAACGCCCATAGCCCACGATGCTGGCCCCCCATAGCTTCGGATCCTCGCCCGTGGCCTTCCTCATCAGGCCCATGATGGCGCGGCAGTCGGCGGCGATGTCGGCGGGTTGCTTGGCGATGAAGGCGTCCACACTGGCGGTGGTCTCCGTGGTCTTGAGCTCGGCTTTGGCCATGGGGTTGGATGTCCTGCAAATATGGAATGCTGATCACAACGGATCGCTGAAGCTTCTGAACTTCGACCCATGGCAACGACGAAGAAGACAGATCCAGTGAAGGTATCAGCACCGCTGAAGAAGAGCGCTCCTGCGAAGAATTCCATGGCATCCGTCACACTTCTATCCGGCGGCAATCCGCAGATCGCCAAAGGCCATGGCGACGAAGTGGTGCAGGAGTTCTGAGGTGGTAGGGTGAATCAGGACAGGTGGCGATCAGTACATTTCTGAACGACACCATGAAAAAGACCTACCGCAAGCATAGCCCTGCCTTCAAGACGAAGGTGGTGCTGGAAGCGCTCAAGGAGCGCGAGACATTGAGCGAACTGGCCCAGCGTCATTCGTTGCATCCAACCCAGATAGCCACATGGAAGAGGGAGTTCCTGGAGGGCGCCGAGCAAGTGTTCGGGGAAGGACCTGTGGTGGACGCCAAGGCGCATGAGCAGGAGAAGGCACAGCTGCACCAGCAGATCGGGGAGTTGACCGTGACGGTGAACTGGCTCAAAAAAAAACTGCTGTGATGTCCTTGGAAGAGCGCCGCAAGCTGGTTGACGTGGAACTGGCCAAGTCTGGAACCAAGAGGGACAGACTCAGCATCGTCAAGCAATGCGAAGTCCTGGATATACGCCGAAGCGGGTTCTACTACACGGCTACGCCCACCGATGAAGAGGATCTGAGGGTTATGCGTGTGATGGATGAGCTGCATATGGAAGATCCCTGCATGGGCACACGCATGCTGTCCAAGGAGCTTCGTGCCAAGGGTATCATGGCGGGTCGCGCACGTGTGCGTCGGCTCATGCGTCTGATGCGGATCAAGGCTGTGTACTGCGTTCCGCGGACTACGGTGATCGACAGCATCAAGTACAAGCACCCTTACCTGCTGCGCGGCTTGGAGATCGACCGACGCAACCAGGTATGGTCAGTGGATATCACCTACTTGCCCGTACGGGGCGGCTTCATGTACATGGTGGCGGTGATCGATGTGCACACACGCTACCTGCTCAACTGGAGCATCTCCAACAGCATGGAGGCTGCTTGGGTAACGGCCATGATCACAGAGGACATCGCAATGCACGGCAGGCCGGAGATCATCAATAGCGACCAAGGCAGCCAGTTCACCAGCGAAGAATACACCGCCCTGTTCCGCAAGGGTGGCGTGGCCGAAGGCGTCAAGATCAGCATGGACGGTAAAGGGCGTGCGATCGACAACGTCTTCATCGAGCGCTTCTGGCGCACCCTCAAGCACGACCACCTCTATCTGGCGCCACCCACCGACGGGCTTGCGCTTTATCAGAGCTGCGAACGCTTCGTTGACCGCTACAACCACCGACGGCTGCACTCGTCGCTTGACTACCGCACACCGGCAGCATGCTACCATATGGCAGCCTGAGATATCAACAGAACAACGAGTTATGAGTCTCCCCTGGACCCCTCATTTCAACACCAACAACCACACTTACATTTGATCTAGACCTGTCCTGATCGGGTAGACCACCTCAGTTCATCGCGGCCATGCCCGGCTGGAAACAGGACGTTGGCCGCTGGCTCGACGAAATGATCACGCGCATCATACCCGGCGTGCAGAAGATGGTGAAGTGGAACACGCCCTTCTATGGAATGGACGGCGAGACCTGGTTCCTGGGTTTCCACTGCCTGAACAAGTACGTGAAGGTGGCCTTCCTGATGGGCGCACACCTGAAGCCGATGCCACCGGGCAGCAGCAAGCAGAAAGACCCGCGCTACCTGGACATCTACGAGAATGCCTTGCCGGATGAGAAGCAGTTCGTGAGTTGGGTGGAGCAGGCGGCGAAGTTGCCGGGTGAGAAGCTGTAGGGTTCAAGTATGCGGAGAATACATGACATATTCTCCGCACTTTTTGCGGAGAATATCATTATCTTTCTCCGCACAAAGAAGATCGGCCATGCCACGCTATGTTCACGAACTGCCCGAATGGCCCTCATTCCATTGGGATGCGGAGGCCTTGGCACCGGCACTGGCCAAGGTCCATGAACTGCAGGGTCATCTTTTGGGCCGAATGGTCGCAGTGGGTTTCGACCTGCGCAGCGAAGCCAACTTCCGGACCATGGCTACTGACGTGTTGCGCACCAGCGAGATAGAGGGCGAAGTGCTCGACCCCGCACAGGTGCGCTCCTCGTTGGCCAGGCGCTTGGGCATGGATGTTTCCGGCACTCCCAAGGTGGACCGCAACGTGGATGGCGTGGTGGAGATGCTGTTGGATGCCACCCGCAACTGCAACGACAAACTCACTGCCGATCGGCTTTTCGGTTGGCATGCCGCGCTATTCCCAACGGGTCGTAGTGGGATGCTGAAGGTGCTCGTTGGCCAATGGCGCGACGACTCCACGGGTCCCATGCAGGTGGTCAGCGGGGCGATGGGCCGAGAGAAGGTGCATTACCAAGCGCCTGCGGCCAAGCTGTTGAAGAGGGAGATGACGGCATTCCTCAAGTGGGTCAATGCCAAGGACAGCTTGGACCCCTTGCTCAAGGCCGGTCTCGGGCACTTCTGGTTCGTTACGCTGCACCCGTTCGAGGATGGCAACGGACGAATGGCCCGCGCGGTGGCCGACATGTTGCTGGCCCGTGCCGATGGATCACCGCAACGCTTCTACAGCATGAGCGCCCAGATCAGGAACGAGCGCAAAAAGTACTATGACATCCTGGAACGTTCGCAGCGCGGCACGCTCGATGTGACCGAATGGCTGGCTTGGTTCCTGGCCTGTTTGCAGCGGGCGTTGGTGGCATCCGAGGAAACACTCGCGTCCGTGCTGGGCAAACACCGCTTCTGGCAAACGCATGCACGAACGGTCCTGAACCCACGTCAGGTCAACGTGCTTGGCAAGATGCTGGACGGCTTTGAAGGGAACCTTACCTCCGGCAAATACGCCAAGCTGACAAAGACCTCGCAGGACACAGCCGCACGCGACCTGACGGACCTGGTCGCGAAGAAGGTGCTGAAGAAAGGCAAAGCTGGTGGGCGGAGCACACATTTCGTGCTGGTTTGATCGGTCGCGGACAAAGGGCGTTGGTGTACCACCAACGCGCACGCGGCTGCCAGCCGATCGAACTCCTTCGCCACTTCCGTGTACCGTCCCTTGCATGCGCACACTCCTCCCCTTCATCCTGCTTACCCTTTCCCTGCCCGCCCGGTCCCAATGGCATTCCAGCGACCCGGCCCACCTGTTCGACCGGTTCCAGGACCGGATGCAGCAGAACCCTGCCGACAGTGCCGCCTTCGCCCGGTTCGGCGAGGCACTGGCGCGCACCACACCGGACATCAGCCCGCTGCCGGACCCACGCGAATACCGACTGGTGTGGGCCGTACAATGCGAGGGCATGACCACGTTGGAACGGGGCAACGGCACCGACCTCGTGACCTTTCTGAAGGACCCGCCCGAGAAACGCTTCGGTGAGATCGTCTGCTGCCCGCGTTTCTACGGAAGGCGCTATGCCGTGGTGCATTGGGAACCGCCCACGGGACTGGTGCGCTACCGGTATTGGTTCTTCGAACGGCGTTGAACGATCAACGAAGAACACGGACAACAATGCACATCGGACGCTTCAACCATCTCATCCTCCTGTTGTCACTTGCGTTGTGCGCCAAGGCACAAGACCAGCCGACAACCTTTCAGAACGACCACCACTTCGGCCGAATGATCTTTGACAGTGCAGCGGACAGTGTCGATCTCACCGCATTCGTGAAGGCCATTCAACGAACGGACCCGAGGCCGGATCTGGTTACGACAACTGTGGTCTGCCGCGCGGTGTGGCGCATTGGTGAACACGGCGGCCTGGCGGTGGTAAGCCGGGGCGACGGCAGCTTGATGCAGATCAAAGGATCCTCGTTCCCAGGCCTGCCCATTCACATCCCCTTCCGCATGGCCGATGGTCGGCGTGGGTTCATGGTGGTGCACGAGACCCCGTGCGGCTTGATCTGCCGCGATACGGTATACTACGTGGAGGAATAAGACATCTGGGCGCTCCAAATGTCCATGTGGCCATGACCGCGCTGTCCGGTGCGAAGGCCTCGGGCCAGGTCATGGTCCACGCGATCCGTTCGCAGGCCGGCCACGATATCCATTCGTCCAGATGGAGAAGCGAATGATCACTGGGACCAGCACCGATCGGCGCGGCGCGGTCGTACCTTGTACCCGTGCCCGGGCTCACTTGCCGGGCGTTCTGAAGACCTTGTGGGCCAGCACCAAGGGCCCGGCCGGTGAACGGCAACACAACGGTCCTCCGATCGACGATCCCGAAGTGGCCCAGCTTCCGTGATGGAGGCAGCGCGAACCGTTCTGCGGGAGGAACACGTCACAACCCGAAAGGGCCGATCAACATGGACCACATTCGCTTCGATACTGCTTCAATACGCTACGGAAGGCCTTACTTCCTGCCCTACACCCGGATCGCACAGGTCGCTGTGATCCACCGCCCCGGGCCGGACCTTCTGCACACGTCAGACCTGATGCAACGCATCCAAGGCCTGTTCTGCGCCTTGCGCTTGACCATGGTGGCCCTGTTACAACGCCGCTGACCATGGCCAAGGAAAAGATCCTGTTCCAGCCCGCACAACCCGATGCGGATTGCATTCGCGTCCGGCTTGACCGCCGCACCATCGTGCTGATCAAGAGCATGAAGAAGTTCGCTTACTGGAAGGAGCGCTATCCCGATGCCTGCGTGCTGGACCCCGCGGACCAGACCAAGGCATAGCCGACCAGGATGCCGGCCCTGCACCAAGAACAAACCACCGCCGGCCCTCAGGCTTCTCGGACCGGCTACGGTCAGCGGAACCTGCTACAGCACTTACATCTACTTTCGACCAAGTATTCCATACACCCTCTGAACACGGATGGCCATTTCCTCTCTTCGCTACATCGGCACGGAACACGAGCGCGGTTTCGGCAGCACGGTGCGCTCTCGCGTGCACGCTTACTTCAAGGAGACCGGTACCAACACCAAGGCCGACGCCCGTCTGGTACCCAAGGTGATCGTCCTGATGACCCTCTTCCTGGCCCCACTGGTGGTGATCCTGTTGGTACCGATGTCCGCTTGGGCGGCATTGCCATTGGCCATCCTGATGGGGGTTGGCATGGCCGGTGTGGGCATGAGCGTGATGCATGATGGCCTGCATGGCGCCGTTTCCACCAAGCCGTGGGTGAACGAATTGCTGGGTGGCACCATGTACGTACTGGGCAGCGATGCCTTCACCTGGAAGATCCAGCACAACGGTGCGCATCACACGCATACCAATGTGGATGGTGTGGACCAGGACATCGACCCGCCGGACCTGCTTCGGTTCAGCGAACATGCACCATTGTGGCGTGTGCATCGCTTCCAGCATGTGTACTCGTTCTTCTTCTACGGCCTGCTCACGCTGGTGAAACTGGGCAACGATTTCTTTTCCCTGGCCCGCGTGGCCCGCAGTGGCGATGCACGCTACAAGGGCAGGAGCTTTGCGCAGGACCTCGCCGTGATGGTGCTGGTGAAGGCGGCACACATGCTGGTGTTCATCGGCCTGCCGCTCTGGCTCACCGACCTTGCCTGGTGGCAGGTGATCACCGGCTTCGTGGTGATGCACTTCACCTGCGGCGTGATCCTGGGTACGGTGTTCCAATTGGCGCATGTGGTGGAAGGAGCGCAACAACCACTGGCCGACCCCACCGGGGTCATCCACTCGGACTGGACGGTGCATGAAGTGCTCACCACGGCCGATTTCGCGCCGCACAACCGCTGGTTGACCTGGTATACCGGAGGCCTCAACTACCAGGTGGAGCATCACTTGTTCCCGGGGATCTCCCACCTGCACTACCCGGCCATCGCCCCCATAGTGCAACGCACGGCCGAGGAGTTCGGCATCCCCTACAACGTGAAGCCCACCATGATGGCCGCGCTCGGCTCGCATGTGCGCCGGCTGCGGCAACTGGGCGGAGTGGCGTGAACACTGATCCAAGGCGGCGGACAGCGTTCCCCTGTGATCAATGCGCATAGTGCAGAACGACAAAGCCCCGGCTCATCGCCGGGGCTTCGTTAGTTGTGCGAGAGGGTTGACCTCAGGCGCGGGTCACGTTGACCGCGTTGGGGCCTTTGGGGCTCTGCTCCACATCGAAGGAGACCTTGTCACCTTCCTGGAGGTTATCCCGGGTCCCGGTCTTGTGCACGAAGAGATCCTTGCCACCCTCGTCCGGGGTGATGAAACCAAAACCTTTCTCCGTGTTGAAGAATTTCACTGTACCACTTGACATTGTACTTACTGGTAATGCGCCCACCAGAACGGTGGACCTGTTGATCCCCGGCAAAACCACCGGGGCGTTGATACATCAAAGGTCGACCATTATGTACCCCTCCCGACGATCAGATGAAAATAGATCCGAGTTCGCCATGATACAGGAGGCCGATCGAACCTTGTTCCCGATCGGGTGTAAAGCACATCATGACCATGTTCCGCACTATACCCGGCCTCCTCGCGTTCGCACTAGCCACCAACGCCAGCGCTCAGGAACCGACTCATCCCAGCGGTCAGTTCGCGGTGCCACATATTCACGATGCACACGTTGATGCGGCGGATAGCGCGGCGTTCGGGCAGTTCGTACGCAGCATGCGACCGATCGACCCTGACGAAGCCACAAAAAACAATGTGAGCGGATATCGGCTGGCGTGGATCCTATCAGAGCATGGCGGGATCGCTGTTCTTACACGCGGCGATAGCAGTGCACCGGCCCAGCATGAACGCAATGTGCTCCAGGGCGGACAGGAGTTCGTGCTCCCCTTTCGCACGGCGGGGGGCAAGCACGGGCTATGCATCGTTTCGGACATCCCGTGCGGGCTGATCTGCCGCACCACGTGGTACTTTGTGGAGGAGTAAGGAGCACGGTCGCCATGGCCCGAACTTTGCTCAGCTGCTTCACCCTTCCACTACCCACTTGCGCGTCCTTCCCGTTCTTCTCGTCCTCCTGATCATCAGCGCCTGCGGGACCGCCGCGTCACAGGATACCGATCTCCCCATCCCTTTTACACCGCTGGAGGCACCGGACACCCTGCGCAACGCTGAACAGGTAGCCACACTAAAATGGACCGTTCCCAACGTGGATTTGGACGAGCGGAGCATTAGGGAACCCCAGGAGCCTTTGGAAGAAGGTAGCGCCATGCTATTGAAACGTGCGGGCGGGATGTGGTCGGCCTATCCCCTTCCCCTCTACAAGGACCGCCGGAGCCACTTCGAGCTGCTACGCTTCACTCCCGATGGCCGGTTCCTGATCGCGGAACAATGGTCCATGAACTTCACCCGTGGGCAGGAGTACCATGAGGTGGAACTATACCTCATCGATCTGGAACACCTTACGTATGCGAGCTTGACAACGCTTGTGGACAATTTCGAGTGGGAGTTCGATGAGAAGGACCTGCAGCATGACCACCGCACCCGTGACAGTTCGGTGGTGAGCATTACGGATACCCACATCCACTTGGTGAACGGCTGCACGGTGAATGGTAAGCCGGTCCCTTGCAAGGTTCCCATGGCATCGTACCGGATCACCCTGGAAGCACTGGTGCCCGACAGCAGCATTAGCATTGCTCCGGTCGTTACTGGCGCAAGCCAGCTACCCGCGCCGCCGGGTGGTTGGGACCGCCACACCTTGCGCCGCAACCAACGCCTGTGCCCCGGCCGCACTGCCGAGAACATGGCCAGGCCATTGATGGATGATGCAGCACGCGCCAAGCTGTTGCAATACGCCGCAGCAGACCAAGCCGGTGCCACCTTGCTTTACGGTGCCAAGCTACCCTTCGAGAACGGGCTGCGCATCACGCTGATCTGCGAACGCGACGATGACCACGATCTGCTCTGGTTGACCTATGACCGGTCGGGGCGCTTGCAGGGCGTGGATACGCTGGCCTCCACCTTTGGCGACGGCCAGTACGCCGTTTCGGAGTGCATCTACTTGAACCCTTACGGACAATTGCTGGTGGAGTCCGTGCACAACGAGACCTTGCGCGATGAGGTGGACACCATGGCCTACCGGTGCGATACGTTGGTGTACGAGCCGGTGATCGAAGGCATGGCTTACGCTGACGAGAGCGGCGAGATCAAGCATGGCTATCAACTCCGTCGTCGTGCAATGGACCTTACCCAATGCTGGGTTGAGAAACACCACGTTGATGCAAGGCCGCCCTACCCTTGGCATTCGCTGCGCGAGGTACTGCCGCCCGGACGAAGGGTGTTGCAACAAGCCAGCGGAGACCTGAACAGGGACGGCGCAGAGGACCATGTGCTCGTGCTCACCAACGAAGCCGACGATGGACAACGCGACCTGCTCATCACGTTCACCGCACCGGATCGTGGTCGGTTCGTGCAACACGTTCTCCTGCACGAATTCCTGCCCGACAAGACCAGTGGTGGCTTCCATGACCCCATCGGCGAGGAAGGCCTCAGTGGCATCAGCATCAACGCGGACACGCTCATCATCGCGCAATTCGGAGGTAGTGCGTGGAAGTGGGAAGGCGTGGAGAAACACGTGTACGATGGAGCGCGCAACGGCTTCTACCTGGTGGAGCAGCGCGGTCGCAGGTACCATGCGCCTTCGTTGGAAACACAGGACGCCGAATTGGCTGAACTCGAACAGACAAGGTCCCGTGGCCGGCTCAACGCCGAGCAGACCGCGCGCTACGACCAGCTCAAGAAGATGGTGGCGGACGCGACGTGGAAGGTGAAGCGCTTCCGCATAGGAGAGCGGTCTATCGGTCGTTGAGCCGCTTAACCGTCCATAAGCGAACTTCGCGTTCGTGGCCAAGAAACGAGAGGTTAGCTCACCGGCTGCCAGCAAGCGATCCAGCAAAGCCACCGTGAAGCTCCTCTCGGGCGGCAATCCGCAGATCCCGAAAGGTGATGGCGATGCGCCAGTACAGGCCTACATCGCGGCGATGCCGGGTTGGAAGCGCGGTATTGGTGAGCGGTTGGACACGCTACTGGAACAGCACATCCCCAAGCTTCAAAAAGCCGTGAAGTGGAACTCGCCCTTCTATGGGGTGGAAGGCCAGGGCTGGTTCATTGCCACGCACGTGTTCACCCACTTCGTGCGGATCACCTTCTTTTTCGGACAGTCGCTGAAGCCCATGCCACCAGGTCCCAGCAAGGACAAGAACGCCCGCTACCTGGACATCCGGGAGAACGGTATTGATGACGAGGACCAGCTTATTGATTGGCTGAAACAGGCCGCGGCGTTGCCGGGCTGGTTGAAGCATTGAGATCGATGCCTAACGAACATGAACGGACCGAACCCCAAGGTGAACTGGTTCTTCGAAAAGGAAGGCCCCTGGCAGGGTTGCTTCACCCTGTTGCGGAAGCTGGCGCTTGACAGCGGCCTTCACGAGGAACTCAAGTGGGGCCACCCCTGCTACACGCTCAAGGGCAGGAACGTGTTCCTGATGCACGGCTTCAACGACTATTGCGCGTTGCTCTTTCCTAAAGGCGCATTGCTGAAGGACGACCACAAGCGGTTGGTGCAGCAGACGGTAAACGTGCAGAGCGCGCGGCAGATCCGGTTCACCAGCCTGAAGGAGATCAAGGACATGGCGCCGGTGATCCGCACGTACATGCAACAGGCCATTGCCTTGGAGCAGAGCGGAAAGAAGGTGCCTTTGAAGAAGACCGCGGAGTTCGCGATGCCCGAGGAGTTCGCTGCCAAGCTGAAGGCGATGCCGGCGCTGAAGAAGGCGTTCGGGGCACTTACGCCCGGTCGGCAGCGCGGCTACCTGCTGCACTTCGCTGGGGCCAAGCAGAGCAAGACACGGGAAGCGCGGATCGAGAAGCATGTGGAACGGATCCTGGTCGGGAAGGGCATGGACGATTGAATCGATACGACCATGGGCGAAAGGCCATGCGCCCTCCTTACGGCCGCTCCAACGTGAAGCGGACCATGCTTCCGATGGTGCGCCTTCCCCCTGGAGCAGCTTCGTCCGCCACCCAGGCCGGCTTCCACCCTGTTATGTGCATCAAGCTCATCTCCAGTTCGTAGACGCGCTCGGTCTGCTCACGGTCCATCCGCGCGTAGAACGATCCTTCGGGACCCACGACGCCATGGCCGGTCCAGTGCCGTTCATCCGGAACGCTTCGGCCTCGCCGTTCGGCCTGCTTCGCTTCCACGGCCGTGCAGAACTGCAACTGACCGTCGGGATAACTTGCCTTGCCATAGGCATCCCCATCCACGCTGCCTGCACCGCAACCACCAGTCCACAGGTCCACGGGCTCCAACATCACACCCATGCTGTCGCGCTCCACCCGCAGCCGGCAGCCGCCACAGGTGACGTCTTCGATGGTGGGCTCCAGCGTATCGGCCTCCGCACGGTCCCAACCCCTATCAAGCCCCGCACAGCCGATCATACGTTCCAGGTCCACCTCGAACGCCCCGGGCCGGAACGGAATACGAAGGCCCGGATGCCAACCGTCGAATCCGACGAATAGCACCGAGAGCGTCATCCGTTCGCCATTGGTTCTCCG
>Ga0068877_10001754_pt1 | contig 17741 bp, 12 predicted proteins | sample NOAtaG_FD_66437 | JGI IMG/M metagenome (GOLD analysis project Ga0068877, IMG submission 66437) | Freshwater lake microbial communities from Lake Erie, under a cyanobacterial bloom - NOAA_Erie_Diel6S_1000h metaG | ecosystem: Environmental > Aquatic > Freshwater > Lake | place: USA: Ohio, Lake... | reverse complement strand
GGCGCGCGAGATCATCAAGACGCGCGAGCAGCTCAATCGCATCTACGCCGACCGCACCGGCCAGCCCATCGAGCGCATCGCCGCCGACATGGAGCGCGACCGCTGGATGAACCCGGGCGAGGCGCTGGACTACGGCCTCATCGACCAGGTGCTCGAAAAGCGCGCTTGACGCCGGCCGACACCGACCTGACGCCGGGCTCTCCCGGCGGCCGCCCAGAGCCCCGGAACGGGGCTCTTTTCATTGCCTTCGGTCCCAGGCCCGTTGGTCTATGATGGAACGGTCTTTTCACGCACTCTTTCCCCGCATACGCATTCGCAGCCATGGCCGACAAAAAGGGCTCTACCGGCGAGAAGGTTCTCTATTGCAGCTTCTGCGGCAAGAGCCAGCATGAGGTGAAGAAGCTCATCGCCGGGCCTTCGGTCTTCATCTGCGACGAGTGCATTGAGCTCTGCAACGACATCATCCGTGACGAAGTGCCGGTCGAAGGCGCCGTGGCCAAGCCGAGCAAGAGCGACCTGCCGGTGCCCGGTGAGATCAAGGCCAGCCTCGACAACTACGTCATCGGGCAGGATGTCGCCAAGCGCACGCTGTCGGTCGCCGTCTACAACCACTACAAGCGGCTCAAGCACATGGGCTCGTCCACGGCCAAGGACGAGGTCGAGCTCACCAAGAGCAACATCCTGCTCATCGGCCCCACCGGCAGTGGCAAGACGCTGCTGGCGCAGACGCTGGCCCGCTTGCTCAACGTGCCCTTCGTGATTGCCGACGCCACCACGCTGACCGAAGCCGGTTACGTGGGCGAAGACGTCGAGAACATCATCCAGAAGCTGCTGCAGAACTGCAACTACGACGTCGAGCGGGCGCAGCGCGGCATCGTCTACATCGACGAGATCGACAAGATCTCGCGCAAGGCCGACAACCCCAGCATCACGCGCGACGTGTCGGGCGAGGGCGTGCAGCAGGCTCTGCTCAAGCTGGTCGAAGGCACGATGGCCAGCGTGCCGCCGCAGGGCGGTCGCAAGCATCCGAATCAAGACTTCCTGCAGATCGACACGACGAACATCCTGTTCATCTGCGGCGGTGCGTTCGACGGCCTCGAGAAGGTGATCCAGAACCGCACCGAGAAGTCCGGCATCGGCTTCGGCGCCAGCGTGCACAGCAAGACCGAAAAGCGCGCCGCCGATCTGTTCCGCGACGTCGAGCCCGAAGACCTGATCAAGTTCGGCCTGATCCCCGAGCTCGTCGGCCGCCTGCCGGTGGTGGCCACGCTGGGCGAGCTCACGATCGAGGCCATGGTGCAGATCCTCACCGAGCCGCGCAACGCCCTCGTCAAGCAGTATCAGAAGCTGTTCGGCATGGACGGCGTCGAACTCGAGATCCGTCCGTCGGCGCTGACGGCCATCGCCAAGAAGGCATTGGCGCGCAAGACCGGTGCCCGCGGCCTGAGATCCATCCTCGAGCATTCGTTGATCGACACCATGTTCGAGCTGCCGACGCTCGATGGCGTGGCCAAGGTGGTGATCGACGAGCACATCGTTGACGAGGGCGGCAAGCCGCTGCTCGTCTATCGCGAGAAGAAGGCGAGCGCCTGACGACGGCAGGCGCGCCCATCCGGCGGGTGCGCCCCTTGCAACGCAGCTCGCGGACCCCACGTGGGTCTGACACGAAAGGTCTCCCCTCATGTCCGGACATCCGATCCTCCCATCCGACCCGCTGACGCTGCCGCTGCTGCCGCTTCGCGACGTGGTGGTCTTCCCCCACATGGTCATCCCGCTGTTCGTGGGCCGGCCCAAGAGCATCAAGGCGCTCGAGGCCGCCATGGAGCATGGCCGCCAGATCATGCTCGTGGCCCAGAAAGCCGCCGGCAAGGACGAGCCGCGCCCCGAAGACCTGTTCGAGGTCGGCTGCATCAGCAGCATCCTGCAGATGCTGAAGCTGCCCGACGGCACCGTGAAGGTGCTGGTCGAAGGCGTGCAGCGCGCGCAGACCACCTCCATCACCGACACCGACGAACACTTCGTCGGCGAGGTCGTGCCGGTGCAGGCCGAAGACGCCGCCACGCCCGAGATCGAGGCGCTGCGCCGCGCCGTGACGCAGCAGTTCGACCAGTACGTCAAGCTCAACAAGAAGATCCCGCCCGAGATCCTCACCAGCATCGGCGGCATCGACGACCCCGGCCGCCTGGCCGACACCATCGCGGCGCACCTGCCGCTCAAGCTCGAGGCCAAGCAATCGGTGCTCGACCTCTTCAGCGTCGCCAAGCGGCTGGAGAAGCTGCTGGAGCAGCTCGAGCACGAGGTCGACATCCTGCAGGTCGAAAAGCGCATCCGCGGCCGCGTGAAGCGGCAGATGGAGAAGAGCCAGCGCGAGTACTACCTGAACGAGCAGGTCAAGGCCATCCAGAAGGAACTCGGCGACGGTGAAGAGGGCGCCGATCTCGAAGAGCTCGAGAAGAAGATCAAGGCCGCGCGCATGAGCAAGGAAGCGCGCAAGAAGGCCGAGAGCGAGCTGAAGAAGCTCAAGCTGATGTCGCCGATGAGCGCCGAAGCCACGGTGGTGCGCAACTTCATCGACACGCTGGTCAACCTGCCCTGGCAGAAGAAGACGAAGATCAAGCACGACCTCGCCTTTGCCGAGGAGGTGCTGAACGAAGACCACTTCGGCCTCGAGAAGGTGAAGGACCGCATCCTCGAGTACCTCGCGGTGCAGCAGCGCGTCGACAAGGTCAAGGCGCCCATCCTGTGCCTCGTGGGCCCCCCGGGCGTGGGCAAGACCTCGCTCGGCCAGAGCGTGGCGCGCGCCACCGGCCGCAAGTACGTGCGCATGGCGCTGGGCGGCATGCGCGACGAGGCCGAGATCCGTGGCCACCGCCGCACCTACATCGGCTCGATGCCGGGCAAGGTGCTGCAGTCGCTCACCAAGGTGGGCACTCGCAATCCGCTGTTCCTGCTCGACGAGATCGACAAGCTCGGCATGGACTTCCGTGGCGACCCGAGCAGCGCGCTGCTGGAGGTGCTCGATCCCGAGCAGAACCACACCTTCAGCGATCACTACGTCGAGGTCGACTTCGACCTGAGCGACGTGATGTTCGTTGCCACCTCGAACTCGATGAACATCCCGCCGGCGCTGCTGGACCGGATGGAAGTCATCCGTCTCGCGGGTTACACCGAGGACGAGAAGCTCCACATCGCCCAGCGCTACCTGTTGCCGAAGCAGCAGAAGAACAACGGCGTCAAGGACGGCGAGATGGAGCTCACCGAGAGCGCCATCCGCGCCATCCTGCGCTACTACACGCGGGAAGCCGGCGTGCGCAGCCTCGAGCGCGAGATCGGCAAGATCTGCCGCAAGGTCGTCAAGGGCCAGCAACTGAAGAAGTACGAAGGCCTGGTCGTCGTCACCGAGGAGAACCTCAACGACTTCCTGGGTGTGCGCAAGTACGACTACGGCCGCACCGAGAAGAAGAACCAGGTCGGCCAGGTCGTCGGCCTGGCGTGGACGGAAGTCGGCGGCGACCTGCTCACCATCGAAGCCGCCGTGATGCCCGGCAAGGGCAACATCACGCGCACCGGCTCGCTGGGCGACGTGATGAAGGAGTCGGTCGAGGCTGCGCGCACGGTGGTGCGCTCGCGCTCGCGCCGGCTGGGCATCAAGGACGAGCAGTTCGAGAAGCGCGACATCCACATCCACGTGCCCGATGGCGCGACGCCGAAGGACGGCCCGAGCGCGGGTGCGGCCATGACCACGGCACTGGTGTCGGCACTCACCGGCATCCCGGTGCGGGCCGAGGTGGCGATGACGGGCGAGATCACGCTGCGTGGCGAGGTCACGGCCATCGGCGGCCTGAAGGAAAAGCTGCTGGCTGCCCACCGCGGCGGCGTGAAGACGGTGCTGATCCCGGAGGAAAACGTCAAGGACCTGCAGGACATCCCGGAGAACGCCAAGAACAACCTGGAGATCGTGCCCGTGAAGTGGATCGACCAGGTGCTCGAACTGGCGCTGGAGCGCATGCCCGAGAGCCTGCCCGAGGACGAGGTGGTCGCGCCTGCGGCGGCCACCAAGGCCGAGAGCTCGGTGATCGCTGCCGCCCCTGTGGCGTCGGCCGACGGCCTGCCGCACTGATCGCGTGGCGCGGGCCCAACGTCTTGCGTTGGGGCCTGCGATCACGCTATACTGCGAGGCTCGACGCAGCTGCCGTGGCAGGCAGCACCGAATGCGGCGAGAGGATGTACAAGCAAGACATGCGGGATTAGCTCAGTTGGTAGAGCGATACCTTGCCAAGGTATAGGTCGAGAGTTCGAGCCTCTTATCCCGCTCCAGATTTCAAAGACAGGGAAGCTTCGGCTTCCCTTCTTTTTGGCTGAAAATGCCGAGGCTTCGGCTGTAAAACAGCAGACCCTGGCGCGATAGCAAAGCGGTTATGCAACGGATTGCAAATCCGTCTAGCCGGGTTCGACTCCCGGTCGCGCCTCCAACGACCCCGTGTGAGCGCCCGTGCGCGCCTGTGCCGCCCGGATGGCGAAATCGGCAGACGCAGCGGACTTAAAATCCGCGGCCCTTCACGGGGCATGCGGGTTCGAGCCCCGCTCCGGGCACCATCATCGCAACCCTGGCGCTGCACCGCGGCGCACCGTGGAGATGCCGCGATGGCCCTGTTCGACCCCGCCGCCCTGAACCCTGGAGTGGCCCGCCGCGAAGTGTTCGGCTGGGCGATGTACGACTTCGCCAACTCGGGCTACACGACCGTGGTGCTCACGGCCGTGTTCAACGCCTACTTCGTGGGCGTGGTGGCCGGTGGCGCTGACTGGGGCACGCTGGCGTGGACGCTGACGCTGGGCCTGAGCAACGCGCTGGTGATGCTGGCCACGCCGCTGCTGGGCGCCTGGGCGGATGGCCGCGCCGCGAAGAAGGCGGTGCTGATGGCCACGACGCTGGGCTGCGTGGCGGCTACTGCGGCGCTGGCCGGCGTGGGAGGTGGCGACCTCTGGCTGGCGGTGGCCGCCATCGTCATCTCGAACTTCTGCTACGCCGTGGGCGAGCAGATGACGTCGGCGTTTTTACCCGAGTTGGCGCGGCGCGAGGCCCTGGGCCGCGTCTCGGGCTGGGGCTGGAGCCTGGGCTACTGCGGCGGCATGCTGACGCTGGGCCTGAGCCTGGGCTACGTCATCTGGGCGCAGGGGCAGGGACTGCCAGCCACGCACTTCGTGCCGGTGACGATGCTGATCACGTCGGCGGTCTACGCGCTTGCGTCGGTGGCGACCTTCGTGCTGCTCAAGGAGCGTGCCGTGCCGCAGCCGGTGACGGTGGGCAGCGCCACCGGCGAAGCCTGGCGCCGCCTCCAGCGCACCTGGCACGAGGCACGGCGCTACGAGGACTTCCGCTGGCTGATGGCCTGTGCCGTGGCCTACCAGGCCGGCATCTCGGTGGTCATTGCGCTGGCCGCGATCTACGCCGAAGAGGTGCTGGGTTTCAAGCAGACGCAGACGATGATGCTGATCTTCCTCGTCAACATCGCGTCGGCCATTGGCGCGTTCAGCTTCGGCTACTGGCAGGACCGCATCGGCCACAAGCGCGCGCTGGCGTTCACCCTCTGGGGCTGGGTGCTGATGACGGTGCTGGCGGTGGCGGCCACCACGCCCGGCCTCTTCTGGGTGGCGGCGGTGCTGGCCGGCCTGTGCATGGGCTCGAGCCAGAGTGCAGGGCGCGCGCTGGCCGGCCTGTTCGCCCCGGCTGACCGGCTGGCCGAGTTCTACGGCCTCTGGACTTTTGCGATGCGCGCCTCGGCCATCGTCGGGCCCATCACCTACGGGCTCGTCACCTGGGCCTCGGGTGGCAACCACCGCCTGGCCATCGCCAGCACGGGTCTGTTCTTCCTGGCCGGGTTGGTGCTGCTGCGTCGCATCGACGTCGCCCGCGGGCAGACCGCGGCGATCGCTGCCTTGAGTGTGTCGAAAAAATAGTACGATCGTTCTATTCTGCGTCGGGCGCGTCCGGCGCAGCACACCCCGCCGCCTAGAATGTCCTGATTGACGTTTACGTCAATTGGCCCGTCGGCTCCGCGCGGGCGTACGAACTCAGACCCAAGGAGTGCGAGGCATGAAGGTGCTGGTCCCCGTGAAGCGGGTGGTCGACTACAACGTCAAGGTGCGCGTCAAGAGCGACGGCACGGGCGTGGACATCGCCAACGTCAAGATGAGCATGAACCCCTTCGACGAGATCGCCGTCGAAGAGGCGGTGCGTTTGAAGGAGAAGGGCGCCGTCACCGAGATCGTCGCGGTGTCGTGTGGCGTGGCGCAGTGCCAGGAAACGCTGCGCACGGCCATGGCCATCGGCGCCGACCGCGCCATCCTCGTCGAGACCGATGTCGAACTGCAGCCGCTGGCCGTGGCCAAGCTGCTGAAGGCGCTGGTCGACAAGGAGCAGCCCGGCCTCGTGATCCTGGGCAAGCAGGCCATCGACGACGACTGCAACCAGACCGGCCAGATGCTGGCCGCGCTGGCCGGCCTGCCGCAGGCCACCTTCGCGAACAAGGTCGAAGTGGCCGATGGCAGCGCCACCGTCACGCGCGAGGTCGACGGTGGCCTCGAGACGCTGAAGATCACGCTGCCGGCCGTCATCACCACCGACCTGCGCCTGAACGAGCCGCGCTACGTGACGCTGCCCAACATCATGAAGGCCAAGAAGAAGCCGCTCGAGATGCTCAAGCCGGCCGACCTGGGCGTGGACGTGGCGCCGCGCATCAAGACGCTGAAGGTGTCGGAGCCGCCCAAGCGCGGCGCCGGCGTCAAGGTGCCCGACGTGGCCACGCTGGTGGCCAAGCTCAAGAACGAAGCGAAGGTGATCTGACCATGGCTGCTCTGGTGGTTGCTGAACACGACAACGCGTCGCTCAAGGGCGGCACCTTCAACGCCGTCACGGCGGCACTGGCCTGCGGTGGTGATGTTCACGTGCTGATCGCCGGCACCAACGCTGGCGCGGCAGCGGCTGCGGCCGCGCAGATCGCCGGCGTGGGCAAGGTGCTGCACGCCGATGCGGCGCACCTCGATCACGGCGTGGCCGAAAACGTCGCGGCGCAGGTGCTGGCGGTGGCGGGTGGCTACAGCCACATCCTGTTCGCGGCCACGGCCGCGGGCAAGAACATCGCGCCGCGCGTGGCCGCGCTGCTCGACGTGGCGCAGATCTCCGATGCCACCAAGGTGGTCTCTCCCGACACCTTCGAGCGCCCCATCTATGCCGGCAACGCCATCGCGCTGGTGCAGAGCACCGACGCGGTGAAGGTGATCACCGTGCGCACCACCGGCTTCGACGCCGCGGCGGCCACGGGCGGCAGTGCAGCCATCGAGACGGTGGCCGCGGTGGCCGACGCCGGCAAGAGCGCCTTCCTGGGCAGCGAGATCGCCAGGAGCGACCGCCCCGAGCTCACGGCGGCCAAGATCATCGTCAGCGGCGGTCGGGCTCTGGGCAGCAGCGACAAGTTCAACGAGGTGCTGCTGCCGCTGGCCGACAAGCTCGGCGCCGCACTCGGCGCCAGCCGCGCCGCGGTGGACGCCGGCTACGCGCCGAACGACTGGCAGGTGGGCCAGACCGGCAAGATCGTCGCGCCCACGCTGTACATCGCCGCCGGCATCAGCGGTGCCATCCAGCATCTGGCGGGCATGAAGGACAGCAAGGTCATCGTCGCCATCAACAAGGACCCGGAGGCGCCGATCTTCAGCGTCGCCGACTACGGCCTGGAGGCCGACCTGTTCACCGCCGTGCCCGATCTCGTGGCCAGCCTCTGACCCGATCCGATCTGCTGCAGGAGTCCGCCATGAGCTACCGCGCCCCCGTCAAGGACATGCTGTTCGTCATGAAGGCCCTGGCCGGCATCGAGGCCGTGGCCACGCTGCCGGGCCACGAGGACCATGGCCTGGACACGGCCGCGGCGGTGCTCGAGGAGAGCGCCAAGTTCGCCGAAGGCGTGATCGCGCCGCTCAACTGGGAAGGCGATCGCAACCCGTCGTACTTGAAGGACGGCGTCGTGCACGCCACGCCCGGCTTCAAGCAGGCCTTCGCGCAATACGCCGAAGGCGGCTGGCAAGGCCTGCAGCACCCCGAGGCGCACGGCGGCCAGGGCCTGCCCAAGCTGATCCACGCCGCCTGCAGCGAGATGGTGAACAGCGCCAACATGAGCTTCGCGCTGTGCCCGCTGCTGACCGACGGCGCCGTCGAGGCGCTGCTCACCGCCGGCACGCCCGAGCAGCAGGCGACCTACCTGCCCAAGCTGATCGACGGCTCGTGGACCGGCACGATGAACCTCACCGAGCCGCAGGCCGGCTCCGACCTGAGCCTCGTGCGCACGCGGGCCGAGCCGCAGCCCGACGGCAGCTACAAGCTCTTCGGCACCAAGATCTACATCACCTGGGGCGAGCACGACATGGCGGACAACATCGTCCACCTCGTGCTGGCGCGCGTGGCGGGCGCGCCCGAAGGCGTGAAGGGCATCAGCCTGTTCATCTGCCCGAAGGTGTTGTCCGACGGCACGCGCAACGACGTGCACTGCGTGAGCATCGAGCACAAGCTGGGCATCAAGGCCAGCCCGACGGCCGTGCTGCAATACGGTGACCATGGCGGCGCGGTGGCCGAGCTCGTGGGCCAGGAGAACCGCGGCCTCGAGTACATGTTCATCATGATGAACGCCGCGCGCTACGGCGTCGGCGTGCAGGGCATCGCGCTGGCCGAGCGCGCCTACCAGAAGGCCGTGCAGTACGCGCGCGATCGCGTGCAGAGCCGCCCGGTGGACGGCAGCCTCGGCCAGGCCGCGGCCATCATCCACCACCCCGACGTGCGCCGCATGCTGATGACGATGCGCGCCTGGACCGAAGGCTGCCGCGCGATGGCGCTGGTCGGTGCGAGCGCCTTCGACGCGGCGCACGCGCACCCGGATGCGGCGGTGCGTGCCGACAACCAGGCCTTCTACGAGTTCCTGGTGCCGCTGATCAAGGGCCTGTCTACCGAGATGGCGCTCGACGTCGCCTCGCTGGGCGTGCAGGTGCACGGCGGCATGGGTTTCATCGAAGAAACCGGCGCGGCGCAGTACCTGCGCGACGCCAAGATCCTGGCCATCTACGAAGGCACCACCGCCATCCAGGCGAATGATCTGGTCGGCCGCAAGACGGCACGCGACGGCGGCCGCGTGGCGCTGGCCATTGCCGACCGCATCGAGGCCACCGAGGGCGAGCTCGCGGCACGCGGCAGCGAAGCCTGCAAGACGATGGCACGCCGGCTGGCCGCGGCGCGCAAGGCCTACGTCGAGGTGGTGGGCTTCGTGGCCGGCCACACGAAGGCGCATCCCAACGCCGTGTACGCCGGCAGCGTGCCCTACCTGAAGCTCGCGGGCCTCGTGGTCGCGGGCTGGCAGATGGCCCGCGCGCTGATGGCCGCCGAAGACGCGCTGGCCGAAGGCACCGACCCGGCCTTCATGCAGGCCAAGATCACGACGGCGCGCTTCTTCGGCGACCACATCCTCACCCAGGCCCCGGCGCTGCGCGACAGCATCGTCGAAGGGGCCGATGCCGTCACCGCGATGGCGCTGGAGTCCTTCTGATGTCGAAGCTTCCCGGGGCGCTGGCGCGCCTGCCGCTGCCGATCATCGGCGCGCCGCTGTTCATCATCAGCAACCCCAAGCTCGTGATCGCGCAGTGCTGCGCCGGCGTGGTGGGCAGCATGCCGGCGCTGAATGCGCGGCCGGCGTCGCAGCTTGATGAATGGCTGCACGAGATCACCGAAGGCCTGGCCGCCTGGGACCGTGCGCACCCCGATCAACCCGCGGCGCCGTTCGCCATCAACCAGATCGTGCACAAGAGCAACGACCGGCTCGAGCACGACATGATGGTCTGCGCGAAGTACAAGGTGCCGATCGTCATCACGTCGCTCGGCGCGCGCACTGACGTCAACGACGGCGTACACGCCTGGGGCGGCGTGGTGCTGCACGACATCATCAACAACTTCTACGCTCACAAGGCCATCGAGAAGGGCGCCGACGGCCTGATCGCCGTGGCCGCGGGCGCAGGCGGCCACGCCGGCACGAAGAGCCCGTTTGCGCTGATCCAGGAGATTCGCGAGTGGTTCGACGGCCCGCTGGCGCTGTCGGGCAGCATCGCCACCGGCGGTGCGGTGCTCGCGGCGCAGGCCATGGGGGCCGACTTCGCCTACATCGGCAGCGCCTTCATCGCCACCGACGAGGCCCGCGCGGCCGAGGCCTACAAGCAGTGCATCGTCGACAGCAACTCCGACGACATCGTCTACTCGAGCCTGTTCACCGGGGTGCACGGCAACTACCTCAAGCCCAGCATCCGCAACGCCGGCATGGACCCCGACAACCTGCCCGAGAGCGACCCGAGCAAGATGAACTTCGGCGGCGGCGACAGCGCCAAGAAGGCCTGGAAGGACATCTGGGGCTGCGGCCAGGGCATCGGCGCCGTCAAGGCCGTGGTGCCGGCGGCCGAGATGGTGGCGCGGCTGAAGCGCGAGTACGAGGCGGCGCGTGCGCGCCTTGTGCCGGCGGGCGTGGCGCAGTAGGCTTCGTCGCATGAAGCGCCTCACCACCCTGGCCGCCGCTCTGTGCGCGACAGGCCTGCTCGCCGCCTGCGCCAACGTGGGCATCGGCCTGAGCCTGCCCATTCCCGGCATCGGCAGCATCGGCGTCGGGGGCACGTCGGACGGCCGCGTGAGCGGTGGTGTGTCGGTGGGCAGCGGGCCGGTGCGGGTGGGCGTGGGCGCCAGTGGTCGCCTGCCGGCCGCCGACCCCGCAGCGTCCGCAGCCTCGGCCCCCGCCCGGAAGTGAGCCGCCTCGCGCTGACGCAGGCCACGCTGTTCGACAGCGCGGCCGGCGTGTTGCGGCCGGGCACCACGATCGTCATCGAAGGCGCGCGCATCGCGCACGTCACGCAGCAGGCAATCGCCGTCGACGACGCAGAGGTCATCGACTGCGCCGGCCGCGTGGTGCTGCCCGGACTCATCGACGCCCACGTGCACGTGACGGCCGCCTCGCACGATCTGGCCGGCCTTGCGCTGCACCCGGCCTCGCTGCTGAGCGCCGAGTCGGCGCAGATCATGCGCGGCATGCTGCACCGTGGCTTCACCAGCGTGCGCGACGCCGCCGGCGCCGACTTCGGCCTGCAGGAGGCGCAGGCCCGCGGCCTGTACGAAGGCCCGCGCCTGGCCATCGCCGGCCGCCCCATCAGCCAGACCGGCGGCCATGCCGACATGCGGCCCAAAGGCGTGCAGGCCTCGATGTTCTGCAGCTGCGCGGGCCTCGGCCTGATGGGCGCGATCGCCGACGGCGTGGGCGAGGTGCGCCGCGCCGTGCGCGAGCAGGTGCGCAACGGTGCCAACCACATCAAGATCATGGCCGGCGGCGGCATCTCCAGCCCCACCGACCCCATCGACGGCACGCAGTTCAGCATGGACGAGCTGCGCGCGGCGGTCGAAGAGGCCGAGGCCGCCAACCTGTACGCGCTGGCCCATGCCTATTCGCCCCGTGCCGTGACGCGTGCGGTGCAGGCCGGCGTGCGCAGCATCGAGCACGGCAACCTCGTCGACGAGGCCACGCTGCGCGAGATGAAGCGCCACGGCACCTACCTCGTGCCGACGCTGTCGACCTATGTCGCGTTGGCCGAAGAGGGCACGCGGCTGGGCTGGAGCGCGGCCATGCTCGACAAGCTCGAGGTCGTGCGCAGCCAGGGCTTGCAGGCGCTGGCGATGGCGCGGGCCGAGGGCGTGCCGGTGGTCTTCGGCACCGACCTGCTCGGCCACATGCACGGCCGCCAGAGCGGCGAGTTCACGATCCGCGCGGCCGTGCAGCCGGCAGTGGAAGTGCTGCAGTCGGCCACCATCGTGGCGGCGCGGCTGATGGGCCGCGAGCGCGAGATCGGCCAGCTCGTGCCCGGTGCCTGGGCCGACCTGCTGGTGGTGGACGGCGACCCGACGGCCGACCTCACGCCGCTGGCCGAGCCGGCGCAGGGCATCCGGCTGCTGATGCAGGGCGGGCGCATCGTGCGCCGCCACTGAGCGGCGCTGCGGTGGGCTGAGCGGGGCTCAGCGCACGCTGGTGAAGCGGGCCTCGGGCCTGTCGTCGGAGCGGTGCACCGTCGCCACGCCGGTCCGCATCACCCAGGGCCGGATCTGGTGGTGCAGCGGGATCACGAGCGTCTCGTCGCGCACGCGCACCAGAGCGTCGCGGATCATGCCGTTGCGCTTGGCGACGTCGGTTTCGCTCTTCATGCCGTCGATCAGCTTGTCGAGCGCGGGGTCGGAGACGCGGCTGAAGTTGAAGTTGCCGTCGGCGCCGCTGGTGCGCGTGCGCACCAGGCTTTGCAGGCTGTACTGGGCGTCGTAGTTGGCCACGCCCCAGCCGAGCAGGTAGATGCTGCTGTCGAAGTTCTGCACCTTCTGGATGAAGGTGGCCATGTTCTCGCTCGCGAGCTGCACCTTCACGCCCAGCCGCGCCCACATCGCCACCACGGCCTGGCAGATCTTCTCGTCGTTGACGTAGCGGTTGTTCGGGCAGTTCAGCCGCACCTCGAAGCCGTCCGGGTAGCCGGCTTCCTTGAGCAGCGCCTTGGCGCGCGCGAGGTCGGGCTTGGCGGGCGTGTCGAGCTGCGGCGTCCAGCCGTTCACGCCGGGGGCCACGATCAGCGCCGCCGGCACGCTCATGCCGCGCATGATGCTGCGCTTGATGGCCTCGCGGTCGATGGCCAGGCTGAGTGCCTGGCGCACGCGCTTGTCGGCGAACGGGTTCTTGCCCTTCACGCTGCCGTGCTTGAGCTCCGGGCTGCCCATGTCGGGCGCCAGGAAGATGGTGCGCACCTCGGGGCCGTTGATCACCTTCATGCGCTTGTCCTTCGACAGGCGCTCCAGGTCCTGCACTGGCACGTCGGTGAGCAGGTCCACGTCGCCGGCCAGCAGCGCGGCCACGCGCGTGGCCTCGGCCTTGATGGGCGTGTAGACCACCTGCTTGACGTTGCTGGGCGTCTTGTCCCACCAGGCCTCGTTGCGCGCCATCATGACGCGCTGCTCGGGCTGCCAGCTCAAGATGCGGAACGGCCCCGTGCCCATCACGTTGCGCGAGGCGAAGTTCTCTTCCTTGGCCTTGTAGTCCTGCACGCGCGTCGTGTTGTTCTTCTCCGACCAGGCCCGGCTCATGATGCGGAAGTCGATCAGGTTGCGCAGCAGCGTCGGGTTCGGTGCCGACAGGATCATGTCGATGGTGTGGTCGTCGATCTTCTTCACCTCGTTCACGCCGGTGACGAAGATCTGCATCGTGCCCTGCGGCTGCTTGATGCGCGCGAGGCTGAACACCACGTCATCGGCGGTGAAAGGCGTGCCGTCGTGGAACTTGACGCCCTTGCGCAGTTCGAAGCGCACCGTCGTCGGGCTCGTGAACGTCCACTTGGTGGCCAGCGCGGGCTCGACCTCGTAGGTGGCGCTGTAGCGCACCAGGCCCTCGTAGGCGTGCAGCAGGATGGTGCTGGTGGTGGCGTGGTTCTGCGAATGCGGGTCGAGCGTCAGGATGTCGTTCTGCGCCGCCCAGCGCAGCGTCTGCGCGTGCAGCGGCGCGGCCAGCGTGGCGGCGAGCAGGGCCGCGGCGAGCAGGGCGCGCGGGGTTGGCGTGGGGATTCGGAACATGGTGGGTCTCCTGCAGGCGGGCCGTAGGTCGTGAGGGGCCGCATGCTAGGCCCCGCGCGGGCCGACGGCCTCAGGGCTGGCCCGGAGTCGCCTCGATGTCGGCATCGCAGCCGCGCGCGGCCGCGATCCAGCGCCGCACCAGGGCGCGGGCCCAGGCCGCCGGCAGCCAGGGCAGCCAGCGTGCCGGCGCCGCCAGAGCGCCGCAGCGGTAGAGCCCGGCGCCTTCGTCCCAGCCCAGCGCCACGCAGGCGCCGCGGCGCCGCCGCGACAGCCACATGCCCAGCGGGCAGGGCTCGGCCGCGCAGCACACGCCGCAGCCGTTGCAGGGCGCGCCCACGGCCGGCTTGGGCGGGGCGGCCGGGTGCAGCAGGATCACGCGTGTCGCCATCGGCGCGCAGTCTGGCGATTCGCTCGCCGACTTGTCAGGAAAACAAGGGGTTTGCAGGCGTCCAATTCGTGCATAGAAGAGGGCTGCCGCGGTGAGATCGCGGTGTTAGAGTGCCGCCCCAGACAACGAAGGTCCTTCCCGTCCCCTTGCCGGCATCGAGACAACGGCAAGACGGGTCGCTAATCCGCCAACCGGTGAAGCCGGGACGCGGAAGGTTGATCAACCCATCAGCAGCTCCGGAAGCCGGGGCGAAAGGTGAGCGAAGATGATGCAAGAGTACCGGCTGAACTCCTACCTGTTCGGGGGCAACGCGCCCTACGTGGAGGAGCTCTACGAGGCCTACCTCGACAACCCCGGCAGCGTGCCTGACAACTGGCGCGCCTACTTCGACAACCTCCAGCACGTGCCCGCCACCGACGGCAGCGCCAGCCGCGACGTCGCGCATGCGCCCGTGGTCGAGAGCTTCGCGCAGCGCGCCAAGGCCAACGCCTTTGCACTGAAGGCCTCCGAGGCCGATCTGGCCGTGGCGCGCAAGCAGGTGCACGTGCAGAGCCTGATCGCCGCCTACCGCTTTCTGGGCAGCCGCTGGGCCGATCTCGACCCGCTCAAGCGCACCGAGCGCCCGAAGATCCCCGAGCTCGAGCCGGCGTTCTACGACCTGTCCGAGTCGGACATGGACATCAGCTTCTCGGCCGCGAACACGTACTTCTCGAAGTCCGAGAACATGACGCTGCGCGAGATCCTGCAGGCGCTGCGCGAAACCTACTGCGGCACCGTCGGCGCCGAGTTCATGCACTGCACCGATCCGGCCGAGAAGCGCTGGTGGCAGGAGCGCCTGGAAAGCGTGCGCAGCAAGCCCAGCTTCACGCCCGACGAGAAGAAGCACATCCTCGAGCGCCTCACCGCCGCCGAGGGCCTGGAGCGCTACCTCCACACCAAGTACGTCGGCCAGAAGCGCTTCAGCCTCGAAGGCGGCGAGAGCTTCATCGCCAGCATGGACGAGCTCGTGCAGCGCGCCGGCGCAGTAGGCGTGCAGGAGATCGTCATCGGCATGGCCCACCGCGGCCGCCTGAACGTGCTCGTCAACACGCTGGGCAAGATGCCCGCCGACCTGTTCGCCGAGTTCGACCACACCGCCAAGGAAGACCTGCCCGCCGGCGACGTGAAGTACCACCAGGGCTTCAGCTCCGACGTCACCACGCCCGGTGGCCCGGTGCACCTGAGCCTGGCCTTCAACCCCAGCCACCTGGAGATCGTCAACCCGGTGGTCGAGGGCTCGGTGAAGGCGCGCATGGACCGCCGCGGCGACAAGGAAGGCGACCAGGTCCTGCCGGTGCTGGTGCACGGCGACGCCGCCTTCGCCGGCCAGGGCGTGGTCATGGAAACGCTGGCGCTGGCGCAGACGCGCGGCTACTACACCGGCGGCACCGTGCACCTGGTGGTGAACAACCAGATCGGCTTCACCACCAGCGACCCGCGCGACAGCCGCAGCACGCTGTACTGCAGCGACGTCGTCAAGATGATCGAAGCGCCCGTGCTGCACGTGAACGGCGACGACCCCGAAGCCGTGGTGCTGTGCACCCGCCTGGCCATGGACTACCGCCAGCACTTCAACAAGGACGTGGTGGTCGACATCATCTGCTTCCGCAAGCTGGGCCACAACGAGCAGGACACGCCCTCGCTCACCCAGCCGCTGATGTACAAGAAGATCGCCCAGCACCCGGGCACGCGCAAGCTGTACGGCGACAAGCTGGTCGCCCAGAACGTGCTCAAGGCCGAAGGCGCCGACAGCCCCGACGGCATGGTCAAGGCCTTCCGCGCCGCCATGGACGAAGGCCGCCACACCGCCGACCCGGTGCTGACCAACTTCAAGAGCAAGTACGCCGTCGACTGGGCGCCCTTCCTCGGCAAGAAGTGGACCGACGCCGCCGACACCGCGCTGCCGCTGGCCGAGGTCAAGCGCCTCGCCGAGAAGATCACCACCATCCCCGGCAACTTCAAGCTGCACCCGCTGGTGGAGAAGGTCATCGCCGACCGCGCCGCCATGGGCCGTGGCGAGATCAACGTCGACTGGGGCATGGGCGAGACGCTGGCCTATGCCTCGCTCGTGGCCAGCGGCTACGCCGTGCGCCTGAGCGGCGAGGACTGCGGCCGCGGCACCTTCGTGCACCGCCATGCCGTGCTGCACGACCAGAACCGCGAGAAGTGGGACACCGGCACCTACGTGCCGCTGCAGAACGTGGCCGAAGGGCAGGCACCCTTCACCGTGATCGACTCCATCCTGTCGGAAGAGGCGGTGCTCGGCTTCGAGTACGGCTACGCCAGCGCCGAGCCGAACACGATGGTCATCTGGGAGGCGCAGTTCGGCGACTTCGTCAACGGCGCGCAGGTCGTCATCGACCAGTTCATCGCCAGTGGCGAGGTGAAGTGGGGCCGCGTCAACGGCCTGACGCTGATGCTGCCGCACGGCTACGAGGGCCAGGGCCCCGAGCACAGCAGCGCGCGCCTGGAGCGCTTCATGCAGCTGGCGGCCGACAACAACATGCAGGTCGTGCAGCCGACCACCGCCAGCCAGATTTTCCACCTGCTGCGCCGGCAGATGGTGCGGCAGTTCCGCAAGCCGCTGATCATCTTCACGCCCAAGAGCCTGCTGCGCGCCAAGGACGCCACCAGCCCGCTGGCGGAGTTCACCAAGGGCGAGTTCCGCACCGTCATCGGCCCCAACCGTGCCGACATCGACGGCGAGGCCGTCAAGCGCGTGATCTGCTGCTCGGGCAAGGTCGCCTACGACCTGCTGAAGAAGCGCGAGGAGAAGAAGGCATCGGACGTGGCCATCATCCGCGTCGAGCAGCTCTATCCGTTCCCGCACAAGGCGTTCGCGGCCGAGATGAAGCGCTTCCCCAACGCCACCGAGGTGGTGTGGTGCCAGGACGAGCCGCAGAACCAGGGCGCCTGGTTCTTCGTGCAGCACTACGTGCACGAGAACATGCTCGAAGGCCAGAAGCTCGGCTACGCCGGCCGCCCGGCCAGCGCCTCGCCGGCGGTGGGCTACAGCCACCTGCACCAGGAGCAGCAGAAGGCGCTGCTCGACCAGGCCTTCGGCAAGCTCAAGGGCTTCGTCCTCACGAAATGACCACCCCCGGAGCGCCTGCGGCGCTCCCCCTCAAGGGGGCGCCGCTGGCGGCCCGACAGAGCCGGTTCCGCGGCGGCCACTCGGCCCGTATCCGGCACACACCACACAACACATTGAGATAGACCCATGTCGATCGTCGAAGTCAAGGTCCCGCAACTGTCGGAATCGGTGGCCGAAGCCACCCTGCTGCAATGGAAGAAGAAGCCCGGTGAGGCCGTCGCCATCGACGAGATCCTCATCGAGGTCGAGACCGACAAGGTCGTGCTCGAGGTGCCGGCGCCCGCGGCCGGCGTGCTGACCGAGATCGTGCAAGGCGATGGCGCCACCGTCACCGCCGACCAGTTGATCGCGAAGATCGACACCGCCGCCAAGGCCGGTGCCGTGGCCGCTGCGCCGGCCCCGGCGGCGCCTGCTGCTGCACCCGCGGCCGCGCCCGCTGCATCCACCAGCAAGGCCGACGTGGCCATGCCCGCCGCCGCCAAGCTGATGGCCGACAACCAGCTGGCCGCCGGCTCCGTGCCCGGCACCGGCAAGGACGGCCGCGTCACCAAGGG
>Ga0068877_10001751_pt1 | contig 17761 bp, 13 predicted proteins | sample NOAtaG_FD_66437 | JGI IMG/M metagenome (GOLD analysis project Ga0068877, IMG submission 66437) | Freshwater lake microbial communities from Lake Erie, under a cyanobacterial bloom - NOAA_Erie_Diel6S_1000h metaG | ecosystem: Environmental > Aquatic > Freshwater > Lake | place: USA: Ohio, Lake... | reverse complement strand
CGAGGAAGCCGAGCGGGTCGACCGGGCCGGAGAACGACAGGCTGGCCAGCGGCGGCAGCGTGTCGTAGGGCTGCGCGAACGCATAGGCCACCGTGTTCGAGACCTGGCCAGTGCCGTCGCGATAGGCGCCCGCGGGCACCCGGAGGTCGATGGGGCCCTGCGCGCTGGCGTTGGGACGCAGCTGCACGGAGCAGGTGCGATCGTCGATGCGCCGGAAGGAACCGGCGACGATGCTCGCGCCCGACAGCGAGAAGACCAGCGTGCCGGTGGGCAGGACGACGGGCCCGGAGAAGAAGAAGGTGACCGTGAAGGGTGAGCGCGCCTCGCCGACGACGTCGCTGCGGATCTCCAGCGTCGGCCCGACGGGCAGCGGAACCTCGCCCTCGCCGCCGCCCCCGCAGGCAGCGAGCAGCAGCGAGGCCGCCGCGGCCACGGCGAGCGTGCGGCGTCGCGGCTCGGGTCCGGCGCCGGCAAGGCCGGACGTGAGGGCGATCAGCTGGTGCGTGGGGGTGTGGCTCATGTGCTGGGGTCTGGGTCGATCGGAGCAGGGCCTCGCGCCCGGGGGTCGTCCGCCCGGGCCGGTACAGCGCCCGTCGGGGCTGTCGTCGGGAGAGCCGTCCATGCAGACCTCCAAGCAGTTCTCGCTGGGCCCTGTGGCGCGGCGGTTGCCGCGGCAGCCCGTGCGGCCCCGCCGCAGGTCCGCTCGCGCGTCGACTAGGGGGGCGGCCGTCGAGCTGCTCGATCATGGGGCGCGCCGAGGCGCGCGCGCGCCTGCCCGGCCCGCTATGCTCGCAGCCGATGGCCCCGTCCGCGACCGACGCCCCGTCCCTCGAAGCGCGCCGCCACGTCACCGACCTCAGCCTCAGCGCACTGGTGCTGGTGCTGGTGGCCGAGGCGGCCGTCACGCCTTCGCTGGTCGAGCTGGGGCTGGTCGGACGGCACCTGTCCGACGCATCCTTCATGGGCCTGCTGGCAGTCGCGGTCTGGCTGCTGTTCGACAGCAGCCGGCTGGGCCGGGTGCTGGTGGTCGCCGCCGTGGGTTGCGCCGGCCTGCGCGTGGCCAACCTGGACGCGCCCGACGCCTCGCTGCGGCTGGCCGACGCGCTGCTCGCCGGCTTCGTGCTGCTGCTGCTGGCGGCGTTGGCGCTGCGCTACACGCTGGCCGACGGGCGCTTCAACCTGCATCGCGTGGCCGGAGCCATCGCCGGCTACCTGGCCCTCGGCCTGGCCTTCGCCCAGGCCCACCGGCTGGTGGCGATGCATGCGGAGGGCGCCTACCTGCTGCTCGGCCAGCCGGCCGGCTACTCCACCATCGTCCCGCGCCTGAACTACTTCAGCTTCGTCGTGCTGACCTCGCTCGGCTTCGGCGACATCACCCCGGCCCATGCGGTCGCGCGCAGCCTGACGGTGCTTCAGTCGCTGGTGGGCGTGCTGTACCCGGCGGCGCTGGTGGGCTGGGTCGTCGCGCGGGTCGGCCGCCCGCCCCGGACCTGAGGTGCCGCGGCGCGCGTCACCAGGGTCCGGAAGCGCCGCAGCAGCGGCGTGGCCGCGCCGCGGCTGCGGTACGGCCCTGCCGTCGGCAATACGGTCGGCAATGCGGTCTGCCCTGCTGGCCGCAACGCTGGCGCTCGCAGCGTGCGCGCAGGCGCCCCCGGCTCCCCTGCTGCCGCCCTCTTACGCCGTGCAGGGCACCGGAGGGACCGCGCTCGGGCGGCTGGCCGCGCAGCAGCTGGGCACGGCCGCGGCCGGCATCTCGGCGGTGCATCCGCTGCCGCTCGGCCTGGAGTCTCTGGCCGCGCGGCTGGCGCTGGCCGAGCGCGCCGAGCGGACGCTCGACCTGCAGTACTACATCTGGCGCCCGGACGCGAGCGGCGAGGTGCTGGCTGCCGCGCTGTGGCGGGCCGCCGAGCGCGGCGTGCGCGTGCGGCTGCTGCTCGACGACTGGGGCGCCCGCCCGAGCGAGGACGACCTCGGGCTGCTGGCCGCCCACCCGAACATCGAGGTGCGCCTGTTCAACCCCCTCGGGCTGCGCGGCGCGCCGCTGCTGGCGATGCTGTTCGACTTCGAGCGCGCCAACCGGCGCATGCACAACAAGGCCATGATGGCCGACAACGAGGCTGCGATCGTCGGCGGGCGCAACATCGGTGACGAGTACTTCGAGCGCCGTCCGGAGCTCGAGTTCGGCGACTTCGAGCTGCTCGCGTTCGGGCCCGTCGTGCGCGGCCTGTCGGCGGGGTTCGACGCCTACTGGAACAGCGCCGGCCTGCACCGCGTGGCGCCCTCCGCACGCTCGACGCCTTCCACATCGCCTCCGGCGCAGGCGCGCGCACGGGATGCGGCCGCCACCGGCGTGGCGGGCGGGCTCGACCGCGGCACGCTGCGCTTCTACCTGGGCCCGGCGCAGGCGCTGCAGGACCCGCCGGGAAAGATCGACCCCCAGGCACAGACGCCGGACAGCGCGGTGCTCGGCCAGCTGATCGCGCAGGCCGTGGGTGGGGTCGAACGCGAGCTGCTGCTGGTGTCGCCCTATTTCGTGCCTGGCGCCGGCGGCGTCGAGCAGTTCCGGGCGCTGCGCGAGCGTGGCGTGCGCGTGCGCATCATCACCAACTCGCTGTCGGCCACCGACGTGATGGCGGTGCACGCGGGATACGCCCGCTACCGCCGGGCGCTGATCGAGGCCGGCGTCGAGCTGTTCGAGATCCGCGCCGACGGGCCTCGGCAGCGCCGCGGCGGGCGCATCGGGGCCTCGTCCGGCTCGTCGCGCCTGAGCCTGCACGCCAAGGTGATCGTCGCCGACCGCCGCAGCGCCTTCGTCGGCTCGATGAACGTCGACCCGCGGTCGGTGCGCCTGAACACCGAGAACGGGGTCGTCGTGCACAGCGCCGAACTGGCCTCGGACATCGCCGCCGGCGTGGACGGCGCGCTGGCCGAGTCGGCCTGGCGCGTGGTGCTGCATGAGGGCGCGCTGCGCTGGGTCGCGCGCGACGGCGAACGCGAGGTCGTCGCCGACGAGGAGCCGCAGACGGGCTGGTGGCTGCGCCTGAGGGTGCGCCTGCTGTCGTGGCTGCCGATCGAGGGACTGCTCTAGGGACTGCTCCAGGGACTGCTCCAGGGACTGCGCGAGCGCAGTCGACCCGGTGCGGCGCCGGGCCGCCCGGACGCGTCGGAGCGATGGAGGACGAAGAGGCGAAGCGCCCGTGTCGGTCCGGATGTGACCGGTGATGGGGCGGCTTTTGCGCCCGACGGCGCGACGCGGCATCGACAGAATCAGATTGCGTCGGCGCGCATCGCTCCACTGCGGTTCCCCAGCGGGCATGGGTGCGGCGCGCATCGGCCTCAACCCCGCCCAGGCAGACCAGCCCATGAAGCTCAACCGACGCCAGATCTTCGCCACCGGCAGCCTCGCGCTGCTGGGTTCGATGCCCGCCGGGGCGCTGGACCGGCCCGCGTCGGCGGTGGTCCTGTCCGTCCGCGGCAAGGTGAGCCGGTCCAACGACGGCGACGCGGTGCAGTTCGACATGCCGATGCTCGAGCGCCTGGGGCAGCGCAGCCTGACCACGCGCACACCGTGGTACGACGGCCCGCGCAAGTTCACCGGCCCGCTGCTGCGCGACGTGCTGCAGGCCGCCGGAGCCCAGGGCACGACGATCCGTGCCGCGGCGCTGAACGACTACAAGGTGGACATTCCGGTGGCCGACGCGCAGCGCTTCGACGTCGTGATGGCGCGCCTGATCGACGACCAGCCGATCCCGGTGCGCGCCAAGGGCCCGCTGTTCATCATCTATCCCTTCGACGACCGGGCGGAGCTGCGCGTGCCGCAGTACTTCTCCCGCTGCGCATGGCAGTTGAGGACGCTCGAGATCCTGTAGCGGCGGCCGCGCGCACGGCGCGCCGCCAGCCTGCCCTCTGGCTGCCGCTGCTCGGCGCGACGGTGCTCGCGCTGATCGCCGCCGTGGCGTGGTTGCAGTGGCGCCAGAGCTCGCTGATGTCGCTGGCGATGCTGTCCGGCGGCGACAACCTGGTCCGTTCCCTGTACCAGGCCGACTACGAGTACCTGCGGCTGCGGCAGGTCTGGCCACAGGCCCCCGGCGCCGTCGCCACCGAGGTGGACCTCGATGCACTGCAGCTGCGCTACGACATCTACGTCAGCCGGATCGGCCTGCTGCGCAACGCGGCCCGGGCCAACGCGATCGGTTCGCGCGCCGACGTGCGCGCGGCGCTGCGCGAGGCCGATGCCTTCATCGCCGCCGCCGATCGCGTGCTCGGCAGCGGCCGGCGACCGGCCGATCGGGGGGAACTGCTGGGGCTGCAGGCTGCGCTGCTCGCGCTCGAGGCGCCGATGCGGGGGCTGACGCTGGGTGCGGGCGAGGTCGTCTCCGAGTCGGGCACCCGGCTCGCGGCGGCCGGCCGGCTGCACAACCGGCTCGGCATTGCCGCGACCTTGCTGCTGGCGGCGCTGGCCGCGGTCTTCGCCGCCTTCGCGCTGCGGCAGCTGGCCCGCGAGCGCGACCGCAGCGAGCAGCTCGAAGACCTGGCCGCGGCGCTGAAGGCCGCGCGCACCGCCGCCGAGCAGGCCAGCGCCGCGAAGAGCTCGTTCCTGGCCAACATGAGCCACGAGATCCGCACGCCGTTCATGGGGCTGCAGGGCATGCTGCGGCTGCTCGGCGACACCTCGCTCGACGAGCGCCAGGCGCGCTACCTGCGCATCGCCAGCGCTTCGGCCAGGCACCTGCTGACGCTGCTCGACGACATCCTCGACGCGTCGCGGCTGGAGGCCGGGCAGATGACCATCGAGGCCGTGCCGATGGACCTGTCGACGCTCCTGTCGGACATCGAGGCGCTGATGCGGCCGGTGGCCGAGGGCAAGGGTCTGCGCCTGGGGATCGAGGTCCACCCGAAGCTGCCGGCGCACGTGCTCGCCGACCCGACCCGGCTGCGCCAGGTGCTGTTCAACCTGATGTCCAACGCGATCAAGTTCACCGAGCGGGGCAGCGTGCGGCTCCTGGTGCATCCGCTCGACGGCGCGGCGCCCGCCGCCCACGAGTCGCCGCAGCCGTGGTGCTTCACGGTGGCGGACACCGGCATCGGGATCGACGCCGGCACCCAGGCCCGCCTGTTCCAGCGCTTCTCGCAAGGGGATGACTCACGCTCGCGCCGCTTCGGCGGCACCGGGCTCGGGCTGGAGATCTCGCGCGCGCTGGCACGGCGGATGGGAGGCGACATCACGGTGTCGAGCGTGCCGGGCGAAGGCAGCCGCTTCACCTTCCGGGTGCCGCTGGCACTGCCGCACGACCCCGACACGGGCATGGCCGCGAGCGTCGGTGCGTCCGCTGCGCAACGCCCGCCGCCACGGCTGCGGGTGCTGGTGGCCGAGGACAACGAGGTCAACCGCCTGGTGCTGGACGCGATGCTGTCCGGCCTCGGCCAGCAGGCGGCCTTTGCCGTCGACGGCAATCAGGCGGTCGAGCTGGCCGCGTCGCAGGACTGGGACATCGTGCTGATGGACCTGCACATGCCCGAGCTCGACGGGTTGTCGGCTGCGCGCGCCATCCGCGCGCTGCCCGAGCGCCGGCGCGCCGCGGTGCCGATCGTCGCCCTCACGGCCGATGTGTTCCCGGAGACCCGCGAGCGCTGCAGCGCCGCGGGGATCGTCGACTTCCTCACCAAGCCGGTGGACCCGGGGGAGCTGGCCGCGAGCCTCGCCCGCCGGGGCACGGCATGGGCCGACAGCGACTGGCAGGAACAGCCTGTGGCGGGCTGAACCCGCCGAGTGGGCCGGGCGGACCAACGGAGCCGGTGGACCGGCTGCGCCGGCCGCGCTCAAGCGCGCCGCAGCACCTCGAGCTCGCCCCGCACTTCGGGGGGGAAGCCCTGGCGGCCGCCGCGCCTGTCGACCAGCAGTTCGTCGATCAGCGCGATTCGCAGCACCGGATCGCGCCAGTGCTGCGCCAGCGTGTTGGCCAGGCGGGGAAAGCGCTCGCCGAGCCTGCGCGGCCGCAGAGGCGGGGGCAGCGACAGCAGCCAGTCGATGGTAGAGCCGGCCAGGGCACGGTCGGCCGGCTGCGCCGGGCGCCGGCGTGGCTCCCAATAACCGTGCTGCGGGGCGTGCAGCCTTCCGACGCCCGGGGGCAGTTCGTCGAGAGCGGCCCGCGCCGAGGCGAAGTCGGTCGTCTCGAAATCGAGGCTCATCGGGTCGCGGGGCGGGGAATCTCCGGGGCTGCGCTGCATGGTTGGGCCTCCTCGTGGGGCTGCGGACGCGGTCCGCGCGGCCGGGACGCCACACGGGCGCCCTCCGGATCGCGCGTGCCGCGCGCCCGCGGCCCGGGCCGCGCCGACCGAGATCCACGCGGCTCGTCCGATCCTGCACCACAACCTCCGTCGGCGCCACCCGCAGATTCGCGGGGTCCGGGACGGGACTCGCTGCCCGCGGCGGCCGCTCAGGCCCGGCGCCGCGGCGCCGCGGCCAGTGCCTCGTCGACGGCCATCACCCGGCCCGCCCCCGCTGCCTGGTAGCCGGGCAGCGCATCGACGGCGGCGGCGAACTCGGCGCCGCCCAGCACCGTCAGCAGCCGCTGCACCTCCACCCGGTCCAGCGCCTCGGCGTCGCAGGCGAGGAAGTAGCGCTCCTGGTGGCAGGGCAGGAACTCGAGCTTGAACTCTCGGGCCGGCACTTCGACGCCGAACCCGGCGTCGGCCATGCCGCTGGCCACGTAGGCGGCCACCGCCGCGTGCGTGTACTCGCACTGCTCGTAGCCGCGGACCGCCGCCGGGTCGATGCGGCGCGTGCGCAGCATCAGGTCGAGCAGCAGCCGGGTGCCCGAGCCTGGCTGGCGATTGATGAAGCGCACGTCGGGACGGACGAGGTCGGCCACCTCGTAGATCTTCTTCGGGTTGCCCGGCGTCACCATCAGGCCCTGCCGCCGCGTGGCTAGGCCGATCGTCCGGTGACGCGTCGGGTCGAGGGCGGGCCGGTAGTGAGCAGCCACCTCGGCCTCGAACTCCCCGAGCGGGACGTGGAAGCCGGCGACGTCGCAGCTGCCGCTGCCCAGCGCGGCCAAGGCCTCGGCGGCACCGGTGTACTTCAGCTCGTGCGCGATGCCGTCGCGTTCGAGCAGGCGCTGCAGCGCCTGTACGGCGAATCCGTGGCTGGCGTGGATGCGCAGACGCCCGGGCGCGGGCGCCAGCGCCTTGCGGATCTCGGCGCTCAGCTCCGAGGCCAGCGAGTCGAGCACCGGCGACAGGCGGGCCCCGATGCGCCGCTGCGCCCAGACGAGGCGCTGTCCGAGCGGCGTGAGGCGCGAGCCCTTGCCGCGCGCCATCACGAGCAGGGCCTGGCCGAACAGCGCCTCACCCTCGCGCAGCAGCTGCCAGGCGTGGCGGTACGACAGCCCGCCCGCCTGGCACGCTGCCGCCAGGCTGCCGTGCTCGTCGACCCGCACCAGCAGGTCAACGACGCGCGGACCCAGGCTCTGGCCCGACCGGCTTTCGATGGTCCAGTGCGGTGCGATGGAGACGCGGAACATGGGTGACGCCGCAGGCCCCGTACCAACCCCGGACCCTGCACTCCGAGAATATGAAATCAACAGCCTATTTCATCGGGGTGGCACATCATATTGCCGTTCCCACGTAACAGGGAGAGCATCCGCCCGCGGCAAGCGCGGCCATATGTGTGGCAACGCTTATGCCCGCGGAGGAAGGTGGTCCAGATGCCCTCCGTGCCCGAGACCGTGCTCGACATCGCGCGCCGTCACCGCGACGTGCCCGGTGGCCTGTTGCCGGCGCTGCACGCAGTCCAGGACGCGCTCGGCCACGTCCCCGACGAGGCGGTGCCGGTGCTGGCCCAGGCGCTGAACCGCTCGCGCGCCGAAGTGCACGGGGTGCTCACCCACTACCGGCACTTCCGCCGCCATCCGCCCGGCCGCGTCGTGGTCGAGATCTGCCGCGCCGAGGCCTGCCAGGCCTGCGGTGCCGAGGCCCTGCTCGCCCATGCCGAGCGCACGCTGGGCTGCGGCCGGCACGACACCCGCGCCGACGGGGTGGTGACGCTGGAGCCGGTGTACTGCCTGGGCCTGTGCGCGTCGTCCCCGGCGGTGCGCGTGGGCGAGCAACTGCATGGCCGCGTGACGCCCGCGCAACTCGACCGCCTGCTGGCCGCCTCGGTCGGCGCCGCAGGGACCGACGCGCCGTGAGCCCGGTCACCGTCTACGTGCCGCGCGACGCGGCGGCGCTGGCGGCCGGGGCCGACGCGGTGGCCCGCGCCGTGGCCGACGAGGCCGGCGAGGCGGGCCGGGTCCGCGTGGTGCGCAACGGCAGCCGCGGCCTGCTCTGGCTGGAGCCGCTCGTCGAGGTGGCGGTCGGCGCGGACCGCGTCGCCTACGGCCCGGTCGCGCCGCAGGACGTCGCCGGGCTGTTCGACGCCGGCTGGCTCGAGGGCGGCGGTGCCGGCGCGCACCCGCTCGCCCACGGGCCGACGGAGCGCATTCCCTACCTCGCTGCACAGCAGCGGCAGGTGTTCGCGCGCGCCGGGCTGGCCGACCCGCTGTCGCTGGAAGACTACGCCGCGCTCGGCGGCTGGGCCGGGCTGCAGCGCGCGCTGGCGCTGGACGGCGCGGCCATCGTGCAGCAGGTGCTGGACTCGGGCCTGCGCGGCCGCGGCGGCGCGGCCTTCCCGGCCGGCATCAAGTGGCGCACCGTGCTGCAGGCCGCGGCCGAGCGCAAGTACGTGGTCTGCAACGCCGACGAAGGCGACTCGGGCACCTTCTCCGACCGCATGGCGATGGAGGGCGACCCCTACCAGCTGATCGAGGGCATGGCGATCGCCGGCCTGGCGGTGGGGGCCACGCAGGGCTACGTGTACGTGCGCTCGGAGTACCCGCACGCGCTGGCGACGATGGCCGAGGCGATCGAGCGCGCCGGCGCTGCCGGGGTGCTCGGCGACAGCGTCTGCGGCAGCGGGCGCGCGTTCCGGCTCGAGCTGCGCAAGGCCGCGGGCAGCTACGTCTGCGGCGAGGAGACCGCCCTGCTCGAGAGCCTGGAAGGCCGGCGCGGCATCGTGCGCTCCAAGCCGCCGCTGCCGGCGCTGCAGGGCCTGTTCGGGCAGCCCACGCTGGTGCACAACGTGATCACGCTGGCCAGCGTGCCGCTGGTGCTGGCGCACGGCCCCGAGGCGCTGCGGCAGCACGGCAGCGGGCGCTCGCGCGGCACGCTGCCGTTCCAGCTGGCGGGGAACGTGCTGCGCGGCGGGCTGGTCGAGAAGGCCTTCGGGCTGACGCTGCGCGAGCTGGTGTTCGGCTTCGGGGGCGGCACGCGCAGCGGAAGGCCGGTGAAGGCGATCCAGGTCGGCGGCCCGCTGGGCACCTACGTGCCGCCATCGCGCTGGGACGAGCCGCTCGACTACGAGGCCTACGCCGCGTTCGGGGCCACCGTCGGCCACGGCGGCGTGGTCGTGCACGACGACACCGCCGACCTGTCGGCGCTGGCGCGCTACGCGATGGAGTTCTGCGCCCTGGAGAGCTGCGGCAAGTGCACGCCCTGCCGCATCGGCAGCACGCGCGGGGTCGAGGTGATCGACCGCATCCGACGCGGCGAGCGCCGCGGCGCGCAGGTCGCCCTGCTGCGCGACCTGTGCGACACGATGCAGCACGGCAGCCTGTGCGCGATGGGCAGCATGACGCCCAACCCGGTGCTGTCGGCACTCGAGCACTACCCCGACGACTTCGGCCTGCCCGCCCCGCCGGCAGCGGCCGCCTGAGGACGCCATGTCGCACTGCCTGCCCCGCCAGACCGATCACGGAACCCCGGCGCGCTTGTCGGAACGCAGCGCCACGCTCACGATCGACGGCGCGGCGGTCACGGTGCCCGAGGGCAGCTCGCTGATGCGCGCCGCCTCGGAGGCCGGCATCCATGTGCCGCGCCTGTGCGCCACCGACAGCCTGGAGCCGTTCGGATCGTGCCGGCTGTGCCTGGTCGAGGTCGAGGGCCGCAAGGGTTTGCCCGCCAGCTGCACCACGCCCGCCGAGTCGGGCATGGTCGTGCGCACGCAGACACCGCGGCTGCGCGAGCTGCGCCGCAACGTGATGGAGCTCTACATCAGCGACCACCCGCTGGACTGCCTGACCTGCAGCGCCAACGGCGACTGCGAGCTGCAGGACATGGCGGCGGCCACCGGGCTGCGCGAGGTGCGCTACGGCGTCGGCGCGGCCGCGGGATCGCACCACCTCGACGCCGCGCCCGACGGGTCGAACCCTTACTTCGCGTTCGACCCGGCCAAGTGCATCGTCTGCAGCCGCTGCGTGCGCGCCTGCGAGGAGACGCAGGGAAGCTTCGCGCTGACGATCGCCGGCCGCGGCTTCGACAGCCGCGTCACGCCGGGCCAGGACGAGTCCTTCGTCGGCAGCGAGTGCGTCAGCTGCGGTGCCTGCGTGCAGGCCTGCCCGACCGCGGCGCTGGAGGAGAAGAGCGTCATCGAGCTCGGTCCGCCCGCCCACGGCGTGATCACCACCTGCGCCTACTGCGGCGTGGGCTGCGGATTCCGCGCCGAGGTCCAGGCACTGCCGGTGCCCGATCCCGTGCAGGCGCCTGGCCCCACGCCAGCCACGGCGCCAGCCACGGCGCCGGCCGTGGCGCCGGTCGTGGCGCCGGTCGTGGCGGCGAGTGCGGCCGCAGCGCCCGGCCCCGCCGACGCCCCGGCGCCTTGGGGCAACACGGTCGTGCGGATGGTGCCGTGGAAGGACGGCCGCGCCAACGAGGGGCACTCCTGCGTCAAGGGCCGCTTCGCCTGGGGCTATGCCACGCACGCCGACCGGATCCGCCGACCGATGATCCGCGCCCGCATCACCGACCCCTGGCGCGAGGTCGGCTGGGACGAGGCCATCGCGCACGCGGCGAGCGAGTTCCGCCGCATCCAGGCGCGCCACGGCCGCGACGCGGTGGGCGCGATCACCTCGAGCCGCTGCACCAACGAGGAGACCTACCTCGTTCAGAAGCTCGTGCGGGCGGCCTTCGGCACCAACAACGTGGACACCTGCGCCCGCGTGTGCCACTCGCCCACCGGGTACGGGCTGGGGCAGACCTTCGGCACCTCGGCCGGCACGCAGGACTTCCGCAGCGTCGAGCGCGCCGACGTCATCGTCGTGATCGGCGCCAACCCGACCGACGCGCACCCGGTGTTCGCCTCGCGGATGAAGCGCCGGCTGCGCGCCGGCGCCCGGCTGATCGTCATCGATCCGCGCCGCATCGACCTCGTCGACGGGCCGCACGTGCGGGCACGGCACCACCTGGCGCTGCGGCCCGGCACCAACGTGGCGGTGATCAACGCGATGACGCACGTGGTCGTCACCGAGGGACTGCTCGCCGAGGACTACCTGGCCCGGCGCTGCGACGCCGACAGCCTGCGCGCCTGGCGCGAGTTCGCGGCAAGGCCGGAGAACGCGCCGGAGGCCGTGGAGGCCGAGACCGGGGTGCCCGCGGCGGAGCTGCGGGCGGCGGCGCGGATGTACGCGAGCGGGCCGAATTCGGCCATCTACTACGGGCTCGGCGTTACCGAGCACGCGCAGGGCTCGACGATGGTCATCGGCATCGCCAACCTGGCGATGGCCTGCGGCATGGTCGGCCGCGAGGGGGTCGGCGTCAACCCGCTGCGCGGCCAGAACAACGTGCAGGGCAGCTGCGACATGGGCAGCTTCCCGCACGAGCTGCCCGGCTACCGCCACGTCGGCGACGCGACGGTGCGCGCGCAGTTCGAGGCCGCCTGGGGCGTCACGCTGAGCCCCGAGCCCGGACTGCGCATCCCGAACATGTTCGACGCCGCGCTGTCCGGCAGCTTCAAGGGGCTGTACTGCCAGGGCGAGGACATCCTGCAGAGCGACCCCGACACGCAGCACGTGGCGGCGGCGCTGGAGGCGCTGGAGTGCGTCGTCGTGCAGGACCTGTTCCTCAACGAGACGGCCCAGTACGCCCACGTGCTGCTGCCGGGCTCGAGCTTCCTCGAGAAGGACGGCACGTTCACCAACGCCGAGCGGCGGATCTCGCGCGTGCGCCGCGTGATGCCGCCGCTAGCCGGCCTGGCCGACTGGGAGGTGACGATGCGGCTGTCGACCGCGCTCGGCCACCCGATGCACTACCGGCATCCCGAGGAGATCATGCGCGAGATCGCCGCGCTGACGCCTTCCTTCGCCGGGGTCACCTACGACAAGCTCGACCGTCTGGGCAGCCTGCAGTGGCCCTGCCACGGCGGCACCGCCGAGGCCGGCACCTCGGTGATGCACGTCGACGGGTTCGTGCGCGGCAAGGGGCGCTTCTTCAACACGCCCTACGTGCCATCCGCCGAGAAGGCCTCGCGCCGGCTCCCGCTGCTGCTGACCACCGGCCGCGTGCTGACGCAGTACAACGTCGGCGCGCAGACCCGCCGCACGCCCAACACGCGCTGGCACGACGAGGACCTGCTCGACATCCACCCGCACGATGCCGGGCAGCGCGGCATCTCCGACGGCGACTGGGTGGGCATCCGCAGCCGCGCCGGCCATACCGTGCTGCGCGCGAGGCTCAGCGCGCGCCTGCAGCCCGGCGTCGTCTACACGACCTTCCACTTTCCGGGCTCGGGCGCCAACGTCATCACCACCGACAGCTCGGACTGGGCAACCAACTGCCCCGAGTACAAGGTGACGGCGGTCCAGGTCGAGAAGGTGACGCAGCCCTCGGAGTGGCAGCGCCGCCACGCCGAGCGCGACCGCCGGCAGCATGAGCTGCTGGCGCACGAGGCCGCGGCACAGGTGGGTGCGGCGCACGACGGCGAGGTGGTGCGGTGATGCCCGCGGACCCCGCGCCGGCCGCCGCCTGCGTGCGTTCGCTGCCCGTCACCGCGCACCGGGCCGGCGCCACCGCGGCGGCGCCCGACTGGGTGGCAGAGGAAGTGCCGGTGGCCCTCGTCTGCAATGGCATCTCGCACGCCGTGATGATGGCCAGCCCCGCCGACCTGGAGGACTTCGCGCTCGGCTTCGGGCTCACCGAGGACCTTCTCGCCTCGCCGGCCGAGCTGTACGGCGTCGAGGTCGTACCTTGCGGCAACGGCGTGGAGCTGCGCATGGAGGTCGCCGCGGCCTGCGAGTGGCGGCTGCGGCAGCGCCGCCGCACGCTGGCCGGGCGCACCGGCTGCGGGCTGTGTGGCATCGAGAGCCTGGCCCAGGTGCGGCGCACACTGCCGCCCGTGCCGCCGGTGCGGCTGCCGCTGGCCGCGCTGGCCCGCGCGCAACGCGAGCTGCAGCTGCTGCAGGCCGTGCAGCGGCTGGCCGGCGCGAGCCACGCCGCAGCCTGGTGCGACGCGCAGGGAGCCGTGCAGCTGATGCGCGAGGACGTCGGGCGCCACAACGCGCTCGACAAGCTGGTGGGGGCGATGGTGCGGGCCGGCGTCGACGCCGGTGCGGGCTTCGTCTGCGTGACCAGCCGGGCCAGCTTCGAGATGGTGCAGAAGACCGCACTGGCCGGCGTGGGCGCGCTCGCCGCGGTCTCGGCGCCCACCGCACTCGCGGTGGACAGCGCGCGCGCCTGCGGGCTGGCGCTGGCCGGCCGCGTGCGCGGCGACGACTTCGTCGCCTACACGCACCCCGAGCGCTTCGGGCTGGACGCCGCAGGCTGAGCGATGGACACCGCGCGGCTCGTCGACATGGCCAACCGGATCGGCCAGTTCTTCGAGGGCATGCCCGACGCAGCGCAGGCCGGGCGCGAGATTGCCCAGCACCTGCGCCGCTTCTGGGCGCCGCAGATGCGGCTCGAACTTCTTGCGCGGCTCGACGCCGACGGCGCGCCGGGGCTGCGGCCGAGCGTGCGCTCGGCCCTGCTCGCCCACCGTGAGCTGCTCGCGCCTGCCGCGTCGGGCGGGCCGCCCTCGGCCTCGGGCCGCGCAGACCGCTGACCGCCGGCGCACCGCGCCACCGGCCACCCCGGGCGCAGACGATCAGCGCGCGGAGACCCGGGCGCCGTCGCTCACCGCCGCCGGCGGGTACACGATCACCTCCGCCCCCTCGGCCAGGCCCTCCGCGATCCAGGCTTCGGACGCGTTGCGCGCCTGCAGGCGCACCGGGTGCAGCCGCGCGCGCCCGCCCTCGAACACGAAGACCGCGTGCGCCAGTGCCGCGGGCCCGGCGCCAGGCGGCGAGGGGACCGCGCTGCCCGGGGCCGCGCTGCCGGACAGCGGGAAGACGGCACTGACGGGCACCTTCAGCACGCGCGACTCGCTGCGCGTCACGATCCGCACGCCGACGCGGTAGCCGTCGCCCAGGCCCTGCCACAGCTCGGGCGGGCTGGTGATCTCGACGATGACGTTGACGCGCTGCTCCTCGACCCCCAGCGCCGACACCTTGGTGAAGGCCGCAGGCTCCACCCGCGCCACCGTGCCGGAGAGTTCCACCGGGCCGCCCCAGCGCTCGATGCGCACCGCGCTGCCGCGGCGCGCCTGCAGCGCATCGGTGGTGAGCAGCTCGGCCACCACCTCCAGCCGCCGCACGTCGCCGAGCTCCACCAGCGGCGTGCCCGGCGCCACGGTGGCCTCGCTCGGCTGCAGGATGCGCAGCACGCGGCCGCCCACTGGGGCGCGCATCGGGTAGGTCCGGCCGCTGTCGGCGCCGCCGCCGGCGGCCAGTGCGGCACGGGCCTGGTCGAGCTCGTGGCCGGCCAGGTGCGCCCCGGCCACCGCGGTGTCGAGCTCCTTCTGCGCCGCCTGCGCGGCCAGCCGGTCGGCGTCGGCCTTGGTCGGCGCCACGAAGCCCTGCTGGGCCAGCTGCTCGGTGCGGCGCAGCTCGTTGCCGGCCTGCGCGAGCGCGACCTGCGCCGCCTCGATGCGCGTGCGTGCACGCGCCACGCCGGCCTCGGCCGCGCCCAGGCGGGCCCGCTGCTCGGCGCGGGTGCGCTCGTCCAGCAGCGGGCTGGGCACCGGACGCAGCACGGCCACCACGTCGCCCGCGGCCACCGCGTCGCCCTCGCGCAGCGCGCTGCGCTCGACGCGTGCGGCCAGCGGCGCGCCGATGACGAAGCGCTCGGCGAGCCGGGTGCGCCCGTCCTCGTCGATGGTGGTCTCGAAGGGCCCGACGACGGCACGCGCGGTCTCCACCCGCAGCGGCCGCGGCGCGAAGGCCCACCACAGCATCAGCGCGAGCGCAACCGTCGCGCCGGCGCCGGCCAGCAGGGTCTTGCGTTGCATCGTCGTTTTCCTTCCCCGGGTGTGCGCAAACAGCCTCACTCGCGCGTCTTCAACGCGGCCACCATGTCCAGCCGGTCGATGCGCCGGCGCACCACCAGCGCGCTGGCGGCGCCCGCGGCCAGCACCGCGAGCGCGGCCAGCGCATAGGTGTGCGGCTCGATGACGACCGGGAACGCGAACTGGCCGCTCGCCAGCAGACCGGTGACCAGCCGCACCAGCCCGTGCCCGAGCACCATGCCGAGCGGCAGCGCCACCGCGATCGCGAGCGCCAGCTCGCCCAGCAGCAGCGCCGAGACCTCGCCGCGCGTGAAGCCGAGCACGCGCAGGCTCGCCAGCTCCCAGGTCCGCTCGGCCAGCGCGATGCGCGCGTTGTTGTAGACGACCCCGACGGCGATCACGCCGGCGAAGAAGGTCAGCACCGTGCTCATGATGCGGATGTTGCGCGCGCTGACCTCGTCCATGTTCCTGCGCAGCGACTCCTTGCTGAAGGCGCCGGCCACTTTCGGCAGCGCGCGCGTGGCGTCCAGGAACGCGGCCTCGCGGCCGCGTTCGAGCGCGATCGCGTAGCTGCTGCTCCAGTCGCCGTCGCCCAGCGCGCGGTTCAGCACATCGCGGCGCACGTAGGCGTTGAGACCCATCATCTCGCGCACGGTGGCGGCCACCGGCAGCACCAGCGTCCGGTCGCGGCCCGCCAGCACCTCGACCTGCACCAGGTCGCCCGGCGCGAGGCCCAGCTTGTCGGCCAGGCGGTCGGTCAGCAGCAGGCCGGCCGGCGGCGGCGCCACGACGCGGTTGTCGATGTCGACGACGCGCTGCAGCACCGGCTCGGGCTCGAGCCCGCGCAGTTCGACGCGCTCGCTGCGGTGGCCGGCCACCAGCCGCACCGGCACGCTGCGCGCAGGCTCCACCGCCAGCACCCCGGGCAGCCGCGCGATCTCGTGGCGCAGCCGGTCGTCGGCCGGGTCGGCCAGCCACAGAGATGCGTCCATCCGCATGGCGACGTGGAACTGCGAATCGACGATGTAGGCGATCGCGTCGCGGACGAAGTTTCCCATCACGACGATGGCCACCGCGGCCGCGACGCCGCCGACCGTCAGGCCGGTGCGCAGGGGCTTGCGCTCCATCTCGCGCAGGATCATCCGCAGGCCGGTGCCCAGGCCGCGCAGGCCGAGCCGCTCGATCAGCGTGCGCCGGTAGCGGCCCGGAGCCGGCGGACGCATGGCCTCGGCCGGCGCCAGGCGCACCGTGGCGCCGATCGCGTTCAGCGTGCCGAGCACCGCCGTGCCCAGCGTCAGGCCGACCGCGATCAGCACGAGGTGCGGGGCCAGGTGGTGGTCGAACACCGGCAGGCGGAAGAACTCGGCGTACAGCACCAGGAAGAGCGCGCCCAGCCAGCGGCCGAGCACGATCCCGGCCAGCAGCCCGAGCACGACGATCGCGAGCACCAGCTTCACGTAGTGCGCGGCGATCGCGCGGTTCGCGTAGCCCAGCGCCTTCAGCGCCGCGATCTGCTCGCGCTGCGTGGCCACCAGCCGCGAGACGACCACGTTCAGCAGGAAGGCGGCGACGCCGAGGAAGATCGCCGGCAGCACGGTGCCCAGCACGCGCTGCTCCTTGATCTCGTTGTCGAGCATGGCGTGGCTGCCCTGCGTGGCCCGCCCGTGCACCTCGCGGCCGCCGTAGCGCGCCAGCAGCCGCTGCAGCGCGGCCGTCACTGCGCGCTCGTCGGCGCCGGGCGCGAGCTTGACGGCCACGCGGTTGAAGGCGCCTTCCATGTCGTAGGCCGCGCGCAGCGGCGCGGCGTCGACCCAGAACACACCGAAGCCGCGCTGGTCCGGCATGCCGTACAGGCCGGCGAAGATGTACTCGGGCGACAGCGCGATGCCCGCCACGCGGAGCGTGCGCTGCCGGCCGTTGACCAGCGCGCGCAGCGTCGAGCCCGGCGCCAGGCCGCGCGCCTCGGCGAAGGCCTCCGACACCCACACCGGCAGCGCGCCGTCGGCCGCGGGTGTGCCGGGGGCCATCGACGCCGCGTCGTCCGGCAGGCCGCGCCGCAGCGTGACGCGGTTCATCCGCGGCGGCCGCTGGCGGTCGATGCCGATCAGCAGCCCGGTGACCGGGTCGCTCTGCCCGGGCACCTCGACGCGCACCAGGAACTCGGCCGTGGTCTGCACGTCGGCCACGCCCGGCACCTCGCGCAGCGTGGCCTCCAGCGCCTGCGGCGCACGCCGAACCGTGGCGAAGACGTCGGCGAAGCGGCCCTCGGCATAGAACGCGTCGCGCGCGATCGCCAGCGAGTCGACGGCCGACAGCGTGGTCAGGAAACCGCCCACGCCGCTGGCGACGACGGCGGCGATGGTGAGCGCCTGGCTCCACATCAGCCGCAGGTCGCGCAGCAGCTTGCGGTCGAGCGCCTTCAACGCACTGCCCCGGCGCGCCTGCTCACCAGCTCAGCTCCGACGGCGAAAGCTTGCGCGCATTGCGCTCGACCGCCGCGATGCGGCCGTTGCCGAGCCGGATCACGCGGTCGGCCATGCCGGCGATGGCGGCGTTGTGCGTGATGACGAC